>Ga0208794_1000023_pt1 | contig 310474 bp, 266 predicted proteins | sample 32_taG_FD_184106 | JGI IMG/M metagenome (GOLD analysis project Ga0208794, IMG submission 184106) | Marine viral communities from the Gulf of Mexico - 32_GoM_OMZ_CsCl metaG (SPAdes) (version 2) | ecosystem: Environmental > Aquatic > Marine > Oceanic | place: Atlantic Ocean: Gulf of Mexico... | reverse complement strand
CCAATCGGTATGATCACTCATGAGGCGGTGCTCTCGGATTATGGTGTTGGTCGCACAACCATCATGACCGAGATGTCACCGCCTCACCTCATTCCAGAAACAAAAAGTCCGGGTAGCCCCGGACTTCCGTGATGAACCTAAAAAAAGGGGATGCATGAGCATCCCCTTTTTAATTGCCAGGCCTGATCAGGGCTTGGACTTGTCTTCCTGTTGCTGACGCAGATCATGGGTCTCGGGATGATCCTCGTCACCGGTGGCATCCGCAGAAGCGGGCTTGTCGGCCGTGTCGATCGGCAGATCGCCCTGCTGCGGGCTGGAGGGACGCTCCGGTTCCTGCTGCTCTGTTGGGGTGACTACCGGACTTGCTTCCGGCTCTGGCTGCTGCGCCTGCTCCTCGGCAACCGGCTGCTGTGCGACCGGGTCCACGACGGGCTCGGGCTGCTCGGGCAGGGGGGTAACGTCCTGCACCGGTGTGGCAGCTTCGGTCTGCTCGCGTGCCGCCTGCTCTTCGGCCAGTCGCTTGGCCTCCTGCTGGCGACGACGAATTTCCCGGGGATCGTTATAGGCTCGGCCACTTTCAGTCGGAGGCATCACCGGCTCAGGGGCCTTGGCCGGCTCGGCCTCGGCTTCTGGTGCAGTCTCGACCTTGGCAGCGATGGTCTCTTCCAGGGCCGGAGCAGGTGCTGCGGGCTCGGCATGGACCTTCACTTCCGGCTCAGGCTCGGACACATCGGCAGCGGCTGCCGTGATGGTGACCGCCGGCTCGCTGGTCGCATCGTTCTCGACGGCAGCTGTCTGCGGCGCCGGTTCGATTTCGGCGGCAGGCTCCTCGGCGGGTGCTTCGGCCTTGACCGGAGCAGACTCTTCGGAACCGGCAACCTCCTCGGGGGCCTTTGGCTGTGACTGGCTGAACGCCTGCACTGCATCCTCGATCGAGGACTCCAGGTCGGTTGCCGCCTGCTTGAGTCCGGCTTCAACCGGGTCGGTCACGTCGCTCAGACTGCCGCGCTGCTCCGGTTGGGCCTGTTGCTCTTCCGCGACGGGCTGTTCAGCCTGGGCAACCGAGGCGGCAGCAGTAGCTGCGACAGCCACTGCAGTATCGGCTACGGGTGGCGTCTGTTCGCCGGTTGATGCCTGCTCGGTGGCGTCCTGCGCATTTTCGCCGGCGACGGCGTTTTCGTCCTGATTGACCCGGCTGCGACGGTTGTTGCGACGGCGCTGGCTGTTACGCGAGCGGCGCTTCGGGCGATCGCCTTCGTTGGTGTCGTCGCTGGACTCCAGTTCAGCCTGTTCTACCGAGCCACTGTCGTTTGCACGATCCTGGTCATCGGTGGGCTTCTCGTCGACCACACGGCGGCTGCGGCGTTCTGCAGGGGCTTCCTTGCGGGGCTCATCGGCAGTCTGCTCAGGCGTCTGGTCCTGTGTCGCGCGTTTGGCTTCGGTGGGCGTCTCGGGAGTACCACGACGACGACGGCGTGTCGGGGTTTCGCCGGTCTTCGCTTCTGTCGGCTGGGCAGCTTCTCGTTTTTCAGTCTGGGCCTGGACCGGAGCTTCGGCACGTGCGGTTTGCTGTTTGCGTTCCTGACGCTCAGGACGCTCAGGACGCTCAGGACGCTCAGGACGCTCGGAGCGTTCCGGACGTTCGCCACGCTCCGGACGGTCAGCCCGGTCAGCGCGTGGCCGACGACCGCGACCACCACGGCGATCATCGCCGCGCTTGCTGTCACGGGCAGCGGGTTTGCTTGCGGTCTTCTCTGCCGGCTTGGCCTGCTCCTCGCGGGCCTGCTCCTCATCCGAGGCAAACAGGCTGACCAGAGACTTGATCAGCCCCTTGAACAGACCTGGCTGCGCTTCGTGGATCGCCTTGGTGGCAGCCACGGGGGCCGGGGCAGGGGTCGGCGCGGGACGCGAGGGAGCGAGGGTCTTGACCGCAGCTTCCTGACGTACGATGGCCTTGGTCTGGCTGACCGGTGTCGGCTCTTCCACCACGAGGTCACTGCTCATGGTATAGCTGGTTTCGCCATTGAGGACGGACTCATGATCGTCGCGCAGACGCTGTACGTCGAAATGCGGGGTTTCCATGTGCTCGCTGGGCAGGATCAGCAGGCGTACCTTGGTGCGCTCTTCGGTCTTGGCCAGCGCTTCACGCTTCTCGTTGAGCAGGAAGGTCGCTACCGCGATCGGCACATGGGCACGGACTTCAGCGGTGCGCTCTTTCAATGCTTCTTCTTCGATCAGACGCAACACGGACAGTGACAGGGATTCAACGTCACGAATGGTGCCGCGGCCATTACAGCGCGGGCAGACGATGCCGCTGGTTTCGCCCAGGGACGGACGCAGGCGCTGGCGGGACATCTCCAGCAGACCGAAACGGGAAATACGGCCGACCTGTACACGGGCGCGGTCGGCTTCCAGGCTTTCCTTGACGCGTTCTTCAACGGCGCGCTGGTTCTTCGCCGGGGACATGTCGATGAAGTCGATGACGATCAGGCCGCCGATATCACGCAGGCGCAGCTGGCGGGCGATTTCTTCGGCCGCTTCCAGGTTGGTCTGCAGTGCGGTTTCCTCGATGTCGGCACCCTTGGTGGCGCGCGAGGAGTTGATGTCGATGGAGACCAGGGCTTCGGTGTGGTCGATCACAATCGAGCCGCCGGACGGCAGTTTCACTTCACGTTCGAAGGCGGTTTCAATCTGGCTTTCGATCTGGAAGCGGTTGAACAGCGGTACGGTGTCTTCGTACAGCTTGACCTTGCTGGCGTACTGCGGCATGACCTGGCTGATGAAGTTCAGCGCTTCTTCCTTGACTGTTTCGCTGTCGATCAGCACTTCGCCGATGTCCTGGCGCAGGTAGTCACGGATGGCGCGGATGATGACGTTGCTTTCCTGATAGATCAGGAATGGGGAAGGACGCTCATCGGAGGCACCCTTGATCGCGCCCCAGAGTTGCAGCAGGTAGTCGAGGTCCCATTGCAGTTCTTCGGCGCTGCGGCCCAGGCCGGCGGTGCGCACGATCATGCCCATGTCGGCGGGTACGTTGAGGCTGTTGATGGCTTCGCGCAGGTCGTTGCGCTCTTCACCCTCGATGCGTCGGGAAATGCCACCGGCGCGGGGGTTGTTGGGCATCAGTACCAGATAGCGGCCGGCAAGACTGATAAAGGTGGTCAGGGCGGCGCCCTTGTTGCCGCGCTCTTCCTTGTCGACCTGGACGATGACTTCCTGGCCTTCGCGCAGGACTTCCTTGATGTTGACGCGGCCTTCAGGCTGCTTGGAGAAGTACTCGCGGGATATTTCCTTCAGCGGCAGGAAGCCGTGGCGATCGGACCCGAAGTCCACGAAAGCAGCTTCAAGGCTGGGTTCGACGCGGGTGATCTTGCCTTTGTAGATGTTGGCTTTCTTCTGTTCGCGGGCTCCGGATTCGATATCCAGATCGTACAGGCGCTGGCCATCTACCAGGGCGACGCGCAACTCTTCGGGTTGAGTTGCGTTGATCAGCATTCTTTTCATGAAGTACCGTTGTGTTTCCAGTGCTACCCGGATTACACAATGACGGCACCTGCGACTCGTATGACAGGTGTCAGGGGTGTTTCTGCTTGGGCCAACCTTGCCCTTGTTCAGATTTCATGTCGCTGCCAAAGGGCAGGGCAATACTGTCTGTATACGGCGAGTACAGATAAACCGTTTCGGGCAGTCTTTGAAGAGACCTGTGTGACCATGCCACGACAGCGCCGGACGCCTGATCCGTGCAATTGACTGCATGCCTGGGATCGCGTTTCAGGTCACCGGTGACTGGATCAACGGGCGGCCTGTTCAAAAACTACCTTCGGGAGGAATCAGCCGGACTGGGGACGGGGACATATTGCTGGGCAACTGTCAGCGCTCGTCACATGATCCTGAAGCTGTGCATCTCCACCTGACACTTACCCATCTTGATCGGGTGCCGCTCATCGTTGTGTCGGGAGCGGGTTGATATCCTGACTGCCAACTGGCAGCCAGCGTGTCGATCAACGAGTCCTGCCGGCAAACTGTTCATTAACGCCTGGCCAGGCCTCATATATCGTTGTTTCTGGGGGCTGCGCGATCATGATGCGCCTGCTGTTTCCCCGGCTGCCTGTTACGCAGCTTCAGCGAATATAACAGCATTTTTTAAGTGCTTCAATTGCAAGAAAAAATGTATCATGCGCGAATGACTGAAAGTACATCTCCCGCCGCTCCCCCTGTCCAGTTTGACCTGATTGCCGAGGATCTGGCCGGGCAGCGCATCGACAACTATCTGATCACCCGCCTCAAGGGTGCTCCCCGCACGCTGGTCTACCGGATCCTGCGCAAGGGCGAGGTGCGCGTCAATAAAGGAAGGGTCAAGCCGGACTATCGGCTGCAGGCCGGTGACAGCATTCGCATTCCGCCGGTGCGCCTGCCCGAGCCCGATGAGCCGGTGCTGGTGGGGCAGGGCATCCTGCAGGCGCTGGAGCAGAATATTCTCTATGAAGACAAGGCGCTGATCGTGATCAACAAGCCGGCAGGTCTGGCTGTTCATGGCGGCAGTGGTCTGAACTTCGGCGTTATCGAGGCGATGCGGCAGTTGCGCCCTCAGGATGTGCAGATGGAGCTGGTACATCGTCTCGACCGGGATACCTCCGGCTGCCTGATGATTGCCAAGAAACGCAGCATGCTGCGTCATTTGCATGCCGCGCTGCGCGGTGATGGCGTGCGCAAGTGCTATCTGGCGCTGGTGCGCGGCCACTGGCCGGCAACCACCCGCAAGGTGCACGCCCCGTTGCAGAAGAACAATCTGCGCTCGGGCGAGCGCATGGTCGAGGTGAATGCCGAGGGCAAGGAGTCGCTGACCGAATTCAGTGTGGTACAGCGTTTTGGTGACTTCGCCACGCTGGTCGAGGCGCGCCCGATCACCGGTCGTACGCACCAGATCCGCGTCCACGCCCGGCATGCCGGGCACGTGATAGCCGGCGACCCCAAATACGGTAATGACGAGTTTTCCCTGCAGATCAAGGAGCTGGGCGGCAAGCGGCTGTTCCTGCACGCGGCCTCTCTGCACGTCGAGCTGCCCGATGGCACGCAGCTGGACGTCAGGGCAGAGCCCGGCCGTATGTGGGACGACACCCTGCGCAGGCTCGCCAATGGCTGAGCTGAAAACCCTGATATTCGACTGGGACGGCACGCTGTGCGATTCGGTGGGCCGGATTGTCGAGGCAATGACCGAAGCAGCAAAATCGACCGGTCTGGTAATACCTTCCGAGCAGGCGGTGCGCGATATTATCGGCCTCGGCCTGCCCGAGGCCATCGCTACCCTGTTTCCGGATATGGATGAGCCCTGGTTGGCCGAGAAACTGCGCCAGCACTACAGCGACCACTATGTGGCCTTGGAGGCACGGCCCGCCGAGCTGTTTCCGGGTGTTGCCGAGGGGCTTGAGCGTTTTCGCTCGGCGGGGTACAAGATGGCGGTAGCCACCGGCAAGAGTCGCCGGGGGCTTGATCGTATTCTGGCGGCCCATGGCCTGACCGGTTTCTTCGATATGACCCGCTGCGCAGACGAAACCCTGAGCAAGCCGCATCCAAGGATGCTCGAGGAAATACTCAATCGCCTGGAAACCCCTGCCAGTTGCGCTGTCATGCTGGGAGACAGCGAGTTCGACCTGCGTATGGCGCATGGCGCCAGGGTGCGCGCGGTGGCTGCCACCTATGGAGCCCAGTCCCGGGCGCACCTGTTGCAAAGCAATCCAGAGCATTGTATTGATGCCTTCATCGACTTTCCGGGCTGGGTCATGCCCGCATCAGATGCTGCCGGACAGCAGAGGATAGATAATGTCATCGGATAAATGGACCGAAGGTCCCATGCTTGATCGCGAACAGGCCAGCCGGGAGGCTGAAAGCGGCAAGGCCTGGGAGGTGATCGAGCGCACCATGCTGGCCTCGGTGCAGGAGCAGCGGCGCGCCCGTCGCTGGGGCATCTTTTTCAAGCTGCTGGTGTTCGTCTACCTGTTCGGCGCCATTGCCCTGTTCTCACCCCTGTTTTCGGTTGATGGCACTGCCGCCATGGAACCGCATACCGCGGTGATCGAGTTGCGCGGACCCATCGCGGATCAGCAGGAAGCCAGTGCCGATAATCTGATTACCAGCCTGCGCGAAGCCTTCGAGGACGACAACACCCGGGGTGTGGTGCTGCGTATCAACAGCCCGGGGGGCAGTCCGGTGCAGTCCGGCTATGTCTACGACGAGATCGTCCGGTTGCGGGGGCTGCACCCCGAGACCCGGGTGTACGCGGTGATCACCGATATCGGTGCCTCGGGCGCCTACTATATCGCCGCGGCGGCCGATGAGATCTACGCTGACAAGGCCAGCCTGGTTGGTTCCATCGGCGTGACTGCGGCAGGCTTCGGCTTTGTTGAAACCCTCGACAAGCTTGGCGTCGAGCGTCGGGTCTACGCCTCGGGAGATCACAAGACCTTCCTGGATCCGTTCCAGCCGGAGAAGCCCGAAGAAACCGAATTCTGGCAGGACGTGCTGGGAACCGTGCACCAGCAGTTCATCACCCAGGTCAAGGCGGGGCGTGGAGAGCGCCTGAAAGAGCACCCTGATCTGTTCAGTGGTCTGATCTGGTCCGGTGAGCAGGCGCTGGGGCTGGGGCTGATTGATGGTTTCGGCAGTACCTCGGAGGTGGCCCGCGATGTTATCGGTGCCGAAGAGTTGGTGGACTTCACCCATCGCGAGTCGCCCATCGAGCGTTTTGCCCGCCAGATCGGTGCCAGCATGGGCAATACGCTGGCGACGCATCTGGGTCTCAGTGCGCCGCTGCTGCGCTAGAGCACTCAGGGCAGATCGACCCCTTCCTCGGCGAGCATGTCGCACAGCCTGATCAGCGGTAGCCCGATCAGGCTGTTGGGGTCGTCACCGCGCAGGGCGGTGAACAGCGTGATGCCCAGACCTTCCATCTTGAAACTCCCGGCGCAGTCATAAGGCTGCTCTCGCCGCAGATAGCGGTCAATCTGCTCGTCATTCAGCTGGCGAAAGGTCACATCGAAGGGTTCGACTGTCACCTGCTGCCGGCCGGTGCGACTGTTGAGCAGACACAGTGCGGTAGAAAAGCGCAGGGTTCTGCCGCTGCAGCGCCGCAGTTGTTCGCAGGCGGCCAGGTGATTCCCCGGCTTGCTGACGGGGATGTCGTCGAGCAACAGTACCTGGTCGGAACCGATAATCAGGTGCTCGGGGCAGGAAATCGCCAGGGCGGCGGCCTTGTTCGCGGCCAGGCGTGCGGTCAGCGCCTCGGCGGACTCCCCGGCATGCGGTGTTTCATCAATGTCCGGCGCAGCCCAGGTAAATGGCAGGCCGAGACGCTCAAGCAGTTGTCGACGATAGGGTGAGCTTGAGGCAAGCACCAGCGGCAGCATGTTCGGGCTCCTGAAGGGGGAAGGGTGATGCGCTATTCTAACGCCTGGGCTCTGCTGGTGCTTTATTGTGCAAATAGTTTTGACAGCGGGGAGCATGATGCCTAGAATTGCGCGCTTATGTCTGGACCCATACCCGCACACATAGAGCCGCGCAAGCTGGTTGACCGTGAAATCGTTCTCGAGGGAACGGTGGCTACCGTCAAGATGCCCAGGTTGAGCGCGCTGTTGGACGCCCCGGCTGGGGGCGTCCAGGTCAAGCTCGCTTTCGCACGGGACGAGCAGGGTATTGCTACCCTGCACGGGCACTACCAGACCGAGGTCGCGCTGATCTGTCAGCGCTGTCTCGAACAGGTTGTGGTACCGCTCGACAGTCAGTGTGACGTGGGTTTTGTCGAAAGTGACGAGGCAGCGAAACATCTGCCGAAGCACTACGAACCGGTTATTGTGGATGATGAACCCCTGGATCTGCATGCGCTGATCGAGGACGAACTGTTACTGGCTCTGCCACCAGTTCCAATGCATCCAATGGAAACATGCGAGCATCCGCCGGGCTATACCCCCGACCCGGTGGACATTGATGAGGAACCGGCTGAGAAGCCCAACCCCTTCAGTGTGCTGGCATCGTTAAAACGTGATACCTGAAAAGCTTAGGAGCTTATCGTCATGGCAGTACAGCAGAACAAAAAGTCTCGTTCAGCACGCGGCATGCGTCGTTCCCACGATGCTCTGTCTTCAGCGGCCCTGTCCGTGGACAGCACCACCGGCGAGACTCATCTTCGTCACCATGTGACCCCCGATGGCTTCTACCGCGGCCGTCAGGTAGTCAACAAGGATAGCGAAGAGTAAGTCTTGTCCACGTCAATCCGCCTGGCGATTGATGTGATGGGCGGGGACTTCGGTCCCCGTTGCATTATCCCTGCGGTAGCCCGCAGTCTCCGGCAGATCCCCGATCTGCATGTTCTTCTGGTCGGCGATGCCGAGCAGCTGGACAGCCTCTGCAAAAAGCATCAGCTTCCAAATGGACGCTTCCGATGCATCCCTGCAACTCAGACCATTCTTGCTGATGACTCCCCGGCCAGCGTTTTGCGCGGCAAGCCGGATGCGTCCATGCGTCTGGCGATCGAGCAGGTGCGCGACGGTCATGCCGACGGCTGCCTGAGCGCCGGCAACACGGGTGCGTTGATGGTGTTGTCGCGGTCGATTCTGGGTACGCTCGAAGGCATCGAGCGCCCGGCGATCATGGCTGCGCTGCCGGTGGCCGGCAAGAGCTGCTATCTGCTTGATCTGGGAGCCAATGTCGACTGTTCTGCGCTGCAACTGTTCCAGTTCGCGCTGATGGGGTCCGAGGCTGCCAGGGAGCTGTCCGGTGTGCCGCGCCCCCGTGTGGGGTTGCTGAATATCGGCAGTGAGGTGAACAAGGGCAGCCAGCGGGTCCGGGAAGCCAGCGAGCTTCTGCGCCAGAGCGAAGTGCTCAATTACATCGGCCATGTCGAAGGCGATGGTCTGTTCCGCGGTGAGGCGGATGTGGTGGTCTGTGACGGCTTTGTCGGCAATGTCGTGCTCAAGGCCAGCGAGGGCCTGGCGACGTATCTGCAGGCGGAATTGCGTCAGGCCCTGGCCGGCAACCTGTTGACCCGTTGCCTGGCGCCGCTGCTGCGCAGTGCCTTGCAGCCCATGGTCAGACGGCATGATCCCGGCTGCTACAATGGGGCCAGTCTGCTGGGCCTCAAGGGGGTCGTGGTCAAGAGTCACGGCGGTGCCGATCAGCAGGCCTTTGCCGCCGCCATAGATCGTGCAGCCCAGGCCAGCCGGAGCAATCTGCCGCAACGTATTGCCCAGCGACTGGCCGGTGCTGTGGCCCCCGCGCCATGACATTCTTTTCTGGTGCCCTGTGACCCGGGCCGCCCGCGGGCCATCCAAACAGCAGTTGCCGAAAGGCGAATGCCGATCATGACAATAAACGAGGATTAAGGAATGTCTCACACCCTTGCATTTGTTTTCCCCGGGCAGGGCTCGCAGGCGATCGGAATGTTGTCCGGTCTTGCGCAGGAGCACAGCCTGATTGCCGATACCTTTGCAGAAGCGTCCGAGGCGCTGGGTTACGACCTTTGGTCCTTGTGCCAGCAAGGCCCCGAGGCGGACCTCAATCGTACCGACCGTACACAGCCGGCCATTCTCGCCGCCTCCGTCGCGCTCTGGCGCCTGTGGTGCGCCCGCAGCGAGGTGCGGCCTGCATTCGTCGCGGGCCACAGTCTGGGCGAGTATTCCGCCCTGGTGGCTGCAGAGGTGATCAGCTTTGCCGATGCCCTGCGTCTGGTCGAGCGCCGTGGTCAGCTGATGCAGCAGGCGGTTCCCAAAGGGCAGGGCGGCATGGCCGCCATTCTGGGTCTGGAGGATCGACAGATCGTCGACATCTGTGCCCAGGCCGCCCAGGGGGAGGTCGTCAGTGCGGTCAATTTCAATGCGCCCGGTCAGGTGGTCATCGCCGGTCAGGCGAGCGCGGTCGAGCGCGCCATCGAGCAATGCAAGGCCGCCGGCGCCAAGCGCGCCATCGCCCTGCCGGTCAGCGTGCCGTCCCACTGTGCGCTGATGAAGCCTGCGGCCGAGCAGCTGCGCACCGATCTGGATGCCCTGAGCTGGCAGGCACCAGGGATTACCCTGGTGCAGAACGTATCTGCCCGGCCAGCAACGGATCTCGACAGCCTGCGGCTGCAGCTGGTTGAGCAGCTGTACAATCCCGTGCGCTGGGTTGAAAGCATCGAGTGGATGGCGTCCCAGGGTGTGACCGATCTGGTGGAGTGTGGTCCGGGTCGTGTGCTTTCGGGACTGAACAAACGCTGCGTCAAGGGTATCAACACCCATAATCTGGACTCGGCAGAGGGCTTTACTGCTGCCACCCAAGCATTCACGCAAGGAGCCTGAGAATGAGCATTGAAGGAAAAGTCGCGCTGGTCACCGGCGCCAGTCGTGGTATCGGTCAGGCCATTGCCCACGCCCTGGCGGCCAAGGGCGCCATTGTTGTCGGTACTGCCACCAGTGACGCGGGTGCGGCAGCCATTGCCGAGAAACTGTCTGCCGCAGGCTACGCCGGTACCGGCATGAAGCTGGACGTACGTGACCCGCAGTCCGTCAGCGAGGTGCTTGATCGCGTCGGCAAGGAGTTTGGTGCGCCGGCGATCCTGGTCAATAATGCTGGCATCACCAGCGATAACCTGCTCATGCGCATGAAAGATGAAGAGTGGGACGATGTGGTCGGTACCAATCTCGGTTCGGTCTACCGTCTGTCCAAGGCGGTATTGCGGGGCATGACCAAGGCTCGCTGGGGGCGTATCATCAATATCAGTTCGGTCGTTGCGGGTATGGGCAACGCCGGCCAATCCAACTATGCTGCGTCCAAGGCGGGCATGGAAGGCTTTACCCGTGCCCTGGCCCGGGAAGTGGGTTCGCGCGCTATCACCGTCAATGCAGTGGCTCCGGGTTTTATCGACACCGATATGACCAAGGCATTGAATGAAGGGCAGCGCTCGGCCATGCTGGAGCAGATCCCCCTGGGACGCCTCGGCCAGGCCGAGGAAATCGCCGCCGTGGTCGAATTTCTGACCGGTGAGTCGGCTGGCTACATCACCGGTGCAGTTATTCCGGTGAATGGCGGCATGTTTATGAGCTAAGCTGTAACCCTTCTGGGCCGGGCGTCTTCGCCTTACGGGCCGGAACAGTTTTTACGCGGTGAGGGCCCGGTGGCCTTGACCTCTTTGAGATAGAAACGATTCATGCTTGAAATGACGTAAATTGTTTCTATAAACTACGCGCAGTCCGGCTTTCCGGAACTGCAACCAGGAGTGAGAACAAGGTATGAGTACCATCGAAGAACGCGTCAAGAAAATCGTTGCCGAGCAGCTCGGCGTCAAAGAAGAAGAAGTGACCAACAGCGCTTCTTTTGTTGAAGACCTTGGCGCTGACTCGCTTGATACCGTTGAGCTGGTCATGGCTCTCGAGGAAGAATTCGAGACCGAGATTCCGGATGAAGATGCCGAGAAGATCACCACCGTTCAGGAAGCTATCGACTACGTGAATGCTCATCAGAAGTAATCACCCAGTCTGCTGACTGTAATCGGAAAAGCCGCAGATCCGCTTCGGAACTGCGGCTTTTTTGTGTCTGTTTGATCTGCAGGGCGGCATACTTCGGCGTCTGATATTGCCGAGGACGCTCTTTATGCGGACAATACCGTCCGATTGCCGCGAGATATCAGTAGTCTCGTCATCCCTGAGAGTTGAATAAGGAGCATCCTGTGTCGCGCAGACGCGTCGTGGTAACCGGCCTTGGCATGTTGACCCCCCTGGGCAATACGGTAGACAGCAGTTGGCAGGCGGCCCTCGCGGGCAAGAGTGGTATCGGCCCGATCGAGCATATGGACGTCAGTGCGTTCGGTACACGCTTCGGCGGATCGATCCGCGATTTCGATATCGAGCCCTACATGGCGGCCAAGGAAGCGCGCAAGCTCGACCTGTTCATCCAGTATGGAATAGCCGCCTGCATGCAGGCCTTCGATGACTCCGGCGTGGAGGTGACTGATGAGAATCGCGATCGTATAGGCGTTTCCATGGGCTCCGGGATCGGCGGTCTGACCAATATCGAGAAGAACCATGAATTGCTCATGGCCAGTGGTCCGCGACGCATATCACCGTTCTTCGTCCCCGGTTCGATCATCAACATGGTCGCCGGCTACTTCTCAATCCAGTACGGTCTGCAGGGCCCGAACTATGCCCTGACCACAGCCTGCACCACGGGCACGCACAGCATCGGCATGGCCGCTCGCAACATTGCCTATGGCGAGGCCGATGTGATGGTTGCAGGCGGGTCCGAGATGGCTACCAGCGGTCTGGGCCTGGGCGGCTTCAGTGCGGCGCGGGCATTGTCCACGCGTAACGATGACCCGACTGCCGCGAGCCGGCCCTGGGATCGCGACCGTGACGGCTTTGTCCTGTCCGATGGTTCCGGTGCCCTGGTACTGGAAGAGTACGAGCACGCCAAGGCGCGTGGCGCGAACATCTATGCCGAGCTGATCGGTTTCGGCATGAGCGGCGATGCCTATCACATGACCGCTCCGCCGGAAGACGGACGTGGCGGTGCCAAGTGCATGAGCAACGCTTTGCGCGATGCCGGCGTCGAGCCTGCCCAGGTCGGTTATATCAACGCCCATGGCACGTCCACCTCGGCGGGTGACCTGGCCGAGACGCGCGCGGTGAAAACCGTGTTCGGCGACCATGCTCGGCACCTGGCGATCAGTTCGTCCAAATCCATGACCGGCCACCTGCTGGGTGCTGCCGGCGCGGTAGAGGCCATTTTCAGTATCCTCGCCCTGCGCGACCAGGTGGCGCCACCGACAATCAACCTGGATAACCCCGATGAGGGTTGCGACCTGGACTACGTGGCCCACCAGGCCCAGGCGCGGCCGCTCGAGGTGGTCGTGTCCAATTCCTTCGGCTTTGGTGGCACCAACGGCAGTCTGGTGTTCCGTCGTCCCTGATGACCGATTCCAGCATGGATAACGCGTCCGCGGCCCGATGCCTGGTTAATGGCCATCTCGGCGCGGCGGTCCCGGTCACCGACCGGGGTCTGGCCTACGGCGATGGCGTTTTCGAGACCATGCGCGTGGGTCGCGGCCAGATTGCCCTGCTGGATTACCATCTCAACCGCCTGCGCAGGGGGCTTGCAGCGCTGCGCATGCCGGTCGACCTCGCGGCCACCGTCCTTGAGCTGGAGGCTGAGGCCGAGCGGCTGCATACCGGGGTGATCAAGCTGACACTGACCCGGGGTACCGGACGCCGTGGCTATGCCATCCCTGCCGAGTTCACGCCGACCCGGATCTGCCAGAGTTTTCCCCTGGTCAGTCATGCGCCGGAGCATGCCCGCGAGGGGGTGCGGCTGTTTGAGTGCCAGACACGGCTGGCGCTGCAGCCGATGCTGGCCGGGATCAAGCATCTCAACCGTCTGGAGCAGGTGCTCGCGCGCAGCGAATGGTCGGATCCGGATTATGCCGAGGGGCTGGTGCGTGATACTCAGGGCAATGTGATCGAGTGCACCATGAGCAATCTCTTCCTGCTCGAGAACGGTCGCTGGGTGACGCCGGACCTTGGCAGTTGCGGCGTGCAGGGCGTGATGCGCGATTATCTGATCGATCAGCTGGCGCGCATCGGTGAGCCCGTGTCGATCCGTTCGGTGCCAATGGCGACCGTGCTGAGCAGCGATGAGGTATTTTGCTGCAATAGTCTGTACGGTGTCTGGCCGGTGGTGGGCCTGGCACAGAGCCGTTGGCCAGTTGGTCCTCGAACACGCCGGGTCCAGGCCCTGGCAGAGCAGGTATTAGTGTGAAGTCGATTCTACGTTTGTTTTTCTTTGTCGTTATTTTTTCAGTGTTTTTGCTTTTTGGTGTAGCGGTATGGGGGTATTTGACCCTGCAGCAAACCTTGCAGCAGCCCCTGCAGGTCGAGTCCGTCACCACGCTGGATGTGGCACCCGGCAGTACCCCTGCCAGCCTGCTGGGCAAGCTGGAACGTGACGGCGTGATCGAACGGGCCCAGTGGCTGCGCCGGTACTGGCAATGGCAGATGCCAGAGGCCGTCCTGCAGGTGGGCGAGTACCGTATCGAACCGGAGATGACGGCCGCTGCCCTGCTCGCGCGGCTGGACGCCGGTGAAGTGGTCCGGCGCAGTGTGACGCTGGTCGAGGGATGGAGTTTCGCGCAGGTACGGCGGCAACTGGCCGGGGCCGAACGTCTGCAACAGACCCTGGATGCCGAAATGAGCCATGCCGAGGTCATGACCGCCCTGGGACTGGAGGGCGTGCACCCCGAGGGGCGTTTTTTCCCGGACACCTATCAGTACACCTTCGGCATGAGTGACAGGGATATTCTGCTGCGTTCCTATCAGCGCATGGAAGAAGTCCTCGACGAGGTCTGGCAGGGTCGCGCCGATGATCTGCCGATCAGTACGCCCTACGAGGCGCTGATTCTTGCCTCGATCATCGAGAAGGAGACCGGTGTGCCCGCCGAGCGTCCGGAGATCGCCGGAGTCTTTACCCGCCGTCTGCGAATCGGCATGCGCCTGCAAACCGACCCCACCGTCATCTACGGCATGGGCGATGACTATGCCGGCAACATCCGCCGCAGCGATCTGCGTCAGCCCACGCCCTACAACACCTACACCATTGATGGCCTGCCACCGACGCCGATCGCCATGCCGGGGCGTGAGGCCATTGAAGCGGCCGTCAATCCCAAGCCCGGCACCAGCCTGTACTTCGTCGCCCGGGGCGACGGCAGTCATGTATTCTCGGACTCGCTGCGCGAGCACAACCAGGCCGTTCGCGAGTACCAGATTCGCCGGCGCGCGGAGAATTACCGTTCCAGCCCGCCAGCTGCAGGGACAACAGGGGAGGGCGCGCAGTGAGCGGCATGTTCATCACATTCGAGGGGCCGGAAGGCGCGGGCAAGTCTACCAATCTGCAGTTGTTTGCCGCGGCCCTGCGCGAGGCCGGCTGTGATCCGCTGCTCACCCGCGAACCCGGAGGAACCCCGATTGCCGAGCGGATCCGCGAGGTGCTGCTCAGTCACCATGAGGAGCCGATGAGCTCCGATGCCGAACTGCTGCTGATGTTCGCCGCCCGGGCGCAACATCTGGAACAGTTGATAAAGCCGGCACTGGCGCAGGGGCAGGTGGTGATCAGCGACAGGTTCACGGATGCCACCTATGCCTACCAGGGCGGTGGCAGGGGTATAAGCAGCCAGCGCATCGGTGTGCTCGAAGACTGGGTGCAGGGCAGCCTGCGGCCGGACCTGACGCTGGTCTTCGATGTGCCCGTCGAGGTAGGCATGCAGCGTGCGCGGGCGCGCAGTGAACTGGACCGTTTCGAGGTCGAGCAGTCCGCCTTTTTCGAGGCCGTGCGCAACAGTTATCTGCAACGCGCTGCCGCCGACCCGCAGCGCTACCATGTGATAGACGCCAGTGGCAGTCTCGAGCAGGTGGCCGCCCAGATGCAGCCGATGGTAGCCCGGGTGCTGGAGCGCTGGCATGCCTGAGGTCGCCTTTCCCTGGCACGCCGAGGTCTGGTCGCAACTGACCGGCCAGCCACAGCATGCGCACGCCTATCTTTTCAGTGGTCTGCCGGGGGTCGGCAAGCGACGTTTTGCCAATGCCTTTGCCGCCTTTCTGCTCTGTGAGCAGCCAGCCCAGGCGATGGCCTGCGGGCGTTGCCGCAGCTGTCTGCTGCGTGAGGCGGGCACTCATCCGGATCTGCTGCTGGTCGCGCCTGAAGAGGAGGGCAAGGCGATCAGGGTCGATGCCATACGGCATCTTGTCGACTTCATGGGCCAGACCTCCCAGCAGGGCGGCAGCAAGGCGATCGTGCTGCATCCGGCTGAGGCCATGAACCAGAATGCGGCCAACGCCTTGCTCAAGTCCCTGGAGGAGCCGACCGCCAATACCTACCTCCTGCTGGTAACAGATCAACCGGGACGATTGCTCGCGACCGTGCGCAGTCGTTGCCGCGCCCAGAAGCTGCCTACGCCAGGGCAGGAGGCTGCACTGGCCTGGTTGGGCGAGGCCGCGCCGGAATTGAGTGCCGAGCAGTGCCTGACGCTGCTGCACATGGCTGGCGGCGCGCCGCTGCGCGCCGCAGCCCTGCATGAAATGGATGCGGTGCAGTTGCGTGCGGGCGTGGTGGAAGCCGTCAAGGCGCTGCTCAAGGACAAGCAGTCTGCCAGCCAGGTTGCCGAGAGCTGGGCGAAGATTCCGCTGGAGCTGCTGATCGACTGGTTCTGCAGCTGGACCCTCGACCTGCTCAAGTTGCAGACTGGGGCCGTAGCCCATGCAGCCAACGCTGACATGGATGTGGTATTGGGCTACATGGCCCGGCATGTGGCAGCACAGCCCCTTATGGAATGGCAGGACTGGTTGCTGGCGCACCGTTCGATGACCCTGGGCAAGGCGAACCTGAACCGGGCGCTGTTTCTCGAGAGCATGCTGCTGGAGTGGAAACAGTTGCTGAAAAAGCGTTAATCTGCAGTCACTATTGATCAGGATGAACAGACCATGAGCAATCCGACCGCACCCGGTCCCCGCAACGGGATCCTGTCGCTCACCATCAAGGACAAATCGGTGCTGTATGCCGCCTACATGCCCTTCGTCAAGCACGGTGGGCTTTTCATTCCGACCAACAAGAGCTACCGCCTCAGCGACGAGGTGTTCATGTTGCTCAATCTGATGGATGAGCCGGAAAAGATTCCGGTGGCCGGCAAGGTCATCTGGATCACGCCGAAGGGCGCGCAGGGCAATCGCGCGGCGGGTATCGGTGTGCAGTTCAGCGACCAGGACAACACGGCGCGCAGCAAGATCGAAACCTATCTTGCCGGCGCACTGAAATCCGACCGCCCCACCCACACGATGTAAGTTGCCATGCAATGCTGATTGACTCCCACTGCCATCTCGACCGCCTTGATCTGACACCCTACGAAGGTTCCCTCGACGCTGCTCTGGACGCTGCCCGCGCCAGGGGCGTGGGCAAATTTCTCTGCATCGGCGTGGACGCTGCCAACGCCCCGGTCGTCAAGACATTGGCAGAGCGTTACGCCGATGTGTTCTGCAGTGTGGGCGTGCATCCGCTGGATCTCGTCGACGCACAGACTACCGAGCTCGACTGGCTGCTCGCCGAACTGGCCCATCCCCGGGTGGTGGCCATTGGCGAGACCGGACTGGACTATCACTACCAGCCCGACATGGCGCAGCAGCAGAAGCACTCCTTCCAGTGTCACCTGGAGGCGGCCGGACAAACCGGCAAACCGGTCATCATCCATACTAGGGCGGCGCGCCAGGATACCCTGGACCTGCTGCGCGAAGCGGATCTGGCACATGCCGGGGTACTGCATTGCTTCACCGAGGACTGGGACATGGCGCGCCAGGCGCTGGATATGGGCTATTACATTTCCCTGTCGGGTATTGTCACCTTCCGCAATGCCGAGGCCCTGCGTGATGTTGCCCGGCGCGTGCCGGCCGACCGCCTGCTGGTCGAGACCGATTCACCCTATCTGGCGCCTGTCCCGCACCGCGGCAAGCCCAACGAGCCGCAGTTCGTCTGCGACGTGGCGGCCTTCCTGGCCGAGCTGCGTGGTGAGCCGATCGAGACCCTGTGGCGCAATACCACCGACAACTTCCATCGGCTGTTCCCGCTGGCTGCCTGAGCCGCCAGCCGATAAACAGGCAAAAAAAACCCGAATACTGGGGGAAGTATTCGGGTCAAGACCATTAGGAGTGTTGCGAGGTCGGGCGTAGCATCCTGTCGTACTTAGGTCTAGCCCAACCACTCAGGCCGTGCGCTTGGGGGAACGCGTTGACCTGATGACTTGAGTATTACCCAAATCCCCCAGCCCGCCAGTCCTTGCGTCACCTTTGATAAACCGATTTGGAATACGCGAGCGGCATTTTATCGTCAACCGTTGTTAGCTGTTCACGGGAAGCTTTGCCAACCGTAACTATACTGTCACGGCCATGACTTAATTTCGGGAATCAACGACGATAAAAGGAAGTACATCATGCGTTTGAAACAGTTGGTTGTGCCCGCGGTAATAACCCTTGTCATTCCGTTCTCTGCCGTTGCCGAAGAGCTTCGGCTGCTGACCTGGGGCGGCTATGCCCCGGAAGAGGTGATCAGCCAGTTCGAGGAGCAGACCGGCATCGACGTGCAGGTTACGCTGTCCAATAACGAGGACATGATTTCCAAGCTGCGGGCCACGGGTGGCTCGGGCTTTGATCTGGCGCAGCCCAGTCAGGATCGCATTACCAGTGCCCAGCAGGAGTATCGGATCTACAAGCCGATGGATCTCAGCCAGGTTGATTCCTCCCTCTTCATTCCCTCCATGCTGGCCGCTACCAACTGGATGGCGAGGTGTATGCCGTACCCCACGTGTGGGGTACCACCGGTCTGATCGTGCATGAGAGCGTGCGCGACCAGGTCAGCGATTTTGCCGATTTGTGCAAACCGGAACTGGCCGGCCGCGTATCCTATCGCCTGCGCCGACCGATCCTGATCGGGATGGCTTTTTCCATGGGCGAGGACCCCTTTGCCGCCTATGACGATCCGGCGGCCTACGAGGCGATGATGACCCGCGTGCAGGAAAAGCTGATCGCCTGCAAGCCCAACGTGAAGACCTACTGGACCGGCGGTGACGAGCTGATCAATCTGGTGGCCTCCGGAGAAGTGGTTGCAGCCAAGGGCTGGGATGCCGGCGGCTGGAAACTCCAGGCGGAGAATCCGAAGATCAGTTTCGTCGCACCTGCCAGCGGTGCGTTGGGCTGGATTGATACCTTTGCGCTGCCCCGTCGTGGCGAAAACGATGCAGCTGCCTACAAGTGGATCAACTTTGTCATGCAGCCGGAGATCGCGGCATTGATCACCCAGTCTGCGGGTAATTTTACCGCAGCGCGGGGGGCTGAAGCCTTTGTCGACGCCAAGCTCAAGCAGAGTTTCGAGAGCAGTTTCGATGAGGCAGCGTTGAACAATATCAAATGGTATCCACCGGTACCGCCGGGTCTGGAGGCAATCGAAGGGCGCATACTTGACCGTGTGAACGCCGCGAACTGAACTCTCCCAGAGGTTCCGCCCGGCGCAACGCCGGGCGGATCAGTACCTCCTGCAACGGAATTGCCATGCCGCCTACTGATACCATCCTGGACCTTGAGTGCCAGCAACTGTCCAAGTCGTTTGCCGGCCAGGCTGCAGTCGATAATATTTCCCTGAGTATCCCCAGCGGATCCTTCTTTTCCATCCTCGGGCCGTCGGGTTGCGGCAAGACCACGCTGCTGCGCATGCTGGCCGGCTTTGTCGAACCCGACAGCGGCGATGTACGCATCAAGGGTCACTCCATGCTGGGTGTGCCACCGAACAAGCGCCCGCTGAACATGGTGTTCCAGCATCTGGCCCTGTTCCCGATGATGAGCGTGGCGGACAATATCGCCTATGGCCTCAAGCGTCGCGGCACCTCGCGCTCGGAGATAGCCCGGCGCGTGGCTGATGTGCTGGAGCGCGTAGGCCTGCCGGATGTGGGGCAGCGCAAGCCGGACCAGCTGTCCGGCGGCCAGAAACAACGTATTGCCATTGCGCGCTGTCTGGTGCTGGAGCCGGCAGTGCTGTTGCTGGACGAACCCCTGGGTGCGCTGGATCTGAAGCTGCGTGAGCAGATGAAGCTGGAGCTCAAGCAGTTGCAGCAGACCTTCGGCACGACCTTCGTGTACATCACCCACGACCAGTCCGAAGCGCTGGTCATGTCCGATCAGGTGGCGGTGATGAACCAGGGGCGGTTCGAGCACGTGGCGAGCCCGCAAACCCTCTACTACCAGCCAGCCACTGCCTTTGTCGCCGGCTTTGTGGGCGACTCCAACCGTCTGAGCGGTCGTGTGGAGGCCCCGGGGCGGGTTGCCCTGGCGTCGGGTCGGATCATCCATGCCACGGCGGCCGGAGCAACACCAGCGGACCGCGGCGCGCCGGTCTCGCTGTTCGTCCGTCCCGAGGGTATCAGCCCGCTGCTGCCGGGCCAGCCCTGTCAGATGGACAACTGCCTGGATGCCCGGGTGTCGACGCTGTTGTTCGATGGCGCCAACAGCCGCATTGGCGCGCTACTGGACGAGGGCACCGAGTTGACCGTGCGGCTGCCGCAGACCCCCGAGTTTGCACAGCTGCGTCCGGGTGATCGGCTGCAGTTGGGCTGGATGGGCAATCAGGCCCAGTATTTCGCGGCGCCAGCCCTGTGAGGTCGTCCACAGCGCCAGCCAGCGGGCTGCGTCTGGGCGTGTTTCTGCTCATGCTGCCGCTATTGCTCTGGCTGCTGTTGCTGATCCTGCTGCCCCACGTGGATATGGTGCTGGTTTCACTGCGTGAGCGCATCGGCTTTGCCGAGCATCGCTTCAGCTGGATGCACTACGAGCTGTTCTTCACTGAATCCCTGTATTGGCGCACCTTCTTGCGTACCGCCCTGATTTCCATATTCACCACGGTGCTGACACTGGTGATTGCCTTTCCGGTGGCCTGGTATATCGCCAAGCTGGTACGTGGCCGCCGGCGAACCCTGCTGTTTCTCGCCTGCCTGGTGCCGTTCTGGGTCAGTGAGCTGGTGCGAACCTATGGCTGGATGATCCTGCTGCGTGAAAGCGGCGTGATCAGTGGGCTGCTGCAGTGGAGCGGGTTGGCGGCGGAGCCGGTGGAGATGCTCTACAACGATGTTGCGATCATGGTGGGGCTGGTCTATGCCTCTATCCTGTTCATGCTGGTTCCGCTGGTCACCACCCTGGACAGCCTGGACGACAGTCTGGTGGAGGCCGCCTACGACCTGGGCGGCAACCACCTGAGTGTGGCGCGGCACATCGTGATACCCCATGCCATGCCGGGGATTGTTTCAGGGTCCATTGTGGTGTTCATGTTGTCGGTAGGTAACTATCTGACACCGGTGTTGCTTGGCGGCAAGGACAGCATGTGGTTTACCGAGCAGATCTTTACCCAGTTCATCACGCGCTTCAACTGGGAGCAGGGAGCCGCCTTCGGCGTGCTGCTGCTGGTATTGTCATCACTGATTGTCTGGTCGGGTCTGAAGCTTACCCGGCAATCCTTTGCGGAGACCATGCGATGATCGCGACGCTGCCGCTGACGCGGCGCTTCCGCTGGACCTATGCCGCTTACGTGCTGGTGTTCTTTGTCTACCTGGCGGCGCCGCTGTTGGTGGTCGGCGTCTTTGCGTTCAATGACAGCCGGTTCCCGGCTTTGCCCTGGCAGGGGTTCACCCTGGACTGGTTCATTGCCAACACCCCTGAGCGCACCGGGCTCATCCACGACCGCGGCATCATTCGTAGCGTCGGTGTCAGCGCACTGGTGGCCGGTTGCGTCACGTTTCTCGCTGTTACCCTGGCCACCTTGAATGCCTTCCTGTTCGAACGCTGCCAGTTTCCCGGCAAGAACCTGCTGTTCATCCTGATGCTGTTGCCCCTGGTGATTCCGGGCGTGATTCTGGGCATCTCGATCCTGATCTTTGCCAGTCGCATTGCCAATTACTTCGACTTCAATCACGACATCCTGCTGGACATGCTCAGGCCAGGGCTGCTGTTGGTGGTGCTTGGCCAGTTTGCCTTTCTGAGCACCATCGCGACCCTGGTTATCTCGGCGCGTTTGCGCACCTTCGATGTGCAGCTTGAGGAGGCGGCCCGCAATCTGGGCGCATCGCCCCTGACGGCCGTGCTGACCGTGACCCTGCCTTTTCTGGCTCCGGCGATGATCGGCGCCGGGCTCATCTGCTTTCTGATGTCATTCGAGAATTTCAATACCACGCTGATGCTGGTGGGCTCCGATGCAACGCTGACGATTACGCTGTTCAGCCGCCTGCGGGAAGGGGCCACTCCGGTGCTCAACGCAGTGTCACTGTTGCTGATGCTGGGCTCGATGCTGCTGGCTCTGCTGGCCGTTCGTGTTCAGAAAAGGGCCTGACAGTCAGGTTTCAATCAAACATGGGAATTTGGTCACCACCTTGGCATAATGCCGATTTTGCCGGTAGGGGATTGCACAATCGTCATGCAGAAAGAGTCACGTAAGGTTCGCGAGTTTCGGCGCCGCGAGCAGGAAATTCTGGATACTTCCCTGCGCCTGTTCCTGGAACAGGGTGAGGACAGTGTGACCGTTGAGATGATCGCCGACGAGGTGGGCATCGGCAAGGGCACGATCTACAAGCATTTCAAATCCAAGGCCGAAATCTATTTACGTCTGATGCTCGATTACGAGCGCGATCTTGCCAGCCTGCTGCACTCCGAAAGTATCGAACGCGACCGCGAAGCCCTGTCCCGTGACTACTTTGCCTTTCGCATGAGCGATCCGGAACGCTACCGGCTGTTTGATCGCCTCGAGGAAAAACTGGTCAAATCCAATCAGTTACCCGAGCTTGTTGAAGAACTGCACAGCATCCGCGCGTCCAACTTCAATCATCTGACCGGTGTGATTCAGGAGCGGATAGACGACGGCAAGCTGGAAAACGTGCCGGCCTATTTCCACTATTGTGCCGCCTGGGCCCTGGTGCACGGCGCCATGGCCATGTATCACTCGCCGTTCTGGCAGGAGGTGATCGAGGACAAGGAAGGCTATATGCAGTTCCTGATGGATATCGGCGTGCGCATGGGCAACAAGTCCAAGCGCAAGAAGGAACTGGAGTCTGCCGAAGCACAACAGCCCGGCGAATAGCCAGGCTGTTGTGAGAGGCCTTTTTGAGAGATCTTGTTAACGAGGTACCGGCGCCAGAGGCGGAGCCGCCCAGTAACCGCAGCGATGATAACCGAGGAAGGTGAGGTTCGAACCACTGCCAGGGCTCGGCACATCCAGGGTATTGATTTGACCGGCGGATACTTGCGCCCAGTTGGGGGCTACACCATCGGTACTGTTTGGGTTGCCATCCTTGGCGAACTGGGTCCAGTAGCCAACCATGTCGCTGGCCAGGGCATCCAGATCGTCCGTATCGCCGGTATAACGATCACGCATCACCTGCTCTGGATATAGAACATAGGGAATCTCGCCGGCATGTGTTGCACCCAGCGGGAAGCTGGCCGCAGTCGGAGGCACCAGGGTCCAGGGCGCGTTTTCGTCGCGGAACCAGTACTGGTAGGTATTCATGTTGCTGTTCGCGAACGTACTGGCCTGTGCATAGCTGTTGCAGGCGAAGTTGGAGTCGGTCCAGATCGCTGACAGCGCAAGCGAAAGACGATTGTCACCGGAGGGGAACTCATTCAGATAGTAGGTGGCGATGGCGTCGGCATCCAGACCTGAATTGTTGAAAAGATCAGCGACGCGTGTGCGGTATTCGGCCTCACCGAGGACGTCAAGGGGCTGGCCTGTGAGTTCGTCCAGAGCGACAAACAGGGTGCCTTCATCCTGGTTACTGCCTATCATGATGTCCAGGTCCTGATTGAATGAACCAGTGGCCAGCGCGGTCTGTATGCTCACAGGCAGCAGGTCGGTACTTGGGTCGGTGTTGGGAATGGCCTGTGAGCCCTGCACACCCAGGAAGCTCAGTGCGGGCAGAGCGCGCAGACAGGTTGCGACCGTGGCTTCTTCGGCGCAGCCCAGAGCGGTGGCCGCGGTTTCGCCAGTCGCTTGAGCGGCAGCCTTGCTTTGTTGGAAGGGTGCGTAGGAGCCGCTTTGCACGATCGCGCGCTGGAACAGTTTTTCGTCCTCGGCACGCGGTGAAACGATATGGCTCATCACGCTATGTCCGCCAGCGGATTCGCCGAAGATAGTGACGTTATCCGGGTCGCCACCAAAGGCTGCAGCGTTTTCCTTCACCCAGCGCAGCGCCTGTTGCTGGTCCATCAGGCCGAAGTTGCCGCCGTCTGACTCCAGGTTGGGGTGGGCCAGAAAGCCCAGCAGGCCAAGACGGTAGTTCAGGGTAACGACGATAACGTCTTCCCGAACCAGGCGTGTTGGATCATATTCGCCACCGCCATTGCCGAATACGAAAGCCCCCCCATGGATCCATACCATCACCGGTAGATTCTCGCCTGATTCGGGCGCGTACACGTTGAGGTAGAGACAATCTTCATTGCCCGCCGGCGCCCTGACAGCAAGATCAATCTGCACGCAACTGTTGCCGAAAGCTTCGCTCAGTTGCAGTGTTTCCGACCGGTCCTGCGCAGGAACGGTTGGCGCAAATCGTAGTTCACCAACCGGCGGCTCGGCATAAGGTATGCCGCGGAATACGCGAATACCTTCCTTGCCCTCTAGCGTGACACCCTTGATATCGCCCTCGGTGGTGGTGACAGCCAGAGGGTCCGGTGTAGCAGCCTCACTACCACCGCCTCCTCCGGACAGACACCCGGTGAGGGTAACGGCGAAAATGGCGGCGGCCAGCCCGGTCCGGTAGAAACCGGCACGAGGAAGGTTGAATCTGTTCATTGCAATATCCCTATGAATTTGGGGCTTGGTTCTTATTCGATATGTGTCTCGAGTGGAGATAAAACGATAAATCAATCACAGGGGCGGTGCGAAACGTATACGGGTGATCCAGTGTGCAGGTGTTTTTGTAGTAGACTGAAGGGTCGTCCCGTTAGCCCTTGCCGGAGAGTACATGTCCGCACAGTCGTTTCCTGTCAGTTACATCGAGCCCGTTTTTCGTCCGCCCAGCGAGGCGCATTCGCTGATCCTGCCGGTCACCAATGGCTGTTCATGGAACAATTGCACCTTCTGCGAGATGTATACCGCTGAGCAGAAGAAATTCCGCGCCCGGGACGAGAGCCAGGTGCTGGAAGAAATCCGCCGTAGCGGGGAACAACTGATCGTGCAGCGGGTCTTTCTGGCTGACGGCGATGCGATGGTGCTCCCCACCCGCCGATTGCTGACCATCCTCCGGGCGATTCGTGAGCACATGCCTACCGTCGAACGGGTCACCTCGTACTGCCTGCCGCGCAATCTCAAGCGCAAGTCGGTGGAGGAGCTGAGGGAGTTGCGCGAGGCCGGACTGGCGATGCTCTACATTGGTGCCGAGTCCGGTGACGATGAAGTGCTGCAACGGGTCAACAAGGGCGAAACCTTCGAATCCACCGAACAGGCGCTGACCAAGGCCGGTGAGGCTGGTATGCAACGGTCGGTGATGATTCTCAACGGCCTGGGTGGCAAGAGTCTGAGCGAGCAGCATGCACTCAATTCTGCCAGACTGATGAATGCCACCCAGCCGGAATTCGTCTCGACCCTGGTGGTCAGTTTCCCGCAGGGGATGGAGCGCTACCGCGAGCGCTTTCCTGATTTCGAACCGCTGGATCAGCAAAGCCTGTTTCTCGAGTTGAAACAGTTTATTGGTGAGCTGGAGTTGAACAACACGGTGTTCCGCAGCGACCATGCATCCAATGCCCTGGTGCTCAAGGGCATTCTGGGGGCCGACAAGCAACAGCTGCTTGACCAGGTGCAGACCGCGATTGAGCGCCCCGAACGGGCTCGTTTGCGTCCCGAATGGATGCGCGGCCTTTAGTTTTCTCCCGGAGGAGATCTTGATGCGCTGGACAGGACTTGCCCTGATATTTTCCGCCGTGGTCGCGCTGGCCGGCTGCGTCAACCCTTCGGACATGCAGAAAACGGCACGTCATTACATGGGCGATGCCGGGCTGATGGATCATTACAGCATCACCCGCCAGTTCAATTGGAGTCTGCAGTCCGATTCCAGTCTGTTCATTGCCCAGGGCCATTTCGTGCCGGTAGGCCATCCCTACGCGCAACCCAACGTGGTAGCGCAGGAGACGTTTGCCGCGGCAGTGCAGGTGTTTCCTCTGGTGCGTAGGGCAGAGACCCCGCTGGGACTGGAGGAGGCCCTGGAACAAGCTTACCTGCACCGCATGGACTATCTGCTCTACACGCGCTTTGCCAGTGCCGACGATCAGGTTGGCGACCTGGAGCACTGGGAAGAGTCGCGCAAGCTGGGCGATGTGGGCGTTGACCGCGCCACCTTGCATCTTATTCTGATGGAAACCGCTACCCGACGGCTTGTCGACCATGCCGTGATCCGTTCGCGTGGCGGCTTCCTGCAGTTCTATGAAACCGAGCCAGCCGATCTGTTGCGTCCGCCGCTAGAGGATTACACCCGGCAATTGCTGGGCCGCTGAGCTTCGACCAGAAGAGGTACCAATATGACCCGACGTCAGCCACCGCACCAGTCACTGCTTGCCAGCATCCCCGGTGCCAGCTCGACCCGCCGTCCCTCGCCGGCTCCGGTAGATCAGTGGGATCCGCCGGTCAGTGGGGAAATGGACATGCAGATCGTCAGGGATGGAACCTGGTACCACGAGGGCGATCCGATCAACCGCATGGCATTGGCACAGCTTTTCGCCAGTATCCTGCGCCTGGACGACGATGGCCGCTATTACCTGGTGACCCCGGTAGAACGCTGGGCCATCCAGGTCGACGACAAGCCCTTTGTCGCCACCCAGCTCAAGACGGAAGGAGAGGGCGAAGAGCAGAAGCTGACCTTCACTACCAATCTGGAAGACAGCGTGGAGGCCGATCCTGAGCATCCCATACGGGTCGAACTGGATCCCGACACCCAGGAGCCGTCCCCCTATGTGCTGGTGCGCGGGAATCTGGAAGCTTTGATCGGCCGCAATGTGTTCTACCAACTGGTCGAGCTGGCTGTGGAGCGCGAACACCATGGCAAGACCTGCCTGGGTGTATGGAGCCACGGCAGCTTCTTTCCGATAGACGGCAACTAGGTACTAACTCAGCCTGAATCAAACCGTTTTTACCGCCGGCCGTTCAGGCCGGCGCTCCCCGGCCGCGTCCTTTCTGGCTCGGCTCAAGTCAAGCAGAAAAACCACTTTTTTGTGCCCTGGCGGATATTGATCTTTACCATATCTGGGACTAGGATTGCTCGCTATGCACAACAAGTAGTGTTTCTTTCCCGGAAGCCCCCGGCGCCATTTCGCGTTGAAAGTGTCGCGCCGAAGGTGTGGTTTTGCGGGGTGTAGCCGAGCGTTTCAGGAGATAAAAATGAGCCAGACAGCCAAGGTGCAGCGCCTGCACAACACGGTCACCGACATCCCGATGCAGCCCGCCTCGGAGGACATCTGGGATACCAAGTACCGGTTGAAGACCAAGGATGGGGTAGCCATCGATGCCTCTGTCGATGAGACCTATCAGCGCGTTGCCCGGGCTATTGCCGATGTGGAAGAGCCCTCCGTTCGTGAGCACTGGTACGAGCAGTTTCTCTGGGCCCTGCGCCATGGCGCCATTCCTGCTGGCCGTATCACGTCAAACGCTGGCGCGCTGGAACACAAGCCGGCGACCTCGACCATCAACTGCACCGTGTCGGCTACCATCGGCGATTCGATGGATGACATCCTGTCCAAACTGCATGAAGCAGGTCTGACGCTCAAGGCCGGCTGTGGTATTGGCTACGAATTCTCCACCCTGCGCCCCAAGGGTGCCTACGTCTCCGGTGCTGGCGCATACACCTCAGGCCCGCTGTCGTTCATGGATATCTACGACAAGATGTGCTTCACCGTGTCTTCCGCCGGTGGCCGTCGTGGCGCGCAGATGGCGACCTTTGATGTCGGCCATCCCGACGTGATGGATTTCATCCGTGCCAAGCGCGAGGGCGGCCGGCTGCGTCAGTTCAACCTGTCGCTGCTGATCACCGAGGACTTCATGCAGGCTGTGGCTGCCGACGCCGACTGGAAGCTGTCCTTCCCCCTGACCCAGGCCGAAATCGATGCCGATGACCTGGATCTGAACAATGACGATCAGGTGATCTGGCGCGAGCTGCCTGCTACCCAGCGTTACCTGACCCGTGAGGATGGCCGTGTGGCCTGTCGCGTATCCAAGGTGCTCAAGGCACGTCGGATCTGGGACATGATCATGACCTCCACCTACGACTTCGCCGAGCCCGGGTTCATCCTGATCGACCGCGTCAACCAGATGAACAACAACTGGTTCTGTGAAGAGATCCGCGCCACCAACCCCTGTGGCGAGCAGCCGCTGCCGCCCCATGGCGCCTGTCTGCTGGGTTCGATCAATCTGACTTTGTTCGTACGCGATCCCTTCACCGACAAGGCACGCTTTGACTGGGACGAATACCGCAGGGTGGTCGACGTCTTTACCCGCATGCTCGACAACGTGGTGGAAATCAACGGTCTGCCCCTGGAAGAGCAGCGTGCGGAGATCTTCCGCAAGCGTCGTCACGGCATGGGCTTCCTCGGTCTGGGTTCAACCATGACCATGCTGTGCATGAAGTACGGTGAGCAGAAGTCCCTGGACTTCACCGAGCAGGTCTCCAAGGAGATGGCAGTACAGGGCTGGCGCACGGCACTGCAGCTGAGCGAAGAGAAGGGCGCCGCGCCGATCATGGACGAGGACTTCACCGTCACCGAAGCCATGCTGGTCAAGCGTCCGGAAATGCGCGCGGATGGCATCAAGGTCGGCGACACCATCAAGGGCAAGGTCCTGTGGGCCAAGTACAGCCGTTACATGCAGCAGATCGCCGGGGAAGATGCCGAGCTGGTGACCGCGTTGGCGGAGAAGGGCGCACGCTTTACCCACCACAGTTCGATCGCACCGACCGGGACCATTTCCCTGTCGCTGGCCAACAATGCGTCCAACGGCATCGAGCCGAGCTTTGCCCATCACTATTTCCGCAACGTGATCCGGGCCAACAAGAAGTCCAAGGAAAAGGTCGACGTGTTCAGCTTCGAGCTGCTCGCCTACCGGCACTTCGTCAATGCCGAGGCGCTGCCGAGCATGGAAGCCGGTACCCGTAACCTGCCGGACTATTTCATCGCCGCCGATGACGTCAAGCCGACCGAGCACGTGGACGTGCAGGCGGCCGCCCAGAAGTGGATCGACTCGTCGATCTCCAAGACCGCCAACGTGCCGACCGATTATCCCTACGAGGATTTCAAGGACATCTACCGTTACGCGTTCGAGAAGGGTCTGAAGGGCTGCACCACCTTCCGCTTCAACCCCGAGGCGTTCCAGGGCGTGCTGGTCAAGGAGCAGGATCTGGCCAACACCACCTACCGCTTCAAGCTTGAGGATGGCAGCTTCGTCGAAGCCAAGGGCGGCGACGAGATCGAGTACGATGGCGAGATGCACAGCGCAGCCAACCTGTACGACGCCCTCAAGGAAGGCTACTACGGCAAGTTCTGAACCAACGGAGTCCGATACGGACGCCCCGCAAACGAATAGTACAGAGCCCGGCTGCTGCCGGGTGAGGATCGAGAAATGGCACTGAAGATCACCAGCAAGATTGTCGACTACGCCGTCGTCAAGCCCGATGAGCCCGCCAAACTGGCCGAGGTCGCGGCACCGGCCGAGCAACTGGAAGAGATGCACGAGAAGCTCAAGCGTCCCGAATTTCTCGAAGGCTCGACCTACAAGATCAAGACGCCGACCTCCGAGCACGCCATCTACGTGACCATCAATGACGTGATACTCAATCACGGCAGCGATCACGAGATCCGCCGGCCGTTCGAGATATTCATCAACTCCAAGAACATGGAGCACTACCAGTGGATTTCAGCCCTCACGCTGATTATCTCTGCGGTATTCCGCAAGGGTGGTGACTGCACCTTCCTGGTGGAAGAGCTGCGCAGCGTATTCGACCCCAAGGGCGGCTACATGAAGCGTGGTGGCCGCTGGATGCCTTCGCTGGTGGCCGAGATCGGCGATGTGCTCGAGCAGCACCTGACCCGCATCGGCATGATGACCAACGAGATGGACGAGCACCAGCGTGCCTACCTCGAGCAGAAGCGGGCCGAGTTCGTCAGTCTCAAGCCACAGGGTCAGGTCGATTCTGACTGTGACGACAGCACCGAGTCCTATCCGCCCGGCGCCCAGATGTGTGGCAAATGCCACACCCAGGCTGCCGTGCAGATGGATGGCTGCATGACCTGCCTGAACTGCGGAGAGAGCAAGTGCGGTTGATCGGCTAGTCCTTCCGAGCCCACAGCTCGCACCTCCAGCAGTGTCTGAAAAGCCCCCCTCGGGGGCTTTTTTGCGTTCAGGCCTAGCTGGCCGACATATCCTGATGCACCCCGTACGGTCCCCTGCCGGCCTATCCCCCAACAGGGGGGTGAAAGTGCCGTGGCGCACTCCCTAGGATCGACCCTGGGCCGTGATCCTGCGGCGGCAATACCAGGGGGCGTCACATGCCGGAGATCCAGGTCAACGATACGACCATTCATTACCAGCGTAGCGGCCGGCAGGGCGGTCCGCGGCTGCTGTTGAGTCACTCCCTGTTCTTCGATCTGAGCATGTTCGAGCCCTTGATCGACCGGCTCAAGGATCACTTCGATATCCTTGCCTATGACCATCGCGGCCAGGGGCGCAGCGGTCGCGCAGGCAAGCTGGATATGGACAATCTGACCCGTGATGCCGCCGGCCTGATCGATGCCCTGGAGTTCGCCCCCTGCCTGGTCGCCGGCAACTCCATGGGCGGCTTTGTCGCCCTGCGACTCGCCGCGCGCTATCCACAGCTGGTATCGGGCTGCATCGTGATGGGCAGCAGTGCCGACCTGGAGCACAAGCTGGCCGAGTTCGAGCCCCTGGTCGAGGACCTGGGCCGGAACGGGCCGGCCTCGCATATCGATACCCTGATGTACATCATGTTTGGCGAGCGCATTTTTGCCGACCCCGCCAGCGAGGCGTTGCTCACCCATTGGCGCACTCGCATGCTGACCCTGGACACCTCGATCGGTGAGGCCGCGCAGGGCGTCATTCACCGCCAGAGTGTGCTGCCTGAAATTGCCCTGCTTGAGGTGCCCTTGCTGGTTTTAGCCGGCGAGCAGGATCACGCCTACAGCGTGGCGCTGTCACAGCAGATCGTCGAAGTCAGTGGCCATGGCGACATGTACGTGATCCCTGGCGCCGGCCATTCGGTGGCGCTGGAGGCGCCCGAGGCAGTAGCCCAGCGTATCCGCGATTTTGCCGGTAGCTGAGAACACGATATCACCCAGAGAGACAACACCATGACAACAACAATAAAGCTCAACACCTCCCTTGCAGCGATGGCCAGCGCCTTCACCCTCGCCATGCTGGGCTGGAACATGGCCCAGGCGCAGCCGAGTCAAACCGGAGTGTCGCATGCGCCGCCCATGGCCGAGGGTGAGTGGCTCAGCTATGACCGCACCCTGGCGGGACAGCGCTACAGCCCGCTGGCCGATCTCAATCCGGATACGGTGGGCAAGCTCGGCCTGGCATGGTCGATCGATCTGGACAACAACCGCGGCCTGGAGGCGACGCCCCTGTATAGCGACGGTGTGCTCTATACCTCCCTGTCCTGGAGTCGGGTCATGGCCGTGGACGCAGCCTCGGGGGATATTCTCTGGAGTTTCGATCCGAAGGTCGACAAGGCCAAGGGGCGGCACGCCTGCTGTGATGCAGTGAACCGTGGCGTCGCACTGCATGGGGGCAAGGTCTATGTGGGCACCCTGGATGGACGACTGATCGCGCTGGATGCGAAGACCGGTAACGAGGTCTGGACACAGCAGACGACCGACAACAGCCAGCCCTATACCATCACTGCAGCGCCTCGGGTGGTCAAGGGCATGATCATGATCGGTAACGGTGGGGCGGAATTTGGCGTGCGCGGCTATTTCTCGGCCTATGACGCCGAGACCGGCGAGATGCGCTGGCGCTTCTACACCGTGCCAGCGGACCCGTCCAAGCCGGTCGAGCATCCGGAGCTGGTCGAAGCCGCCAAGACCTGGAGCAAGGACACCGACTGGTCCCTGGGTGGCGGTGGAACCGCCTGGGACAGCATGGCCTACGATCCCGAACTGGATCTGTTGTATGTGGGCACCGGCAATGGCTCGCCCTGGAACCGCGAGATTCGCAGCCCGGGTGGCGGTGACAACCTGTTCCTCTCGTCGATTCTGGCGGTGCGGCCGGAGACCGGCAAGCTGGTCTGGCACTATCAGGTCAACCCGGGCGATACCTGGGACTTCACCGCAACCCAGCAGATCACGCTGGCCAATCTCGAGATCGATGGCAACCAGCGCCAGGTGCTGATGCAGGCGCCCAAGAACGGATTTTTCTATGTGCTGGACCGCGCCACCGGCGAGCTGCTGTCGGCTGAAAAGTTCGGCAAGGTGACCTGGGCCGAGCGCATCGACCTGGCTACCGGGCGACCGGTGGAGGTGCCCGGCGCCCGTTACGAGAAAGAGATGGTGGTGATGTGGCCAAGCCCCTTTGGCGCCCACAACTGGCATCCGATGTCCTTCAACCCCGAGACCGGCCTCGTCTATATTCCGTACCAGGAAGTGCCGGGCACCTACAGCAACGAGGGCAAGGGCTTCGTCAAACGCGAGGCCTTCAATACCGGTGCCGGGTCATCGGAAATCCTCGAATTGCCCCGCGAGTACACCTCCGGCGCACTGGTGGCCTGGGACCCGGTGAAGCAGGCAGCCGCCTGGCGGGTCGAGCATGACAATCACTGGAACGGCGGCACGCTGACCACCGCCGGCAACCTGGTCTTCCAGGGCACAGCCGCCGGCAAACTGGTTGCCTACACCGCGGACAAGGGCCAGCCCCTGTGGGATTTCGATGCCCAGACCGGCATCATTGCGGCGCCGATGACGTTCCGCCATGACGGCGAGCAGTACCTCGCCCTGATGGCCGGGTGGGGTGGGGCTGCGGCCCTGTTCGGTGGCGATGCGGCAGTAGCGACCGGGGTGCGCAATGTCAGCCGTATGCTGGTGTTCAAGGTCGGTGGCGACGCGACTCTGCCCAAGCTGTCCGAGCCGCCTGTGACAGCACGCGTTCCGACGCCCGTGGTAGCGGCAAAGGCGGATATCAAGCAGGGCGAGTTGCTCTACGCCCAGTACTGTGCGGTCTGCCATGGGACCGGGGCGGTGGGCGGCGGGGTATTGCCTGATCTGCGCCACTCTTCCGACGCTATCCGTGCGGCGTATCCGGCGATTCTGCTCGAAGGCATGCTGGAGTCCCAGGGAATGCCCAACTTTGCTGCCAGCTTCTCGGCTGACGATGTCGAAAAGATTCGACTGTATATCCTGCACCGCGAATACGAGACCTATATGCAGGCGATGCAGCCAAAGGGGGAGGGTAATGCTGCCATTACAGCTGTAGAAGAGTAATTACTCTAATATCAGTGATCCTTATGATAGGCTCGGGGAGAGCGTGAACGCTTTTCTCGGGCCTGTTCGCTGTTATGCTGAGTCAGGCCCGGCAGTTCCACCCCAAGGGGCCGCTCAGCGAATAACAAGAGGTCGGTGACATCCGACCCGCGCGAATCAGGATGACTGACCTTATGAACATGAAAGGCGGTGCCGTAATTCCGATTGCAGCTGGTGATGCCGCCAGCGGCGCCTTGCAGCCAGGCAATGATGTCCCTCTGCTACTGACGACCAAACTCAACCCACCCCGGCTCGGACGAGGCATCCTGCCCCGTTCCAGACTGGAGGATATGGCTGCGACTGTCGCCGAGCGGCGTCTGTCGCTGCTCAAGGCGCCGCCCGGGTTCGGCAAGACCACCCTGGCCACCATCTGGGCCGACAGGCTCGCCTCCCAGGGGCATACGGTGGCCTGGCTGTCGCTGGATGAAGAGGACGAGTCGGTCCAGCGCGTGCTGTTCTATCTGGCGGCAGCGCTCAATCATGCGGCTCCGGAGATCGGCAGGGCCTGCCTGAGCCTGCGTGCCGAACTGACCTTCTTCACCATGGAGACACTCGCCAGCCTGTTGATCAACGAGCTGACCCGATTCGATCGGCCGGTCGTGCTGTTCATCGACGATTTCCACCGTATCAGCGATACCGTGCTGGTCGCAGCGCTGCGCTTCTTCCTGCAGCGCGCGCCGGATCTGCTGCATGTGGTTTTCATCGGTCGGCGCGAGCTGCCCAACGCATTGCTCGAACATGTATACGCCGACGAGCTGCTGGAGGTCGACGGCTACCATCTGCGTTTTGCCCTGGATGAGACCCGTGATCTGCTGAAAAAGGCCGGTGTCGAACTGGAGCAGGCCAGTGAACTCAGCGCCATTCAGCAGGGATCGGACGGCTGGATCGCGTCGCTACGGGCATTCCTGCTCACGCCACAGATCAATCCCGGCGGCAGACCGCGCCTGGCTACCCGCAGCATCTGTATTCTGTTCGACGAAGTCATGCCATCGCTGGAGGCGACCAGTCGAGAGCACCTGTATCAGCTTGGTTTGCTCGACAAGTTCAGTATCGGCCTGCTCACCGAACTGTTCGGTGCAGCCCGTGCACGGCAGATGCTCACGCTGTTGCAACAGCGCCAACTGTTTATCAGTGCCCTGGATGAGCGGGAAAACTGGTTCAGTCTGCACCCGCTGTTTCGCGGGTATCTGAAAAAGGTCTGTCTCGAGCAGGACGAGGGCGCTGCCCAGGCCTTGCTGTTGCGCGCTGCGCGCTGGTTCGCCGAGCATGAATACTGGCTTGATGCCATTCGTCTGGGCCTGGAAAGCGGTCATGTCGAAGAGGTCCGTGGCTGGATCAACCAGTGTGCGATGGATCTGCTCGAGCAGGGTGATTTTACCACCCTGGTGATGCTCGAGAAGCGCTGGGAACTGCAGGAATTCAATGCACCCATCCAGCTGAAGATGGCGCGTGCCTGGGCCATGGGCCTGGCGCTGGAAGTGGAGGCTGCGCAAGCGCTGCTGGCGGAGGCGCAAAGCCAGATGGAGCGTGAAGGAGTGCAGCCCTCCTCACTGTTGTACTGGGAGACCCAGGCACTGCAGGCCATGCTGCTGGGCCTGGCCGATCACAACGAACGCTCGGGTGTGCTGGCGGCGACCTGCTTTGAAGCCGTGCCACACAGACCCTGGGTGACCAATGTGCTGCTCAATCTGATGAGTTGCAGCCATTATCACGCCAGTCGCTGGGATGCCTTCTACACCCTGCCGCCCAGCCTGCTGGGATCGCGGCAGGCGACCAACATGCTGTCCCACGATTGCTATCGGCAGTCGATCCATGCGCTGGCCGAGTCGGCCCAGGGGCGCATCGACACGGCAGAGGAGTGCCTGTACGCGCTGCTGGCGCGTATCGAGAGCATCTTCAGTCGCAGCCTCAATCGCCCCAACCCGGCTCTGCTGGCGCTGCCGCTGGCCCTGCTGGCACAGTTGGCGTATTTGCGCGGCGACAGGCAGCTGGCCGAGTCCCATCTGGCTCAATGCATGGATTTCATCGCCATGGGCGGCTTTCTCGATTGCATGGCAGCCGCCTATTGCACCAGTGCGCGTCTGCAGTGGCGGCAGGGTTTCGCACCGCGTGCCAGGCGCACACTGGAACAGCTCGACGGCCTGGCCACTCAGCGTGGCTGGACGCGCATGCGGGCGCGGGTTCTGCTGGAGCGCACCTGGTTGAATCTGCGCGACGGCAAGCAGCGCGAGGCCATGGCCTGTGGGCACTATCTGATCGAACTGGCCGGCGAGCCAGCCGATGATGGCAGCCTGGATCGACAGGCCTATGCGCAACTGGCGACGCTCTGGCTGGCCATCAACGGTCTGGACAGTTCGCCAGGTCTGATCGATGCCTGTGAGGCCCTGTTGCTGAGGCTGCGTGACAGGCAGTTGCAGCTCATGTACGCCGAGGTGGCTCTGGCCCTGGGCATGCTGCATTGTCTGCAGGGTAGCCGCGAAAGGGGAGAACATCTGCTCGACGAGGTATTGGTACTGGTCCGAGACACCAAGGCCATAAGCCTGTTGCAGGATCTGCCCGTTGCCGACCTGTGCGGGATGCTGGAAGGGCGCGTGTCCGATCAGTGGTGGGCCGGGGCTGAAGCCTGGCTTCAGGAAAATCTGATGGACGAGTGCGCCGTGACGGTCTGTAACGCAGCGTTGCTCGAACTGACGGTGAAAGAGCGTCAGGTCATGCAGCTGGTGGCCGAAGGCAAATCGAACAAGCAGATCGCCCGGGACCTCAATGTGACGCCGGAAACCATCAAGTCGCACATGAAAAGTATCTTCGCCAAGCTCAAGGTGGACAACCGGGCGCAGGCGGCAGTGATGCTGCAGACGGGCTGATCGGGGCGGGGCGTCCGTAACAGGACAGGGCAGGGATTGAAGGGCTGGAAGGCAACCGCCGCACCGGTATGACCGGTACGGCGGTTGTCTGGTCTAGCGAATACCCGAAGCGCGCAGGGCGTTGGGTGTGTAATCGGCCGAAGAGGCCTCGAAGTCGGTGTCGTAGTTCTCCCGCTCTTCGTTGGTCATGCCCAGGGCCACATAGCGGCCGTTCTGCAGGTCATACAGGGTTTCGACTGCATAGCTGGGAATCTTCTCATCATAGCGTTGCAGTGCGATGGCCTCGGCTACGCGCCACAGACCGCCGCGGCCGTCATAGTGATCCAGGGCTGCGACCTGCCAGTTGTCTTCGTTGATGAAGAAGTGGCGCTTGGCATACACGTGGCGCTGGCCTTCCTTGAGCGTGGCTTCCACCTCCCATACACGATGCTTCTCGTAACGCACCAGGTCCTGGTTGATATGGCCGGCCTGGATGATCTCGTCGTACTTGATATCCGGCGAGCCGATCTTGTAGTTGTTGTAGGGGATCAGCATCTCGCGCTTGCCGACGAGCTTCCAGTTGTACCGATCGGGAGCACCATTGTAGAAGTCATAGTTGTCCGAGGTGCGGGTACCGTCCGAGCCGAACGCCGGACCATCGTAGGCTACCTGCGGAGCGCGACGCACGCGACGCTGCCCGGCGTTGTAGATCCACGCCAGACGGGGTTCCTTCACCTGGTTGATGAATTCGTGTACCAGCAGAACGTCACCGGCCAGACGTGAGGGCGAGAGCACCCGCTGGGTGAAATAGAACATCAGGTTGGGGTTGGTCTGGGCGCTGTAATCGGTCAGGGCGGTGGCGAAGGTGAACTCGTCCTTGAACACCACCATGGTGTTGGAGCCGTTTGCCTGAGGCGTGGCCTGGGCGATGGTCCGGCTGAAGCTGCCGCCGCGGTAGCGGGTAATGTGGTTCCAGACCGCTTCCACACCGTTCTGCGGGATCGGGAAGGGGTAGGCGGTATCAAAGTTTTCCAGCCCGTTACCGCCTTCAACCGTCTTCGTATTCACAGCGTTACGGGCGACTGCCGCGAAGACTTCGTCCGGCACGGTGTTGCTGCGCCGCGAGGGGTAGACGTGCATGCGGTAGGTTTCCGGGTAGCGGGCAAACATCGCCAGCTGACCGGGGCTGATCTGGTCCGCGTACTGAGCGACGTTGTCTGCCGTTACGGTAAACAGCTTCTGATCGTCGGCAAAGGGATCGGAGAAAAAGCCGTTTTCCGATACCGGGGCAGCATCGGTGGGCAGGCCGCCGGTCCATTCCGGAATCGTGCCCTCGGCGTTGCCGGCGCGCTCGGCGCCCATGGGCGTCAGCGTGGTCTGCAGTTTCGCCGCTTCCTCAACCGATACAGCCGCCGATACCGCCATCGCCAGGCTGCTCAGGGCAAGCACGGCGAAGGTTTGGCGACCCAGGTTCTTGACTGATTTCATAGTGTTCTCCATCCAGGTCAGAAGTTCGCGCCAACGCTCAGGGCAACAAAGTCACGGTCAACCATGGCGTTGTAATCTCCGCCGAAGAAGTTCGTGTAGTTGATGCTGGCGTTGTATTTGTTGTTGTAAAGTGCGTTGAGGCCGATGCTGGCTGCCTTGGAGCCCTCGTTGAAGTTCGGACCATAACCCTCCACGTCCCAGGCAAAGGCGACGTTCGGCGTCAGCTGCACGCCGGCGAAGCCACGGTATTCCAGCGAAGCCACGGTACGTATCCCCCAGGAATGTTGTGTGTAGAAGCCTTCGTCGTTGCAGTATTTGGGTTGCGAGGCGTTGAGCCCCTCGCATATTCCGGGGACAGCGAGTTCGCCGGAGCCATACAGGGAGTCGCGGCCAAAGCGCAGCTCGGTGGGGCTGCTCTTGATGCCGCCGATATGGTTGTAGCCGACTTCGCCTACCATGGTCAGACGGTCCGCGCCCCAGACGTTATCGACAAAGTTGATTACGGTAACCTGGGCCTGCGTGACCGGCATGCGCTTGTAGCCTTTGATGTCTACCCCGAACGGCGTAAAGGCACCACCGGCTCCCGGCGCCTGACCCGTCAGACTGACGGGTGTGATGGTATTGCCAAGCGTGGCCCCGACCAGATCATTGGTGCTGATCTGCAATGGCTGATTGGGACGGTAGCTGACTTCGCCCGAGACCGACATGCCACCCAGGTTGGTCTGAAAACTCAAGCCGTAGAGCCGAATGTCCTCCGGGTACTCGATGTAGTAGGACGCAGGAAGCCCCACGCCCAGTTCGGCGGGTACATCAAAGGTGCCGGTCTTGTTGTTAAAGCCGAATGCAGCGCCTGGTACGCCGGTGGTGGAGGTACTGTAGACCGGGTTGCGGCTGTGATAATTCATCGCAAACAGACCGAATTCGGTCTGGTTCAGACTATCCACATAGAGCCGAAACGCGACCCCGAACTGCCCGCTATCACGCGCTTCACGGTTTTCCTGACGAGGCACATAAACCAGGGTCGGATCACCTGGATTCGATGGATCGGATGCATTCTGGCTGCCAGCGACCACCGTCTGGTTACAGCCCTGGGCTACCGAATCTGTAAACGAGAAAAAGGTGCCGCAGTTGTCGAGGACGGTCGGATCCCATTCAAGCTGATAGAAGGCTTCCATGCCCAGGTTCTCGGTCAGGCTCTGGGAGACAAACAGCATGTTGACCGGAATCAGACCTTCCTTGATTTCGGCGCCGGGACGGCGGAAGGCGGCGACGTCAATCGGGTTGATACTGTTGACGCTGTTCTGGATAAAGGTACTTTCGCCCCAGCTGACCACCTGTTTGCCGACCCGGACGGAGCCTGGCAGATTGCCGATGTTGTAGTTGTGGTAGATAAAGGCATCGAGAATCTGGCCGCCCGAGGACTTGGCAGCCTGCCGGCGCCCATCGTCATTGATGTCATACAGCTCGCGACTGCCGTCCTTGGTTTCGAAGTCGTACCAGTACTTGCCGCGCACGAACACGCCGGTGTTGTCATATTGCAGCGACAGGTCATGGGTGCCCTTGAAGATGGTCGAGAAGGGCTCGCCCTTCTTGAAATTCAGGCGGCCATCGTCTGAGTTGGCCGCGTTGGCCTTGCCGCCGTTGTTGACCCAGATCAGATCATCATCGATATCACTGGTACCGATGCTGGTACCCACGGATATCTGCGAGTCGAACTGACCCTGTATTTCGCCCAGATCGAAACGTACGGCGTGGGCAGGCAGGGAGATGGCTATTGCGACCGCCACGGTCAATGGCTTGAGCATGGCATTGAAGGATTGCGTTGTTATTGTCCTGGTCATGGTATTCCTCGCGCCGGGCGCTTTTTGTTATTGGGAACCCTTGGCAAGTGCATGCTGGCTTTTCTCAGCCCTCTGATGGTCTGCAATACAGACCACCGCACTGCCTGTGACACTAGTCCCCTGTCTGCCGGTGATGTACCCCCCTAATGGGGGGGACGCACCGACAGGCCAGGTGGTAGACAGCTGCCGACCGACCCGAAGGTTACAAAGGCGGGTTTAACCGCGATAATGCCGGCATCAATCGAGGAGAACCGACATGCCCCTATCCGACGCACAGATCCAGTTAGCCGTCATTACCACCGTGCTATTACTGGCCTGGGCCGTCACTGCCTGGTTACAGATCCGCCGTCACAGCGCGCAGCAGCTGGAGGTTGCGGAGGCACGCAGGCAAATCGAGCAACAGCGTGAGCTGTGTCAGCAACTGCAGCTCGAAGCACATCAGCAGCACAGCGAACGAGCGGCCCTCGAGGTACGGCTGGAGCACCTGCATGAGAGCCTGGCCGCTTTGCGCGAGCAGCAGTCCGGATTCCAGGCGCGGCAGGTCGAGGCCGAGCGAAAGGCGCACGACTGGCAGGTCCAGGCGGAAAAGGCCCAGACCCTGAGTGAAGAGCAGGCACGCCAACTGGAGACCTTGCGACAGGAGCGGGACGCCCTCAATAGCCGTTACCAAGCGCTGCAGGCGAGCCACGAGAGCCTCGGTATCGAGCACTCCACGCTGCAGAACACGCTGGAGCATCGCCAGCAGCATTTCACCGAGCAGCAGCAGTTGCTCAAGGACAGCCGCGATCAGCTGAAAATGGAATTCGAGCAACTGGCCAGCCGTATCTTCGAAGCCAAGGGGCAGGCCTTTTCCCAGCAGAGCCAGCAGTCACTGGACAATCTGCTCAAACCCTTTCGCGAGCAGATCGACCAGTTCCGGCTCAAGGTGGAGGACATCCACCACAAGGACACCCAGCAGCAGGCCACGCTGGCCAGCGAGCTCAATCACCTGAAGGAGCTCAATCGGCAGATCACCCAGGAAGCCCATGACCTGAGTACCGCCCTGCGTGGCCAGAAAAAGACCCAGGGCAACTGGGGTGAACTGATCCTGGAGAATGTGCTGGAGCGCTCCGGTCTGGTCGCCGGCAAAGACTTCAAGCGCGAGGTCAGCATCACCAATAGCGAGGGTCAGCGCCAGCGTCCGGACGTGCTGGTCTATCTGCCCCAGGACAAGCACCTGATCATCGACGCCAAGGTGTCGCTCAATGCCTATACCCGCTACATCAACAGCGAGGACGACAGCGAGCGCCGCATTGCCCTGGCCGAGCATGTGCAGGCCATCAGCCAGCGCATCCGTGAGCTGTCCGATCGCAACTACTTTGATCTGCCCGGACTCAATGCACCCGAGATGGTGTTCATGTTCATTCCGATCGAGTCGGCCTTTGTCGAGGCGCTCAAGGCCGATGAAAGCCTTTTCCAGAAGGCCATCGAGCAGAATGTCTTGGTGGCTACGCCCACTACGCTGCTGACCAGTCTGAACATCGTGCGCCAGCTCTGGCGCTTCGAGGACCAGAACCGACACACCGCCGAGCTGGCCGAGCGCGCTGCCAAGGTGCACGATAAATTGCGTACCTTCCTGGGCAGCATGGACGGCATCGGCAAGAGCCTGGAAAAGGCGTCCGATGCCTATCAGAAAGCCTGCGATCAGCTGGTTGGCGGCCGCGGCAATCTGGTCAAGCAGGTCAATGACTTCAAGGACCTGGGTGTGTCGGTCAAGGCAGAGCTGGGAGAAACCTGGCGCGACCGGGCGGATCTGGAACTGGGACATGACGTGCCCACGGACATCAATTGAACGGATACCGGTTCGCCCCGGTGGGGCCTGCTGTATAGAGTGAGTCGCAGGCGGCTGGATTGCAGACAGCTGGGCCGCATGGATACGTTGGCAAACACAGACAGGGGGTTCAATGAACGTGCTGAAGCAGGGAGCGCTCTTCGTGCGGGCCAATATCTGGATCGTGCCGCTGTTGGCAGTGCTGGTCTGGGTGCTGTTCCGCTTTCTTGATCCCGCACCGCCGCGTCAGATCGCCATGGTGACCGGCAGCGAGGGCGGCGGCTACCACCAGTTCGGACTGGCGCTCAAGGACCGACTCGCCGAAGACGGGCTGACCCTGGATCTGCACACCACGCGGGGCTCGCTGGATAATCTGGCCCGGCTGACCGCTAACGGTTCCGATGTGCAGCTGGGTCTCATCCAGAGCGGTACCACCCGCCTGCTTGAGCGGGCCGAGTTGAACAAGCTCGAGGGTTTGGCAGCGCTGTACCATGAGCCACTGTGGCTGTTCCAGCGCAAGGGCGAGGAGATCGATCGACTCTCTGACCTGTATGGCAAACGGGTGGCAGTGGGCAGCGAGGGCAGTGGCACCTGGGCCGTGGTGCGCAGCCTGTTCGAAGCCCGTGGCGACAGCGCCCGATTACAGGATCTGGATGGCGGTAACTGGCTGAAAATGTCTGGCAAGGCGGCCGCTGCAGCCCTGCAGGCGGGCGAGCTGGATGCTGCGTTCTTTGTTCTGCCTGCCGCCAATGACCGCATTGCGGCGCTGATCGCCGATCCCGGCCTGGAACTGGTGAGCCTGTCACGGGCCCGGGCCTACGCTGCCCGGCTGACCTTTCTCGATCATCTGACGGTTACCGAGGGGTTGCTGGACATAGGCAGCAACGTACCCCCGGCGGATGTGCAGTTGCTTTCGCCGGTGGCGACCCTGATCGCCAACCGTTCGCTGCATCCAGCATTGACTTCGCTGGTACTGGAGGCCGCGCGTGATGTCCTGAGTGAAGGCAATCTGCTCGATCCGGCTGGGGATTTTCCCGCAGCCAAGCCCGTCGAGCTGCCGCTCACGGGGGAGGCTGACTACTATCATCGCCAGGGGGTACCCTTCCTGCAGCGCTATCTGCCGTTCTGGATTGCATCGATCGTCGATCGCTACGTGGTACTGCTGATACCCTTCATTGCCATCATGGTGCCGTTACTGCGCAGTATGGGCCCTATCTACAGCTGGCGCATGCGCGCCCGGGTCTTCCGCTGGTACGCCCAATTGCGCGAGATCGACAAGCTGATCCATCAGGGACGCATTCATGGGGTGTTGCAGGAACAGGTCGACCGCCTGCACCGGCTGCAGGAGGAACTCACCCAGGTCGACGTGCCCCTGTCCTATGCCCACGAGCTGTATAGCCTGCATCTGCACGTGCGTTACATGATCCATCGCCTGGAAAGCATGCGCGACGGGGCTCAGGGTGACGAGGCAGCCGAACCGCTGGAGTGACGGCGAACAAAATCATCGATCTGGTCGGCCACGGGTTCCCACCATTCCAATGGATCTGCCATGACCACGATGATCGTCAGATGGTGCAGGGACTCGTAATAATGGGTCTCGACACTGACACCGGCCTCGCGCAACTTCTCGGTCAACTGGCCGGTATTGCGCTCGGGATCGACCAGCTTGTCCGGTGTGGCGGCCAGCAATAGGGCCGGGGGGCTGGCGGCATCAGCGTGGAAAAAGGGCTGGGTGTCCTGCGGGGTATCCGGGTAGGGAAAGATCGGCTTTACATCGGGGTTGATGATCGGCAGAAATTCATAAGGGCCGGACAGGCCGATCCAGCCCGACAGCATGTCGGGGCTCAGGCCCTGCTCGCCTAACCAGCGATCATCCAGGGCCAGCATGGCCGCATTGTAGGCTCCCGAGCTGTGACCCATGACAAACAGCGGCTGTGGCTCGGGCTGCCAGTCCGCCTGCTGTTCTCTCACCCAGGCGGTAGCCGCTGCGCTGTCTTCCAGGAACGCCGGATAGGTCACCTCGGGATAAAGGCGATAATCGGGGATCACCGTGATGATGCCGCGCGAGGCCAGGGCTTCGCCGACAAAGGCGTAGTCGGCGCGGTCCCCGTTGCGCCAGGTACCGCCATAGAAGAACACCACCACCGGCGCCTCGGCCACGCCCTCCAGGGGCAGGTACACATCCAGCTTCTGCCGCTCGGCTTCACCGTAGGGCTGATCAGCCATGAGCCGATAGGTATCGTCGGTGACCAGAACGTTCACCGGGGCCAACGGGGAGCAGGCACTTCCCAGCAGGGCGAGGGGGAGCAGTAGCAGTCTGGCCAGTCGCTTGGGCATCTAGCAGGGTCCTCTTACTTGACAACGTGGGAGAATGATTCAAGGTTTGAGAATGGACCAGCACTTGTGTAGTTCAATCAACAAGCTGTTACAAGCCGTTGCGCGCGGCTTCTACTCTGTCTGTGGCGCACCTAACATGCCTTGGCGGCGTAGCCTAACCCGATACCATAAGGACAAGACATGAAGGATGTGCTCAATCGTGCCCTGGCGGCAGTCGACCAGGTGGTCATGGGCAAGGAGCATGCGGTGAAACTGGCGGTAGCCTGCATTCTGGCCCGCGGTCACCTGCTCATCGAGGATCTGCCCGGCATGGGCAAGACGACCTTGTCCCAGGCCCTGTCGCGGGTCATGGGCATGCGCTATCAGCGTATCCAGTTCACCAGTGACCTGCTGCCCGGCGACATCCTCGGTACCTCGGTTTTCGACCGCAACACGTCGCAGTTCGTATTCCACCCCGGCCCCATTTTTGCCGAGCTGGTGCTGGCCGACGAGATCAATCGCGCCACGCCCAAGAGTCAGAGTGCCCTGCTCGAGGCGATGGAGGAGTACCAGGTCACCGTGGACGGCGCCACACGCAAGCTGCCGGATCCGTTTTTCGTGATCGCCACCCAGAATCCGGTGTCCCAGGCGGGCACCTATGCCTTGCCCGAATCCCAGCTCGATCGTTTCCTGATGCGGCTGTCTCTCGGCTATCCCGGGCCTGCAGCGGAGAAGTCCCTGCTGCTGGGTGAAGATCGCAATGCGCGGCTCGATCGCGTCGAGCCGGTCCTCGACCGCGCCACGCTCAAGGCGTTGCAGGAGAAAGTGCCCACCATCACGGCCAGTCCGGCGATCATCGATTACATCCTGCGGCTGGTCAATCGGACCCGGGAAAGCCAGGTCTGCGCCTGGGGGCTGTCGCCCCGTGCCAGTCTGGGGCTGCTCGCCGCCTCCCGCGCCTGGGCAATGCTTGAACACCGCAGTTATGTGATCCCCGAGGATGTACAGGCGGTGCTGCCTGCGGTGGTCAGCCATCGCCTGCGGGCTAGCGAGGACCCGGCCGGCCATGGCGGGGGCGGGCTGGCCCAGTGGTTGCTGAACGAGGTGGAGGCGGTTTGATCGGCGTGCGCCAGCGCGCAGGCGGCCTGTTTGACAGGTGGCTGAAGCGACGCATCCCGCCGGCTTCGCGGCTGACGCTGTCCCATCGGCAGATATTCATCGTGCCCACGCGGGCCGGACTGGCCCTGCTCCTGTTGTTGCTGATCATGCTGATTGGTGCGATCAACTATCAGAACAGTCTGGTCTATGGGGTGACTTTCCTGCTGGGCAGTCTGTTCTGGGTATCGCTGCACCATACCTACCGCAATCTGGCCAGTCTCGAGTTGCATGCGGCGGGGGCGGCCCCGGTGTTCGCCGGGGAGCTGGCGCCGCTTGAACTCAATCTGATTGCGCCCCGCCATGAGCACCAGGCGCTGGTCCTGTCCTGGCCGGAGAGTCAGCCGCAACAGCTGGATCTGGCCAAGAAGGGCGAGGCTCGCGTGACGCTCTATCATCCTACCCGAAGTCGTGGCTGGTTCAGTCCCGGACGGCTGCGGATAGAGACGCGCTATCCACTGGGCTGGTTTGTGGCCTGGAGCCTGGTTGACCTGGACTGGCAGGTGCTGGTGTACCCCCGGGTGATCAGTCTGCCGCTCCCGCCGCTGGCGGTGGGGGGAGAAGGGAGCAACGAGCAGCAGATGGTCGAGGGCACGGATGATTTTCAGGGATTGCGCGATTATCAGCCGGGGGACTCACGCCGCCGGTTGGACTGGCGCGCCTATTCCCGGGGGCAGGGTCTGCACAGCAAGGTTTTTGCCGAGCCCGTGCAGACTACCCAGTGGCTGGACCTTGAACACACCCCGGGCATGGATCTGGAACAGCGGCTGAGCCATCTGGCGGGGTGGGTCATGCAGCTGGAGCTCGCTGGCCAACCCTACGGGCTGCAGGCCGGCAATACCCGAATTGCCCCGGCCTCTGGCGAACGCCACCGGGATCGCTGCCTGCGCACCCTGGCGCTATACGGGTATGAGCAATGAAGAAGAAAGCATTGCACAAAGCCCATTCGCTGATACCGCGCAACAGTCTGGCCTGGCTGCTGACCGCGCAGATCGTGGTATTGCTACCGCACCTGCCACGCCTGCCATTCTGGGTCTCGGTCCTCTGGCTGGGCTGCGCGCTCTGGCGTGTACAGATCCAGCGGATGCGCTGGGGTTACCCCGGCCCGCTACTGAAGACCCTGGGCATAGCGGCGATCACGGCCGGGGTGTGGTTCACCGAACGCACCCTGATCGGTCTGGATGCAGCGGTGATGTTGCTGCTGTTGCTGTTCATGTTCAAATTGCTGGAAATGCGCAACCCCCGTGATGCGATCGTGGTGATCTACCTCGGGTTCTTCATTATTGCCACGGCGTTCCTGTTTGATCAGTCGATATTGCTGACGCTGTATCAGCTGTTCTCGCTGCTGGTGCTCGTCGCGGCCCTTGTCGGGCTGCAGCAGACAGCCGGTCGCAATGATCCATCCCGCGCACTGCGCACGGGCTCGGTATTGCTGATGCAGGCAGTGCCGCTGATGGTCGTGCTGTTTCTGTTCTTTCCGCGCATCGGTCCGCTGTGGTCGGTCGACACGCCCGGTGGCAGCGCCACCACGGGGCTGGCCGAAAGCATGTCCCCCGGTGATATCGCCGACCTGGCCCGTTCTGGCGAACTGGCCTTTCGGGTCAGCTTCGAGGGTCCGATTCCTGCCCATGAGACGCTCTACTGGCGCGCCCTTACCCTGGCCAGCTTCGATGGACGCAGCTGGAGTCACCTGGATTTTGCCTCGCGCGCCGAGCCCCGGGACTGGCAGCCGAGGGGAGAGCCGGTCCGCTACCAGGTGACTACCAGGGCGACCCAGCAACCCTGGGTATTCAGCCTTCGCGGTGCCACCAGTGACGATGAACGCCTGGTGCTGACGCGGGACTTTCTTCTGCGCGCCCGGCGGCCGCTGTCCGAGACCACCAGTTATTCGGCTACCTCCTACCTGCAGAGTCTGCTCGAACCGGAGGATCTGACCGCCATGCAGCAGCGGCTCTATACTCTGCTGCCCGAGGAGGTGGACCCCCGCAGCCGGGCTTTTGCTGCCCAGTTGCGCGCCGAGTATGCGGACGATGCCGAGCTGATCCAGGCGCTACTGCGGCATTTCAACCAGGAGCCGTTCTTCTACACCCTGCGACCCGGCCCCCTGGGGGTCAACACCAATGACGAGTTCCTCTTCGATACCCGCCGTGGTTTCTGTGCGCACTTCGCTGGGGCCATGGCGTTCGTGCTGCGTGCGGCGGGTATACCGGCCCGCATCATCGCCGGATATCAGGGCGGTGAGATCAACCCGGCAGGCAACTACGTGCTGGTTCACCAGTTCGATGCCCACGCCTGGGTGGAAGCCTGGCTGCCCGGCCAGGGCTGGATCTCGGTTGACCCTACCTACCAGGTTGCGCCGGAGCGGATCGAGCGCGGGATACAGCAGGCGCTGGAGGGCGAGGGCAGTTTTCTCGAGGACTCGCCCCTGGCTGCCGCCCGGTATCGCAATATCAGCTGGATAAACACGGCGCGCCTGCGTTGGGATGACATCAACTTCCAATGGCAGTTGCGGGTGCTGGGCTTTCAGGCCGATCGCCAGAGCGGTTTTTTCCAGCGTTGGCTGGGCACGACCGACTGGCAGCGTATCGGCGCGATTCTGGTGATCTGTGCTGCCCTGGTGATGATCCCGCTGGCGCTCTGGATCCTGCGCCCCGGCCGTTTGCCCCGGGATCCGAGGCGTCGCGCCTGGGCGCGTCTGGACCGGCGCCTGCAGCGCCTGGGTCTGCAGGCCATGCGCGGTGAAGGGCCACGGGCATGGCAAGCCCGACTTGATCAGGCATTACCGGGGTCGAGGCGTCAGATAGAGGCGTTTTTTGACGAATACGTGCAGCAGACCTACGCCAACGCCGGGGATAGGCTCGATCGCGCCGACAGCCTGCGCCTGCGAGCCCTGGAGCGTGAGTTGCGTCGCAGCCTGCCGCGCAGACGCCCGAGGGGCCCGATCCGGGCGCTGGACAGCGGGGACTTGCCGGGCGAATCTTCCCGCCTATAATGGGATTCACCGCCGATCGGGGCGATTCCATCTTGCAGCGGAGCCTTCATGCATCCTTTCAGCGCTATCAAACCGCCTCCTCTGGCCCTCGGGCTCGGGCTGGCCGGACTGATTCCTTTCGTCAGTGCTGCCCTGGGGCTGTGGGTAACCCCCGAGGCGTGGCGCGAACGGGTGATGGAAGAGTTGCTCAATTATGCGGCGGTGATTCTGGCCTTCATGGGAGCCATTCACTGGGGTCTGGCCATGCGCGCCGATGAGGCGAGTGATCAGGCTCCGGTCCAGCTCGGCCTCTCGGTAATACCGCCGCTGCTTGGCTGGGTGGCCCTGAGCCTGCCGATCGATCTGGCACTGCCGGTATTCTTCGTGGCCTTTGCCGGGCTGTATTTTGCCGACATTTGGGCGGTCAACCACGGACTGGCGCCGGTCTGGTATCCGGCGCTGCGCAAGCCGCTGAGCTTCGTGGTGATCGCATCCCTGTTGATCGCCTGGCTGGCGACCTGGGTCAATCGATAGCGGATCAGGACTTCTTGACGAATTCGGACTTGAGCTTCATCGGTCCGATCCCGTCGATCTTGCAGTCGATATCGTGGTCGCCGTCGACCAGACGAATATTCTTCACCCGCGTGCCGACCTTGACCACCAGGGAGGTGCCCTTGACCTTCAGATCCTTGATCACGGTGACAGCGTCACCGTCCTGCAACGGGTTGCCGTTGGCATCACGCACGGTTGGGCCGTCTGGAGTGTCCGCCGAGCCGGGCTCGCCGGACCATTCATGCCCGCATTCGGGGCAGACCAGCATGGCGGCATCCTGGTAGGTGTATGCGGATTGGCATTGCGGGCAGGGCGGCAAATCACTCATGGGGTACCTGGCATCTGATGGAGGAGGCGGAATGATGACCAGTCAATCCGCCTCTGTCCAATCGAACTCCATCTGCCGCGCCGTGGCCATGGCCAGCTCCCGCCCCGCCAGCCGCTCGACCAGGTGCAGGCTCATGTCGATGCCGGCGGATATGCCGGCGGAGCTGACAACCCTGCCTTCATCCACCCAGCGCTGATCGGAGACCACGGTAACCTGCGGAAACTGCTGGCGCAGATCAGCGATGTCCTCCCAGTGGGTGGTGGCGCGCGCGTTATCCAGCAGCCCGGCCCTGGCCATTAGAAAGGCACCGGTGCAAACCGATGCAACCAGACAGTGCGGCGGCGCATTCTGAATCCACTGGATGATGTGCGGCTTGTCCATTTCCTCGTTGACCACGCCGCCAGGCACGATCAACAGATCCAGCTGATCGCCTTCGTCCAGGTCGCCATCGGTGTGCACCAGCAAGCCAGCGCGGGCGCGCACCGAGGTGGTTTCTCCCAGCAGCCTCACCGTGAACAGGGGAGGCGTGTCGGGGTCTTGCCGTGCTCTGACGCGGGCGGCGGTGGTAAATACCTCGAAGGGTCCGGCAAAATCCAGTACTTCCATCTGCTCGAATACGAATATACCGACTCGATAATGACTGCGTCGCTGCATGATCCTCTCCGTTTCCTTATAGCCGGCACGCACTGATCATGCGTCCTTTTGGAGCTGCGAGAGTCAGTATTGCACGATGCAGGCAAGGCAAAAAGCGGTCGATCAGAGATAGGCCGGGCGTGAGTTCAACCAGCAAAGTCGGTGAACGCCAGTGCACTGGCGCCGCCCAGGTAAAGCGTCAGGACCAATACGCTTTCCAGGCCGATATTGCCGGGGCCGCTGCGCTGACGGACGATGAGTCCGAGCAGCAGGATCATGTTCAGCAGCAGGATCAACGCAGTCATGAACACTTCCCTGGCGCCAATGCCGGGGGAGTGGAAGGCCGAGCCGGACAGGTAAGCCACATCCACGGCGAACAGAAACAGCACATCGAAGAAGTTGCCGCCGGTGATGTCGGCCACCGCCAGGGTCAGTGCCCCCCGTCTGACCGCCGCTATGGAAGTGACCAGTTCCGGCAGTGAGGTGACCACCCCCGAGAGCAGCGCGCCAGCCACCACCTCCGACATGCCCGTCTGGTCCACTATATTGCCGGTGGTGCGCGCCACGACGACACCGGCCAGAATCACGGCCAGCGAGGCCACAGCCAGCTTCAGCGCCAGCAGGGGCAGATTTTCCTGCTCGTTGTTTTCGTCAGCCACGTCCGCAACCGTTTCCCGGGTATGGGAGGGCTGCCACATCGGCTCCTTGCCGCTTCTATAGATAATGAAGATGCCAAAGCCGGCGACGAGCAGGATGGCGGGGCTGACGGGATGCACATGGGCCACCGTCAGTTCCGGGCTGGAGAAGGCCAGCAGCACCATGCTAAGGAGGATGGCCAGCAGCACGATCTGCATCATGTTCTGCACCGAGGCCACCGCATGTTCCAGATTGGCGCGCGAATAACTGATGTCCGCCAGGCCGAGAAAGGCAGTCTGCACGGCGATGCCACCCAGGGCGTTGCTGATGGCCAGCGATGGCCGGCCATCAATGGCCGCGGTAATCGACGTGGTCAGACCGGGCAGCGATGTCACCAGTCCCAGAAATACCGTGCCTGTCATTGCCTCGCCCATGCCGGTGCGGTCGGCAAACCGGTCTGCCAGCCCCGCCAGCCAGGTACCTACGATCAGTATCAGTACGCCTGCACCGATGAAAATACCGATGTTCTGCCACAGGGGCAGCTCTGCTGCGTCCATTCCTCGCTCCTTGCCCTGGTCATGCCGCGTTGGACTTGAACCCGCTGACGGGGTTCAGGCGGTTTTTCTGGCCGCTGACACCCAAGTGGTGAACCCCGGGCCATTTCAGGCATCACAGTTGTGAGACCACTGACTGCAAGGAGAAACATATGACTGCTGATCACAAGCATCCCGGTGAAAACGATCTGCCGCACAAGCCGGTACCACAGGACGAGGAGCCGCTGGAAAACATGGAAGGACCGGTGGATGGCGAGAATCTGAATCAGGTCGATCCGGCCAGGATTCGGGAAAATCTCGAGGATGACGAGAGCGCCTGAAGGTGACGTCTTTGCTGCCGAGCCCGCTTGATCGCGGGCTTTGTGTTGGTTGTGCACAGTCGGGGTGTCGTGGCTGCGCTCCACTTGGGGAGGTTTCGGGTGGGTAAGATCGTCCGCATAACACTGTTCGTGCTGGTGCTTGTGGCGCTGGTGTCGCTGGCGCTGGTGTTTCTGTTGCCCGAGTCGCAATGGGCGCGAAACTGGATCGAGGATCAGGCCAGCCAACGGCTCGAAGGACGTGATGTCGAGATAGCCGACATTGCCGTCGAATGGGGCTGGCCTCCGGTGGTCCGGGTGGACGGTATTCGTATTGCCAATACTGACTGGGCCGCCCACGAATACATGGTCAATATCGAGACGCTTGAATTCGCACCAGCGATGGATGACCTGCTGAGCGGTGAGCTTGGCTTGCAACGTCTGGCCCTGGAGCAGCCACGGGTGCATCTGGCACGGCGCGCCGACGGCACGACCAACTGGGGCGAACTGGCCAGCGAGGAAGACAGCGAGCCGCCGATGATACCCGACACCCTGACCATCAACGATGGCCATCTGACCTACCGGGATGACATGCTCGATGCCGCTATTGAGGCCAGTGTCGCGACTCGAACCCAGGGGGAAAGCGATCGACGCCTGATGATCAGCGGCGAAGGCCACTGGCAGGACAAACCCCTGCAGTTCGATGCCTGGGGCGCTGCGCCGCTGGAGGTCCTGGACGATGAGACCGCCTACCCGCTGATGCTTGATGGCAGCCTGGGTGAAATGCAGGTGCAGTTCGATGGCCAGGCCCGCGATCCGCTGCAACCGGAGGTCATGCAGGGCACTTTCGCGCTTTCCGCCGGGCAGCAAGCCCAATTGGCCGCCGCACTCGGCTATCCGGACCTGGCAGTCCCCGCGTTTGAACTGCAGGGTCGGCTGGAGCGCGACGGGCCGCGCTGGGCCTTCAAGAACCTGCAGCTTGATTCAGCCGAAACCCGCCTGGACGGTCAGATTGTGCTGGTACGCGGAGACCCGCTGCAACTTGACGCTCGGCTGCATGCCAACCGCCTGGATCTGGGACGCTGGAATGTTCTGGAGCGGTTTGCCGCTGACCGCGATCAGCCAGCGCAGGAAGGTGAGCAGCCGCTGGCCGAGCGTCTTGCCGATCTGTTTGATGTCTTGCGTGGTCGGGAGATCGAGCTGGCATTGAGGGTGGACGAGCTGCTCTACGGCAACCAGTCCCTGAGCGACCTGGCGATTGATGCCAGCCTGGACGAGCAGCGTCTCGAAGTGTCCGAGCTGCAGGCTCAGCAGGGCGATGGACAGCTGCAGGCCAGCGGTTCATTGCACCTGGAAGAGGACGATGTGACCGGAGAGGTCAATGCGCAGCTTGATCGGTTCCACCTGGGCAATGCGATTGAACCCATTCGCTCTACCGATCTGGGAACGCTTGATGGCGACCTGCATGTGCGCTTTCGAAAAGGCGTAATGACGCTGCACGATACCGACGTGGCCTATGATGCCCCGGCTCAAAGGTTCAGCTTTCAGTTGCAGGCCGAGACACGTCAGTTACCAAACGATCCGGTGCCGGGCCTGCACGCAAAGGGCACCGGCTTTCGTAACGGCGAACCTTTCAGCTTCGATCTTGATCTGGGTCCGCTACTGGATCTGACCGAGGCTCTGAAGCCCTATCCGGTGAAAGGTACGCTCGCCTCGCGCGATAGCACACTCTATGTGGATGGCACCCTCATCAGACCGCTGGAGCTGGGCTCGGTGGACACCCAGTTCCGGCTCGAAGGCCCGAATCCTGATCGCATCAACGAGATCACCCAGTTAAGTCTGCCGTCGCTGCCGCCGTATCATATCGAGGGGCGGCTACGCTGGAGCGATCCGATACTGCGTCTGACCGACTTTTCCGGTGGGTTCGGTGAAAGTCTGCTGTCTGGCGACCTCCGACTGCGTACCGGGGAGACCCCCAAGATCTGGGCGACCTTGTACTCCGAGAGCCTGGATTATGACGATCTGCGTCCCCTCTGGGGCAGCCCGCCGGGTACCGGCCCCGGAGAAGTAGCGTCCGCCGAACAGCGCCGCGAGGCCCGCCTGCAGGAAGAGTCCGGGCGCTTCTTTTCCGATGAGCCCTGGAGCGCGGATGCGCTGCGCCGGATGGATGCAAAGGTGGACCTGACCGCTGCCCACGTTGACGCCAAGGGGCTGCCATTGCAGGAGCTCGAGATGGATCTGGATCTTGAGGATGGGCGGCTCAGGCTGCAGCCCCTCAAGTTCGGTCTAGGCGGCGGAACGGTAGACAGTGACATTCGTATCGATGCTGCCGGTGCCCAGGTGACGGGGCAGTTGGAGGCCGATGCTACCCGGGTCAATCTCAAGCCGCTTCTGCGCGATGACTTCTCCCAGGTGGCGCGCGATTCGGCGGGCGTCATCGGTGGCAAGGCCGACCTGAGCTTCCGGGGCATCTCCATGGCCGACTTCATGGCCGGTGCCGATGGGCAACTGGAGCTTGCCATGTCCGGAGGGCATCTGGACATGCTGGCCCTCGAGCTGCTCGGGCTGGATGCCGGAGAAGCGCTGGTTGCGGCGCTCGCAGATGCTGACCAGGTGCCGATTCGCTGTGCCTATCTGCGCCTGAATGCCGAAGGCGGTCAGGTGGATCTGTCCCAACTCTTTGTCGATACCGACGACAGCAATTTCACCGGTAGTGGTGAAATCGATTTGAGCACCGAGCGGATCGACATGCAGCTGCACAGTCACCCCAAGGACGTCAGTCTGTTTACTGCCAACTCTCCAGTATTGCTGCAAGGCACCCTGGACTCGCCCAGTGTCGAGGTGACCAGTACCGAACTGGTCGCCAGGGGCGTTGCCAGCGCCATCGGACTGGCCGTGGCACCACCACTGGCGATCCTGCCCTGGGTCGACCCGGGTACGGGCGAAGGCGTCGGTCCCGGCTGCCGCCAGGTACTGAGCGAGTTCGAGTCAGCGCAATGAAGATCGCCACGTTCAACGTCAATGGCGTCCGCCCGCGGTTCAACGGACAAAACACGTCTAGCAAAAGACTCGCTCGGCTGCACGCCGAGCGAGCCGAGAGCTTTACATATCGAGCCAGCCGTCTTCGCCGGTATCGTCTGCAAACCTGTTGTATTCCTGTTTGCTCCATTCATCGTCGCCGTCGCGGTCATAACGGCTGAACAGTCCCTGGCGGAACTCGTCCTTGGACAGGTTGCCGTCCCTGTTCGTATCCCACCCGGAGTAAACCCTTTCAATATCGAAGCCGGAATTGAATTCTTCGTCAGCGAGCGCGCCTGATTGATCGGCGTCCCATTTCTTGAAGTTCTCTTCCCAGTGTTTTTCACTGGGCGTCAGTTCGCCCTTCTGGTCGGGGCTGAGCTCGGAACCCATGATGGGTGCCTCGTCCGGATAGGTCTTCTTGTATGCGCTGGTGTGGGTATCACGCGCATGCTCCGGATCAGCCGACCGCACAGCCTCGCTGCGCTTCATGGTCTGGTTACTGTCGCCGGTGGTCTCCTGGGCGTTGGCGATTCCGGCCACGCCGAAGGTGGCAAAGGTAATTGCAGCGGTCAGCATCTTGAGATTTTGCATCGTACGTCTCCTTCTGTGGGAGGCTCCAGGTTGCCGTCAGGCTGGTGTGGCGAGCCTCTGTTCTCAGATCTGGAAGTATGGAAACCGGAGCAGCGGAAATACCTATCGGAATACCGATACCGCACTCAGGTGTACGAGACGATAGACATGCCTTAGCGCAGACCGTTCACCTTGTTGCGCGCTCTGCGTGATCAGGTTGGCTCTTCCGTGAGGCGTATCTGATGGCGGCTGGTCTGCCACCACCGGGGCAGGAGGCCACGTACAGTCGATTGGGCGAAGCGGTCATCCAGCAGGAACACCACGCCCTGGTCCTCTGGCGTGCGAATCACGCGGCCGGCCGCCTGAACCACCTTCTGGATGCCGGGGAACAGGTAGGTGTAGTCGTAGCCGGTACCCGCACCGAACATGATTTGCATGCGAGCCTTTATCTCCTCATTCACCGGGTTGACCTGAGGCAGGCCCAATGTCGCGATAAATGCGCCAATCAACCGGTCGCCGGGCAGGTCGATGCCTTCACCGAAGGCCCCGCCGAGCACGGCAAAGCCGATGCCACGGGAATGCAGCGTGAAACGGCCGAGAAAATCCTCGCGCTCGGTTTCACTCATGCTGCGGGACTGGACCCACACCGGGATGTCAGGGTGGGTGCGGGAAAACGTTTCGAGTACCTGCTGCAGATAGGCATAACTGCTGAAGAACGCCAGGTAGTTGCCCGGCTGCGTTCTGTACTGTTCGCCCATCACCTGGGTGATGGGCGTCAGGCTGGCCAGCCGATGCTGATACCGGGTGGACAGATTGCCGGTGATCCGCACATCCAGCTGTGCCGCGAGAAAGGGGGATTCCACGTCGAGCCACTGGCGCTCCTCTGGCAGGCCGAGCAGGTCCGCGTAATATGCCGGCGGGCTCAGGGTGGCGGAAAACAGGGTGCTCGAATGGGCTGCGGCAAAGCGCGGTGCCAGAAAGGGCGCAGGCACCACATTGCGCAGGCACAGAATCGACAGGGTGCGGGTACCGCGCGAGGGCAGGCGGGTGATGTCGAACAGTGAATGGGGCCCGTAGGCCTCGGCCAGTCGACAGAACAGCATGGCGTCGAGATAGAAGCGCAGCAGGGCGGAGTCGTTGCCGTTGGGCTGATCGGTCAGGTGATCGGTTATGGCGCCGACCGCCTTCTGCAGGCTGATGATGAACAGATCGGCAATCGCGGGATACACCTGATAGGGCGCTTCCTGATCCCTGTGCAACTGGTTCCAGTGACGTCCCACCCGGTCAAGGGTGCTCTTGAGTCCCGCTGGAGCTATCTTGCGCAAGTCATTGAATCTGTTCTGATCAAGTTCGGCGGTATACATGCTGCGGCCGCGCTCGATCAGGTTATGCGCCTCGTCCACCAGCAGGCTCACACGCCAGTCGTTGAGCATCGTGAGGCCGTAGAGCAGGGCGGTCATGTCGAAGTAGTAGTTGTAATCACCGACCACCACATCGGACCAGCGGCACAGCTCCTGGCTCAGGTAATAGGGACACACCCGATGCTCCAGGGCGACCTCTCGCACGGCCCGTTGGTCTAGCCAGCGCCGGTCCAGTGCGGCCTTGCGCGCAGCTGGCAGCCGATCGTAGAAGCCCTGGGCGAGGGGGCAGGACTCACCATGGCAGGCGCGATCAGGATGCTCGCAGGCCTTGTCGCGCGCCACGTGTTCGAGCACGCGCAGGGGCATGTCCGCTTCCTGGCTGCGCAACGTGGCCAGCGCATCCAGCCCCAGCTGGCGTCCGGGCGTCTTGGCGGTCAGAAAGAACAGGCGGTCCAGTTGCTGGCTGGGAAACGCCTTGAGCTGGGGAAACAGCGTGGCCAGGGTCTTGCCGATGCCGGTTGTGGCCTGGGCCAGCAGGGTCTTGCCGTCCCGCGCTGCACGGTAGACGGCCTCGGCAAGCTGTCGCTGGCCGCGGCGATAGCTGGGGTGCGGAAAGCGCAGTCGCTCGAGGCTCTGGTCGCGTTCCTCGCGGTGGGCAGACTCCTGTTTCGCCCAGGTCAGAAAACGCGAACACTGCAGCTCGAAGAATTCGCGCAGCGCCTGCGCCCCGAAGCGCTCGCGCAGAACCGTTTCCTTCTGGCTGATGACATTGAAGTACACCACCGCCAGATCCACTTCCTCCAGATCCAGCTCCGCACACAGCAGCCAGCCGTAGATCTTGACCTGCGCCCAGTGCAGCAGCCGGTGATTCTGCGGAATGCGGCTGACATCGCCGCGGTGCGTCTTGACCTCTTCCAGCAGGTTCTGGTCGGGATCGTAACCGTCCGCCCGGCCACTGACCTGCAGGTTCTGAAAGCTGCCGCTCAGTGCCAGTTCGCACAGGTAGGATGCGCCACGCCTCGATGCCACCGTGCGATGCCCGGCCATGCCCTCCTGGGCAGTGGGCGCCGGGGTGAAGCGCAAATCCAGATCCCCTTCCTTGGCAGTGAACTCGCACAGACTGCGCACGGCGACGCGGTAGCTCATGTCTCGGTCCACTGCACATGGCACACATGCACGGGCATGTCATGGCGGGCGCAGAAGGCGATCCAGCGGCGCTGGTTATCCTGCAGCCGGTCGCCTGGGCCTTTCACTTCAATCATCCGGTAGCGTCGTTCCCGCGGCCAGAACTGGATCAGATCCGGCATGCCCGCACGGTTGGCGCGTATGTCGCGCAGCAGCCGTTCAAACCACCCGTGCAGATGCTCGGCGGGCAGGCAGAGCAGAGCCAGATCGAGTATTTCCTGGCTGAGCCCCCAGTAAACAAAGGGCGACTGGATGCCGAACTTGCTGGCGTAGTGTGTCCTGATTACCTCCTGGTAGCGGCCCGTTTGCAGGTGCCCGAGGCACTCGTCGAACAGGTCGGCGCGGCGTTGGCGAAAGTCGCTGCTGTGCAGGTCTACCGGTCCGTTATGGAACGGATGGAAGAAGGCGCCCGGCACCGGAGCAAAGATCGCTTTCCAGCAGAGCAGTCCGAACAGGCTGCTGATCAGCGCGTTCTCCACGTAGTACACGGGTGCCTCGGAAGTGGCGAGGTGCTCGCACACGGCCCGTTCAACCGACCCATGGTCCGGGCGGGGCAGTTCCAGCTCGATTCGGCCGGCGGGGTGCTGTGCGGGTACGCGCTGCCCCGGTAGACCCAGCCTGCGGCCGAGTCGCTGCAGGGCGCGCTCGACCAGTTGCTGTTCGCTGTCGCTTTCCGGGGCTTTCAGCGCCTCGGTGGCCAGCGCCCGTGCCTCCTGCAGGCTGCCGCTGTTCTCGAGTATGCGGATACGCCGTTGCCGGGCGCCGGCATGGCCGCAGTTGCGATACAAGCTCAGTGCCCTGTCCCAGGCGCCTTCCCGTTCCAGCTGCCGCGCCATGCGAAACACCAGCTTGTCATGGCGCGCCAGCAGGTAGGGGTTGCTGGTTACGGGCTCGCCGAGCAGCTCCAGCACGTCGTGTATCGGTTGCCCGCCCTCGAAGGCCTCGCGGCAATGGTGCCAGTGGAGGTAGTAATCGACGTCTTCCCGGCAGCGGAAGCCGCGTGACTCGGGGGCAATGGCCACCGCCTCGTAACGGAAGATATCCAGGTCAGCCAGCACAAATTCCGCCCAGGTCTGGTTCAGGTTGCCAAAAAACATCAGGCGCAGGCGGTCGCACAACGCGTTGACGGTCAGGCTGTAGAGGCTGTCATCCAGACCGGGACACCAGTTCCGCAATGGTTGCTCGCGGGGGCTGGAGTCAGCCGACTCCAGCACTGTCATCAGGTGCTCCAGCAGGGCCGTCTTGGTCAACCCGGTTCTGCCGGATGGCACCAGGCAGCCGGCAGCGGGCAGCTGTCTGAGAATCTCGTCCCTGCGCAGCAGATTGAACACGGTAGGCAGGTCTATCGCGGCATCGGTACGCAGCCAGCCCAGCGCGCACAGGGGTAGCGCGGCCTGGGTGATATCACCAATCTCGTCATAGTCGATCTTGCTGCTGCGAAAATGCTCGCCCTTGCGCATGGCCAGGCGTACAAGCAGTGCCCGGCTGGGCGTGGCCAGGACGCTGAACTGCTGAATGAATTCACCTTCTTCAGGGCTCAGCAGATCGGAGTAACGTGCGCTTATCCAGTCGAGTGCGGTCTGGAAGTTGGCCAGGTAGTACAGCGGCGCGAGCGCAGGGGTGGGGATGGTTGACATCGAGGCAGTCTACTAGTTATCTATCCAGTAGTCTGCCCGCTGAGCAGCATCTGTTCAAGCCCGCTAAGCGGAATTGAGCGCTGGCTGGCAACATGACGGGGTATGCACATGGCGAACTGCGTTACAGTGTGCCCCTTTGGAGCAGGACGCGGGAGCGTCTTGCGATTGGCCCCTGCGAGGCTCTTCTGCGCGCCATGCTCATACTGATTACCCTGCTCGTTCTGCTCTTCAGCCTTTGGGCGCTGCTGGCGCTCTGGTTCCAGGCGCCCTGGCCGCCGGCTGGGCGTTACGTTTTCATGGCTCTATGGATGATCGGCAGCCTGGGTGTGCTCTGGTTGCTCTGGAGCGGCCGCGCGGTTACCGGTTTGTGCGGGTTCGTCCTGGGCTTGATCCTGTTGCGGCTCTGGTGGAACGCCCTCAAGCCCAGTCACCAGCGTGACTGGGCCGACGATCTGGCGCACATCACCACCGGCGAGGTGCAGGGCAGTCGTGTGGTACTGCATCATGTGCGCAACTTCGACTGGCACGGGGAGCAGGACTACCGGGCCGCATGGGAAACACGCCGGTACGACCTGAACCAGCTCCAGTCGGTGGATGTCATCACCTCCTACTGGGGCATCCCGGCAATCGCGCATATTCTGGTCAGCTTCGGCTTCAGCGACGGCCGTTTTATCAGCTTTACGGTAGAAGTGCGGCGCGAAAAAACCGAGGTGTTTTCCGAGCTGGGTGGGTTCTTCAAGCAGTTCGAGCTGGCCATTATCGCCAGCGACGAGCGCGATGCGGTGCATGTACGCACCAATATACGCGGCGAGGATGCCTATCTCTACCGCGTGGAACTGTCTGACGCGGCCATGCGGTCGTTATTTCTGGCCTACGTCAACGAGGCCAACCGACTGGCCGAAGAGCCGCGTTTCTATCAGACCGTGACAGCCAATTGCACCACTCTTGTATTCCGGATGATGCAGTCGATTGTTGCCGGCTTGCCGCTGGACTATCGGCTGTTGCTCTCCGGCTATCTGCCGTCCTATATCGAGAAACAGGGTGGGCTGCAGCCGGGTTATTCACTGGCGCAGATGCGCGAGGCCGGACGCATAACGCTACGTGCGCGTGAAGCCGGGCGAGCAGAAGACTTTTCGGCCGTCATTCGCCAGGGTGTGCCCGGCTGGCGCCAGTAACGGAACCTTGCGGGGTTGCGGGTACTCGAAAGGCAATACATTTCACGAGAGTACAGGTATGAGTTACCCAGGTCGGGTGGTGGCGGCTGCGGCCCTTCTGGTCATCGGTATCGGCGTTCAGGCCCAGCAGGCCCCTGAGGTCGCAGTCGAGGCCGAGCGGATTGTTGGTGATCCGCAGATGGTCGCCCAGGAGCGGCTCGAGCGCTCCATTACCCTGGTCGAATCTCGTGCCAGTATCGAGCGAAGCCGCGGCGTTCCAGACGTTGCTGAAAAGCTGCAGCGGGTCGCTGAACTATTGCGCATGGCGCCCCGCACCGGCGAGGCGGCTCGCCTGGCGGCCGAGGCGGCTCGCCTGGCGGCCGAGGCGGCTCGCCTGGCGGCCGAGGCGGCTCGCCTGGCGGCCGAGGCGGCGGTTGCTGCAGAGGGCGGGGCGATAGTTGATGCTCTGGTACTGGCCGAAAGTGCTGCGGTGCTTTCACCGGACTGGCAGCCTGCCGACTAGATCCTCATTCCCGGGTGCGTTTTGCCGTATCGCTCATCATGATGCCCGCCCAGCGGGTCTGCGGTGACGAGTCCAGAGCCAGTTTGGCGATCATGGTCAGCGGCACTGCCAGCAACATGCCGATCGGGCCGAATACATAGCCCCAGATCAGCAGGGAGATCAGCACCACCAGGGGCGACAGGCCAAGACTGCGGCCCATGAGGCGTGGTTCTATGATGCTGCCGATGATGGTGTTGACCGCCACGAAAAGCCCCAGTACCAGCAAGCCCTCGACAATACCTATGCCCATCAATGCGATGAGTACCGCCGGTATGGCCGCGATGATGGAACCGATGGTCGGAATGAAATTCAACAGGCCGGCAACGATACCCCAGAGCACGGCAAAATCCACGCCCATGAATGTCAGACCCACGCCCACCACCAACCCGGTGGCAGTGCTGGCTGCCGTCTTGATCACCAGATAGCGGTAAACCGACCGCAAAAACCGGCGGCCGCGGACCCGCGCCCGTCGGCGGGTAGGGAAGGCCGCATTGAGCTTGCCGGCAAAGGTGCGCTCTTCCAGCAGCAGGAACATGAATGCCAGGAGCACCAGCAGGGTGCTGGCAGTAAACTGGCCCAACCCGCCCGCCAGGTCACGGGCCACGCCGGTAATGGTAGCGGTTGCAGGCAACGGCATGGTGGAGGGTAACAGTTCGGCCGGCAGCCCCCTGGCGGCGATCAACTCGCGCAGTTCGATCATCCACCCGGCAAAGCGTGCCTGATAGGCAGGTGCCTGTGTGGCCATGCTTTCGGCTGCGCCCTTGAGCGCCAGAAACAGCAGAAAGAAGGTCAGCCCTACAACGGAAAACAGCACCAGAATCGATATCGGTCCGGGTACGCCACGGCGTTGCATCCAGCTCAGGGGCGGCGCGCAGATGATCGCCAGGAAGGCTGCCAGCAGAAACGGCGTGAGAATGTGGCTGATCGCCTTTACCCCGGCCAGCACAACCACCAGCGCCGCAGCGCCCAGTAGCCATTGCAGTGCGGTTGAATAGGAGCGGCTGGAAGGGGGCAGATAGGATTGCATGAAGAGCACCTGTGATTGACAAAAGGTTTTGTTCAGCGCTGGCGGAAATGCAGCCTTGATTGGCGCCATCATAGTGGTAAATAGCCTATGACTACAGGAGGTTAGAGCAAAATTCTATTGTGGATTAAAAAACGCTTTAACGCCTCTGCCAGCCATGCATAATGGGCGGAGAAGGGTAATGGAGCGCTTTGCCACAGGGTCGATTTTGAGGTGGGCCAACTCAAGGAGGAAGAATGAATTACGTAGCTGATGGCGGCGCAATAGTTCATCGGATGAACAAGAGCCAGAACCCGCTCTCGCCTCTTAGGATTCAAAGGTATTATAGGCATCTATTTTTTTTGCGATTTTCTATGATCGCATCGCTTTGCGCCAGAAATGCACATTTACATGGCGACTCGGATTTATGATAAGACAGTTCCTGCGACTACAAGAAAGTCTTGGTCGCCGTCCAAGTTTGACCGAGTTTTGGAACTCTGGTGCAAACCTGAAGGATATGCGCAGGCATCACGGAAATTGGTTTTCAATGTTGTCAGAATGCCAGTCTATCAATCCCCGAGAAGGACTATTGGTAGAAGAATATGGGGATTTCCTCTCTGAGGTTGAAACGACGCCCCTGAATAAATCATTCAAGATGGTCCTTCTCGAAACCTTTCAGGCGATGGGGGGGTGGATCAGTCCACCGAGCATTAGTGCCTTATCCGAAGCATCTTGGAAGATGCTAGGCGAGAGAAAAGAACTGCATGGTGACTTGCCTGAAGAGTACCGCAATTCAGCCTCGCTACCTCAAGGGTGGCAGGCTTTCTGGAAAAAGAACCCGATAGCCGCTTGGACTGGAGAATTCAAGAAGGGGGGTGGAGGCGAGTCTTTTTTTTATAGTGTCAATGATTGCTTTGTCAGTAAAATAGTTATTGGAAAGCAAGAAGAGAAGGTTTTTAGATCGCTGGTGCAAGAACTGATAGAGTTTAGATATGCAATGTATCAATCTAAACAAACAACAAGCTTTGATGGTGACTTGGACGCTCTTGTGAATCTTTTGTTGGCAGACTCGCTTCCGAGCAGTGAAAAAGATTGCATGGCGCTAATTGATGCAAAGTTCCGAAATGTGTTGCCCTCTGGGATAATAGAGGCGGCAGCGACTTTGGCAGCACAGAATCGTAAAGAGCTTGCTCATCAAATCATCACTGAGTTTCTTTGCGAGAAGCGGGATGTAGAAAGAACGCACAAGATTTTGAAAATGAGGTTGTTGTTTAACGAGCGTTCAAAGCTGAAGCTCGACCGATCAGAAAATGAGGAGGAAGATTCTTCTAATCAAACCATTTCAGAGGTTGCTGAAAAACTCGTCTTGGTCGACCCGCGCAAAGATGCAACGTATGAGCTCGGAGACTGGCAGCCGGAGATCGAGGAGTTAACATCATATGTGGACGATGATGACCTCCGCTTAAGGGCGATATCCACTCAAGATGCTATAGCTTTGTATGTGCCTGTGGATACCGGAGCTGAAATATTGTGGACGGATAAGGCGACTGAACTTTCGCCTGTTGAAGGCGATTTCCAGTCGACCAACGATGATGAAATTGTCGATACACGGCCCCTTGTCGAAAATAGTCCCTATGCGATGCTGAAATCCAACGATCAGCAATTAATAGATAAAGTGAAAAGTTTGAGTACGGAGGAGCAGGATATTCTTAAATACTTCTTTGACAACCCTGGGGACAAGGCGGCAGATGCGAAACAGATCCTTGATTTACCTCTGAGCACGATCAATCGTGCCCTATCATATGCACTCAGCCCTTACCTCCAAAGAGACAGTCGTGGAGGTTGGCATTGTCATTCTTGGGTGGCTTTTTTGGTAGATGCAATCAGTGAATAACGCAAGCTTTAAGCAGTGCGGATTATCTTTTGGAATTGTTAATAGTTTCACTAATTTTTTGTGCCAATGCATGCAGCGCTGGTGCGGGCTCTCGAAGCTCGCATTCCCATATCACAATTACGTTCCATCCTGCTTCTTTCAAAGCTGCTTGCGCACGGTTATCCCTCGCAATGTTTTCATCAAACTTTTTTTGCCAAAAGTCATGGCGGCTTTTTGGGACGGTTGCATATTTGCAGTTTTGGTGTCTATGCCAAAAGCAGCCGTGGATAAATATACATATACGTGCTCTGGCCATCACAATGTCAGGGCTACCCGGAAGATCTTTTCGGTGAAGCCTGAAACGGTAACCTTCCGAATGCAAGTATCGCCTCACAATTATTTCTGGTTTTGTGTCTCTTCCCTTGATTCCACTCATCATGCGAGATCTAGTGGCTTTGTCCACGATGTCCATTTTATAACTCCTCAAAATGGCTTATTTATATGAGTAGTAGAAAACCCATACAGATAGTTGACCTTTTCGCTGGTCCCGGCGGGCTGGGTGAAGGCTTCTCTTCTTATAATGAAGGAAGAGATTTCACTATTAAAGTTTCAGCTGAAATGGATCCGGCAGCAAGAGCAACACTCCGATTGCGAGCGTTTTATAGAGCTTTGAAATTTCAATTTCCTGACGCCTTGCATGAATATTATACCTTCTGTGAAACGGGGGATTTGACCTCGCTTAGCAAAATTGGTGCCCACGCATGGGCACAAGCGGACGAGGAAGCGCAGCTGATCGAGCTAGGTTCTGTCGCGGGCAATAATAAACTGGACGCAATTCTTGATAAGCGACTCGATACAAGCCAGCCATGGGTACTGATTGGCGGTCCTCCTTGCCAAGCCTATTCTATAGTTGGCAGAGCACGGAACAGAGGCAAGTCGGGTTACAGCGCGGCAGATGACCACCGGCATTTCCTGTACCGAGAGTACCTTCGGATTATTCAAAGCAAAAAACCCGCAATTTTTGTCATGGAAAATGTTAAGGGAATCCTTTCGTCAAAGATTGATGGGAAAAATATTTTTCCAGATATTTTACGTGACCTCTCAGACCCCAATGCAGCCTTGGGAAATAGTTCTGATAAGGGGCGCTACAGGATATTTTCTCTTGTCAGTGACGATATTTATGAGAGTGGTAATGACCCAGAAAGTGTCATTTCAGCAAATTTTATCATTAAAGCGGAACAATTCGGTATTCCCCAAGCTCGCCACAGGGTCATTTTGTTAGGCATCTCAGAGGACCTCCTAGTTAAAGAGGTCCACCGGCTAAATCCGGAGCCGGGCTTATCGGTGCAAGAGGTTATCGGCTCGTTACCACCGCTGAGAAGTACTATTACGCGTGGTCCTGATTCCTATGAGAAATGGTCTGATACTGTTCTTGCTCATGTGATGGATTTGCAGCAGGAAGCTTCCCGGTCTTGCCAGAGATCCCCCAAAAGTATTGCCCTTGCCGCCGAGTTCGGTCTGCTCGTGAAGAGTTTCGGGACTGACGATCTGTCCCCAGGTGGGCTTCGTGTGCCGAAATCTCAGAAGTGGGATGGCCAGACTGGTTCGAAACTGGATAAATGGTATGTTGATGACCGGCTCCGATATTGGCTGAATCATGAGGCCCGGGGTCATATGAGTTCGGATCTACGCCGTTATGTGTTTGCCGCAGCATATGGATCAGCTTATAAACGGTCTCCCAAGGGCCATGAAGATTTTAATCTTTCAGGCCTTGAACCGGCTCACAAGAATTGGAAAAGCGGTAAGTTCAGTGACAGATTTCGAGTCCAACTAAGAGGGCAGCCTGCAACGACCATCACCAGCCACATAGCTAAGGATGGGCATTATTTTATTCACTATGACCCGCGCCAATGCCGCAGCCTAACTGTACGGGAAGCTGCGAGATTGCAGACCTTTCCAGATAACTATTTTTTCCTCGGTAATCGTAGCCAGCAGTTCCACCAAGTTGGAAATGCGGTACCGCCACTACTTGCTTATCAGATTGCTGAGCTGGTGTCGAATATCTTGGCGGGCGAGAAATCCCGACCACCTGAATTGGAAAATCAGCTGGTAGCCATTTGACCGAATTTTGGGAGTAACAATGAACAAGGGGTTTGTAAGCCGTAACGCGCCTCCTAAAGCAAGTGCGATGGTCGAGGCTCTACGTGGTCTGGGCTACAGTACAGCCACTGCTCTAGCCGACATTGTAGATAACAGCATTGCGGCCAAAGCTTCCGAAGTTCGCATCAATTTTCATTGGGTAGATTCTAAGAGTCGTATCGAATGCTTGGACAACGGGCAAGGTATGAATGCTGGCGAACTAGATAGGGCTATGCGCCTAGGAGAGAGAAGCCCGCTTGAAGAACGCGCGGCTTCAGATTTGGGGCGATTTGGGCTTGGGCTCAAAACGGCATCCTTCTCTCAATGTCGCCGGCTGACTGTCGCTACCGTGCAAGAGACGGATTTGAATATTTTACGTTGGGACCTCGATTATCTTGCGAACGCACAGGATGGCGGTTGGCATCTGCTTGAGGGCGCTCATCCCGGATCGGAAATTTTTTTAGAGTCACTTTCGACGATCGGAAGCGGAACGCTCGTTGTTTGGGAGGTGCTTGATCGTATAGTGACACCGGGTAGTACGGTGCAGGATTTTTTGGATGTTGCCGATGTTGTCGAAGAGCACTTGGGTATGGTCTTTCATCGCTTCTTGGAAGGGGCACGCCCCAAGCTTAGGATTATATTAAATGGTCAGCCAGTAAAGCCTTGGGACCCTTTCATGGAGGGACATCCGGGGAAGCCCTTTAATCCTCCGATTTATCCTCACCCAACTATTCGAGGAATCGAAGCAGAGTGTCATGTGCTACCGCACAAGGACATGATGAAAGAAGTGGATTACCACCGAATGGCGGGCCCTGAAGGATGGACCGCTCAGCAGGGATTTTACGTTTATCGGAACGAAAGGCTTCTAGTACCAGGTAGCTGGTTGGGACTTGGAGCTGGACGATCTTGGACAAAGGATGAAGCACATCGACTTGCCAGAATTCGAATAGATATTCCAAATTCGGCTGACTCTGATTGGAAAATCGATATTCGCAAGTCGACTGCCAGGCCGCCGGTGTACCTCAAAGACTGGCTTACACGTCTTGCAGAGGTCACGCGGGCGCGTGCACGAAGAGCTTTTGCCCATCGGGGCAGCCCACAGCTGATCGGAAATAAACAAATCATAGACGCATGGAGGGTGCAACGGCTTGCCAAAGGTATCAGATACAGGATCGATGACTCTCACCCTGCGGTAAGAGCTGTGTTGGATGATGCTGGAAATCTTTTGCCTCAGATAAAAGCAATGCTGCGAGTGATCGAAGAAACAGTACCCGTCCAGAAAATCTGGATAGATACGGCTGAAAATCGGGATACACCAGAGACCGGATTTACCAATGCCCCAGTGTCTGAAATATTGGAGGTAATGACGGTGATGTACAGAAACTTAATCGAGAAAAAGGGATACTCAAGCGAACTCGCCAAAGAGCAGCTTCGCCGTACTGCCCCGTTTCATACCCATATCGGTCTTATCAGCGCGTTGCCCGACAGTTTCGAGGAGTAATGTCTCATGGCACTGGAGAATAAGTGGAGCGTCATAAAGATCGTTCAGGAGCTACTCGCTAGAGAACCTGATAAGTCGTCAATTACACCATCGTTAATATCTAAGAAAATAGATCTTGTATTGATGCTAAATCCCCTTTGGTCTGAAGGGCTTGATCGAGATGCTGTAACTGAGGAGCTCATACGACGATTTAGTATCTGGGTAGGGGTGGACGGCTCGCTCGTAGACATGAAAGGCCATATTCCTTGGTTGACGGCTGACCGAAAGAAGGATTGGCGTTATTGGCAGCGTTACAGGGAGTGGCAGGAATTAAAGCTTTCGTGGGCTGCTGTGGAGTCTATGGATAAAACTACAGACCACATCATTGGAATGCTTGAAGACCCCAGACGAGCTGATTCTTGGGACCGTCGCGGTATGGTGGTTGGTCATGTGCAGTCAGGCAAAACAGGTAATTACACTGGTGTCATCTGCAAGGCAGCCGACGCAGGCTATAAGATAATAATTGTGTTGGCAGGACTCCATAATAATCTCAGGTCTCAAACGCAGATGCGGCTCGATGAAGGGTTCTTGGGTTATGAAACAAGCTCAGTTCCAGAGAACGGTAGTGCACTTATTGGGGTTGGCAAAATAGACTCATCGCCATCGCTACGGCCTCAGTACGTGACCAACAGAACCGAAACAGGAGACTTCAATACCAAATTTGCAAAGAATTTGGGTATCTCTCCGGAAGAACGGCCGTGGCTGTTTGTAGTTAAGAAGAATAAAACGGTTTTGACGAGATTGCTTCATTGGATACACAAGCACGTTGCCGAAACCGTAGATCCTGATACAGGTAAGCCGCTTGTCACTCACTTGCCGTTGCTCATGATTGACGATGAGGCTGACCATGCCTCTGTTGATACTGGGGAGAATGTTGTAGACGCTGATGGTGTTCCAGACAACGACCACTCTCCCAAAGCGATAAATAGCCTGATACGCCAGATATTGCACTCTTTTTCCAGAAAGGCTTACGTAGGTTATACGGCAACTCCTTTTGCGAATATTTTTATACATGAAAGAGGACACACTGCTAATGAGGGGCCTGATCTTTTTCCTTCGGCCTTCATCACAAATCTTGCGGCACCTTCAAGTTATGTAGGGCCTTCGAGACTGTTCGGACTGGAAACTGAAAATGGTCGGGCTGGAGCGCTGGATCTCGTAAGAAGTGTGGACGATCATTGCGAGGAGGACGGCAGAACGGGTTGGATGCCGGCTAGGCACAAGAGTAGTCATATTCCATTATTTGCGGGACAGGATACGATGCCTGATTCGCTCACCACGGCACTCCATTCTTTTATTCTTGCATGTACGATTCGCTCCTTGCGTGGGCATGGGAACGAACACTGCTCAATGCTAATACACGTTACTCGTTTCAATTTGGTACAGGGATACGTACATCAACAAGTCTCAAGCTATGTCACGCACATGCGGCAAAGATTGAAAAGACGCATTGATCACCAGGTTCTGCTGAAAGAGCTAGAAAAACTTTGGCATGATGACTTCTTGAGTACCACGGAAAGTATATGTTCCGAAATCTCGGACAAAAGCGATTACCGAATGTTTGACTGGAACTCTGTAATAGAGTCACTGCCAAATGTACTCGATGAAATAGAAGTCAGGATGATCAACGGTACCGCAAAGGATGCACTTGATTATTCTGATAGCCCAACAGGAATTAAGGTTATCGCTATTGGTGGAGACAAGTTGGCGCGTGGCCTCACACTAGAGGGGCTGTGTGTCAGCTATTTCCTCAGGGCCACTAAAATGTACGATACCTTAATGCAAATGGGTCGATGGTTTGGGTATCGGACCGATTACCTTGATTTATGTAGACTTTATACTACTGATGATTTGATTGAATGGTTCGAACATATAGCAGATGCCTCTGAGGAGCTGCGAGCCGAATTTGATTTTATGATGGAAAGTAATCTTACTCCTAAGGATTATGGGTTAAAAGTAAAATCACACCCCGTCTTAATGGTTACTTCTCCATTGAAAATGAGGACAGCAAAAACTCTTTATCTTTCCTTCAGCGGTAGCGTTGTAGAAACCGTGACCTTTTTCAGGGATCAATCGAAAATAAAGCGCAATTATGACGCTTTTATGGCATTGCAGAAAGGGTTAGGCGACGCTGAGATAATTCCACAGCGAAAGCGAATTGATCGAAAGGATTCTTGGAGTGGAGTGCAGTGGTCTGATGTTTCGCCACATTACGTAATTGAATTTTTGTCGAGTTATGAGACCCATCCGGATTCGATTAAGGTAAAAAGCGATATGCTATCCGAGTTCATCCAGGAAATGAATAGCGTAGGCGAGCTTACAACATGGACTGTAGCTGTTATCGGCGGCAGTGTAAAAATACCAGAAAGTGTTGGCGGTCTTCACGTTAATAGAATGCGCCGCTCTGCCAAGAAGAATGATGACAGCTCACGATATTCTATTGGAAGGTTGTTGTCGCCACAGGATGAAGCTCTAGACATGGACGAACCGGGATGGCTGGCAGCGCTGAAATATACACAGGAAAAATGGAAGCCAGACCCGGGAAGAGCTACCGGTAAAGAACTCCCTGACAGGCCTAATGGTCCTGCAATCAGACGCATTAAAGGCTTTGGTGCGGAAGGGCTCAAGCCAAGACCTGACAAGGGTTTGTTATTGATCTCTCTACTCGATTTGGAAGCTGCGGACTCTTCTGGGACTTCCGCTGAGCTGAGAGTTAACAAAGAGAGTTTACCAGTGGTGGCATTTGCGATTAGTTTTCCGTTCAGTAATGCAAGTAAATCTGTTCCCTATATGGTAAATCTCGGTTTTTGGGGAGAGCAATATGGCGCAAGTGAATGAATCCGTTGTGTTAGGCATTTGGAAAGCCTTGCGCGATGATGCTTCCCACATCGGATGGCGAGTCATAGACCTCATGGAAGTAGGCCCGTGTCGCATAAAGGTTGGTAGATACACTCCAGGAAATCAAGAAGCTATCTTGATTGGTTTCTCCAGCATAAAAACTGCCTCCTTGAGTCATCTGCCTCATGGTAAAGGTTTCCGAATGGAAAAAGTTGAACTCGGGGGCTACAGCGATGGTCATCAGTGGTTGGCGGTGGTACGACAGCCAGCTGGAAGTTTGGAGCTCTTTGCTACAGTGGCTGCAGACATTGCGAGGTTTTTGGGTTTTTCAAAGAGTCAGTCGGAGCAACTCCTCTATCAGCAATTCTTGGGCAGAGTGAGAAGCTGGCAGGAGTTTATGCAGAAGGGGCGGGAAGGGTTGAGCCCCGAGGCAGAGCTTGGTTTGGTCGGGGAGCTTTTCTTCTTGGAACTCCTCCATGGCGAGGGACCCATGTTAAACACGATCATCGAGGCTTGGAAAGGTCCGTTCCATGGTCTTCATGATTTTGAATTGGGTTATGGGGCGATAGAGGTCAAGGCGACTTTGGCTAAAGAAGGGTTCCCCATCCGTATCATGTCATTAGACCAATTGGACGACTCTCAGCATGCCCCTCTTTACCTAATAGGTATGCGTTTCTCTGTGAGCGGCACCGGCCTGACTTTGCCTGCTCTCGTGGATCGACTGCGCTCTTCCTACATAAGTGATACATCTGCTCTTCAAATCTTCGAGGACGCGCTTTTAGCCGCCGGGTATCTGGATTTACATGAGAATTTATATACAAGATCATTTTCGCTAAAAGAAACCCGCCTCTATTTAGTCGATAGCGAGTTTCCTAGGCTAACACCTTTCAACCTTTCACCAGCGATTCGGCGTGCCCAATATGAAGTTGACCTCTCAATAATTAGTTTGCCAAATATCACATTGCAAAGCGCGCTTGGAGCGTTGGGAGTGTTGTAATGGAACTTAGAGAATTTTTAACAGAAATTCAGAATGACATACGTTCAGAGCTCTCACGAATTGAAATGCCTGGCGGTGAGCCTGTGCCTCCTGAAGCAATTTTCACTGAACAAGTCATGACGCATATGGAAAACGAAGGTATAACCTTTGAGCCAAAAGTATGTCACTTTGAAGCCAAATTGCAGTATAAAGTAAAGATCAGTGGATATGCTGTCTCGGAATCCCCTGAAGATGAAAGCCCGGATAGGCTGGATCTTTTTGTCAGCTTATACAAAGGGTTTGATGAGCTAACAAATCTCCCGGACGCAGACGTAGGGAAAGCCGCAAAACAAGGTTTCCAGTTTTTAAGTGCGTGTGCCTCCGGGCAGCTTTCTAAGCGGCTGGATGAGACAAATGATGTATACAGTCTGGTGCTTGAAGTCGAAAACATTTTTGCAAATTTGGAAAGTATCAGAATTTTTGTTATCACTGATGGCGTGGTTAAGACCAGAAATTTCGCGCCACAAAATGTTGAGGGCAAGCAGGTCCGACTCGAGGTGATGGATATCCAGCGTCTGTTCAATCACCTGCAACAGGGTCGGCCGAGAGACGAGTTGCTGGTAAATTTTGAAGATATATGTGGCACTGCACTACCTAGTGTATGGGTGCCCGGTGCGGGGGATGACGAATATGATTATGCTTTGACGGCCGTCCCTGGAGAGGCGCTACGTTTTCTATATGAAAAGTATGGCCCTCGGATACTGGAAGCCAACGTCAGATCCTTTCTAGGCGTTAGTAGCAAAGGTGTTAATAAGGGAATAAGAGATAGTTTGAAAGACCATCCAGAGCGCTTCATGGCTTACAATAATGGTATTGTGGTTGTGGCCGATCAAGCCAAAATGAAACGAACGACGGATGGTGGTATAGGGTTGTTATGGCTTCAGGGTATGCAAATTGTCAATGGTGGACAAACTACAGCCTCGATTTACTTTGCAAAGAAAAAAAATCCGACTATTGATCTAAGTCAGGTGAGGGTTCCGGCAAAAATTATTATACTGAGGTCTGAACTTGCTGCCGATGAGGAGCTAATCACAAGTATATCCCGTTTCGCCAATAGTCAAAATGTCGTGAAACAGTCCGATCTTTCAGCTAATAAGCCTTATCATCGCGAAATCGAGAAGCTCTCGATGAGGACTTATTGCCCTGATGGAGTCGGGCGTTGGTTTTATGAGCGCTCGGCTGGTAGTTACAAGGTCATGCTTGAGAAAGAAACCTCAACTGCAGTCCAGAAAAAGAAATTGCAAGCTACTATGCCGCCCTACCGAAAAATCACCAAGCCAGACCTTTCAAAGTTTATTTTTGTATGGGCTCAAAAGCCAAATGTTGTAAGTTTAGGAGCCCAAAAAAATTTCCAAGCTTTCATGCAGGAGCTAGAGGAGCGGGAAGCAGGAGGCGAGAATGTTATTCCCGATGAAAGAGAATTCAAGGAAATGATTGCAAAAGCGATTCTCTACAAAGCTGCCCAGAAAATTATTCGACCTATGTTTCCTGCCTTTCAAGGAAATATTACTACTTACACGATTTCAGTATTATCAGCTAAGTTGGGGGGGCAGCTGAGATTCGAAAAAATATGGAGGGAGCAAGGTATATCTCCCGAACTGGTCACGCAAATTTCGCAATTAGCTCCAGAAGTTAACAAAGCGCTTCATTTCGGTGCTGGAGGTAGAATGATTTCGGAATGGGCGAAAAAGCCTGAATGCTGGTGGTCTGTTAGAGATTACAGCTATTCACCGGTGATCAAAGGCATTCCAGAGGTGGACGGCTAGCTCAAGCGATCCATACAATTTTGGTTAGGTCTCTGGGTGCTAGGATAGGTGAGAATGAGCAGTGAATATATGAACTTCGCTATAAATGAAGCCCGCGCCGGCCTCGCCGAAGGCGGTATTCCCATTGGCTCGGTGCTGGTGCACGACGGTAAGATCATTGGGCGGGGGCATAACCGCCGGGTGCAGCAGGGCAGTGCGATTCTGCATGGCGAGATGGATGCGCTGGAAAATGCCGGACGCCAACCGGCGGCGGTCTATGCCGCCTCGACGCTCTACACCACCCTGTCACCCTGCGCCATGTGTACCGGTGCGATCCTGCTGTACGGGATTCCGCGGGTAGTGATCGGGGAGAACCGGACCTTCATGGGCGAGGAGGCTTTGCTTCGAGAACGTGGGGTCGAGGTCGAGGTGCTTCAGGATGCTCAGTGCATCCAGTTGATGCGTGATTTCATCGCGGCGCAGCCGCAGTTGTGGAGCGAGGACATCGGCGAAGAGGATTGATTCAGGATTTTTTATGGCACTCTGAAATAGCTCGTCTATCGTTTATAGATACAAATCAGTTGTCGAGTCTGTAGATGCGGGCGATTCAGGCATTTGTTCTGGCAGTGGAAGCCATGACCCGGTTCGTTGGCCGGTGCTCGATGTACCTGATTTTCGTCATGATGGGCGTACTGCTGTACTCATCGATCAGCAAGGGGTTCTTTACCCCTTCGATCTGGACGCTGGAAACTGCCCAGTTTCTGATGGTCGCCTACTTTCTGCTCGGCGGCGCCTACTCCATGCAGCTTGATGCTCACGTGCGCATGGACCTGATCTATTCGCGCTGGGCTCCGCGCACCCGCGCGATGGTGGACTCGGTCACCATCCTCCTGCTGATTTTCTTCCTGGTTTTTCTCCTTTACGGCGGTATTTCCTCGACCAGTTATGCGCTGGAATACGGTGAGACCAGCTATTCGGCCTGGTCGCCGCCCATGGCGCCGATCAAGATCCTGATGTGCGTCGGTATTGGCCTGATGCTGCTGCAGACCATTGCGACGCTGTGCCGCGATGTGGCTCAGGCGCTGGGGAGGCCGCTGCGATGAGTCACAACGCCATTGCGCTGCTGATGTTCTCCAGCATGATGGTGTTGCTGCTCACCGGTAAACGGGTCTTCGGTGCCATCGGCTTTGTTGCGGTGGCTTCGGCACTGCTGCTGTGGGGCGATGGCGGTTCCGAGATGGCCTTCAGTTCGGCCATGAAGCTGATGAAGTGGTATCCGCTGCTGACCCTGCCGCTGTTCATCTACATGGGTTACATGCTCTCGGAGTCCGGGCTGGCCGAGGATCTGTATCGCATGTTTCATGTCTGGATGGGCCCGGTGCATGGCGGCCTGGCCATCGGCACCATCGCTCTGATGGTGGCCATCTCGGCCATGAATGGCCTCAGTGTGGCGGGCATGGCGATCGGTGCGAGCATCGCGCTGCCGGAGCTGCTGCGCCGCGGCTACGACAAGATCATGGTGACCGGTGTCATCCAGGCCGGCAGCTCCCTGGGTATCCTGATTCCGCCTAGTGTGGTGCTGGTGCTCTACGGCATGATTGCCCGGCAGCCGGTGGGCCAGCTGTGGCTGGCCGGCGTCTTTCCCGGTTTGTTGATGGCCGGTCTGTTCATTCTCTACATAGCGATCCGCTGCCGACTGCAGCCCGAGCTGGGCCCGCCCTTGCCGGAAGAGGAGCGCCGGCAGATTACCTGGCCGGAAAAGTTGCGCCTGCTGCAGGCCGGGATCGTTCCGCTGTTCATCTTCTTCTCCATGACGGGCCTGTTCCTGCTTGGTTACACCAGTCTGGTTGAGAGTTCTGCTGTGGGTGCGGCGGCCGCGACGTTGGCAGCGCTGGTCAAGGGCCGCCTGTCGCGCAAGGTGTTCGAGGAGACGCTGCGGCGCACCCTGGCGATCAGCTGCATGTTCATGTGGATCATTCTCGCTGCCCTGTGCTTCGGCGCCGTATTCGACGGGTTGGGGGCGGTGCGGGCGATAGAGACCTTTTTTCTGGAAAACCTCGGCCTTGGCCCCTGGCAGGTGCTGATCCTGATGCAGCTGTCATTCATCATCATGGGCATGTTTCTCGACGATACCGCCATGCTGGTCATCGTGGCGCCGCTGTACATACCGCTGGTGGCGGCGCTGGGCTTTGACCTGATCTGGTATGGCGTGCTGTACACCATTACCTGCCAAATCGCGTACATGACGCCGCCCTTTGGCTACAACCTGTTTCTCATGCGCGCCATGGCGCCGCCGGAAGTGAGTCTGCGTGACATTTACGTGTCCGTGACCCCTTTCGTGATGATCATGATGCTGGCGCTGGTTCTGGTGATGATCTTCCCGCAGCTCGCCCTCTGGCTGCCGGAATGGCATTACGCCAACTGATTTGCCGATCCTCGGCTTGCCCGAGGTCTGCTGGATGAATAGGGGCGGCGTGAGGCGCCGCCCGACAGGGACGCTGCATCGACCATGCTGGCCGTTGCAGCGCAATGTGGTTGCACGACGTGAGTGTACGACCCCAAGACATCAAAGGAGAGACCAGCATGACTTCGAGACGTAAATTTCTACAGAACGCAGCGATTGTCACGGGCGCCGTCGGCGCCTCCACCCTGGGCAGCGCGCATATCTACGCCCAGGAAAAAAAGAAAATCACCTGGCGGTTGCAGACCTATGCCGGCCCGGCTCTGGCCGAACATGTGATCAAGCCCTCGATTGACGCCTTCAACAAAGCAGCAAATGGCGAGATGGAAATCGAGCTGTACTACGCCGACCAACTGGTGCCCACCGGTGAACTGTTTCGCGCAATGCAGCGCGGCACTATCGATGCGGTGCAGAGCGATGACGATTCGATCGCTGCACCGGTGGATGTGTCGGTATTCGGCGGCTACTTCCCCTTTGCCTCGCGCTACAGTCTGGATGTGCCGACCCTGTTCGAGCGCTATGGTCTCAAGGAGATATGGGAAGAGGCCTATGGCGAGGTCAAAGGCGTGACCTGGCTGGGCGCGGGCGCCTGGGATCCGTGCAACTTCTCTACGGTCAAGCCGATCAATTCGCTGGAAGACCTCAAGGGCAAGCGTATTTTTACCTTTCCAACCGCGGGCAAGTTCCTGACCCGCTTTGGCGTGGTGCCGGTCACCTTGCCCTGGGAGGATGTGGAGGTCGCCCTGCAGACGGGTGAGCTCGACGGCATTGCCTGGTCGGGTATTACCGAGGCCTATACCGTCGGCTGGGCCGACGTGACCAATTACTTTCTGACCAACAACATTTCCGGCGCCTGGTGCGGTTCCTACTTTGCCAACGAGGAAAAATGGAACGAGGTGCCCGAGCATCTCAAGACGCTGTTCAAGCTGTGCATGGACAGCTCCAACTACTACCGCCAGCACTGGTACTGGGGCGGCGAGGCCCAGTTGCGGGTGGAGGGCAGCAAGTTGCAACTGACCACTATTCCGGATGCCGAGTGGGCTACAGTGGAAGCAGAAGCGATGAAGTTCTGGGACGAGATCGCCAAGACCAGTCCGCGCTGCGCCAAGGTGGTGAATATTTTCAAGGAGTACAACGCGCTCATGGCCAAGGCGGGTACGCCGTATCGTTGTTGAAGCCCATTCCCGGCGGGGCCGCTGGTCCTACCGGGATTGTGGGTTGGTCGGCTCTGTGTAGGAGTGCCGGCCTCGGCACGAAGGGCTTCCCGGCGAGGCCGCCGGTCCTACCGGGATTGTGGGTTGGTCGGCTCTGTGTAGGAGTGCCGGCCTCGGCACGAAGGGCTTCCCGGCGAGGCCGCCGGTCCCAGCAGGGATCAGACTCGCCGGACCTACCGGTTTGATAACAGTGGCATTGGCAGGAGACTCAAATGCTTGAACCGAGGGAAGTGAAGACAATTGCCGATGCCAGGCGCATTGTCGAGGAGCGTGGCATCAGCCACGTCAAGGTCGGTCTGTTCGACAACGATGGCGTCATGCGCGGCAAATACATGAGCCGCGAGAAGTTCTTCTCGTCGCTGGATCACGGTTTTGCGTTCTGCGATGTGGTGCTGGGCTGGGACGTGAAGGACCAGTTGTACGACAACGCGCAGTACACCGGCTGGCATACGGGTTATCCCGATGCCCCGGTGCGGATCCTGCCCCACAGTTGCCGGGACATTCCCTTCGAGGAGGGCATGCTGCTGTTTCTGGCCGAATTTGATCAGCAGGCCGAGGCGGTCTGCCCCCGGGGCACGCTGCGCCGGGTGATCGAGCGTTGCCAGGCAATGGGTTTCGAGCCCTTTGCGGCCCTGGAATACGAATTCTTCATGTTCAACGAAACGCCTGAATCTGCCCGCGCCAAGGGGTACCGCGACCTGGTGCCCTTTACCCCGGACTGGTTCGGCTATTCGATGATACGCAACTCGGTCCATGCCGAGCTGTATCACGAGATCCTCGCGATGGGCGAGAAGATGGATTTTCCTATCGAGGGGCTGCACACCGAGACCGGCCCCGGCGTGCTGGAGGCGGCGATTGGCGTGGATGGCGCCGAGGCTGCCGCCGACAAGGCCGCGCTGTTCAAGACCTTCATGAAGGTGCTGGCTCAGCGGCGCGGTCTGATGGCCACCTTCATGGCCAAGTGGTCCGGCAAGTATCCGGGCCAGAGTGGCCACATCCACGTTTCATTGCGCGACATAAAATCAGATAAATCAGCATTCTACGAGGCAAACCAGGAGTATTGCATGAGCAAGGTTCAGCGGCATTTTCTGGCCGGTCAGCAACGCTTGATGCCCGAGATGCTGTGCATGGTGGCGCCCACGCTCAACAGTTACCGGCGCATGATTCCCGGGTTCTGGGCGCCCACTGATGCGACCTGGGGCGTGGAAAATCGCACTGCAGCACTGCGCGTGATTCCCGGCAGCGACAAATCCCAGCGTCAGGAATACCGGCTGGGCTCGGCCGACGGCAATCCCTATCTGGCCCTGTCCGTCGCGCTGGCATCGGGCCTGTACGGCATCATGCATGAATGGGAGCCCACAGATCCGGTGGAGGGCAATGCCTATGGCATGAGTCATGCGCCGGAGCTGGCCCTGCCGCGGACTCTGTGGGACGCGGCGCAGCGTCTGCGCCACTCCGAGGCAGCGCGGGAGCTCTTCGGGGATGCCTTTGTTGAGCACTTCGCCGCCAGTCGCGAGTGGGAAGAGCGCGAGTATCGTCGCCATGTCAGCGATTGGGAGCTGGATCGCTATTTCGAAATCATCTAGGAGCCAAGCATGACCAGACGCCTGCAAACCCTGTCGCCGATTGACGGCTCGGTGTATGTCGAACGTGAACTGGCCACCGGTCAGGAGATTCAGTCTGCCCTCAACCTGGCGGTCAGCGCGCAGCGCCGCTGGCGGGCCGTGCCGGTTGCCGAGCGTGTCGCCATTGCGCGCAAGGCTATCAGCCTCTTCGCTGCCCGGGAGGAGGAGCTGGCGACCGAGCTGTGCTGGATGATGGGCCGACCGATCCGCTTTGCCGCAGGCGAGATCCGCGGTTTTGTCGAGCGGGCGACCTATATGGCCGACATCGCCGAGCAGAGCCTTGCCGACATACAACTGCCGGTCAAGGAGGGCTTCAAACGCTTTATTCGCCGCGAGCCGCTGGGCGTCTCGCTGGTCATCGCCCCGTGGAATTTCCCCTACCTGACCGCGGTGAATGCGGTGGTGCCGGCACTGCTGGCGGGCAATGCCGTGCTACTCAAGCACTCGGCGCAGACGCCGCTGTGCGCAGAGCGCATGGTGGCTGCATTCGATGAGGCCGGCCTGCCCCAGGGCGTGTTCCAGTATCTGCACATGGACCACGCCGATACCGAAACCCTGATTCAATCGCCGGGACTGGCCCACGTTGCCTTCACCGGTTCGGTTGCCGGTGGCGAGAAGATGGAGCAGGCCATGGCAGGACGCTTCCTGTACAGCGGCATGGAGCTGGGCGGCAAGGACCCTGCCTATGTGCGAGCTGATGCAGATGTAAGCCACGCGGTGGAAACGGCGATGGATGGGGCGTTCTTCAACTCGGGTCAATCCTGCTGCGGTATCGAACGCATCTATGTGCATGATGATGTGTATGACGCCTTTGTCGAGCAGGCCGTGGCACTGGTCCGGCAATATCGCCTGGGGCGCCCGGATGATCCGGAAACGACGCTCGGCCCTGTCGTGCGCCCGGAGTCCGCCGCTTTCATTCGCAACCAGATAGCCGATGCGCTGGCCCAGGGCGCAACGGCGCTGATCGACGAGACCGAGTTCCCCCTGGACGAGGCGGGCAGCGCCTACCTGGCACCGCAGATCCTGACCGGGGTCAACCACGGGATGCGCATCATGACCGAGGAATCCTTCGGTCCGGTGGTCGGCATCCAGCGGGTGAGCAGTGACGAGGAGGCGATCGCCCTGATGAACGACAGCGACTACGGCCTGACGGCAGCCATCTTCAGTCAGGACGTGGAAGCTGCTTTGGCCATCGCCGATGAGATCCAGACCGGCACGGTGTTTCTCAATCGCTGCGACTATCTGGATCCGGCCCTGGCCTGGACCGGAGTCAAGCACTCCGGTCGCGGCTGTACCCTGTCGAGTGTGGGCTACGAGCATCTCACCCGACCCAAGTCATTCCACTTCAAGATACTTTCGTGAAGACATTTTCCTGAGGCGCGAGAACATGCAGCAATACACGATGAACTGGAACTATCCGACCGCTGTGCGTGTGGGCGCGGGCCGCATCGCCGAGTTGGCCGACGCCTGCCGCGAGCTGGGCATGTCGGCGCCGCTGCTGGTCACCGATCCGGGACTGGCCGCTCTGCCAATGCTGGCGGCCACTGTCCAGCAATGCAGGGACAAGGGCCTGACGGTGGAGGTGTTTTCGGCGATCAAGGGTAATCCCACCGGGCAGAACGTCATGGACGGTGTCGTCGTCTATCGCCTGGGGCACCATGACGGCGTTATCGCCTTCGGCGGTGGCTCGGCCCTGGATGCGGCCAAGGCAATTGCGCTGATGGCCGGGCAGGATCGTCCGCTCTGGGATTTCGAGGATGTGGGCGACAACTTTCAGCGGGTCAACGTGGCGGGCATGGCACCGGTGATCGCGGTGCCGACCACCGCCGGTACCGGCTCGGAAGTCGGCCGGGCTTCGGTGATTACTGACGAGGCGGCGCAGCTCAAGCGCATCATCTTTCATCCGCGCATGCTCCCGGCCCTGGTGATTCTGGATCCGCAGCTGACCACCGGGCTGCCGGCGGGCATTACCGCAGCGACGGGGATGGATGCGCTGTCACACAACCTGGAGGCCTACTGCTCGCCGCTGTTTCACCCGATGGCCGAGGCCATAGCGCTGGAAGGGATGCGACTGATCAAGGATTATCTTCCGCGCGCGGTGCAGGACGGCACGGATCTCGAGGCCCGATTGAAGATGCTGGTCGCCTCGAGCATGGGTGCCACGGCCTTCCAGCGTGGTCTGGGTTCGATGCATGCACTGGCGCATCCGCTTGGCGCGCTTTACGATGCGCACCATGGCACGCTCAACGCGGTGCTCATGCCCTACGTGCTGGTGGCCAACCGCTCTGCTATCGAAGGTCGGATGGAGGTGCTGGCACGTCATCTGCAATTGCCCACGGCGGGCTTCGACGGTGTGCTGGCATGGGTGCTTGAGCTGCGCAAGCAATTTGCAATTGCCCACTCCCTGGCGGAGCTGGGTATCGATGAAAGCCGCGCCGATCTGATCGCGCAGATGGCAGTGGTCGACGGTGCGGCCGGGACCAATCCGATCGCCCACGATGAATCGCGCTACCGTGAAATATTCATAAACGCTGTTAGAGGTGAGCTGTAAGTACATGAAAATAGGTCTTTTGCAGTGTGATGATGTGGCGCTGGACCTGCAGCCAGCCCACGGCAATTATCCGCAGATGTTCGAGGATCTGCTGCGCGCGCAGATCCCCGATCTGGAGATGGTTGTCTACCGCACCATGGACGGCGAGTATCCGGCCGATCCCGCCGAATGCGCGGCCTATCTCACCACCGGCAGCAAGTTCGGGGTCAACGACGGGCTGGCCTGGGTGGATGTGCTGGAGGGCTTTGTGCGTCAGCTATGGGATCGGGGTATTCCCCTGGTAGGCGTCTGCTTCGGGCACCAGTTGATGGCCAGGGCTCTGGGTGGAGAGGTGGGCAAGTCGGAGAAGGGCTGGGGCGTCGGGGTGTCGTTCAACCAGGTGGTGACCCGCAAGGACTGGATGGACCCCTGGCAGGAGAAGCTCGATCTGATCGTCAGCCACCAGGATCAGGTCGTGCGCCTGCCACCACAGGCCGAGGTGCTGGTCAGCAGTGTGTTCTGCCCCTACTACGTGGTGCAGTACGGCGGGCACTTCATGAGCGTGCAGGGCCATCCGGAGTTCTGCAAGAGCTATTCCCGCGATCTGATGGAGATGCGCGGGGGCGTCATTCCCGATGCCCGTCTGCGCGAAGGCCATGCCTCGCTCAACGCGCAGGTCGATTCAGGGCTGATGATGCGCTGGATACTGAACTTCATTACACTGGCGCGATGATCAACCTGGACCACGATGTACAGCTGGGTGACTGGGAGGTGGATATCACTGCCATCCGCTCCCAGGGCGCCGGCGGCCAGAATGTAAACAAGGTCGCCAGCGCCATTCACCTGCGTTTCGATATCAAGACCTCGAGCCTGCCGCCTTTCTTCAAGGAGAGGTTGCTGCGCCTGGCGGACCAGCGCATCACCAAGGATGGGGTGATCATCATCAAGGCGCAGTCCTACCGTACCCAGGAAATGAACCGGGAGGACGCCATCAAGCGCCTGCAGGAGCTGATCAATGGTGCGGTGGCGGTGCAGAAGCGGCGCCGGCCTACGCGGCCGACACGGGGCTCCCAGGAGCGGCGTATCGAGGGCAAGAAGATCCGCGGCAAGGCCAAGTCCCTGCGCGGCAAGGTAGACATCTAGGGCACGCTCAGTCCAGCTCGTCGGCCTCGCGGAGGCGCTCGCGGCGTTCGCGTTCCTCCTCCATCACGGCCTTGATTTCCTGAACCACCGAATCCACGTCCGCCGAGGCTTCGTCTTCCTCGAAGTGCCCCGTGAGCTCCGTATCCGGCGTCAGTTCGCCATCCTCGTACAGCGCCCACATCTCCTTGGCGTAGCGGGTGTCCAGCAGGTCCGGCGCATACTGGCCGTAATACTGGGTCATGTTGTTGATATCCCGCTCCAGCATCGACCGGGCATTGTTGTTGGCCGCTGCGTCGACCGCCTGGGGCAGATCGATGATCACCGGTCCGTAGGCATCGACCAGTACGTTGAATTCGGACAGGTCACCGTGCACCAGGCCGGCGCAGAGCATCAGCTTGACGTAATGCATGACCACCGCGTGATCCTCGCGGGCCTGCTCTGCATCCATGGAGACGTCATTCAGGCGCGGTGCCACACCGCCCTCGTCATCGGTGACCAGCTCCATCAGCAACACGCCCTCGAAGCAGCCATAGGGCTTGGGTACGCGCACGCCGGCGGCATCGAGCTTGTACAGCGCATCCACCTCGGCGTTCTGCCAGGCTTCTTCCTGCTGATCCCGGCCAAACTTCGAACCCTTCTCCATGGCCCTGGAACGTCGTGAGTTGCGCACCTTGCGACCTTCCTGGTAGAGCACGGCCTGCTTGAAGCTGCGCTTGGCCGCTTCCTTGTAGACTTTTGCGCAGCGGATCTCCGAACCGCAACGCACGAGAAAGACCGCCGCTTCCTTGCCGCTCATGAGCGGGCGGATCACTTCGTCGATCAGGCCATCTTCAACCAGGGGTTCTAAACGTTTTGGGATTTTCATAGCGCCCTTATACCTCAAATGGGCGGTCCTTGGGTACTCTGGCTGCTGCTAGACAAACCATTCGGCGATAGCCGCCTGGGTCATTGCATCGCGCTGGGCGGGCCTGGGCACCCAGTTGCGCCAGGATTGGCTGGCGCTCAGAAGAAACTCGAACAGGGGCAGGTGCTGGCGCAGCACACGACGCTTGCGGTGGGTGATGACCGGGTTGAAGTAGCCGAAATAGTCGAGCATCTGCCGCGGGTTCTTGCGTACCCAGAGCCAGGAGCCCATTTCCAGGGTGAAGGGCAGGAATATGTTGTCCGGATGCTGTTCTACCGAGTCGTCATACAGGTAATCCCAGAGATCCCCGTGGGTGGTGTAGTGCACGGACTGGGGTTCGATGATATAGGGATGATGGTTCGGGTAGGTGCGCTGGTACAGCTGGCGCAGGGCGTGGACCTCGGCAATATGCTGGATGGGTCGATGGCTGCGGGCATAGCTGCACCAGAGCCGATCCTGACGGCCGAATCCGCTGTGGCAGTCGATGCTCATGGAGAAGGGCGCCTGGAGCAGGCGTTCCTGCACTGTTCTGACCAGCGCGGCTGACTCGGCCTGCATGGGTTCGCCCTGCTTGCCCCGGTACCAGGGCAGGCGAGGGCTGATGCGGTGACCGCTGACCAGCCATGGCGCCGCCCCCATGGCGTCAATGGGGGCATTGCGCATGAGGTCGACGCCGTTGAGGTTGCAGCGCTGGCGATGCCAGATGCCACCGGGATTGATCATCGGCATGAACACCAGGCGGATGCGCTCGAGCTGGCGCCTGAGCTGATCATCCCAGTCCAGGCGGTGGATCAGGCTGTGCAGCCAGGACAGTAGCACCTGGGTGCCGATACGCTCCACGCCGTGTACGCCGCCAAAGAAGCCGATGACCGGCACCAGCGGCGAGCGGCTGCCCAGCTCGATGACGCGGATGGGTATCTCTATGCCCTGAATATCCACCCGGTGCACGGTCTGCCAGCGCAAATGCCTGGCTCCGGTCTGCAACAGGTTTTCCAGTTGCAGGTGTTCGGGGAGGTGACGCTGGATCTGCTGCTGGATCGATTCAGGGGACTGGCTGGGCATGAATCACGTGTATCGCTATGGATTATGACCGCAGGATGACATCGGGGCATTGCAGGGAGATGACAGCACTACCGCCCCAGGTAGGAGCGGTCGCCCGACCGCGAAGCAGAATGCATGGTCCCGGCTCCCTTCGCGGCGGGGCCGCCGCTCCCACCGGTTCTGCGTCAGCACGGAGCTCTTGTGGGAACACCATCCCAGGTAGGAGCGGTCGCCTGACCGCGAAGCAGAATGCACGGACCCGGCCCCCTTCGCGGCGGGGCCGCCGCTCCTACCGGTTCTGCGTCAGCACGGAGCTCTTGTGGGAACACCACCCCAGGTAGGAGCGGTCGCCTGACCGCGAAGCCGCATGCACGGACCCGGCCCCCTTCGCGGCGGGGCCGCCGCTCCTACCGGTACAGAGTCAGCACGGAACACTTGTGGGAACACCAGCCCGGTAGGAGCGGTCACCTGACCGCGAAGCAGAATGCACGGACCCGGACCCCTTCGCGGCGGGGCCGCCGCTCCCACCGGTTCTGAATCAGCACGGAACTCTTGTGGGAACACCACCCCAGGTAGGAGCGGTCGCCTGACCGCGAAGCAGAATGCACGGACCCGGCCCCCTTCGCGGCGGGGCCGCCGCTCCTACCGGTACTGCGTCAGCACGGAGCTCTTGTGGTAGCGCCACCCCAGGTAGGAGCGGTCGCCTGACCGCGAAGCAGAATGCACGGACCCGGCCCCCTTCGCGGCGGGGCCGCCGCTCCTGCCTCCTCAGTCGACAATCGCACCGTTGATAATCGCACGCAGTTCCTGGCGGATCTGGTAACTGGAGGAGGGGATCAGTTGGGTCATGAAGATCATCAGCAGATCCTCCACCGGGTCGATAAAGAAATTGGTGCTGGCCATGCCGCCCCAGCCGTATTCCCCCACGGAGCCGTTGGTATGCGACTTGGCGACGTCGGTCTTGACCGAGAAACCGAGACCGAAGCCGGAACCTTCATAGGGCGTCTCGCTGAAGGCGCCCACTGATACCGCTGGCAGGTCCTGATTACCCGGCAGGTGGTTCAGGCGCATGAACTCCAGGGTCTTGCGACCGATGATGCGCGCCCCCTGCAGCTCGCCACCGTTGGCCAGGGCCTGGGCGAAACGGTAGTAGTCATCGATGGTCGAGACCAGGCCGCCGCCGCCGGAGAGGAAGCCATGGGCCCGGGTGAACGAGGACTGCTGGGGATCGTCCTGCAGACTGAAACGGTCGCCGGGCTGGTATTGGTAGCAGGCGGCGAAGCGATCGATCTTGTCGGCGGGCACGGTGAAGTAGGTGTCCTGCATGCCCAGCGGCTTGAACAGATGCTCGAGGAAGTAATCCTCCAGGCTCATGCCGGAAAGGACCTGCACCAGGTAGCCGACCACATCGGTTGCCACCGAGTAGTTCCATGCGGTGCCCGGCGAGAATTCCAGGGGCAGGCGTGAGAGTTCGTCCACCAGCCGCTCCAGCGTCAGGCCGGCGCCGCCATCGAGCTTCAGCGCGCGGTAGGCGGCATCCACATTGGTGCGGTTCATGAAGCCGTAGGTCAGGCCCGACTGATGGGTGAGCAGGTCGCGCACGGTCATCGGCCGCTCGGTGGGCGTGGTCATGAACTGGGGGTGGATGCCGGCCTTGTAGACCCGCAGGTTCTGCCAGGCCGGGATGTACTTGTGCACCGGATCGTCAAGCAGGAAGCGGCCCTGTTCGTAGAGCTGCATGAGTGCAATTGACGTCATCGGCTTGGTCATCGAGTACACGCGAAACAGGGTGTCGCGGGTTACCGGCTTGTTGCGCTCCACATCCATGAGCCCCTGGGCATGCAGCCAGCAGATCTCGCCACGCCGTGCTACCAGGGTAAGGGCGCCCGGCAACTTGCCCGGCTGTATGTAGGCCTGATCAATGTGCGTGGCGATGCGGCTCAGGCGTCCGGTATGCAGGCCGGCAATGATGGATGACTCAGACATTCGGATATCCGTGGCTCTTGGGGATGGAGTCCTGATGTTACCTTTTTATCGCGGCCGTGGGGCACACCGATCAGCTCATGAATGGTCCGACACAGGGGCGAGGGAACATGCCCGACAACGGAACTGAAAAATAAATTGTAACGCCGCCCCAGCCCCCTTGTGCCGGGGGCTACAGACCCTGTACAAATCGCACACCCTAGCGATATGAGTAACGCAATGCCATGAACGCCCCTTCGCCCTGTCTGAACTGTGGTGCCTGCTGTGCCACTTTCAGGGTTTCCTTCTACTGGGGAGAGACCGATGCCTGCGAAGGCGGTCTGGTACCCGGCCATCTGACGGAACAGATTTCACCCCACCTGAGCTGCATGCAGGGTACCAATCAGCCTGTACCGCGCTGTACTGCCCTGATGGGTACCGTGGGCGAGGGCGTGCGTTGCAATGTCTACCAGCAGCGGTCTTCCAGCTGTCGTGACTTCGCCTGGCATGGCGAGAACGGCGTGGCCAACCCCGATTGCCAGCGCGCCCGTGCGCGGCATGGCCTGGCGCCGCTGCCCGATGATCCACTGATACCCCAGGTTACCCCCGGACTGATACCGATCATCGCCGCCTGATCACAGGGGGTTGGTGTAATCCGCCACCACGCTGTGCACCATGTAGAGCTTGCGCAGGCTGGGCACGGTGAGCACGAAGGGGTAGATGTCCGACTGTCCCATGCTGCGGGCAAGGACGTTGAGCACGCTGCTCAACTGGACCCAGCGATTGATGAACGAGAGAAACGCGACCTGGTCGTCGTTGCCGCGTGCGCAGCCATCGAGCTGACTGGTCTTGAACTGATCAGGCTTGAGTTCCAGGGTGTCGAGCTTGATGCCGAAATCCAGGGCGACATTCAGGGTGTCGGTCATGTGCAGGTAATGGGCCCAGGTCTCTGCCCAGTCCTCCCAGGGGTGGGACGCGGCGTAGCTGCTGATGAAGGTGTTGTTCCAGTCCGCCGGGGGGCCTTCACTGTAGTGCTTCTGCAGGGACTGCTTGTAGTCCTGTCGCTCGTCACCGAACAGCTCGCGAAAGGTATCCAGCCAGGGGCTGCCCTGTACCAGCCTGTCCCAGTAGTAATGCCCCGACTCGTGACGGAAGTGTCCGAGCAGGGTGCGATAGGGTTCGTGCATGTTCTGGCGCACACGCTCGCGGTGGGCGGGATCGGCTTCGATCACATCCAGGGTAATCACGCCGTCCATATGGCCGGTCATGACCGCCGGGCCGCCCTGTATCTGGCGCAGCAGCTTGAAGCCCAGGCCCTGTTCCGGATCCAGGGTCTTGGAAACCGTGGGTAGCCCGAGCATGACCAGCTGGGCAATGAGCCTGCGCTTGGCTTCCTCGGTGCGGTGCCAGTACTCGGCGTTCTCGGGCGCGCTCAGGTCGGGTACGACCAGGTTGAGTGCGCAGGCACTGCAAAAGGGTGCCGTTTCCCCATGGGTTACCAGCCAGTTGCACTGGGCTGCGCTGGCCAGATTCTGACAGCGAGAGAATGTCTTGTCCTTGAGCGGCCCGGCGCTGGTGACGCGCCAGACAGAGCTGTCTTTCTCCGACTTCAGGGCACACAGCATGCCCTGTTCGGCGTGATACCCGAGCTCCGCCCCGCAGCGCAGGCAGTGGGTATTGTCGAAAAAGATCGCCTGGCCGCATTGGCAGCGCTGTACATGGCCGTTGGGATGATAATCGAAGAGCTGGTGCCCCTCGCCACGGCTGACCAACTGATCAAAATAGCTCATTGCGCTGTCATTCCCTGGGGCGAGGCGTTATTTGGACTGGGTCTGGCTCTGTTTCTGGTCCTCGCCGTCACTCTGACCCTGGCTCTGGGCATTAGTTTGGCCCGGCTCTTCGGGCTGGGCAAAATAGGTTCGACGTATGGCCTCGTGCACTTCGTCAAAATCGATCTGGATTTCGTCGACGAAGGCATGCAGGCGGTCTGGATCGGCTGCCATGCGGATGATCTCGGCATCGGCGAGGTGGGTACGGCAATTTTCCACCTCGTCCAGGACGGCTTCGTGCATGGGCAGACTCTTCAGCGCTATGGCCAGCCGTTCCAGGCTGCAGGCCACAGCACGGGGGAAACGCCGATCCTGCAGCAGGTATTGGAGTACGTCCGGCCCGCGAATGCGCAGGCGCACATGCTGGCGGTACATCTGGAAGCCGCTGAGGGACTTGAGCACGCTCATCCATTGCAGGTTCTCGAAGGGCATCAGGTCGTCAGGACTGCGTGGCAACAGGTTGGCCGAGCGCACATCAATGATCCGCGTGGTCATGTCGGCGCGCTCCAGCTGGCGCCCCAGCATCAGAAAGGTACGCGCCTGGGTATAACTGAGCATGCCCTCGACCAGACCATTGACTGTCTGGCAGCTGCGGATGACCCGACCCAGGAATGCATCGCGGCGGCGCGGCGTGATACCGGCTTCGACCTGCTCCTTGACGCTGAGATACAACTGGTTGATTTCTTCCCAGATCTCGCGGGGAATGATCTCGCGGGTGGTGCGCAAATTCTCCCGGGCAGCCGCCAGGGAGCTGAGGATGGAGCCCGAATAGCGCACGTCGCCGCACATGAACGACAGCACGCTGGCCTCGTCGCGGGTTTCGTACAGCTCGTCGAACAGTTCGTCATTGCCGGTGATGGCAATGATTTCGCTCCAGCCGAGCTTGGTCGGGCGGGGCAGGTCGAGCAGCAAATGGCTGTTGACGCTCAGCAGGCGGGCGGTATCTTCGGCGCGCTCAATGTAGCGTGCCAGCCAGTAGATGTTCTCAGCAACTCTCGAAAGCATAATCAGTTCCCCGCCAGGTCGACGATCCAGGTGTCCTTGCTGCCGCCACCCTGGGATGAATTCACCACCAGGGAGCCCTTGGTCAGAGCCACCCGGGTCAGCCCGCCGGTGGTCACCCAGGGCGTCTCGCCGGAGAGGATGAACGGACGCAGGTCAACGTGGCGCGGCTCCATGCCGTCGGCACAGAGCGTGGGTGAGGTAGATAGACTCAGGGTAGGCTGGGCCATGTAATTGCGCGGGTCGGCCTTGATCAGCTCGGCGAATTTCTCCCGCTCCTTCTTGGTTGAATGCGGGCCGATCAACATGCCGTAGCCGCCGGACTCGTTGGCGGGCTTGACCACCAGCTTGTCCAGATTGGCCAGCACGTATTCGCGGTCCTTGTCGAACATGCACAGGTAACTGGGGACGTTGGGCAGCAACGGTTCCTGGTCGAGGTAGTATTTGATGATGGCCGGCACAAACGCGTAAACCACCTTGTCGTCTGCCACCCCGGCTCCGGGAGCGTTGGCCAGGGCCACATTGCCCTTGCGCCAGGCGCGCATGAGGCCGCGCACACCGAGAATCGATTCCGGGTTGAATACCTCGGGATCGATGAACATGTCGTCGACCCGGCGGTAGATCACATCGACCCGGCTCAGCCCGTCGATACGCCGCATGTATACGCAGTCATCCTCGCCAACCACCAGATCCGACCCTTCCACAACCTCCACGCCCATCTGCTGGGCGAGGTAGGCGTGTTCGTAATAGGCCGAGTTGTAGATACCCGGCGTGAGAATGACGATGCAGGGATCATCACCCGGCCGCGGCGACATGGAAGCCAGCATGTCATACAGCTGCGAGGTGTAGTCGTCGACCGGCTGGATGCGCCCACCGGCGAACAGTTCGGGCATGACGCGCTTGGTCACGTTGCGGTTTTCCAGCATGTAGGACACGCCGGAAGGGACCCGCAGGTTGTCTTCGAGCACGTAGAGGGTGCCGTCCTTGTCACGCACCAGGTCTGATCCGCAAATGTGCGCCCAGACATTATGCGGCGGATGCACGCCAACGCATTGCGGCCTGAAGTTGACCGACTTCTGCAGGATCTCGGCCGGAAAGACCTTGTCCTTGATGATCTTCTGATCGTGGTACAGGTCGTCGATGAACATGTTCAGCGCCTGAACGCGCTGCTTGAGTCCGGCTTCGGTCTTCTGCCACTCACTGAGCGGGATGATGCGCGGCACGATATCGAACGGCCACGCCCGGTCGATCATGTTGCCTTCGGTATAGACGGTAAAGGTGATCCCCATCAGCTGAATGGCCACTTCGGCCGCTGTCTTGTGTTCGCTGATCTCGCGTGCGTCCAGATCCGCCAGGTACTGGCACAGCATGGCAGCTTCGGGGCGGGGCTTTCCAGGCGCCGCAATCAACTCATCGAAAAAGCCCTTGGAGGCGTAGTTTTCCCAGTTAACTTTGCTCATTAGGCTACTCTGTCCGCTCCGGTGATGTTGGATACAGAAGATGCAATTGCTATACCAGCGCGAGGAGGAGCTTCGTCGGAAAGCTCGCTGACAGATAATACAACTGTAATCTCTGATTGGTATCAGCCTAGCACCGGTTTGCAATTTGCGTGGCGCATTCGTGTCTGAAACAGGTTTTGTCAGGCATGTGGCACAGGGGTTGCTATGCTGGAGGGGATAACCAATTCTGATTCGGGAAGCGATTCATGACCATCCGCGTTGCACTCAAGCACTCGACCCGCTACGACTTCGACAAGCCGGTCACCGTCGCACCTCATCAGATCCGTTTGAGGCCTGCCCCCCACTGCCGTACGCCGGTGGATGCCTACAGCCTGAAGATCAGCGGTGGCGAATACTTCATCAACTGGCAGCAGGACCCCTTCGGCAATCACGTGGCGCGGGTCGTCTTCCCCGACAAGATCGATCACCTGCATGTGGACGTCGAACTCGTGGTGCCGATGACGGTGGTCAACCCGTTCGACTTCTTCGTCGAGGAATACGCCGAACATTTCCCCTTCAGTTACCCCGAGGCACTGCGCAAGGAGCTGGGCCCCTATCTGGAGAAGCATGCAGAGGGCCCGTTGCTCAAGGCCTGGATGCAGTCGCTTTCGAAGGAAAAACAGGCGATCACCGATTTTCTGGTGTCGATCAATCAGCGTCTTTCCCAGGATGTGGAGTATCTGATCCGCATGGAGCCGGGCGTTCAGACCGCGGAGGAGACCCTGGAGCTCAAGCGTGGCTCGTGCCGTGATTCGGCCTGGTTGCTGGTGGAAATCTTCCGCCAACTGGGTCTGGCTGCGCGGTTCGTTTCCGGTTATCTGATCCAGCTCACGGCGGATGTGAAGGCCCTGGACGGACCTTCCGGTACCGAGGTGGACTTCACCGATCTGCACGCCTGGACCGAAGTCTTCATCCCGGGCGCGGGCTGGGTAGGCCTTGACCCCACCTCCGGACTGTTTGCCGGCGAGGGGCACATCCCCCTGGCCGCCACGCCTGAACCTTCCAGTGCGGCGCCGATCACCGGTGCATCGGAACCCTGCGAGGTCAGCTTCGATTTCGAAATGAGCGTGACCCGGGTGCACGAAGATCCGCGCGTCACCAAGCCCTACACCGAAGAACAATGGGAGCGCATCAAGGCACTGGGGGACCAGGTCGACGGGCAGCTGGCCGAGCAGGATGTGCGATTGACCATGGGTGGCGAGCCCACTTTTGTGGCAATCGATGATATGGATGCACCAGAATGGACCATCGCGGCCCAGGGGCCGACCAAACGCGGGCTGGCCGAGAAGCTGCTGATGCGTTTGCGACCCCACTATGCTCCGCATTCGCTGATCCATTATCAGCAGGGCAAGTGGTACCCCGGCGAGCCGTTGCCGCGCTGGGCGCTGGCCTGCTACTGGCGCCGTGATGGCAAGCCGATGTGGCAGGACGACCGTTGGCTGGCGGACATCAACGGCGATTACAAGGTGGACGAGAAACAGACCCGGGCCTTTGCGCGTGAGTTGACCAGGCGGCTGGACCTGGATGAACGCTACCTGATTCCCTGTTACGAGGACGCCTACTACTACCTGTGGCTGGAGCAGCAGCAGCCCAGTGACGTGGGGCTGGCGGACAGCGACCTCAAGGACGATGAGGCGCGCGCCAGGCTGGTGCGTCTGCTTGAACGCGGTCTGGATGAAATGACCGGTCTGGCCTTGCCGCTGGCACGGGATCCGAAAAAGGATACGTGGCAGAGCAGCCGCTGGCCGGTGCGGCGGGAGAACCTCTATCTGGTGCCCGGCGATTCGCCAATGGGCTTGCGCCTGCCGCTATCGGCCTTGCCCCTGCGCAAGCTCGAGGAGCCGCAACCGCGTTCCCTGTTCGAGGCCCCGCCGGCGCTGGCCGACATTCACGGCGAGGTCGCCAGCCGCTACAGCGAGTCACAGGCTGCCCTGAAGGATAGCGGCGGTAAGCATCATCAGGCTGAGGGGCAGGACTGGCAGGAGCAAATGCCGGACCTGACCGAGGAGGGCGTGATAGGTACTGCGCTCTGTCTGGAACCCCGCGACGGCAAGCTGTTCGTGTTCCTGCCGCCGCTGACCCAGCTGGAGGAATACCTGCAGTTGCTGGCTACCATCGAGCAGACCGCCGCGCACCTGAAGTTGCCGGTGTGCATCGAGGGTTACGCGCCGCCAGCGGATACGCGCATCGAGAAGTTCATGATCACGCCTGACCCGGGGGTGATCGAAGTCAACGTGATGCCGGCGACCAACTGGCAGGACCTGGTGGCCAATACCGAAATCCTCTACGAAGAGGCTCGCCTGACGCGCCTGGGCAGTGAAAAGTTCATGCTCGACGGCCGGCACACCGGCACCGGCGGGGGCAACCACGTGACCCTGGGCGGCAGTACGCCGACCGACTCGCCCTTCCTGCGCCGCCCGGATCTGCTGGCCAGCATGTTGATCTTCTGGCAGCACCATCCCAGTTTGTCGTACCTGTTTTCCGGCCTGTTCATCGGGCCGACCAGCCAGGCACCACGGGTCGACGAGGCCCGTCATGAAGCACTCTATGAGCTGGAGATTGCACTCTCGCAGATGCCGGAGGGTGAGGTACCCCAGCCATGGATAGTCGATCGGCTGCTGCGCCATCTGCTCACCGATATCACCGGTAATACCCACCGGGCCGAGTTCTGTATCGACAAGCTGTATTCCCCTGACAGTTCCACGGGGCGGCTGGGCCTGCTGGAACTGCGTGGCTTTGAAATGCCCCCGCATCCGCAGATGAGTCTGATGCAGCAGCTGCTGATCCGCGCCCTGGTTGCGCGCTTCTGGGCCAAACCCTATCGCAAGCCCCTGGTCCGCTGGGGCACGGCTCTGCATGATCGCTGGATGATGCCGCATTTCATCTGGCAGGATCTGTGCGAGGTGCTGGCCGACCTCAACGAGCACGGCTTCGCCTTCGAGGAGCAATGGTTTGCCCCCTTCCTGGAATTCCGCTTTCCCCACGTGGGGGAGGTCCGCTACCAGGGTGTGTCGGTCGAGCTGCGGCAGGCCATCGAGCCCTGGCATGTATTGGGTGAGGAGGTCAGTGGCGGTGGCACTGCGCGCTATGTGGACTCCTCGGTCGAGCGGATGGAAGTGCGGGTGCAGGACTTCAATCCTGCCCGGCATGTACTCACCTGCAACGGGTATGAGGTCCCTCTGCAGTCCACCGCCAAGCCAGGGGAGGCGGTGGCCGCGGTGCGGTATCGGGCCTGGCAGCCCCCGTCGGCAATGCATCCGATGATTCAGGTGCACGCACCGCTGGTATTCGACCTGGTGGATCGCTGGAACAATCGTTCAATTGGGGGCTGTACCTATCATGTGGTGCACCCCGCCGGCCGCAATTACGAGACGTTCCCGGTCAACGCCAATGAGGCCGAGGCAAGGCGGATGGCGAGATTCTGGTCCCATGGACACAGCCAGGGTGCCTTCGGTCGCATAATGCAGGCACCTGGCCAGGAATATCCGCATACTCTCGACCTGCGTCGTGCCTGGGTGCCCGCTGCTGGTTTATAATGCCGGCGGCCCCGGAGTGAGGCTGGCAATACCTTGATATGCACGGCGTGCGAATTTGGCTCACGTGCGCCTCTGCTCAGCCGATACAGGGATGTTCGCTTGGGGAACTCTTTCAGGAAGCAGTTATGCAGCCATCGGGCAGTCTGGATCACGCATTGAAATCGCTGCTCGGCGACTACCCGGGCTACCCGGATCATGACGAGTTGCTCGATCGTGACCGCCAGCCCCGTGCCCACTGGCAGGGGCTACTCGACGAGTTCGCCGCGCTGGGCAGTGAATCGCTGGTAGCCCGCAGCGAGGAAGCGCAGAGCCTGCTGCACGAGAACGGCGTGACCTTCAATCCCTACGAGGATGATCCGGGTCAGTTGCGCTCCTGGCAACTGGACTGTCTGCCCTGGGTAATCGATACAGCCGAGTGGGAATTGCTCGAAGCGGGACTGAAACAGCGCAGTCGCCTGCTCGAGCATCTGCTGGACGATCTCTACGGCGAGCGCAAGGTGATCAATGAGGGTCTGCTGCCGCCCGAACTGGTGTTTACTCACCCCGGCTACCTGTTTGCGGCCGCCGACTCCCCGACCCAGCTTGACCGGCCCTTGCTGATATTTCATGGCACCGACGTGGTGCGTGACGATCAGGGGCGCTGGCAGGTGCTGGGGGATTCCACGCAATCACCCGCTGGCGCCGGCTACGCCCTGGAAAATCGCATCACTTTGAGCCGCGCATTGCCCAGTATCTACCGTGATGCACCAATCAAGCGCCTGGCAGGCTTTCTGCAAGCCCAGCATCGGTGCCTGGCCAGCATGGCCAGCGCCCAGAAGGAGCAGCCGAACATCGTGCTGCTTTCGCCGGGCCCCGGCAGTGCCGGTTATTTCGAGCACGCCTGGCTGGCCAACTACATGAACTTTTCCCTGGTCGAGGGCGACGATCTGGTGGTACGCGACGGCCAGGTATCAGTCCGGACCCTGGGCGGTCTGACCCAGGTGGACGTGATTGTTCGGCAGATCAATGACCCCTGGTGCGATCCCCTGGAGCTACGCCCCGACTCTTTGCTGGGCGTGCCGGGTCTGCTGCAGGCGGCGCGTAACGGCGAGGTGCGTATCGCCAACGCCCTGGGAGCCGGTGTGCTGGAACACCCGGCGCTCGCGGCGTTCATGCCCGCGCTGTGCCAGCGCCTGCTGGGCGAAACCCTGATGCTGCCTTGCCGGGAAACCCTCTGGTGTGGCGATCGGCAGGATCTGCAACAGGTCAAGCAGAGCCTGGACGAATGGATTCTGCGAGACGTCTCGCACCCCGGCAAGATGATCCGCGCAGATCAGATGACGCTGAAAGACGTGCAGGCCCTGCGGCATGATCTTGAACGCCGACCTTATCTGTTCACTGCCCAGCGTCCTGTCGCTTCCAGCGTCACGCCGGGTTTCAATCCGGAAAGCCGCGAAATCGAGCGTCAGCATACGACCCTGCGCTTCTTCAGCCTGGTCGAGCCGGATGATCTGGACAAGCCGGTCTATGAGCGCAGCTATCGCATCATGCCCGGCGGGCTGGCCTGGGTCGGGGAGCCCGGCTCACCCTTGATGCAGAGTCGCACGGTCAAGGACGTCTGGGTGATGGCGCCGGTGCCACAGCCGCATATCAGCATGTTGCGTCAGGCCCTGGGTCCGATTGTAGTCACGCGTGACGGCAAGGACCTGCCATGCCGCGTCGCCGAAAGCATGTTCTGGCTGGGCCGCTATGGTGAGCGCCTGGACGTGCGTGGGCGGCTGCTGCGCGAGGCGCTTGGCCGGCTGCTGCAGAACGACCGACAGGAAAACGGAGCCAACGTGCTGCCGGACCTGCTGGTTGCGCTGGGCGTGGCTCCGGATCCGGAAACCGAAGAGGCGGAGCTGGCTGCGGTAGCCGGCCACAAGCGCTTCTCCGCAGAATACCTGGTGGCCCGGGAGCGGCTGATGCAGCTGTTCGCCGAAGATCAGCCCGATGGCATGCCGACCCTGTTCGGGCACTTTGTGCGTAACAGCAGGGCGGTGCGCGACCACCTGGGCGATGACAGCTGGCGCGCCATCAACAGCATGCGCCAGCGTTTCAACGGGATGTCCCGGGCGCGGGGTATCGTTGCCGGGCAACGGCACCTGGAAGCGACGGTGCTGGATCTGTCGGCCTTCTTTGGTCTCTGCAACGAGACCATGCCGCACCACTACGGCTGGCGCTTTCTGGATATGGGCCGCTTTATCGAGCGGACCCTGAGCAGCCTGGAGCTGCTCAAGCTTGCCCTGCTGACCGCGTCACAGCCGGGCATACCGCTGTGGGAAGTGGTGCTGGCGACCACGGATAACTTTACCGTGTATCGCCGCCGCTATCGTTCCCAGCTGCATCCCTCGGCGATCCTGGATCTGCTGCTGTTTGACGAGGCCAATCCACGGTCCATCGGCTATATGCTCAAACGCCTGGAGCGCCAGGTCGAGAAACTGCCTTCGCCGGGCAACTCGCCCTACCGCAATCTGGAGAAACGTCTGATCATTCAGGCCACGAGCCAGCTGCACCTGGTGGATATCGACATGCTGGCGAATCTGGAGCATTCGGAATCGGCCCGTGAGGCCCTGACGACCCTGCTGGACCAGTTGATCGAGCCGATGGCCGAGCTGTCCAATGCGATTTCACACAGTCATTTCAGTCATGTCGAGGCGCCGCGTCAGCTGGTGACCATGCATCACGGTAACAACACCCGGGTAGAGTAACCTTGCCATGAGATTTCAGCTGCGCCACACCACCCGTTACGAATACAGCAGCTCGGCCAGTCTGAGTCATAACGAGGCCCGCATTCTGCCGCGTAATCTGCCCTGGCAGCACTGTGCCAATGCCCAGGTGGAGATCTCGCCGACGCCGATGCGGATGCGTGAGCGCACCGATTTTTTCGGTAACCGCGTGGTCTATTTCTCCCTGGAAGCCCTGCACGACGAGCTTCAGGTCAGCGTGACCAGCGAGATCGAAACGCGGCCACGGCCCACCCAGGATTTCTTCTCCACCATCGCCTGGGAGCAGGCCGTCAGTGACACTACCGCTGATCCCCGCTTCAGCAATCGCGATTGCCTGGATGCGCGGCTCTATGTGCTGGATTCGCCTTTCGTGCATCAGCATGACAGCCTGGCGCGCTACGCCATGGACAGCTTCCTGCCCGGTCGCAACATGCTGGATGCGGTGCTGGATCTGAATCAGCGGATTTTCAACGAGTTTTCCTACGATCCCGACTCCACCACGGTCGCCACGCCCCTGAGCGAGGTATTGGCCAACCGCCGCGGCGTCTGCCAGGACTTCGCGCATCTGGCCATCGGTTGCATGCGCTCCCTGGGTCTGGCCGTGCGTTATGTCAGCGGCTATATGGAAACGCTGCCGCCGCCGGGCCAGGAGAAGCTAGTGGGCGCCGATGCCACGCACGCCTGGGTGTCGGTGTTCATTCCCGGCTGGGGCTGGCTGGAGATCGATCCCACCAACGGCTGCACCCCGGACGAGCGCTACATCATCCTCGGCTGGGGTCGCGATTTCGCGGACGTGACGCCGCTCAAGGGCGTGATGACCGGAGGCGGGGAGCACAAGCTGACGGTCGCCGTGGACGTGATCGCACTGAAGGACGAGCCGGAGCTGCAGGCCCAGGGTTTCTAGTATTGCCGGTGCCCCGGGGCTCGACGTTCCCAGGGGCGTCATTCCCGCGGAGCATGCCCTCAGTTCAAGAAACAGTTCTGTACTGCAATAAAAAACCCCGGCCTTGGCCGGGGTTTTTGTTGGTGCGCGGTAGCGCGGCTTACATATTGGGGTAGTTCGGACCGCCGGTACCCTCAGGTGCAACCCAGTTGATGTTCTGCGAAGGATCCTTGATGTCACAGGTCTTGCAGTGCACGCAGTTCTGGGCGTTGATCTGGAAGCGCTTCTCACCGTCGTCCTGGGTCACCACCTCATATACGCCGGCCGGGCAATAGCGCTGCGCAGGCTCGTCGTACAGGGGCAGGTTGGTGCCGATCGGAATGCTCGGATCCTTCAGGGTCAGGTGAACCGGCTGGTCTTCCTCGTGGTTGGTGTTGGAGATGAACACCGAGGACAGCTTGTCGAAGCTCAGAACCCCATCAGGCTTGGGATAGTCGATCTTCGGCGCTTCGGAGGCCTTTTTCAGGCAAGCGTAGTCCGGCGTCTTGTCGCGCAGGGTCATCGGAATCTTGCCACCGAAGATGTTCTGGTCGACGAAGTTGAACGCGCCACCCATCAGGGCGCCGAACTTGTGGATCGCCGGACCGAAGTTGCGCGAACCGAACAGCTCTTCGTACAACCAGCTGGCCTTGAACTTCTCGGGGTAGCTGTTCAGTACGTCGCCGCCCTCACGGCCTTCCTTCAGGGCTTCAACAATGGCGTCAGCGGCAAGCATGCCGGACTTCATCGCCGTGTGGTTGCCCTTGATCTTGGCGAAGTTCAGGGTGCCCAGGTCGCAGCCAATCAGCGCGCCACCGGGGAAGACCATCTTCGGCAGGGAGTTCAGGCCACCCTTGCAGATTGCGCGAGCGCCGTAGGACACGCGCTTGCCGCCTTCCAGGTACTGCTTGACCACCGGGTGGTGCTTGAGGCGCTGGAATTCATCGAAGGGCGAAAGGTGCGGGTTGCTATAAGAGAGATCGACGATCAGACCGACCAGTACCTGGTTGTTCTCGGTGTGATAGAGGAAGGAGCCACCGGTGTTTTCGTTACCGGTCACTTCCAGCGGCCAGCCGGCGGTGTGAACCACCAGGCCTTCCTGGTGCTTGGCCGGATCGATGTCCCAGATTTCCTTGATGCCAATGCCATAGTGCTGGGCGTCGGCTTCGGAGTTCAGCTCGAAGCGCTTGATCAGCTGCTTGCCGATGTGACCACGGCAGCCTTCGGCGAACAGGGTGTACTTGGCACGCAATTCCATACCGGGGGTATAGAAGCCTTCCTTCGGATTGCCTTCGCGATCCACGCCCAGGTCGCCGGTCAGGATGCCGCGAACCACGCCGTTTTCATCAATCAGCGCTTCCTGTGCAGCGAAGCCGGGGTAGACCTCCACGCCCAGATTCTCGGCCTGTTCGGCCATCCAGCGGCACAGGTTGCCGAGGGAGATGATGTAGTTGCCCTCGTTGTGCATGGTCTTGGGCACCAGCATGTTCGGCAGCTTGACCGACTTCTCGGCGCCGGTGAGCATGTAGATGTCATCACGGGTGACAGGGACGTTCAGCGGAGCGCCCATTTCTTTCCAGTCCGGAAAGAGTTCGTTCAGGGCGCGCGGCTCGAACACGGCACCGGAGAGGATGTGGGCACCCACTTCGGAACCCTTTTCTACTACACAGACGCTGACTTCCTGGCCGGCTTCGGCTGCTTGCTGCTTGATGCGACAAGCGGCGGCGAGACCCGAAGGCCCGGCGCCCACGATGACAACGTCAAACTCCATGAATTCGCGTTCCACTATGTATCTCCTACTCTAGGCCAGATCTGAAATCGATTATGTAAGTGATCTTCCGTGATCGGTTAGCCGAAAAGTATAACAGCCTGCCGTACCCGCACCAAATGCGGAATAAGACCAGGATGTGTTATGCAATGCGACCTTTGGGTCATTCCAGGGGGAAAGAGGCGAGCTGATAGCCGTTCTCGTCCACCTGCAGCACCCAGCCGGCGGTGTCCCAGTCGCCCAGTACAATGCGCTGGGCGGGTTCCCCGGCGATGACCAGCTGGTGCACTGCCGGCCGGTGGGTGTGACCGTGGATCAGGGTGCGTACCCCATGCTTGCGCATGGTTTCGGCGACTTCGCCGAGATTGACATCGGTGATATCGCTGGGTTTCTGACGTGTCTGTTCGCGGCTCTCGCTGCGTAGTTTGCGTCCGATCCTGCGCCGCTGGGCCAGTGTCAGGTTGCGCAGGATAAACAGGCTGAGCGGGTTGCGCAGCATGCGGCGCATCTTCATGTAGGCCAGGTCGTCGGTACACAGGCTATCGCCGTGCATCAGCAACACGCGCTCACCATTGAGTTGCACGATCTGCGGATCGGACAGCAGTGTGCAGCGGGCCGCGCGGCAAAAACGCCTGCCAAGCAGGAAGTCGCGGTTGCCATGCATCAGGTAGACACGGGTACCGTGCTCCGCCAGCGCGGCAAGGGCCTTGATGACCTCGGTGGCCAGCGGGCTCTGTTCGTCGTCCCCCAGCCAGACCTCGAAGAAGTCGCCGAGGATGTACAGTTCATCCGCTTCCCGGGCACGGGTCTGAAGGCAATGCAGAAACGCCCGGGTGATATCCGGGCGTTCTGGTTGCAGATGCAGGTCCGAGAGAAACAGATAGCGCATCCGGTCAGTTTACTCGGTCAGTTCGGCGCGCTCGATGATCACGTCCTCGGCGGGCACGTCCTGATGACCCGCGCGCATGGTCGTGGGCACCGACTTGATCTTCTCGACCACATCCATACCGTCGCTGACCTTGCCAAACACGGCATAACCCCAGCCTTGTACGGTTTCGGCGCTGTGGTTGAGGAAATCGTTGTCGCTCACGTTGATGAAGAACTGGGCACTGGCGGAGTGCGGCTCCATGGTACGGGCCATGGCAACGGTGCCGATGTTGTTGCTCACACCGTTGTTCGCCTCGTTCTTGATTGGCGAACGGGTATCCTTCTGCTTCATGCCAGGTTCGAAACCGCCGCCCTGAACCATGAAGTTGGGGATCACGCGGTGGAAAATGGTGTTGTCGTAGTGGCCTTCGCGGACATACTGCTTGAAGTTCTCGACCGTTTTTGGCGCCTTGTCTTCAAACAGTTCCAGGGTGATGACGCCGTAATTGGTGTGCAGCTTGACCATATGCTCTGTCCTCGGGCTTGATTTGAATTCTGCCGGGCGCCGATACGCACACTGCGTTCAGGCGCTTGACACTTTGCGGTATGATAAGCGTTTTGGCCAACATGGCCTAGCCAAAATCCGTGACGCCCCGGCGGCATCACCCGTATCGAGTCTTGCTAACCCTATGAATAAACCGGAAACCACCGCACCCGCACACTTCCTGCGCCAGCTCGTTCGCGCTGACCTGGAGAGCGGCAAACACGACAGGATAGTCACCCGTTTTCCGCCAGAGCCCAATGGCTATCTGCACATTGGTCATGCCAAGTCGATCTGCCTGAATTTCGGCCTGGCCGAAGAGTTTGGCGGTGACTGTCACCTGCGCTTTGACGACACCAATCCGGCCAAGGAAGAGCAGGAGTACATTGATGCGATCAAGCAGGATGTAGAGTGGCTGGGCTTCCAGTGGAAAGGCAATATCCGTTATGCCTCCGATTATTTCGACCAGCTGCATGCCTGGGCCATTGAACTGATCCGTGCCGGCAAGGCCTATGTCTGCGATCTCACTCCCGAGCAGGCTCGCGAATACCGCGGCAATCTCACCGAACCGGGCAAAAACAGCCCGTTCCGTGATCGTAGCGTGGAAGAGAACCTGGATCTGTTTGCACGCATGACCGCCGGCGAGTATCCCGATGGCGCCAAGGCGCTGCGGGCGAAGATCGATATGGCCGCGCCCAACATGAACCTGCGCGATCCGATTCTCTATCGTATTCGCCATGCCCATCACCACCAGACCGGCGACAAATGGTGCGTCTACCCCAGCTATGACTTCACCCATGGCCAGTCCGATGCCATTGAAGGCGTGACCCATTCGATCTGCACCCTGGAGTTCGAGGATCACCGCCCCTTGTATGAGTGGTTTCTGAACAACCTGCCGATTACGGCCTTGCCCCGGCAGTACGAGTTTGCACGCCTGAACCTCAACTACACCGTGACCAGCAAGCGCAAGCTCAAGCAACTGGTCGATGAAGGCCATGTCGACGGCTGGGATGACCCGCGCATGTCGACGCTGAGCGCCTTCCGTCGCCGCGGTTATACCCCGGGGTCGCTGCGTGATTTCTGCGAGAGGATTGGCGTGACCCGTTCCGATGCGGTGGTCGACATGGGCGTGCTGGAATTCTGCATCCGTGACGACCTGGATGCCAATGCGCCACGCGCCATGTGCGTGCTGCGCCCGCTCAAGGTCACCATCACCAACTATCCGGAAGATCAGGTAGAGACGCTGCACCTGCCGCGCCACCCCAAGGAAGACATCGGTACCCGCGAACTGCCTTTCAGTCGCGAGATTTATATCGACCAGGATGACTTCATGATTGATCCGCCCAAGGGCTACAAGCGTCTGGTGCCCGGTGGAGAAGTGCGCCTGCGCGGCAGCTACGTGATCCGCGCCGATGAGGCCGTGACCGATGCCGATGGCAACATCGTCGAGCTGCTGTGTTCCTACGATCCGGACACCCTGGGCAAGAACCCGGAAGGTCGCAAGGTCAAGGGCGTGATCCACTGGGTGCCGGCGGCGCAGAGCCTGGAATGCGAGGTACGCCTGTACGATCGTCTGTTCCGTGCGCCGAATCCTGACAAGAGCGAGGAGGGCGGTACCTTCCTGGAGAATATCAATCCCGACTCTCTGGTGGTGCTCACCGGTTGCCGCGCGGAGCCGTCACTGGCCAGCGCCGCAGCCGAAGAGCGTTTCCAGTTCGAGCGCGAGGGCTATTTCTGCGTGGACAACAAGGACTCGGGACCTGAGCGCCTGGTATTCAATCGCACTGTGACCTTGCGCGATTCCTGGGGGCAATAATGGGACTCTCGATCTACAACACGCTGAGCAAGTCGAAGGAACCGCTCAAGCCGCTGGAAGACAACCACGTGCGTCTCTATGTATGCGGCATGACCGTCTATGACTATTGTCACATCGGGCATGCCCGCGTGATGGTGGCCTTCGACGTGGTGGCGCGCTGGCTGCGCTTTCGTAGCTACAAGCTGACCTACGTGCGCAATATCACCGATATCGACGACAAGATCATCCGTCGCGCCAACGAGAATGGCGAGTCCTTCCAGACCCTGACCAATCGCATGATCGCGGCGATGCACGAGGACGAAACGCGCCTGAACGTGCTGCGCCCCGACATGGAGCCGCGGGCCAGTGACCATGTGCCGGGCATGCATGCGATGATCCAGACCCTGATCGACAAGGGCTATGCCTATGCCCCGGGTAATGGCGATGTGTATTACCGGGTCGGCAAGTTCGATGGATACGGCAAGCTCTCGCGCAAGAAGATCGAGGATCTGCGTTCCGGCGCCCGTGTCGAAGTGGGTGAGGCCAAGGAGGATCCGCTGGATTTCGTGCTCTGGAAAGCCGCCAAGCCGGGTGAGCCGAGCTGGTCGTCACCCTGGGGCGACGGGCGGCCGGGTTGGCATATCGAATGTTCGGTCATGTCCAATTGCTGCCTGGGCGAGACCTTCGATATCCATGGCGGCGGGCCGGATCTGGTGTTCCCGCACCACGAGAATGAAATTGCCCAGAGCGAGGCCGCGAACGAGAAGCCCTATGCCATGGCCTGGATGCATGCCGGGGCAGTGCGCGTGGATGGCGAGAAGATGTCCAAGTCCCTGGGCAACTTCTTCACTATTCGTGAGGTGCTGGAAAAATACCACCCCGAGGTCGTGCGCTACCTGCTGGTTTCCAGCCAGTACCGCAGCTCGATCAATTATTCGGAAGACAACCTCAAGGAAGCCCGGGGCGCCCTGGAACGGTTCTATAACGCGCTAAAGGGCCTGCCGGTCGCGGAGCCCGCAGGCGGCAGTGAATTCGTCGAGCGCTTTGGCGCGGCGATGGACGATGACTTCAATACCCCGGAAGCCTGTGCGGTGCTGTTTGACATGGTCCGCGAGGTCAATCGCCTGAAGGACGCTGACATGGACGCCGCGGCGGCTCTGGCAGCGCGGCTGCGGGAACTGGCGGGCAATCTTGGGCTGTTGCAGCTGGACCCTGACATGTTCCTGCAGGCCGGCGGCAGTGGCAAGGTGGATGCCGCGCAGGTCGAAGCGCTGATCAAGGCGCGACTGCAGGCTCGGGCCGACAAGGACTGGGCCGAGTCGGACCGCATTCGCGACGAACTGACCGCCATGGGCGTGGTGCTTGAGGACGGCAAGGGTGGAACTACCTGGCGCTTCAAGGACTGATTTCCTGTCAGCCTGAACAAAAAGCGACAGCCTGGGCTGTCGCTTTTTTTTGTCCTCAGTGCCAGATGTCGTTCTTGATCTTGTCCTTGAGCTCCGGAAAGTCCTTGAGCTTGAAGCGCGGTACCAGGCCCTCCTTGCGCTGGGCCAGATAGTCCCTGGTCAGCTTGGCCACCGTGCCGGACAGCAGCACGATCGCGATCAGGTTGACCGTGGCCATCAGACCCATGGACGCATCCGCGGCATTGAATACCGTGGAGACCGCCTGCATCGAGCCCCAGATGACCATTCCCAGCGCGGCCACCCGCAGTACGGTGAACCCCGCCCGGTTGCCCACGCCGAGGAAGGTCATGGCATTTTCCGCATAGGAATAGTTGGCCACGATGGATGTGAAGGCAAAGAACAGGATCGCAATGGCAATGAAGTAGGTGCCGGTGGCGCCGATGTGCGAGGCCATTGCCTGCTGCGTGAGCTGCGTCCCGGTGATGCCGGAGCCCGGTTCCAGCACACCCGATAGCAGAATCATCACAGCGGTGGCGGTGCAGATCACAATGGTGTCGATGAACACGCCCAGCGCCTGTACCAGGCCCTGGGAGGAGGGGTGATGGGGCGCCGGCGTGGCGGTGGCAGCCACGTTGGGGGCTGACCCCATGCCGGCTTCATTGGAAAACAGGCCACGCTTGATACCGTTGAGCATCGCCGCGGTCACCGAGCCGGCAACGCCGCCTGCTGCCTCTTCCAGACCGAAGGCGCTGCGCACGATGGTGGCGAGCACGCCCGGGACTTCGGTGATGTTCATTGCCATGACCACCAGCGCCATGAGCACGTAGGCGCCCGCCATGAAGGGCACGATGATCTCGGCGAAGCGGGCTATGGACCGTATGCCGCCGAAAATGACCAGCCCGGCCCCGGCCGCCAGGGCAATGCCCACCCACATCTTGGAGAAGCCGAAGGCCCCCTCCATGGCGTCGGCGATGGAATTGGCCTGCACTGCGTTGAATACCAGGCCGAATGAGACAATCAGGCAGATCGAGAACACGCTGCCAGCCCAGGGCGCGTTCAGGCCCTTGGCTATGTAGAAGGCAGGCCCGCCCCGATACTGGCCTTCGCCATCGCGAATCTTGTACAGCTGGGCCAGGGTGCTTTCCGAATAGGCCGTGGCCATGCCGACCAGCGCTACCATCCACATCCAGAAAATCGCGCCGGCGCCGCCGAGATAGAGTGCGACCGCCACGCCTGCCAGGTTTCCGGTGCCGACCCTGGACGCCAGGCTGGTGGCCAGCGCCTGGAAAGGGGATATGCCCGAGGCGTCACTTTCCCGTGAGCCCTTGATTGCGCGGATCATTTCGCCGAAGTTGATGAACTGCAGAAAGCCCAGTCGGATCGTGAAGAACACGCCGACGGCGAGCAGTCCGTAGATGAGTACATAGCCCCAGAAAAGGGTATTGAGAAAATCGATTATGGCTGTCATGACTCTTCCTGAGTAAGGTTAATACGGGTTCGCAAGGAGGAAGTACCCTTTTACCCTAGACCCCAGTGGGTCATGTGCCAGCGCAACCGCGGTTTTCTTCCAATAGCGCCATATACGCCATGGCAAATGGCTGGATCCGACCTGTTTTTTGACAAACTGTCAGCCTACTATCGGTCCCATGCACAAATAAAAGGCTACAAAGCCCCGTCTGCATCAGGAGTTTCTGTCATGAGCCTTACACCCAGCAGCCTGCATATCCGTCCCCGTCGCATGGAGTTCTGTCTGCCCGATCCGATGCCGCGGCACTGGCACGGCAATGATCCATTCAAGACCCACTTCTTCAACGCCATGTCGGTGCTGTTTCCGGATGGCGAGCGCTACTTCATCGATTCGGTGCGCCAGTTCCGCGATCAGATCACGGATCCGACTCTCAAGGAGCAGATCCGCGGTTTCATTGGGCAGGAGGGGCATCACAGTCGTGAGCACATCGATTACAACAATCGCCTGCGTGCCCTGGGCTATGACATTGATCGGCTCGAGTTGCCGGTCAAGCGGCGGATCCGCTTCGTACAGAAGCAGTTCTCGCCGGAACGCCAGTTGGCCGGCACCGTCGCGATGGAGCACTTTACCGCGATTCTGGCCAATGCCCTGCTCAGCGACCCGCGCTGGATCGGTGATGCCAGCCCGGAGATGCAGCGGCTATGGCGTTGGCATGCCCTGGAAGAGACCGAACACAAGGCGGTAGCCTTCGATGTCTACATGCAGGTCTGCGGCGACCGGAAGATCCTGCGCAAAGCCATGCGCCAGGCAACCTTCTTCTTCCTCAAGGATGTGACCAAGGGCACGCTGCATATGCTCAGAAAGGATGGCAAGCTCACCCTGCCAGTCTGGTGGCGTGGCATGGTCTGGCTCTGGGGACCCGGCGGCTTCTTTTCGCATCTGACCGGGGTCTATCGGGATTTCTACCGTGAGGACTTCCATCCGTGGCAGCACAATAATGCCCAGTTGATGGAGGAGGTGGCCCAGGAGTTCGACGTACAGCCAGCTTGATTGTCGCAAATGCGACATAACAGGGCGCCCTATCGCAAACAACCCAGACGATGGTCTATCATACGCCATCTTTTGTTGCGAAGGGTCTGCCATGACTGTTCAGCTGTTTGTCCCCGGGGAAACCCGGTTACATGAAAAACGCGTTGCCCTGGTCCCGGTGGTAGCGGAAAAACTCATCAAGCTGGGTATCGAAATCAGCCTGCAGCCGGGGGCCGGCGAAGCTGCGCGGATTCCGGACATGGCCTTCGAGCGGGCTGGCGTAAAAGTTGCCGAACCGCCGGTGGGTGTCGATCTGGTCTTTCGGGTCCAGCCGCCAACGGTTGCCGAGATCGAGCAGATGAAGCCGGGTACGGTGCTCTGCTGCTTTATCTACGCCCATCGCGAAGCCCCGATTGTGCAAGCCCTGCGTGATCACAAGATCACCTGCTTCGCCATGGAACTGGTGCCGCGTATCACCCGCGCCCAGGCGATGGATGCGTTGTCCTCCCAGGCTGCGCTGGCCGGCTACTATGCTGCCTTGCTCGCCGCGACCAATCTCAACCGTATCCTGCCGATGATGACTACTGCCGTAGGTTCACTGCGTCCGGCCCGTATTCTGGTGATGGGCGCCGGTGTGGCTGGCTTGCAGGCGCTGGCAACAGCCAAACGTCTGGGCGCGATCGTCGAGGGCTATGACGTGCGTCCGGAAGTGAAGGAGCAGGTCGAGTCGGTGGGCGGCAAGTTTGTCGATACCGGCGTTTCGGCCAGTGGCACCGGCGGTTATGCCCGCGAGTTGACCGCAGAAGAGCAGGCCAAGGTCGATGAAGTGCTGACCCGGCATATCCAGAGTGCGGATGCGGTTATCACCACCGCCTCCATTCCCGGTCGTCCCAGCCCGAAAATCATCAGCGAAGCGCAGATCAAGGGCATGAAGCCCGGCTCGGTCATTATCGACCTGGCTGCCGAGGGTGGTGGTAACACGCCGCTTACGCAACCGGGTGACACCGTCGAAGTCGGCCCCGCCACTATTGTTGCGCCGCTGAATATCCCCAGTCATCTCGCCGAGCACGCTTCCGAGCTGTATTCGCGCAACCTGCTCGCCCTGATTGGCCTTATGGTCAAGGATGGCGAGCTGAATATCGACTGGGAAGACGAGGTCCTGGCCGGAGCGGTATTGACCCACGACGGCGAAATCAAGAACGAGGCTGCCAGAAAGGTAGTCGAGACCACTACGGGGGAATGACCATGGATGCTACAACCACCATTACAGGGTTCGTTGCCCTGTATATCTTCATGCTTGCCGCCTTTACCGGCTACGAAATCATCGGCCGCGTGCCCGCGATTCTGCACACCCCGCTGATGTCCGGTTCCAACTTCATCCACGGTATCGTCGTGGTCGGCGCGATGTGGGCCCTGTTGAACGCGGCGACCCCGCTGGAGCAGGTCATCGGCTTCTTCGGCGTTTTGCTGGGCGCGGGCAACGCGGCCGGCGGTTACGTTGTGACCGAGCGCATGCTGCAGATGTTCAAGACCAGCGACAAGCGCGCGGACAAAACCACTGCGGCGGATAAGGAATAGGACATGGATACAACGCTGATTATCGAAGCAGCCTATTTCCTCGCGGCCCTGCTTTTCATCTACGGGCTCAAGCGTATGGCGAGCCCGGTCACTGCCCGCTCGGGTATCATCGTCGCCGGTTGGGGTATGGTCATCGCCGTGGCGGTAGCCTTCCTCTATGGCCTGGATGTGAACGAGAAGGCTCAACCGCACGTGTGGGTCAACCTGGTGCTGGTGATCATCGCCCTGGCGATTGGTACCGGCTGGGCCTGGATCAGTGGCAAGAAGGTCGCGATGACCGACATGCCGCAGATGGTGGCGCTGTATAACGGCATGGGTGGCGGTGCGGCTGCGGCCATCGCAGCCATCGAGCTGTTCTCCGGCAATGCGCAGTCCCACGGCGTGGTTGTGACCATTCTCGCGGTACTCGGTGGTCTGATCGGTGCGGTAGCGCTGTCAGGCTCGCTGATTGCCTGGGCCAAGCTCGATGGCCGGATCAACAAGACCGTGCGCTTGCCGGGCCAGCAGGCGATCAATGCCGTGCTGTTCTTCCTGGCCCTGGCAACCGGTGCTGCGATTACCACTGCCGGTGTCTCCGGCGAGGTGTCGATAACCCTGGTGGCGGTGTTCTTCATCCTCTCGCTGGTTCTGGGCGTGATGTTGACCAACCCCATCGGCGGCGCCGACATGCCGGTGGTTATTTCCCTGTACAACGCCTTTACCGGTCTGGCTGTCGCGTTCGAAGGTTTCGTACTGCAGAACCCGGCGATGATCATTGCCGGTACCGTGGTCGGTTCGGCGGGTACGCTGCTCACGCTGATGATGGCCAAGGCGATGAACCGTCCCGTATCGAATGTGATCTTCAGTCAGTTTGGTGAGACCGGGGACGGTGACGACAGCGAGATCGAAGGCAGCATGAAAGCGGCCGAGGCCTCGGATGCGGCTATCGCCATGTACTATGCCAACAAGGTGATCATCGTTCCGGGCTACGGTCTGGCGGTGGCCCAGGCGCAGCACAAGCTGTACGAATTCGTGAAGCTGCTGCAGAAGCAGGGCGTCGATGTACGCTTTGCGATTCACCCGGTCGCCGGGCGGATGCCGGGCCACATGAACGTGCTGCTCGCCGAAGCGGGTGTCCCCTACGACATCATCTTCGACCTGGAAGACATCAACGAGGACTTCGCCCAGGCGGATGTGGCCATCGTGTTGGGCGCCAACGACGTGGTGAACCCGGCGGCGCGGACCAAGAAGTCCAGCCCGATCTACGGCATGCCGATCCTCAACGTGGACATGGCGCAGACCGCCTATGTGGTCAAGCGTGGCCAGGGCAAGGGCTATTCCGGCGTCGAGAACGAGCTGTTCTACGCCGACAATACCTCCATGGTCTACGGTGATGCGCAGAAGGTCATGGCGCAGATGATCGAGGCGGTCAAGTCGCTGGGTTGATGGGCGAGCCGCAAGCGGCAAGCCGCAAGCCGCAAGCCGCAAGCGGCAAGCTAGAAGCAAATAAAAAACCCGGCATTTGCCGGGTTTTTTATTGCTGGTGCTGGTTCCTGACGCCTTACTTGCCGCTTGAAGCTTGAAGCTTGAAGCTTGAAGCTTGCAGCTCAGCGACTACTTCGCTGCGACGTTGTAACCAAAGATCGATTTGACCTCGAGGAAATCCTCGAAACCGTAATGACCCCATTCGCGGCCAATACCCGATTCCTTGTAACCGCCGAAGGGTGCCTTGTTGTCCAGGGGCGCGCCGTTGAGGTGCACCATGCCGGTGCGGATGCGGCGGGCAACGTTGCGTGCACGGTCCAGGTTCGACGAGGACACATAACCGGACAGACCATAGACGGTGTCATTGGCAATGCGGATGGCGTCTTCTTCATCTTCGTAACCGATGATCGACAGTACCGGCCCGAAGATCTCTTCACGGGCGATGTGCATGTCGTTGGTGACGTGGCTGAACACCGTGGGCTTGACGTAGAAACCGGTCTCCAGACCCTCCGGACGATCCGGGCCGCCGGTGACCAGCTTGGCGCCTTCCTCGATCCCTTCCTTGATCAGGCCCTGGATCTTCTTCCACTGGGTTTCGGATGCTACCGGACCGATCACGGTATCGCTGGCATTCGGATCGCCGGCCTTGACCTTGGCCGCAACGGCGTTGGCAATGGCGGCGACTTCGTCCATGCGGTTGTTGGGGACCAGCAGACGGGTAGGGGCGTTGCAGGACTGCCCGGTGTTGTTCATGCAGGACATCACCGCGTGACCAACCATCTTCTCGAAATCGACGTCATCCAGCAGAATATTGGCTGACTTGCCGCCCAGTTCCAGCGCGACGCGCTTGATGGTGTCGGCGCCGGACTTCATGACCATGCGGCCGGCAGCGGTCGAACCGGTGAAGGACATCATGTCGATGCCGGGATGGGACGACATGGCTGCGCCCACGGTGGGGCCGTCGCCATTGACCAGGTTGAACACGCCGGGCGGAACGCCTGCCTCGTGCAGTACCTCGGCCAGGATCAGCGCAGACAGTGGCGCTACTTCAGATGGCTTGAGCACCATGGTGCAGCCTGTCGCCAGGGCCGGTGCGACCTTGCAGGTCATCTGGTTCATTGGCCAGTTCCAGGGCGTGATCAGACCGCAGACGCCGATAGGCTCCTTGACCACCAGTGTGGTGCCCATTTCTTCTTCGAACTTGAATTCCTTCAGGGCGTCCAGCGCGGCGGAAAAATGACCGATACCGGAAGGGGCCTGGGCAGTCTTGGACAGTTTGGCCGGCGCGCCCATTTCGATCGAGATGGCTTCAGCCACATCGGGCAGGCGCTTCATGAACACTTCCATTACCCGCTCGAGCAGCGCGATGCGCTCTTCGCGTGTGGTCTGGGAGAAGGTGGTGAAGGCATTGCGGGCGGCTTCAACGGCCAGGTCGACGTCTTCCTTGTTGCCCAGGGCAATAGTGGCTGCAACCTGTTCGGTGGCCGGGTTGATCACGTCGATGGTGCGATCGCCCTTGGGCTGGACCCATTCGCCGTTGATATAGAATTCGTGATAGTGACTCATTGCTGGACTCCTTTTCATGCGGTTCGAATATCCCCGTGACGATAGCATTGTCCGGCCCAGCGTTTCAGCCTCTTTATTCATCGTCTGTTAGCCATTGATGACGGTGTATGGGCAGGCCTGATGTATTGGCTGGGGTGAGCGTGCCAACCGACTGTGTGTGCGGTTGTGTACGTCAACCGTAAAAGCGCGGCGCATGGGGTTAAAGCTGCCGCGGCGCGCGCTTCTGAATAGCGGTAAATAGCCTTATAATGCCGGCCCCGGGCGGGCGTAATACTTGACTAAATTGCTTGGCTATTGCATAGTGCGGCCATGTCCAACCGGCTCGGGATTGCTCATGCGACTGACAACCAAAGGCCGCTATGCGGTGACTGCCATGCTTGATCTGGCTCTGCACGAGACGCAGGGGCCCATCACGCTGGCGGATATTTCCCAGCGTCAGGGTGTCTCCATTTCGTACCTGGAGCAGCTTTTTGCCAAGTTGCGGCGCTGCCGGCTGGTCGAGAGCGTGCGCGGCCCGGGCGGCGGCTACCGTCTGGCAGGGGGGCCTTCGGCGATCAGCGTTGCCCAGATAGTCGAGGCGGTGAACGACTCGATGGATGCCACGCGATGCCTTGGGCGCGGTGATTGTCAGCAGGGCGAAGTATGCCTGACGCATCACCTGTGGTCCGACCTGAGTAGACGGCTACATGATTTTCTGAGTGATATCAGCTTGGCCGATCTGGTCTCACGCGAAGACATACAGCGTGTGCGGATCCGGCAGGACCAGAGCGGTTGTGCCAGCTCCAGTGCCCAGACAGTGTCGACACTGGAACGTATTATCTGAAGCGGTCATCAGAACCGTCCGATTCATGCAGTGCCCGCCGACAGGTCGAGGCTCTGCTGCCTGAAACAAGCAGCAACCGATGGCATGAACCATCCGTTGCCTGACTGAGGTGATACCGTGACTGAACAAGTCGAAAGCCTGATCAAGCGTGATTACGCGGCTGGATTCCACTCCAGCATCGAGTCCGATACTCTGCCTCCCGGTCTGGATGAAAGCGTGGTGCGCTTCATTTCCGAAAAGAAGGGCGAGCCCGAGTGGTTGCTTGAGTGGCGCCTGAAGGCATTTCGCGCCTGGCAGGAAATGGAAGAACCCACCTGGGCCCACGTGCATTATCCGGAGATCGATTTCCAGTCGGTGTCCTATTTTTCCTCACCCAAGAGCATGGCCGACAAGCCCAAGAGCCTGGATGAGGTCGATCCCGAGCTGATTGCCACCTATGAGAAGCTGGGTATTCCCCTGCACGAGCAGGAAATGCTGGCTGGCGTGGCAGTGGACGCCGTCTTCGACTCGGTTTCGGTGGTTACTACCTTCCGCGCCAAGCTGGAAGAGGCGGGCGTGATCTTCTGCCCGATCAGTGAAGCGGTGCATCGCTGCCCCGAGCTGGTCAAGAAGTACCTCGGTAGTGTCGTACCGCAGAAGGACAACTACTACGCAGCGCTGAACTCGGCCGTGTTCTCCGATGGCTCCTTCGTCTATATCCCCAAGGGCGTGCGTTGCCCGATGGAGCTGTCCACCTACTTCCGTATCAACGAGATGAACACCGGGCAGTTCGAGCGCACGCTGATCATTGCCGAGGAAGGCTCCCACGTCAGCTACCTTGAGGGGTGCACCGCGCCGATGCGCGACGAGAACCAGCTGCACGCCGCAGTAGTCGAGCTGGTGGCGCTGGATAACGCCACCATCAAATATTCGACCGTGCAGAACTGGTATCCGGGTAACGCCGAGGGCAAGGGCGGGATCTACAACTTCGTGACCAAGCGTGGCATCTGCCACACCAACGCGAAGATTTCCTGGACCCAGGTGGAAACCGGTTCGGCAGTGACCTGGAAATACCCTAGCTGCATCCTCAAGGGCGACAACAGCGTTGGTGAGTTCTATTCGGTTGCCCTGACCAACAATTTCCAGCAGGCCGATACCGGCACCAAGATGATCCACCTGGGCAAGAACACCAAGTCCACGATCATCGCCAAGGGTATTTCCGCCGGCCAGAGCAACAGTGCCTATCGCGGTCTGGTGCGCTTCAATCCGGGCGCCGATGGGGCGCGGAACTTCACCCAGTGTGACTCGCTGCTGATCGGTGATCGCTGTGGTGCTCACACCTTCCCGTACATCGAAAGCCGCAACCCGACTGCGGTCGTCGAGCATGAGGCCACCACCTCCAAGGTCAGCGATGACCAGATGTTCCTTTGCCAGCAGCGCGGGCTGGATGCCGAGAAGGCGATCTCGATGATCGTCAACGGCTTCTGCCGCGAGGTGTTCAAGGAGCTGCCGATGGAGTTCGCGGTCGAGGCAGGCAAATTGCTTGAGGTGAGTCTGGAAGGGTCGGTGGGTTGATCCCGACTTCCAGCGCGCTTCAGATGTCCAAATTCACACAGTTATCAGGCGTTTAATATGTTATCAGTCAAAGGGTTGCACGCTAAAGTTGAGCAAATAGATATCCTCAAGGGCCTGGATATCGAGATCAAGCCGGGCGAAGTGCATGCGATCATGGGGCCCAATGGTTCCGGTAAAAGCACGCTGGGTAACGTTCTGGCTGGTCGCCCCGGCTATGAAGCAACCTCCGGCACCATTACCTACAAGGGCCATGACCTGCTGGAAATGGATACCGAGGAACGCGCCCGCGAAGGCTTGTTCCTGGCGTTCCAGTACCCGGTGGAAATTCCCGGTGTGAGCAACATGGAGTTCCTCAAGGTGTCTCTGGATGCGCGGCGCAAGCACGCCGGTCTGCCTGAGCTGTCGGCTGTCGATTTCATGAAGCTGGCCCGCGAAACCAGCAAGCGTGTGGACCTGCCGGCGAGCTTCCTCAAGCGCGGCGTGAACGAAGGCTTTTCCGGTGGCGAGAAGAAGCGCAACGAGCTGATGCAGATGATGCTGCTCGAGCCGGACCTGTGCATCCTCGACGAGACCGATTCTGGCCTGGATATCGACGCGCTGCAGCTGGTGGCTGATGGCGTCAACAGTCTGCGCGACGGCAAGCGCAGCTTTATCGTCGTTACCCACTACCAGCGTCTGCTCGATTACATCGTGCCCGACCATGTCCACGTTCTGGCCGGTGGCCGCATCGTCAAATCCGGCGACAAGAGCCTGGCCCTGGAGCTCGAAGCCAAGGGTTACGCCTGGCTTGAAGAAGAGGTGGCCTGATACCCATGACGGATTTTCAGAACAGGGCGCTTGAACTGGCCGCCCAGCAAAATAGTCCGGACTGGCTCGCCGGCCTGCGCCGCAAGGGGGCTGACAGCTGGTCTGCAGCGCCATGGCCCGGCCGCAAGACCGAGCACTGGAAATACACACCGCTGGCTCCGTTGCAGACCGCTGCTGCAGGGGCGTGGGGTTCAGCCCATGGCGTTGATTGGAAGCAGGACATCGAGCCTATCGATGATCTGGATGCCACCCGGCTGATCTTCGTCAATGGCGAGTTCCTGGCTGCCGAGTCCAGTGAGCTGCCGGCCGGTGTCGTGCGGTTTGCCGATGCCGATGCAGATCAACAGGCACTGGTGCAACAGCATCTGGGTTCGGTAGTGGATTCCGGTCGTCATCTGTTCGCCGCCCTGAGCAACGCCTGGGCCGCCGACGGTGTGTTGATCCATGTGCCGCGTGGCGAGAAGCTGGCCAAGCCGGTATACATCATCAATGTGGCAACGCCAGGCAGTGAACCGGCCATCAGCAACCAACGGGTCCTTGTGGTGCTGGAAGACAACAGCCAGGCCGAGATCATCGAGCATTACGTCTCCAGTGACGCCCAGCAAAACGGTTTCGTTAACTGCCTGACCGAATTCGTGGTGGGCAACAATGCCCGCGTGCAGCACTACCGCATCAACCTGGAGCAGGAAGACCTGCTGCATGTGGGCGGCGTGCATGTGGACCTGCACCGCTCGGCCCACTTCTATGGCTTTACCATCGCCCAGGGCAGCCGGCTCAAGCGCATCGACTATCAGGTCAATCACCGTGGCGAAGGCGCTCATCTCGAGCTGCACGGCGTGTATCTGCCGCGTAACAAGCAGTTGATCGATTACCACACCAATGTCGAACATTGCGTGCCCCATTGCACCACCAATGAGGTGTTCCGTGGGATCGTGGGCGACTCGTCGAAGGCCGTTTTCAACGGGCGCATTCATATTCACCCCCATGCGCAGAAGACGCTGGCCGAACTCAGCAACAAGAATCTGCTGACCTCGCACAGTGCCGAGGTCAATACCAAGCCGGAGCTTGAGATCTACGCCGATGACGTGCGCTGTGCCCACGGGGCGACGATCAGCCAGTTGAACGAAACGTCCCTGTTCTATCTGCAGAGCCGCGGTGTATCCCATGCCGAGGCCATGAGCATGCTGAGCTTCGGCTTTATCAACGAGTTGCTCAATGAGGTGCCGGAACTGGCCATCCAGCATTACCTGCGTCCGCGCCTCACCGAGCTGTTCGGCCGCAAGAGTGGAGAAATAGGACAACTGGCCTATGAGTGATCCTGCGCTGAAGACAGCGACCGCATTCGATGCAGAACGGGTCAGGGCTGACTTCCCGATCCTGCATCAGGAGGTCAACGGTCATCCGCTGGTGTATCTGGACAACGCCGCGACCACCCAGAAGCCGCAGGCAGTGATCCAGGCTATTGTCGATTACTACCAGCAGGACAACAGCAATGTGCACCGCGGTGCCCATGCGCTGGCCGAGCGCGCAACCGAGAAATTCGAGGCTGCCCGTGGCAAGGTCGCCCGGTTCATCAATGCGCCGGAAGCCCGCCAGATCATCTGGACCCGCGGCACCACCGAAAGCATCAACCTGGTGGCTGCCAGCTGGGGCAGGGCAAACCTGAAAGAGGGCGACCGCGTCCTGGTCTCGGCCATGGAGCATCACTCCAACATCGTGCCCTGGCAGATGGTTGCTGCCCAGGTAGGCGCCACCGTCGAAGCGATTCCGGTCGATGCTACCGGCACCATCGATATGCAGGCTTTTGCTGCGATGCTCGATGACCGGGTGCGCATGGTCGCCTGCGGTCACGTGTCGAACGCCTTTGGCAGCATCAACCCGGTAGAGGACATCGTCAAGCTCGCGCACGGCGCAGGCGCGCTCTGTCTGGTCGACGGCGCCCAGGCGATCAGTCACTGGCCGGTAGACGTGCAGGCGCTGGGCTGTGATTTCTATGTGTTTTCCGCGCACAAGCTGTTCGGACCGACCGGGTTGGGCGTGCTCTACGGCAAGCTCGATCTGCTGGAAAGCATGGAACCCTACCAGGGCGGCGGCGAAATGATCGAGACGGTCAGTTTCGACGGCACCACCTATAACCAGCTGCCCTACAAGTTCGAGGCGGGTACGCCCGATATCGCCAGTGTTATCGCACTGGGTGCGGCGGTGGATTACGTCGAGGGCCTGGACCGCGAAGGTGCAGCGGCCCATGAGGACGCGCTGTTGGCCTATGCCCAGCAACGGGCGTCGGAGACCCCCGGTCTGAAACTGGTGGGTACCGCCAAACACAAGACTGCCGTGATGAGCTTTCTGCTGGAAGGCGCGCATCCCCACGACGTGGGCATGCTGCTCGACCAGCAGGGCGTTGCGGTACGCACAGGCAATCATTGTGCCCAGCCGATCATGGACCAGTTCGGGATTCCCGGCACCGTGCGGGCCAGTTTCAGTATCTACAATACCTTTGCCGATGTTGATCGTTTGTTCGAAGCATTGGCCAAGGTCAGACAGTTCCTATAGGAGTCATGCATGAGCGTTGAATCCTTCGATCCGGGCAGCCAGGTAGTCACCGTCACGCCTGCTGCGTTGGAACATTTCCGTCGTCAGCTGGACAGCCAGCCGGGCCGCTCGGTGCGCCTGAGCGTCAAGAAAAGCGGCTGTACCGGTTTCATGTACGTGATCGATATGGTTGAAAAGGGCGTCGAGACCGACCTGCATTACCAGCTTGATGACGATATCGAACTTTTTGTCGACAGCGAGAGTCTGGCGATCCTCAATGGCACGCAGATCGATCTGGTCAAGGAAGGGATCAACAAGCAGATCCGCTTCGTCAACCCCAACGTCATCGACCAGTGTGGTTGCGGCGAAAGCTTCAGCGTGAATTAAGGCAGATCCAGACATGGAAAGACGTATGGTGGTTGCGCAGGCCGATTGTCCTGCGCGCCGGGTTCCGGACGGCACACCGCTGACCATTCCCAAGGATACATTCGTGACCATCACCCAGGCCCTGGGTGGTAATTACACCGTGACCTACCACGGCCAGATGGTGCGCGTGGACGGTACCGATGCCGACAAGCTGGGCCTGGAGCCGGAGCTGTTGAGTTTTCCGGAGCCGACCGATGAGCGCATCCACGAAGAGCAGGTCTGGGAAGCGCTGCGTACGGTATATGATCCCGAGATTCCGGTGGATCTGGTCAATCTGGGCCTGATCTACGATGTGGCCATCGACCAGGACAGCCGGCGCGTGGATATTCGCATGACGCTGACGGCGCCTGCCTGTGGCATGGGCCCCGTACTGGTCGGCGACGTGGAGTACCGGGTACGCCGTGTGCCCAACGTCGAAACCGTAAAGGTCGATCTGGTATTCGACCCGGCCTGGTCGCGGGAAATGATGAGCGAAGAAGCTCAGCTTGCCACCGGCATGTTCTTTTGAGGAAAGCTAACGCATGAGTCAGTTCGGCACCGACGTTACCAGCGACGACATCATTGATACCTTGTCCTTTTTCGATACCTGGGAAGATCGCTACAAGTACATCATCGACCTGGGCCGCGAGCTGCCGGAACTGGACCAGGCCCAGCGTTCCGACGACCATATCGTGCGCGGATGCCAGAGCCAGGTCTGGCTGGTCAGTCACGAAAAGGACGGTCGGCTGTTCTTCGACGCCGACAGCGACGCCTTTATTGTCAAGGGGCTCCTGGCTGTGGTCCTGGCCGCGTATAACGGCAAGACACCCCGGGAGATTCTCGATTTCGATATCGAGCAGTATTTTGCCGAGCTCAACCTGCTCAAGCATTTGAGCATGACGCGTGGCAATGGCCTCAAGGCCATGGTCAAGCGGATTCAGGAAACCGCCGAGAAGGCAGGCTGAATTTTTCCGGTACAGTTTCTCTTTTTGTTTGCCGGCTGAGGTCGGCTTCCGGCGAGTGCCTCTTGTGTGAGACACTTTATGGTTGTAATCTGCGCTTGGCGAACAATCCGATCGATATCGGGTAGCACAATAAAAGCAGGCAAAGAGCCCATGCATAATATCTGGATGCGTCTGAAGGACGACTTTCAGTTATCCATCATTACTCTGGTAGGGTTCTGTTCCCTGATCGGCATCACTCCCTATGCTGTCTATCGGCTGCTCGAAGGGAGCCTGATGGTCGGGGTGGTCGACTCTCTGATGGTCGGCAGTACGGTTCTGGCGGTGCTCTATGCCTGGAAAACCGGCAATACCTTGCGCCCGGGCCAGTTTCTTGCAGCGGTCTACTCGGTGGGAACCTTTCTGGTCGCCGTCAAGCTGGGGGTAAACGGCCTTTTCTGGTTCTATACCCTGATCCTGTTCAACTTCTTTGTTGTGCCTCCCTTGCAAAGTGCGGTGGCGACCTTCGGTTCGTTGCTGGCCATTTGCGTCTATGGCTATCTGAATCCCGGTGTGGTGTTCGAAAGCCACTATCAGATGGTCTCGTTTTTCGTCACCTGCGTCATCGCCAGTTTTTTTGCGTCGGTTTTTGCCTACCGCGGTCGACGCCAGCGGGTACAGTTGTCAGAGCTGGCGACCCTGGACCCCCTTACTCGGGTAGGTAACCGGCGCGCCATGGATGCGGAATTGAAGATAGCGCTTGGCGAACATCGCCGTTACGGCACACGTTACGGCATGCTGGTGCTGGATCTGGACCTGTTCAAGGAGGTCAATGACAACCACGGGCACAAGGCGGGAGACCGCGTGCTGGTGGACTTTGTTCGTATACTCCAGGAGAGCTGTCGCCAGTCTGATCGCCTGTTCCGCATGGGTGGGGAGGAATTTGTCCTGCTGCTGCCGAAGTTGACGCACGCGGGGCTGGAGAAGACCGCCAGCCACATCAGAACGAACGTGGCCGAGCTGCTCAAGGGCCCGGGTGGCCAGGTCACTGTTTCGATCGGCGGCTGCATGCTGGATCAGCATCCCAGTGTGGATGTCTGGATGCATGAAGCCGATCTATGTCTGTACCAGGCGAAGGACAGCGGCCGGAACCGATTTGTCATCAGCGCACAGGCAACAGCCGGGGAAAAGCTTGCCACGCAGCCTGCGGTCGTCAGCGCCGATCAGGGATAGCGGCTGAAGGTACTGTGCTCACCGTCTGCTTCGACCGCCACCACGTCGTAGGTATCGACACGGTCACCGATCTCCATGCCAGGCGAACCCACCGGCATGCCCGGTACCGCCAGACCCAGCAAATCCGGTTTGTGCTGCATGCGCAAGATGTCGGCTGCCGGCACATGGCCTTCAATGAAGCGACCGTTCAGAACGGCGGTATGGCATGAGGCCAGTTCACGGGGTACTCCGACCTGCTGCTTGAGCTGTCCCATGTCGGCTTCCAGGTGGTCATTGACCACAAAACCGTTGTCTTCCAGGTGAGTGATCCAGGCGGAGCAGCAGCCGCAATTCGGATCACGGTAAACGTCGATGGCAACCGGGTCGGCCGCATGAAGCAAGCTGGCACCGAACAGGGTGCCAGCCAGGATGGCGGTAAGGGAAATGGATTTCATGGTGCTCTCCGATGATTTGGCTCAGGGTACGATGTTAGTTCAGGGCTGACAATGACCAGGCTCAAGATCGGGGAGTGGCTTTCTGTTGCCGGGTGTTAACGGCGGGCGATGATCCAGACCGCATGGATGATGCCTGGGATGTAGCCCAGCAGCGTGAGCAGTATGTTCAGCCAGAAGGCGCCACCCAGGCCCACCTGAAGAAAGACACCGAGAGGTGGCAGCAGGATGGCGATGAGTATTCGAATCAGGTCCATGGGGTACTCCATTGCTTGAATGATGTTGTTTCAGACCCATTCGCGCGATCTTTGGTTCCCCGGGTCCCCGACTGCTGGCCGCTCAGGCACGCGGCGGCAGCAGCCACCAGGCGAGCAGGCCAGCCACCAGCCCCCAGAAGGCAGCCCCGATGGAAAACAGGGTGAATCCGGACGCGGTGATCAGGAATACCAGAAGCGCCACCTCCCTTTCACGTGGCAACTCCATTGCCTTGGCCAGGCCACCGGCGATGGAGCCCAGCAGGGCGAGTGCGGCAATGGTAATGACCAGGACCTGGGGCAGTGCCATGAAGATGATCGCCAGGGTCCCGGAAAACAGCGCTATGACCGCAAAGAAAATGCCGCACCAGAGGGCAGCGGTATAGCGCCGACCCGGATCCGGATGAGCCTCGGCGCCGGTACAGACCGCTGCGCTGATTGCCGCCAGATTGATGCCGTGGGAGCCGAACGGAGCAAGGACCACGGATGCGATCCCCGTGAGGGAGAGCAGCGGGGCCGGGTTCGGCTCATAGCCGTCGGACTTGAGAATGGCCAGGCCCGGCAGGTTCTGAGAGGTCATGGCGACGATATACAGCGGCAGGCTGATACTGATGATGGTCTCCAGGGACCAGGTGGGCGCTGTCCAGACCGGCCGGGTCAGCTGCCAGTGGACCGCGGGGATATCCAGCATGCCGGTCAGCCAGGCCGTCAGCGTGCCCGCGGCAAGGGCCAACAGAACTGCATAGCGCGCCAGCCAGCGTTTGCCGACAAGGTAGCTGGCCAACATGAGCAGCACCAGGCCGATCTGGTCCTGCGCGGCTTCCAGCATCTGGCTGCCGATGCGAAACAGAATCCCCGCGAGCAGGGCGGCCGCCAGCGAGGCAGGCAGCCAGCGCATCAGGCGCGCTACGGTGGTACTGACCCCGCTGAGCAGCAACATCAGCCCGCACACCATGAAGGCTCCGATGGCATCGCTGTAGGTGACCCCTGGCAGGCTGGTGATCAGTAGCGCGGCGCCTGGGGTTGACCACACAACGACCAGCGGCATGCGATAGCGCAGGGACAGCGCGATGGTGCAGACCGCCATGCCGAGCGACAAAGCCCAGATCCAGGAGGCGATCTGGGCGGGGGTCAAGGAGGCTGCCTGTCCGGCCTGGATCATCAGCACCACCGAGCTGCTATAGCCGGTGAGCATGGCGATAAAGCCCGCCGTGAAGGTCGAGGCGCTGGAGTCGCGCAGAGGGCTTGATGGCGTGGTGGTTCGGGTGATCTGACTATTGTTGGGGGGCATGCTGGCAAAGCCTGAGCTGTATCATTCGGCAGTCAGCATACGTCAGGCCTGGCATCCGGCGGCGATACAGCCACCGGATGTTAGAGCACAACAGTCATTCGCCTGCCAAAGCGGGCGCTTCTGCCATGTCGGCATTGCCGACCATGCTGGCTATCAGGTCACGCCAGCGGGCCAGCACGAGCGGGTTGCTTCTGTCCGCCAACAGTACCTCGCCGGTGCGCCTGGCGCCGTGGGCACAGAGCCAGCCATCGAGCTCCAGGGCGAATCCGCAAAAGGCCTGATAACGTCTGTCGCCCAGCCCCAGCATGGCGTACTCCAGATGACCCAGGTCCCGGGACCCTGTCAGATAGCGATCGACGAACAGGCGAGCATTGTCCGGGGCCGCGCCCTGGCCGGTGGTGCTGATCACCAGCAGCAGACGTCGAGTCTGCAGCAGGTGCCTGGGCCTGATGCGGTTCAGCGGTAGAACGCTGATGCCGCTCGCGTTGCCGGTCTGCTGCCCGATCTGCAGGACCGCAGTGCGGGCCAGCGCTTCGGCCGTGCCTGTCTGGCTGGCATAGGCCACCAGCAGGCCGGCCGGGTTGCCGGTTTCCGCGCGTTGCCGGTACCAGGCGTGCAGACAGATTGCGAGCCAGAGGATCACAGCCAGACCGGCCAGAGCAATGCGTTCGGCGCTGGAACCGAGGATGCTGTCAAAATCCGCCATGAGTCAGAGCGCCAGTACTTCAAGTGTTGCGCTGTAACTGGCGCGGCGGCGTGTGACGGGGGCCGTCACGCCCTCTGCGGTGTCGTACTGGGCTTCCATCCAGTACATGCCGGCGGCGGGCCAGGTGATGCTCACCTTGCCGTCGGCATCGGTCATCGTCCTGATCTCGCCCAGTGCGTCGCGGTAGCGATTACCGCCCGGGATGACAACCACTGCCACATCCGCAGCTGGTTGACCGTCGAGGGTGAAGCGGAACTCCGCGGTTTCCCCGGCATACAGGTCATTGGGGTGGGTGACCGGCGACAGCTCGAGCCCCCTGTTGGTAGGTACGAATACCGAGTCGCTCGGGCTGCCTGAGGTGACGAATACCTCCATGCGGGAGCTACCCTGGATCACCTGCAGGTCCTCGGCGGCCTCTGGCAGGTTCTTGTGCAGTTGATCAATTGGCCCCATCCATCGCACGCGTTCGCCATTTTCGGTGTAGGTGGCCATTATTCGCGCATTGGCCAGGGCCAGTTTGTAGGTGCCTTTCTGCTCCAGCGGCACATCGAAGGTTGTCCGGTAGCGGCCGGTCTTGCCGTTGCGGCCTTCCAGTGTGCTGCCATCGGGCGCCAGTATGTGCAGGGGCATGGGCGCTCGGCCTTCGTCTTTGGCCGCGCTTTCGCCAATCCCGGACAGCCGCAGGGGGACGTGTTCAAAGTAGAAGAGGTCATTGGATACGGCCGCATCGACCGTGATCCAGGGGGACTCACCCGACAATACAGTGGCGGACGGTAGCATCCAGGCTCGATGGGCCTGGGCCGGTACTGCAAGAGAGATCGTCAGGACAACGAGGGTGCATCTGAAAATGTGCTTCATGGTGAATCTCCGTTTCGGGATCAGGGGTGTGCGCCGCAACCTGGCGCTGGATGCGTCAGGGGGAAACCGATAATCGGACGCGGCCCAGTTCGCTATTACCCAGCGCGCTGCTGGTCAGTGACTGCTGCGGCGGCCACTGGAAGGGCAGACGCAGCAGCTCCCGGCCGCCAACCTCACGGGCAGCCTCGATTACCAGGACGTAAGCGCCTGGCTCCAGCTTCTCCAGCGGCGCCTGGGCGCCGTCAAGCTGCAGCCGATGGGTGCCAGGGGGGCGGGTGGCGGCACTCAGGCCATCAATCGGCATTTCCAGTCCGCGGCCGCTGCGGCGCCACCACTGGCGCAGGTCCTTGAGCCATTTCTCTCCTTCCTGGTCGGCCAGCCTGAGGTCGTACCACACGGCAATATCGGCGATATGCTGATCGTCCTGCTCCAGCCAGAGGGCCACATAGGGGCGGTGGTACTCGGCGACTTGTAGCCGGGGTATCTGTACCTCGATCTCCAGCTGGGCTGCGGATGTCAGGCTGGTAGCAAGGCCGCCGGCCAGAGCGCAGAACACGAGTAGTGATTTATGCATCGGGTTATTCCTGTCAGTGAATCAGCAACAGCATCAGGAGAACGGGCACCAGCAGACCCAGGCCGGTAATCGGCCAGGTGGTTGGGCGGCTGGGGACCTGGCGCTGCAGCAGCAGTAGGCCGGTGAGGCTGAACAGCACGCAGACGCCAGCAAACACATCAATGAACCAGCTCCAGGCCACACCGGTATGGCGGCCCTTGTGCAGATCGTTGAAGTACGCAATCCAGCCACGATCAGTGTCCTCGAAGAGCAGCTCGCCGGTGTCCAGATCCAGGCTCAGCCAGGCGTCGGCGCCAGGGCGGGGCATGGCGATATAGAGTTCGGTTTCGCTCCATTCCGGCGGCCGTTCCAGGAGCTGAGCTCCAGTGTGCCGGGTAATGAAATCCGCCAGTTCCGGGGGCAGCTCGCCCCCTGATCTGGCTGTTTCACGCGCCAGCGCATGCAGGGCCTCCGGAAGGACGACCGTGACCGTAGTGGTTTCGCTGCGCCCCTCGATCCGTGCTGCGTGATTGAGGGTGATGCCCGTCGCGGCGAACAGCAACAATCCGGCCAGGCAAAGTGCCGAGCTGACCCAGTGCCACTGCCGCAGGGAGCCGATAGATGGGTTCTGACGCATGCCGATTCCGTTTCAGTCTGTTTGTGGCGGGGCCGCGCCGGGTCAAGGGCGGCCCCGGTGGGTCCGGATCAGAAGGTATAGTTGGCCGACAACCAGAAGCTGCGTGCCTTTTCCGTGACGTTGTAGTCGTTGCTGCAGGACCAGGTATCCAGGTTGCCAAGCCCGTCGTAGGTCGGCTCGCAATTGCGGCCGGCCATATCTCGATCAAGCAGGTTGTTGATGCGGCCGTTGATCGTCAGGGCGTCGGTGGCTCTGAAACGCGCTCCCAGGTGGTAGATGTCGTAGGACTTGTAATAGAGCTTGCGGGTCTGCGGCTGAGGCCCGGCGGTGGTTGCGGTGCCGCGGTAGCGCTCGTCACGGACCTCGGCAATCAGGGCCAGATTCAGGCGCGGCAGCACATCCCAACCGAGTGTGGCATTGAACATGTGCTCGGGCGTGTTCACCAGTGGCAGACCTTTCTGGGCACCGCTTTTCTGCTCACTGTCGGTGTAGGTGTAGTTGCCGCTCAGAGCCAGGGCATGGGTGATGTCCCATTTCGCAGCCAGTTCGAGGCCCCTGGTGTCGGCCTTGTCCACATTGGTGCTCTGGCCGAAGGTGGTATAGCCCAGCTCGGCCCAGCCCGGTCCCACGTCGACGCAGCCGCTGCTGAGGTACTTCACGCCGTTGACGTCGTAGCAGTTGGGAATGGCGTCTGCGCGGGCGATCTTGTCCTTGAACCGATTGAAGAACAGCGTGGCGTTGACGTTGAAATTGTCCAGATTGTCGTAGTACGCGGCGACCTCGTAGTTGGTACTGGTTTCGGGCTGCAGGTCGGGCGAGCCGGCAAAGGGGATGACACCTTGCCCACCAAAGCCGACGATCCCGGGGTACAGCTCATTGGGCTTGGGTGTCTTGTAGCCGGTACTGACGCCGCCCTTGAGCGTCCATTGATCATTGGTGCGCCAGGTGAGGTAGCCCCTGGGGCTGACCTGGCTGCCAAAGATATTGTGATGGTCGTAGCGCGCGCCCAGGGTGAGGGTCAGGTCCTGACGGATGTCCCAGTTGTCCTCGGCGAACAGCGCCCACTGCTTGTGATCCTGCGTGGCCCCTGAGTCGTATCCGGCTCCGTTCATGCCGAATACACCGTCTTCCATTTCGGCGAACAGGTACTGGCCACCCACGGTAAGAAAATGACGACCGATCTGGCTGGTGAGCTTGGTGTCGAAAATGGTGTTGCGAATCTCCAGATCCCGGCGCTCGCGGGGCAGGAACTGGTCTTGCAGTTGCGCGCGCAGTGGGTCGGTCAGGGTCGGGTTGCTGGTGCCCTGATCGGCCACCGCCTGATCCCATATGACCTGCAGATTGTCGCGCTCCTGGACGGTCAATGGTTGGGACCGGCCGAGGTTGGCGCTGGTGCTGCGCGTCAGGCTGGTTTCGCTGTTACCGATACTCCAGCGTCCGGAGTGCGCGAGCACAAACTGCTCCCGTTCCACACGCTGATATTCGGTATAGCCGACGCGTGGCTGAACGATACCATTGCGGCCTCGCCACAGGCTTTCAACCGAGTCCAGGGTGCCCGTCTGGCCTTCGGTGTTGTCGTAACGCTGCTTGGCGACGTCGTATTCCAGCTGGAAATCATGGTTCTCCAGCGCCGTCAGGTTCAGGGTGAAACCGGCATTCCAGTTCTTGGCCGCGACAATCTTCTTGTCACCGAAGCTACCCCGGTCGGAGAAGGGTGTACCGTCACCGTTGACCAGATTTTCTACGCTGTAGCCCGGATCGCTCTGCTCACGGTCATACAGGCCGCCGCGCAGGCCCAGCCCCAGCACGCCATCGATCAGCGGTCCGCTGGCATAGAGGTCGGTCCTGCGTTCATCGCCAAACTGCGAGTCTTCCTGCAGGGTGTAACCCTGGGTTATCGAGCCGCCCCAGTTTTCCTGGACCTTGCGGGTAATGATGTTGATCACGCCGCCCATGGCATCGGCGCCATACAGGGTCGACATGGGGCCGCGGATGACTTCGATCCGCTCGATCGCTTCCATCGACGGCATGTACATGAACTGGCTGTTGCCGAAATTGTTCGGTCCGATGTCGCCAATGTCGCTCTGGCGACGGCCATCAATCAGGACCAGGGTGTAATCCTTGGGCAGGCCACGCATGGTAATGCTGATGTTGCCGTTCTTGTCCAGATCGGCTCCCACATCGACCCCTTCAACGTCTCTCAATGCATCGGCCAGGCCCGCATAGGGCTTGCTGCGCAGTTGCTCGCGGCTGATGACACTGATGCTGGCGGGCGCATCGGTGATCTTCTGTTCGAAGCCGGTGGCTGAAATAACCGTCTGGCCGGCGAGCTGATAGGTGCTCTGCGGATTGCCGAGAGCCACCCCGGACACCAGGAGGGCCAGGCTGCCGAGCAGGAAGTGGTGGGTATGCATGGATCTTTGGTTGGAATTCATTCCGTTGTTTCTCCGAGGCCAAGAGGGCCGAACAATTGAAATACCGGCTAACGGGAATAGTTCTCATTATTGATTTGCCGCGAATTGTAGGGAGACCGGTACCAAAGTTCCACGGCCACAGGTGCAACACCGAGTTCCGTTATTCGGAACGAAGTGGGAGGCATTCGCAATTGACAATAGTTATCACTGGGTGCAGGATTCGGCCGCATGCAGCCCGGATGCCTGGAACGCGCTTGGGAAAGGGGGCGTAAAACGGAGAGAGCAGCTCACTATGGTCATGCACGATTTCAACGAATTAAGCCTGTTTGCGGCTGTGGTCGAGCAGGGCGGGCTGACGCCGGTCTCACAGAGCACTGGGTTGCCCAAGTCGACGCTCAGTCGCCGGATCAGCCATCTGGAGTCGAAAGTGGGACAGCGTTTGCTCCTCAGACAGTCCAACCGCATGTTGCCAACCGAGGCGGGCAGCCTGTTCTACTCCTATTGTCGACAGTTGATCGACCTGGCGGTAAAGAGTCAGGAGGCGCTGGATAATCTGCGCGAGGAGGTAAGCGGCAAGATCCATCTGCACGTGCACAACGCCTTTGAGCGTGGCTGGCTGCCGGCAGTCGCAGATCGCTTTCTGGAGACCTATCCAGGCGTCAGTCTGGACCTGGCTGTCGACCCCCGGGCGCCCGACGCCGAGCATGGGGGCGTGGGCGATCTCTGGCTGTGGCTAGGCGCGGAACAGGCGCCCAATCTGCGTTGCGAACCCTTGGGTCGGTGGGAGACGGGGCTGTTTGCCAGTCCGCAGTATGTGGAGCAGTACGGCACGCCCCTATACCCCGAGCAGCTCGGGCGGCATCGCTGGGTGAATCTGCTGGAAGCAGGTTCGCGGCCGGTACTGCTGACCCACGGCGACGGCTGCGAATACCTTTTTACACCCGCGCCGTCGCGTCTGAAGGTGGATACGCTGGTGCTGCAGGCCGACGCCCTGGTGCGCGGCCAGGGAATAGGCATATTGCCGACCTGGTACGCCAGTCGCTACGAGAATGCCCATCCGGGCAGTTTCGTTGCATGCCTGCCGGAGTGGAAGCCGGCAGCCCTGCAAGTGGGTCTTCACTACGGTTTTGGCCGGCCGGCACGCAAGATTGTCGCGCTGGCCGAATGGCTGCGCCAGGAGATGCCGGCGCAGTGGCGCGTATGAACTCGGAGTTATTTCAGACGGCGCTCGATGCCCATCTCCACCAGGATCTTGGCGGAAATCTCCTCGATGGAAAAGGTGGTGGTGTTTACAAAGGGAATGTTCTCCCGGCGGAACAGGCTCTCGACCTCGCGCACCTCGAATTCGCACTGGGCGAAGCTGGCATAGCGACTGTTGGGCCGACGTTCGTTCCGGATGCTGGTCAGACGGTCCGCGTCGATGGTCAGACCGAACAGCTTGTGCTTGTAGGGCTTGAGGGCGGCGGGCAGCTGCAGCCGCTCCATGTCCTCTTCGGTCAGCGGGTAGTTCGCGGCGCGGATGCCCGATTGCAGAGCCAGGTACAGGGAGGTCGGTGTTTTGCCGCAGCGTGACACGCCGACCAGGATGAGGTCGGCGCGATCGTAATGTTCGGTGCGGGCGCCGTCGTCGTTGTCCATCGCGTAATGGACCGCGTCGATCCGATCCTTGTACAGGCCGCTGTGCTGGATCGAATGGGACTTGCCCACGGAGTATGAGGAGCCGTCACCGATCTCCTGCTCCAGGGGGGCCAGGAAGGTGGAGAAGATGTCGATCAGGTATCCGTTGGATGCGGCCAGTTCATTGCGGATATCGCTGTTGACCACCGTGTCGAAGATGATGGGCCTGATGCCGTCACGCTCGGCAGCTGCATTGATTTGTTGTACCATGTCTCGCGCTTTTTCCACAGTGTCGACATAGGGCCTCAGCAACTTGGTGAACTCGATGTTCTCGAATTGCGAAAGCAGGCTTTGACCCAGCGTTTCAGCTGTGATGCCGGTACCATCGGAGATGAAAAAAGCGGTGCGTTTCATGCGCGAAGCCTTAAGATGTTGGTGTCTGAGCGCAAAGGGGTAGCAAATCACTGCCCCGGTCTCGGTGACCACATTGTGGCGCATTTGCGAGAGTCCGGCCAGATATCAGCGCGGCAGCGCTGCCAATTCATTGATTTACGGAGAGATCACCTTGTTAGAGTACGTAGTGTCCTTCGAGCAACTGGGTGTTGATGATGTTGAGCGGGTGGGCGGCAAGAACGCTTCCCTGGGTGAAATGATCAGCAACCTGGCTCACGCCGGCGTCTCCGTCCCCGGCGGTTTTGCCACCACAGCGCAGGCCTATCGCGACTTCCTGGAACAAAGTGGTCTTAACGATCGCATCAACGCCTCGCTCGATACCCTGGATGTTGACGACGTTAACGAGCTGGCCCGGGTGGGTGCACAGATTCGCCAGTGGATCATGGACGCGCCTTTCCCCGATGCGCTGGACGCGGCAATCCGCACAGCCTTTGCCGAGCTGGCCGGTGACAATGACAATCTGGCCGTCGCCGTGCGGTCTTCGGCTACGGCCGAAGACCTGCCCGATGCCTCGTTTGCCGGTCAGCAGGAAACCTTCCTGAATATCCGTGGCGTCGACAACGTGATCCGCGCGGCGAAGGAAGTCTTTGCTTCCCTGTTCAATGATCGCGCCATTTCCTACCGGGTCCACCAGGGCTTTGATCACAAGCTGGTTGCCCTGTCCGCGGGTGTACAGCGCATGGTGCGCTCCGAGACGGGTACAGCCGGCGTGATGTTTACCCTGGATACCGAATCGGGCTTCCGCGACGTGGTGTTCATCACCGGCGCCTACGGCCTGGGTGAGACGGTAGTACAGGGCGCGGTAAACCCTGACGAATTCTATGTGCACAAGCCCACCCTGGAGGCGGGCCGTCCTGCCATTCTGCGCCGCAACCTGGGCAGCAAGGCAATCAAGATGATCTACGGCGCCGATGCCAGTGCGGGCCGTTCGGTGCAGACCGTGGACGTCGACAAGGCCGAGCGGGCTCGCTTCTGTCTGAGTGACGAAGAGGTGACCAATCTGTCCAGACAGGCGCTGACCATTGAAAAGCATTACGGCCGGCCGATGGATATCGAGTGGGCCAAGGACGGTGATGACGGCCAGCTGTATATCGTTCAGGCCCGTCCCGAGACGGTCAAGAGCCGCAACAATGTCAACGTCATGGAGCGCTACCTGCTCAAGGAGAAGGGCAACGTTCTGGTTGAGGGCCGTGCGATTGGCCAGCGCATTGGCGCAGGCCGCGTGCGCATCATCCACAACGTCACCGAAATGGACAAGGTTCAGCCCGGTGATGTGCTGGTTTCCGACATGACCGATCCGGACTGGGAGCCGGTCATGAAACGGGCCAGCGCCATCATCACCAATCGCGGCGGACGTACCTGTCATGCCGCGATCATCGCCCGTGAGCTGGGTATTCCCGCCGTGGTCGGCACAGGCGATGCCACCTCCCGCCTGCATGACGGCCAACTGGTAACGGTCTCCTGCGCCGAAGGCGATACCGGGATGATCTACGAAGGCCAGCTGTCCTTTGATATCCGCACCAACAGTGTTGATGCCATGCCGGCGATCCCGTTCAAGATCATGATGAACGTGGGTAATCCCGACCGGGCCTTCGACTTCGCCAACCTGCCGAACGAGGGTGTGGGTCTGGCGCGCCTGGAGTTCATCATCAACCGCATGATCGGCGTGCACCCCAAGGCCCTGTTGAATTTCTCCAGCCTGCCATCGGATGTGAAGGAAAGCGTCGAGAAGCGGATCGCCGGCTATGCCGATCCGGTCAGCTTCTATATAGACAAGCTGGTCGAGGGCGTGAGCACCCTGGCTGCGGCTTTCTGGCCGAAGAAAGTCATCGTGCGCCTTTCGGATTTCAAGTCCAACGAATACGCCAACCTGATTGGCGGTCGTCTGTACGAGCCCGAGGAAGAGAACCCCATGCTCGGCTTCCGGGGTGCCTCGCGTTACATCAGCGAGTCCTTCCGTGACTGCTTCGAGCTCGAGTGCCGTGCAATGAAGCGGGTACGCGACGAGATGGGGCTGACCAACGTGGAGATCATGGTGCCCTTCGTGCGTACCGTGGGTGAAGCGCAACAGGTCGTCGAGCTGCTGGGCGAAAACGGTCTCAAGCGGGGCGAGAACGGCCTGCGGCTGATCATGATGTGCGAACTGCCGGCCAATGCGCTGCTGGCCGACGAATTTCTCGAGCATTTCGATGGCTTCTCGATCGGCTCCAACGACCTGACCCAGCTGACCCTGGGGCTGGACCGCGACTCTGGAATCATCGCGCACCTGTTCGATGAGCGTAATGCGGCGGTCAAGAAGCTGCTGAGCATGGCGATTTCCGCCTGTATTGCAGCCGACAAGTACATCGGTATCTGCGGCCAGGGGCCGTCCGATCACCCGGATCTGGCGCGCTGGCTCATGGAGCAGAAAATCGAGAGCGTGTCGCTCAACCCCGACTCCGTAATGGATACCTGGTTCTTCCTGGCCGAAGACCAGGCCTGAGCCAACTGACGGAATCGCGACCGACTGAAGGAGAAACACAATGCATTATGTAACCCCGGATCTGTGTGACGCCTATCCTGATGTGCTGGTGTTGGAACCGATGTTCAGCAACTTTGGTGGCCATGACTCCTTCGGCGGTCAGATCGTCACGGTGAAGTGCTTCGAGGACAACTCGGTGGTCAAGGAGCAGGTCGATCTAGATGGTCGCGGCAAGGTCATGGTGGTGGACGGCGGTGGTTCCATGCGCCGTGCGCTGCTGGGCGACATGCTGGCGGAAAAGGCTGCAAAGAATGGCTGGGAAGGGATCATCGTCTACGGTTGCGTCCGGGATGTGGATGTACTGGCGCAGACGCCGCTGGGTATCCAGGCGCTGGCCAGCCATCCGATGAAAACCGACAAGCGCGGGATTGGCGACCTGAATGTCGCCGTGACCTTTGCCGGCGTCACCTTCCGACCCGGTGAATACGTCTATGCCGACAACAACGGCATTATCGTCTCGCCCGAAGCCCTGCAGATGCCGGCCTGAATCTGGCGCCCGTTCCAGGCGGACGGGCACCGGGGTCACCGCTAGATGTGCAACACCTGTCCATTCGAGGGACCCATGGAAGATCCGATCGAACAGCGCCTGCGCGATCTCATGCGCGGTGACCAGGGCGCAGACAGCGCCCAGGTAGATGATGCACGCATGGAGAGAGTGCTGCATCGAGTCCATGTGCGCGGCGGCATCTTCGACCTGGTCGGCCTGTTCGCCCACTGGGGCTGGGTGGTGTCCGAGGGAGGTGCGCGGGGCCTGCGTCACGCGCGGCCGACCCGGCGTGACCCGTCATCGCCATCCAGTACCGATTCCCCCCAATAACAAGAGAACCGAGTATGCCTATCGATACCTGGGGCCAGAGCTTCATGGCCAGCATGGCGGCCCTGTGGGGCAATATCGCTTCCTTCATACCCAATCTGATCGCGGCGCTGCTGATCGTGCTGCTCGGTTTCATCGTCGCCAAGGCGGTGGATACAGTGCTCAGCAAGGGTCTTGCCCGTCTTGGCCTGGACAGACTCATGGCCGGGGCTGGCGTAAACAAGATGCTGGGCAGGGTCGGTATGGTCATGCCGGTTTCTGCGCTGGTGGGCAAGATCCTCTACTGGTTCATCGTATTGATGTTCGTGGTCTCCGCCTCCGAGACCCTCGGCCTGGCCCGGGTGTCTTCGACACTCGACGCTTTCACCCTCTACCTGCCCAAGGTGTTCGGTGCGGCGCTGATCCTGCTGGCGGGGCTGCTGCTGTCCCATCTGGTCAACGGCATGGTGCGCGGCGCGGCGCAGGGTATCGGTATCGATTACGCCAACGGTCTGGGTCGGCTGAGCCAGGGTCTGTTGCTTATCATCACGGTGTCCCTGGCTATCGGCCAGCTGCAGATCGAAACGCAACTGCTGAACATGGTCATCGCCATCGTGCTCATATCCTTCGGTTTCGCCGCTGCCCTTGCGTTGGGGCTGGGCAGTCGTTCGGTGGTCAGCCAGATCATCGCCGGCATCTATGTCCGCGAGCTGTATCAGGTGGGCGACCGGATACGCGTCGATGGCCTGGAAGGGGTGGTGGAGGAGATCGGCACGGTCAAGACCCAGGTGCTGGACGACGAAGGACAGCTCGTCTCCATCTCCAATCGCTCACTGATAGAGCAGCGGGTCTCGCGCTGACTTTTCCGACCGACTCACTCACTGTGGTGAAAGCGTATTTTGACTAGTCAGAGCCCCGCGACGCGCTATAACCCGCTCGACCTCACGGACGAGGAGCTGGTCGAGCGAGCCAATCGTGAACTTTTTCATACAACTGTTGCCTATGAAGAACTGATGCGCCGTTACCAGCGCACATTGTTCAATGTGTGTGCCCGTTATCTGGGCAATGAGCGCGACGCCGACGATGTCTGTCAGGAGGTCATGCTCAAGGTGTTGCATGGATTGCGTCAGTTTGAGGGGAAAGCAAAGTTCAAAACGTGGCTATACAGCATCACCTACAACGAATGCATTACGCAGTACCGCAAGGAAAAGCGTAAACGTCGCCTGCTTGATGCGCTCAGTCTGGATCCGCAGGAAGAGGAAACCCCGGAGCTGGACGCGACGCAGGTAACCGACAGGGCCAGCCTGGATCGCTGGCTGGTGCATGTGAATCAGGTGGATCGGGAGATTCTCGTATTGCGCTTTGTTGCCGAGCTGGAGTTCCAGGAAATAGCAGATATTATGCGGATGGGACTTAGTGCAACTAAGATGCGATATAAAAGAGCGCTGGAGAAACTCAGATCACACCTTGATAATCCTTTTTGAGCGGTTTTTATTTGCTTTTCATTATTTCTGTTATACTCCAGCGTGAGTTAAGAGCAGGTTAACGTCCTAAACGGATTGATGGGGATTTACTGATGAAATTGAAAAACACTCTGGGTATCGTTGTTGGTGCCGCAATTGCTGCTTCTACCATGCCCGCCATGGCACAAAGCGCTGGTTCAGTTGAAGTAGAAGCGTTCGCCAAGCGCTACTTCACCGATAGCTACCGTGACATGAGCGACGGCACTCTGGTGGGCGGTGGCATTGGTACGTTCCTGACCGACGACGTCCTGCTGAATGTTACTCTGGGCACTTACCGTGACAGCCTCGAGCTGGACGCGACTGGTGAAGAGCTCGATGGTCGCCTGATGGCACTGGAAGCCGTTTACCACTTCGGTGAAGGCGCAGTACGTCCTTACGTTTCCGGCGGTTTCGGCCACCAGGAAATCGACGGCATCGCCGGCAGTTCCGATGACCGCACCACCATGGCTCTGGCCGGTGTTGGCGTCAAAAACTACCTGAGCGACAACTTCTTCGTGAAAGCAGGCGTCGATGCCATGTACGGCTTCGATACCGGCAACACCGAATGGATGGCTGGCGTTGGCATGGGTCTGAACTTCGGTGGCGCTCCTGAGCCCGTTGCCCAGGCACCTGCTCCTGCACCCGCTCCGGCACCTGCTCCGCAGCCCGCTCCGGAAATGCAGAACGTGCGCGTTGAGCTTGACGTGAAGTTTGACTTCGACAAGGCGAGCATTCGTCCCGAGTACCGTGACGACATCAACAGCCTGGCCGAGTTCATGAAGACCTATCCGTCGGTCACTACTACCGTTGAAGGTCACACTGACTCCATCGGTACAGACGCCTACAACAAGGACCTGTCCCAGCGTCGTGCTGCTTCGGTTCGCCAGGCTCTGATCAACGAAGGTGTTGATGCTTCGCGTATCGATGCTGTTGGTTACGGCGAAGAGCGTCCGATCGCTGACAACTCTACTGACGAAGGTCGTCAGATGAACCGTCGCGTAGAAGCTGACGTAGAAACCCAGGTTGAAGTTCGCTAAGAACTGAACCCTCGGTAATAAAAAACCCGGCTCCGGCCGGGTTTTTTTATGGCTGTGTAGACCGAGCTGCTGCAGGTATCAGATGTAATTCACGCCGGGGAAGCGAAGGCGGAAGTCTTCCGGCATGGGGGCCACTTTGGACGTGGTGAAATCGTAGAAGACGAAGCCGGACTTGGCCAGCGCGACCAGTTCTCCACCGATGGCCTTGGTGATCCGGAAGATGATATCTCCGCCATATTTGTTCAGATCCATCATGCCTACTTCAAAGATCAGCGCATCCCGTGCGAACGCCTCGCGCTTGTAGGTGGTGGCGAGGTCGGTGACGATGATGCCGGTATCCATATCGCTGACTTCCTCGATGCCGAACTGATAGAGAAAGCGCGCGCGGGCCTCGGAGATCATCGATACCATCGAATCGTTGGCCAGGTGTTTGCCGGCATTGATATCGGTGATGCGAACGGTAAGCTGGGTGGTGAAATAGAACTGGTTATCCGGAAATTCCAGGGTAAGGCGTGCCATGCGTTGTAAACCTTTAACGTCGGGGAGGGCAGGTGCGAAAACAGCGCGCATTGTACTCAAGATGACCGCGGGCAGACACCGCAACTAGACGTGCGGCAACAAAAAAGGCCACCCGAAGGTGGCCTTTCTCTTAACACCAGGACCGAGGTCCGATCATTCGATTATCAACCGAACTGATTCATGGTGTTGTCTTTACCACCAGCTTTCAGAGCAGCTTCGCCAGCGAAGTACTCTTTGTGGTTGTCACCGATATCGGAGCCAGCCATGTTCTGGTGCTTGACGCAGGCGATACCCTGGCGCAGTTCCTGGCGCTGAACGCCTTTCACATAGGCCAGCATGCCTTGCTCTGCGAAGTACCCTTTGGCCAGGTTGTCGGTAGACAGCGCGGCGGTGTGGTAAGTCGGCAGAGTGATCAGGTGGTGGAAGATACCTGCTTCACGCGAACCGTCAGCCTGGAAGGTGCGGATCTTCTCGTCAGCGATCTGGGCCAGCTCGGTTTCGTCGTACTCGACGCTCATCAGCTTGGCGCGATCGTAGGCGGAAACGTCCTTGCCTTCTTCAGCCATGGCATCGAATACCTGCTGGCGGAAGTTCAGAGTCCAGTTGAAGGACGGGCTGTTGTTGTAAACCAGCTTGGCAGTCGGGATCACTTCGCGGATGCGGTTGACCATCTTGGCGATCTGACCAACGTGGGGCTTCTCGGTCTCGATCCACAGCAGGTCGGCGCCGTGCTGCAGGGAGGTGATGCAGTCCAGAACAACGCGGTCTTCGCCAGTGCCAGCGCGGAACTGGAACAGGTTGCTTGGCAGACGCTTGGGACGCAGCAGCTTGCCATCACGGTTCAGAACGACGTCGCCGTTCTTCATGTCGGCAGGGGAGACTTCTTCGCAATCGAGGAAGGAGTTGTACTGGTCGCCCAGGTCACCCGGCTCTTTGGTTACGGCGATCTGCTTGGTCAGGCCGGCACCCAGGGAGTCGGTACGAGCAACGATCACGCCGTCGTCAACACCCAGCTCGAGGAACGCGTAGCGTACGGCGTTGATCTTGGCCAGGAAGTCTTCGTGGGGAACAGTTACCTTGCCATCCTGGTGACCGCACTGTTTCTCGTCGGACACCTGGTTTTCGATCTGGATGCAGCAGGCACCCGCTTCGATCATCTTCTTGGCCAGCAGGTAGGTGGCTTCGGGGTTACCGAAACCAGCATCGATGTCGGCAATGATCGGCACAACGTGAGTTTCGAAGTTGTCGATCTTGGCCTGGATTTCAGCTTCCTTGGTCTTGTCACCGGCTTCGCGGGCGGCATCCAGATCCATGAACAGCAGGTCCAGTTCGCGGGCGTCAGCCTGGCGCAGGAAGGTGTACAGTTCTTCGATCAGACCGGAAACGGCAGTCTTCTCGTGCATGGACTGGTCAGGCAGCGGGCCGAAGTCGGAACGCAGGGCGGCAACCATCCAGCCAGACAGATAGAGGTAACGCTTGTTGGTGGTCTTCAGGTGCTTCTTGATCGAAATCAGCTTCTGCTGTCCGATGAAGCCATGCCAGCAACCCAGCGACTGAGTGTAGACAGAAGTGTCGGCGTCGTACTCGGCCATGTCCTTGCGCATGATGGCGGCAGTGTACTTGGCGATGTCCAGGCCGGTCTTGAAGCGGTTCTGGGCACGCATGCGAGCCACGGATTCCGGGTTGATAGCGCTCCAGCTGTTACCGGCAGATTCTTTCAGCGCGGCTACGGCCTTGATGTCGTTTTGATAAGCTGACATGGTCAATCCTTCAAAGTTTGCGTTTGGTTGAGCACGAAAATTCCACCCAAAACCCACATGCTAAAGGTCGTGCATGGGCGGTGCACCGCTGCGCGTCTGAACAGGACTGAAAGAAATGGAGCCGAGAGGGGGGTATGAGCAGGTGAACAATCGCTACTGCTGTCGCAAACGTGGTCGCGGGCGCCAGGGGACAAGGATGTATCCGCATGGCAGAGCAGTGGTATTCCGATCATTCAGACTGACGCTAAATCGCTTCCCCGTCCCTCAGGACAACTTCGTTCCAGTCGCAACCTCGTCGAACTGCCTTGTGGGCTGTTGAGACACTGACCGATCCGATGGTTTGGGATACGGTCCGGAGGATCTTTTCAGATCCCCTGGCTAGCGGGAGCGACGCAATGATGCGACTTGGTTGGCAATAAGTCAATCGCATGTAGTGATTTTTTCGCCTTACTACATGGTGCGGGGGTGGCCCTGCGCCGGCTTTACAGGCGTTCGACCATCAAGCGAATGCTGCCCTGATCGGAACTGCGGGTGCTCAGGCGCCGGCCGATATCACCGTCATTGCTGCGCGCGGTATCACCCAGACCGCCGACGGTGATCCACTCGCCGACACGACCGGTGACTACGGTGTCGGTCTGCTGCACATCAATGACCTCGTTGTTGTTGCGGTTGAGCCGATCATTGTTGGCGCTGAGCGTGATCGTGGCTAGGTTGCCGTTCAGCCGTACCGTGGCGTAAAAGCCCTGGGTGACATTGCGGTACTGGGTCTGCTGCACGACCCGACCATAGGCGTCGGTCGTGGTGGTGGTCAGGGGCACGCTCTGCCCGGACTGGATCAGCACCGGATAGCCTTCGCTGGCGGTGATACGTCGCACACCGTCGCTCTCTCCCCGGGTTTCACGACGGATGATGCGTGTCTGGTTGCTGCCGTCGCCGACCACGATATCGCCCACACCGGTGTCAAAGCGGCTGTTGACCTCGAAGCCCCGCTCGCTGCCGCTGGTGGTTCCGCTGTTGGCCACACTGATACGCAACTGCGCGGGTTTGCGATCCAGTTCGGCCACCAGCGCACGGATTTCCTGCATGCGTTCTGGCTCAGCGCGCACGATCAACTGGTTGCCATAGGCTGAGACGCGTTCGTCATCGCGCAGCATTGGCTGTAGCGCCGGGATGACACTCTCGGCCATGTTGTAGCCGAGCGTAAGGACTTCGGTCTGCGGCGCGGCCTGGGAAGGGCCGGCTGCAGTCAGCGCCAGTAAAAGCAGGCATGCGAGAACGGGGCGCCACGTGGATCTTTTCATAGCAGGAATCTCCTGATTGCCGAATCGCTCTGGCTGCTCGCCCACAGGTCCTCGAAGTGACCATGCCATCGGCGCACCTGGTCAGGACTGTTATACCTGACAAAGCCCTCGCGGCGTATCGCCCGGGGCAACATGAGAACGCCGGTGTCATCAATCAGCACGTACACCTGTGGATCCCTGTTGCGTTCCGGATGCTGCTTGCGGATATCCAACAGGCTGGGAAAGCGGTGCATGAGATTGAGCGGGGTATGGCCCTGCACAAATGCCTTGCTGGCCTCATGCAGCAGAATGCGTACGCGCGCCTTGGGTTGTCGCGCCACCAGTTGCTCCAGGGTGCTGATCACCTCTCGGCGATTGAACAGCCAGACCGCCTGGTCAGCTGCATATACCAGCACGCGTCGGCGGGCCTGGGACAGCATCCATAGAAGATGATCGGCGGCCTGTTGTTCGTCTATCTCTACCAGTTCGCGTTGCTCGCCGAGCGTCCAGGGCAAGTCGAGGGCACGGGGCGGCGCCACCACTTCTTCGGGATTGTGGATACTGAAGCGGCCGGGGGAAAAAAATTCGATTGCCGGCAAGTCGGCAGGGTCGGCCTCGCGCCGCATGGCCAGGTGCGGGATACCGGCTTCCAGATACTCCTCGGAACAGGGCGTGAACCCCAGGCGGCGATAGAAATCCAGAGCATAGGTCTGGGCTGAGAGGTACAGCGTCTGCATGCCAAGGGATTGGGCGTGCGCCATGACCGCGCGCATCAACTGTTCGCCCAGGCCCTGGCCACGCCACTGTGGCATGAGTGCTACCCGGCCGATATGGCCGTCGCTCAGCAGTCGCGCGGTTCCGATCGGCTCCGCGCCACAGCTGATCAGAAAATGGGTGGAGCCGGCATCGTCTGCGTCCCATTCCAGCTCTTCGGGGATCTGTTGCTCATTGATGAAGACATGCCTGCGTATATCCCGCAGGGCCTCGGTGCTGCCCCAATCGGCTATGCGAACACTGATCTCATTCATCATCTCCCTCCAGCAGGAGGTCTCCCTTGGCCAGCAATTGCTCGATCAGCGTCCAGCCTTCGGCGTTGGAGCGCCAGGCCAGTATGGTGTCGCTATCGAGATAGTCGTTATTACAGACTAGTTGAACCAGCGGCAGGAGAGAAGGTGGCAGCACACAGTGCTCGCCACTGGCAAAGAGTACCAGTTGCTCGTCGGCTTCCCGGCGATAGGCAAGGCGGGCGCTGGGGTTGCGTACCAGACCATAGCCGCTCTCGAGGTCATCGGTCAGAATGTCGCTCGAGATGTCCAGGGGCTGTATCAGCTCCGGATAGCGTGGCTCGGTCATGTGACGCCCAAACCAGGTGGCCAGTGCGGCCTTGTCCTGGACCCGTTCCAGAATGATGCGCTGCAGCCGTTCGACAGTCTCGTCGTCGATTGCTGCCGGGTCGGCAGGCAATTGCAGGCCGTTATCACCATAGCGGCTCTGGTCGGTCAGTGACTGGCTGAGATAGTCGGTGAAATGCAGCAGGATTTCGCCGTGGCTGGGGGCTCTGAAACCGACCGAGCAGGTCATGCATTCATCTTCGGCAATGCCGTAGTGGGCGATCCCTGGCGGGATATAGAGCACGTCGCCGGGCTCCAGCACCCACTCCTGCTCCTCGACAAAATCCTTGAGGATACGCAGGTCAGGGTGCTCGAGCAGCGGGCTCTGGTCATCGCAGTGCTGTCCGATTTTCCAGCGTCGCCGGCCATGGCTCTGCAGCAGAAACACATCGTAGTTGTCGTAGTGCGGACCCACGCTGCCGCCGGGGGCGGCATAGCTGACCATGACATCATCCAGTCGCCAGGAAGGCAGGAAGCTGAACGCCTTCATCAGCTCGGCCACTTCCGGTACAAACTGATCCACCGCCTGGACCAGCAGCGTCCAGTCCTGCTCCGGCAGGGTCTTGAAGTCGTCCTCGCCAAAGGGACCACGGCGCAGTTCCCAGGGCGTGGCGCCCTCGGTCAGTACGATGCGCGACTCGACTTCCTCTTCCAGCGCAAGGCCGGCCAGCTCGTCAGGTGACAGCGGGTTCTCCAGCTCCGGGAAGGCCTGGCGAACGAGCAGGGGTTTTTTCTGCCAGTACTCGCGCAGAAACCGTTCCGGACTGATGCCGCCCAGCAGGGTGGCAGGTTGCGGCAGCGTCATGGGTTACACCTTTTGGGGAGGGTCCAGCCCTCAGATACGTTTTGCCTGGGCCACTGCGCTGCCGATGTAGTTGGCCGGCGTCAGCGCCTTGAGGTCGGTTTTGGCCTGGTCCGGAATCTCCAGCGTATCGACGAACTCGAGCAGCGCCTGGGGCGTGATGCCCTTGCCGCGGGTCAGTTCCTTGAGTTTCTCGTAGGCGTCCGGCACGGCGTAGCGGCGCATGACTGTCTGGATCGGCTCGGCAAGCACCTCCCAGGTGCTGTCCAGATCATCAGCAATGCGTTGAGCATTGAGCTCCAACTTGCTGATTCCCTTGAGAGTTGATTCATAGGCAATCAGGCTGTGGGCAAAGCCGACGCCCAGGTTGCGCAGTACCGTAGAGTCGGTCAGGTCGCGCTGCCAGCGTGAAATCGGCAGCTTGCTTGCCAGGTGCTGGAGGATTGCATTGGCGATACCCAGATTGCCTTCGGAGTTTTCGAAGTCGATGGGGTTGACCTTGTGCGGCATGGTCGAGGAGCCGATCTCGCCGGCAATGGTTTTCTGCTTGAAGTATCCGAGGGAAATATAACCCCAGATATCACGGTCGAAATCGATCAGGATGGTGTTGAACCGGGCCGTGGCATCGTACAGCTCGGCAATGTAGTCATGGGGCTCGATCTGCGTGGTGTACGGATTGAAGTCCAGCCCCAGGGTCTGCTCGACAAAATCCCTGGCATTGGCTTCCCAATCGACATCGGGGTAGGCAGACAGGTGGGCGTTGTAGTTGCCCACCGCACCGTTGATCTTGCCCAGCAAGGGCACTGCGGCGATCTGCTTGATCTGGCGTTCCAGGCGGTACACCACATTGGCCAGTTCCTTGCCCATGGTCGTGGGGGAGGCGGGCTGGCCATGGGTACGCGAGAGCAGCGGAACATCGGCATGGGCCACGGCCAGGGAGCGGATTTCGTCGGCGATGCGCTGCATCAATGGCAGCATGACTTCATCGCGACCGGCGCGCAGCATCAGCGCGTGGGATAGGTTGTTGATGTCTTCGGAGGTGCAGGCAAAGTGGATGAACTCGTTCACCGCCTTCAGTTCCGGCAGGCCTTCGACCTGTTCCTTGAGCAGATATTCCACCGCCTTGACGTCATGGTTGGTGGTGCGTTCGATTTCCTTGATCCGCTCGGCATGCTCCAGCTGGAAGTCATCGACCAGGCGGTTGAGCAGCGCATTGGCCTGGTCCGAGAAGGGTCCGATTTCCGGGATCTGCGGATGCGCGGCGAGGCACTGCAGCCATCTCACTTCGACCTGAACGCGAAAACGGATCAGGCCATATTCGCTGAAAATAGTGCGCAGGCTGGCTGTCTTGCTGCCGTAGCGGCCATCAACCGGGGATACGGCGGTCAGGGAAGAGAGTTGCATAGGTATTCTCGTCAAAAGGTAGGGCGGAAAAACGCCAGATGATACACCAGATCAGGCTGCTTTGGGCCGGGCACCGGGCAGGAAGATGCTGATCATGGTCGATGCGAAAATCAGAGCAGCGCCAATCCAGGATGACAGCCCGGGCATCTCGCCCCACAGGAACCAGGCAAAGATGCCCGAGAAGACAATCGCCAGATAGCTCAAGGGACCGATCTTGCCCGGCGGTGCCAGGCTATAGGCACGGGACATGAGCAGTTGGCTGACGGTGGCGATCAGCCCGATTGCTACCAGCATGCCCAGTTGAGTGCCGTCCAGGGGCTGCCAGGCCCACAGCAACGGGATGGCCGAGAGCAGCGATGAGAACATCGCAAAGTAGAAGACGATCCGCGTGGCCGGCTCGGTATTGCTCATTGCGCGGATTGACACGAAGGCGCAGGCAGCAAGCAGGCTGGCTCCGACCCCCGCCAGGGCGTTGGGGTCGAACAGGGCGCCGGAGGGTTTGGCCACGAGCAGCACGCCGGCAAAACCGAGCAATACCATGAAGATCATGCGCGTGGTGAGCGACTCGCGCAGCCACCACCAGGCGAGCAAGGGGGTGAACACCGGGGCGGCATAGGTGAACAGCATCGCGTCAGCCAGGGGCAGATGGGCGATAGCGTAGAAAAAGCAGTACATCGCGCCGAGGCCGAAGAAGGTGCGCAGGAAATGGCCGCGCAGGTGCCGGGTGCGAAAGGGAGCGAATCCCCTGGTCGCTATCATGGGCAGGAAGAAGATCACCCCCAGCAGATTGCGAAAGAACACCACATTCTCATTGTTGACGGTAGCCGAGACCTCGCGGATCAGAATGCCCATGATGGCGAAAAGCAGCGCCGAGCCGGCGAGAAACAGGGCACCCTTGCGGGGATGGTCGAGCCTGACCAGCTCAACCATTGAGCACCGAATGGGTCGCGTCGAGCAGCTTCTTGCGCGCAAACAGCAATTGCCAGCGATGGCCGCCGAGCTGACGCCAGAGTCTCGCCGAGCGGATGCCGGCCAGTAGCAGGGCGCGGATGCGGTTGGCAATGTCGGGCTGCTGCAGGTAACGCATGTCACCGTGCACCTGGATGCGCAGCCGCAGTGTGCTCAGGGTGTCCTGGTAGATGCTGCCAAGTGAGGCGGCGACATTGTCATGCAGAATGCCGAAATGCTCGACCTGCGAACCTGCCTGCTCCAGCCGGCTGCCGAGTACGCTGAGCATATCGTCGCGTTTGCTGAGCTGCCGCTCCAGGGTCAACAGGTTCATGCTGTAGCGCAGCGCGTCGCGTTGCAATGCGGCGGTATCACGCTCAAGCATGGCCTGCAGCGCCTGAATGCCGCGGCGAATGTCGTGGGGCGTGCCGCCGTAGATCTGCATCACGTCATCCGGGGAGCGCTCGAGAATGCTGCCGAGCAGACAGGACACCGGTCCCTCGCTGACCTGACCGGTACGGGCCAGCTTGTCGACCTGAATGGCGGCTTCGAAAATCGCGCCCAGCGCGATGACCTGTTCTTCGGCGTTGGTCATGCAGCGTCCTTATCGTAAGCAGGTATTGCTGTTTCAATGACGCCGCCGCCCAGACAGACGTCCCCGTCATAGAGGACCACTGACTGACCGGGCGTGACCGCCCGCTGGGGCGTATCAAAGCGAATCAGGTAGCCGTCGGCCGTCCGTTCCAGGGTGCAGGCCTGGTCGGGCTGGCGATACCGTACCTTGGCGGTGAGATGCATGGGTACCGGGACATCCAGGTCGTTGACCCAGTACAGCGTCGAACAGCCCAGGGCGCTGGAGAACAACCATGGATGATCATTGCCCTGGCCGACGATCAGGACATTGCGGTCCAGATTCTTTTCCAGGACGTACCAGGGGTCATCACTGGCGCCCTGGAGGCCGCCGATGCCAAGGCCCTGGCGCTGACCGATGGTGTGGTACATCAAGCCGTGATGTCGGCCGATGACCTTGCCGTCGGTGGTTTCGATATCACCCGGCTGGGCCGGCAGATACTGCTTGAGGAAATCACTGAAACGCCGCTCTCCGATAAAGCAGATGCCGGTAGAGTCCTTCTTGCGCGCAGTGGCCAGTTGGTACTTTTCGGCGATACGGCGAACTTCCGGCTTTTCCAGTTCGCCGACCGGAAACAGCGTCCGCGCGATCTGCTCGGCGCCGACTGCATGCAGGAAGTAGCTCTGATCCTTGTTGCCATCCAGGCCGCGCAGCAGCAGTGTCTGACCATCGCGTTCGGCCCGGCGCACGTAGTGCCCGGTCGCGATCAGGTCGGCGCCGAGCATCAGGGCATAGTCGAGGAACGCCTTGAACTTGATTTCACGGTTGCAGAGGATGTCCGGGTTGGGGGTGCGTCCAGCCTGATACTCCGCGAGAAAATGCTCGAACACGTTATCCCAGTATTCCGCCGCAAAGTTGGCGGTGTGCAGCTTGATGCCCAGTCGGTCGCTCACGGCCTGGGCGTCGGCCAGGTCCTCGCGCGCCGTGCAGTATTCCGTGCCGTCGTCCTCGTCCCAGTTCTTCATGAACAGGCCTTCAACCTGGTAGCCCTGCTCAAGTAGCAAAGCGGCTGATACGGATGAATCGACGCCGCCGGACATGCCGACGATGACGCGGGTCTGGTCGGGAGGGGTGGCAATTGGGGTTGTCATGTCAACGAAACAGATCCAGTGAATAGTGAGGTTTGGCCATGTAGTCGCGAATGCAGTCGAGCACCAGATGGCTGCGCAATTGGGCGCGGCGCGCCTGAATCTCGTCCAGGGTCAACCAGGGTGCGCCGACGATGCCGTCGTCGAGGGTTCTCTGCGGGTCATGCTGCACCAGACGCCCGCTGAAGCAGTGACGCAGATAGCTGGTGCCGTTATCGGCCACGAACAGATAGATGCCGACCGCGGCAGTGATCTCTACCGTGCATCCGGTTTCTTCAAGCGCCTCGCGCTCGGCAGCCTGGATAAGACTTTCGTCTTCTTCCAGGTGACCGGCCGGCTGGTTTAAAACTAGCCGCCCGTCACGGTACTCTTCGACCATCAGGAAGCGACCCTGGTCCTCGACGATGGTGGCGACAGTCACGTGGGGTATGAAACGCATGCAGGGCTCCTGAGCAGGCTACATAGGGTAGCTCAAATCCGGGGCGGGGGTGAACCATCGGTACGCTCAAGGCGGTGTCGCCGAACTGGATTTGATGGTAAAAAAGGCTAGGATGCTGGAAAGCGGTCGGGTAGTTGAGATGTAGTGATACTACATATTTCGGCGGCCGATAGCTCAGTGTGGCGTACTCAAGGTGAGTATCGCCGCAGGAAAGAGCCGGTTACAGCCGGCAGCTGAAAAAGGCGTGACTTTTTGTAGGAAAACTACAACAATGTGCGCCATCAGCAAGACCGTATTCTCTGGTCCCGGGTTACCCCGCGGGGCCATTCATGACAACGACAACATAACGGAGTCAACAATGGGATACCAAAAGATCCAGGTGCCGGCTAGCGGCGACAAAATTACCGTGAACGCCGACCAGTCCCTCAACGTGCCGGAAAACCCGATCATTCCCTTCATCGAAGGGGATGGGATCGGCGTGGACATTTCGCCGGTCATGATGAAAGTGGTCGATGCGGCCGTCGAGAAAGCCTACGCAGGCAAGCGCAAGATCTCCTGGATGGAAGTGTACGCCGGTGAGAAGGCCACCCAGGTGTATGACCAGGATACCTGGCTGCCGGAAGAAACCCTGCACGCAGTCAAGGATTACGTCGTATCCATCAAGGGTCCGCTGACCACGCCGGTGGGTGGCGGCATTCGCTCCCTGAACGTCGCGTTGCGCCAGCAACTGGACCTGTACGTCTGTCAGCGTCCGGTCCGCTGGTTTACCGGTGTGCCGAGCCCCGTGAAGAAGCCGGGCGATGTCGACATGGTGATCTTCCGCGAGAATTCCGAAGACATCTATGCCGGTGTCGAATTCAAGGCCGGTACGCCCGAAGCCAAGAAGATCATCAAGTTCCTGCAGGAAGAAATGGGTGTTACCAAGATCCGTTTCACCGACATGTGCGGCATTGGCGTCAAGCCGGTTTCCGAGGAAGGCACCAAGCGTCTGGTTCAGAAGGCGCTGCAGTATGCTGTGGACAATGATCGCAAGTCGGTCACCATCGTGCACAAGGGCAACATCATGAAGTTCACCGAAGGTGCCTTCAAGGAATGGGGCTATGAGGTGGCACGTGACGATTTCGGCGCAGAGCTGCTGGACGGCGGTCCCTGGATGCAGTTCAAGAACCCGAAGACCGGTCGCAATATCGTGGTCAAGGATGTGATTGCCGATGCCATGCTTCAGCAGATTCTGTTGCGTCCGGCTGATTACGATGTAATCGCTACCCTGAACCTCAACGGCGACTACCTGTCTGACGCGCTTGCAGCCGAAGTCGGTGGCATCGGTATCGCTCCGGGCGCCAACCTGTCCGATTCAGTCGCGATGTTCGAAGCGACTCACGGTACAGCGCCCAAGTACGCCGGCCAGGACAAGGTCAACCCCGGTTCGCTGATTCTGTCTGCCGAGATGATGCTGCGCCACATGGGTTGGGTCGAGGCAGCTGATCTGATCATCAAGGGTACCGAGGGCGCTATCGCCAACAAGACGGTTACCTATGACTTCGAGCGTCTGATGGACGGCGCCACGCTGCGCTCCTGCTCCGAGTTCGGTGACGACATGATTGCCAGCATGGGCTGAAACGCCTGTTGTGGCAGTAATGACAAGGCCGGCTAATGCCGGCCTTGTTGTTTCAGGCTTACCACCGGGGAAGGTCAGTGATGAGTGGCGTGGGCCTCTTCTGCCCTGTGCTCTGTTTCCGGATGGGCGGTGGCTTCAACCAGTTCATGGGCCTGTATATTGACCGCATGGAGGCCCTTGGGGCCCTGGATGATTTCGAAGCGGACCGGTTGCCCGGCCTTGAGCGTACGATAGCCGTCCATCTGGATTGCTGAGTAATGAGCGAAGAGGTCTTCATCCCGGCCTTCGGCTATAATGAAGCCGAACCCCTTGGCGTTATTGAACCATTTCACCTTGCCGTATTGCATGCCACATCCCTCGTGCTGCCCCCGGGTAGGGGAATGTATTCGCGGTGTCGAGACTGCATGACGCTGCGCAAGGCAGATGACCGCCAGGCAATGCTCGTTTACACTTTTTAACACTGAATCAAAGTAAGTCAAGTCGGCCTCTGGCAAGCTGAGGAATAGCTCACAGTTTGTCCCAGGGGTTTTGTCCCACAGCCTGTAATTAGCGATGCTTCTCATGTTTGCAATGACCAATTTTCAGCTAACCTTGAATCAGAGACCGGACGAACCCGAGCATGAGGACGACTCCGGTCTGGCGGTGGAGACCAGCAAGCCTGAACTCAAACCGCCGTCCCGTTACAAGGTCATCATGTTGAATGATGATTACACCCCGATGGATTTTGTGGTGGAGGTGCTTGAAACATTCTTTGCGTTGAATCGCGAAGCCGCCACCCAGATCATGTTGAGGGTCCACACTGAAGGAAAAGCGGTGTGTGGCGTGTTTACCCGCGATATTGCGGAGACCAAGGCCGCACAGGTGAGCGAATATGCCAGGGAATGCCAGCACCCGTTGATATGCGAAATAGAACGGGAAGCGTAACAAAGCGGCCAAGGTCGCATGACGAGGTGGCAACATGCTCAACAGAGATCTCGAGATCACCCTGAATCTGGCATTCAAGGAAGCGCGCAACAAGCGTCATGAATTCATGACCGTTGAGCACCTGCTCCTTGCCTTGCTGGATAACCACGCAGCAATCGACGTACTGCGAGCCTGCGGCGCCGATATAGAGCGTCTGCGTCGTGAGTTGATCGAGTTCATCGACTCGACCACCCCGCTGATTCCCAAACAGGACCATGAGCGCGAGACCCAACCCACGCTGGGCTTCCAGCGCGTGCTGCAGCGTGCCGTATTCCACGTGCAGAGCTCGGGCAAGGGCGAGGTCAGCGGAGCCAACGTGCTGGTCGCAATATTCAGCGAGCAGGAGAGCCAGGCGGTATTCTTCCTGAAACAGCAGCAGATCGCCCGCATCGATATCGTCAACTTCATTTCCCACGGTATTTCCAAGGTGGGGGGTGAGGCGGACCAGGTGCCACCCGAGAGCGAGAATCTGGATGAGGAAACAGGCGAGGCGGTGGGCAGCACCAATCCGCTGGATGCCTATGCCAGCAATCTCAACGAGCAGGCGCGCCTGGGCCGGATTGACCCCCTGGTAGGTCGTGCCCACGAAGTGGAGCGGGTGGCCCAGATCCTGGTACGCCGGCGCAAGAACAATCCCCTGCTGGTGGGTGAGGCCGGGGTCGGCAAGACGGCCATTGCCGAAGGGCTGGCCAAGCGCATTGTCGATGGCGAGGTGCCGGATATCCTTTCCGAAGCCGTAGTCTACTCGCTGGACCTTGGTGCGCTCCTGGCGGGCACCAAATACCGGGGCGACTTTGAAAAGCGTTTCAAGGCCCTGCTGAAAGCTCTCAAGAAGCGGCCGCAAGCTATTCTTTTCATTGACGAAATCCATACGATCATCGGGGCAGGGGCTGCGTCCGGAGGCGTCATGGATGCGTCCAACCTGCTCAAGCCGCTACTGACGTCCGGCGAGATGCGCTGCATCGGCTCCACGACCTATCAGGAGTTCCGCGGCATCTTCGAGAAGGACCGTGCGCTGGCCCGGCGCTTCCAGAAAGTCGATGTGATCGAGCCATCGGTTGAAGATACGATCCAGATTCTCAAGGGGCTCAAGAGCCGGTTCGAGGATCACCATGGCATCGGCTACACCGATGAGGCCCTCAGATCGGCGGCCGAACTGGCGTCGCGTTATATCAATGACCGGCATATGCCCGACAAGGCGATCGACGTCATCGACGAGGCGGGCGCCTATCAGCGACTCAAGCCGGTCGCCGAGCGTCCCGCCGTGATTGATGTGGCGGAGATCGAGGCGATCGTGGCCAAGATCGCGAGGATTCCGCCCAAGCATGTGTCTTCCAGCGACAAGGAGCTGCTGAAGAACCTGGAGCGTGATCTCAAGCTCGTTGTCTTTGGCCAGGACGAAGCCATTGATTCACTGGCCTCGGCCATCAAGCTCTCGCGCGCTGGCCTCAAGTCGGCTGACAAGCCGGTGGGGTCGTTCCTATTCTCCGGTCCGACCGGGGTGGGCAAGACCGAGGTCACCCGTCAGCTGGCCAAGAGCCTGGGTGTCGAACTGCTGCGCTTCGACATGTCCGAGTATATGGAACGGCACACCGTGTCGCGGTTGATTGGAGCGCCGCCAGGCTACGTGGGATTCGATCAGGGCGGCCTGCTTACCGAGGCTGTCACCAAGAATCCGCACTGCGTGCTGCTGCTGGACGAGATCGAGAAGGCGCACCCGGAGGTGTTCAACCTGCTGTTGCAGGTCATGGACCACGGCACGCTGACGGACAACAACGGGCGCAAGGCGGACTTTCGCAACGTGATCATCGTGCTGACCACCAATGCGGGGGCGGAATCCATGGCCCGTGCGTCGATCGGCTTTACCCAGCAGGATCACAGCACGGATGCTTCCGAGGTGATCAAGAAGACCTTCACGCCGGAGTTCCGCAATCGTCTGGATACCATCATCCAGTTTGGCCGCCTCACCCACGAGAGCATCAAGTTCGTGGTCGACAAGTTCCTCACCGAGCTGCAGGCCCAGCTGGAAGACAAGCACGTGCTGCTTGAGGTCGATGAGAGCGCGCGCAACTGGCTGGCCGAGCACGGCTACGATCCGTTGATGGGTGCTCGTCCCATGGCTCGTCTGATCCAGGACAAGATCAAGCGTCCGTTGGCTGAAGCAATCCTGTTTGGTGAGCTGGCCGAGCATGGCGGTACGGTGAATATCAGTCGTCGGGATGACGAGCTGGTACTCGATGTGCTCGAGGAGGAGATGGCCTGATCCTGCGGTCCATGCGGGTGCAAGGTGAAAAAAAAGGCCCCGCATTGCGGGGCCTTTTTCATATTGGCTGATCAGTCGCGGAATTCAGCCCAGACCGGAGCATGGTCCGAGGGCTTTTCCATGCCGCGGATATCGTAGTCGACGCCCGCATCGACGCAGCTGTCTATCAGGCTTGTGCTGGCCATGATCAGATCAATACGCAGCCCACGGCGGGGCTCTGCTTCGAAACCGCGGCTGCGGTAGTCGAACCAGCTGAAACGGTCGTCCACCTGCGGATGCAGATGCCGGAACGTGTCCACCAGGCCCCAGTTCTTGAGCTTGCCCATCCATTCCCGTTCTTCGGGCAGGAAGCTGCATTTGCCGGTGCGCAACCAGCGCCTGGCATTGTCGGCACCGATGCCGATATCGCAATCCTCCGGCGAGATGTTGACGTCTCCCATGACCACAACCCGCTGTGCGGGATCGAAGTCCTGTTCGAGGTGGGCCTGGAGGTCGGCATAAAATCGTGTCTTGGCAGGGAACTTCAAGGGGTGATCGCGGCTCTCACCCTGAGGGAAGTAGCCATTGAAGACGACCGTCTGCTCTCCATTGGGGCCCGGTATGGCGGCACTGATCATGCGCTTCTGGGCATCTTCTCCGTCATTGGGAAAGCCCTTGCGCACCCACAGAGGCTCTTCGCGGGTGAGCAGTGCAACACCGTAGTGGCCTTTCTGGCCGTGGTAGTGCACGTGGTACCCCAGGGACTCGACGTCAGCCAGCGGGAATATGGTGTCGTCTACCTTGGTTTCCTGCAGACCGATTACATCGGGGGAGTGTCGGGCCACAATCTCCTTCAGTTGATGAGGTCTTGCTCTTAGGCCATTGATATTGAAGGAAACGAATTTCATGTTACTTCCTGCTGAAGTTCTGATCGGCTGGCGGTCTGTAAGAAGATAAATCTTTTGCCAGCCAGATGGATGCCGCATGTTAGCATTCCCGCTGCACTTTTTGTCGTTGGAAAAACGCCCATGGTTCGCCCTTTACTGCTGATTTTGCTGATGATTTACACGGTCTCGGCACGCGCCGGACTCGAAGTGAACGTCGATCCGCAGAACGAGCAGGTAAAAGACAACATCGAGGCCTTTGTCGGAAAAATAGAGGCCGATAGCCGGCGGGAAATCGAGCGGATTGCCCGCCATAGCAAGGAGCAGGCGGCGGACGCAGCCCGCGCCCTGGGCTACTACCAGACCCGGATCGAGCATCGAGTGGGCCGCAGCCGGGGCGAGCTGACCCTGATCCTGGACGTACAGCTCGGCGAGCCCGTGCGGCTGGATGAGGTCAATATTCGCGTGGAGGGGCCGGGCGCCGGAACGGAACCCTTCGATCTCGAGGCTGCCGGGCGAGGGCGGCTGCAACCGGGTGATCGGCTGCACCACGGACACTATGAAGCCATCAAGAGTCATATCGCCAATCAGGCCCTGCGTTACGGTTACTTCTCGGGGGCGTTCAGCCAGCAGCGTCTGGTCGTGAACGTGGAAGAGAATGAAGCCGACATCGCACTGGTCTACCAGACCGGGCAGCGATTCCGCCTGGGAGATGTGATCTTTTCCGACACGCCGTTCACCGAAAACCTGCTGCAGCGCATGGTCACCTTCGAGACCGGCGTGCCCTACGACGCCGATGTGATTGCCAAACTCAATCGGGACCTGTTGGCCAGCGGTTACTTCGAGAGCGTTCAGGTTTCGGCCCCCGCCTCCAGGGCCGAGAACGGACTGATTCCGGTTGACGTCAACGTGACCGAGCGCAAGCCGCACACCCTGGGCTTCGGCGGCGGGTATTCGACCGATGTGGGCGTACGCGGACGGGCGAGCTGGACCGAGCACTGGGTCAATGCCCGGGGGCACAAGCGCGGGGCCGAGCTGGAACTGTCCCTGCCGCGGCAGGAGGTAACCGGTTACTACCAGGTACCCCTGACTCCGCCCCAGACCAGTTCGCTACGGTTTTTCGGTGGCTGGCAGAACGAGGACATCGATGATATCGAAACCCAGAGTTTTACCATCGGGGCCCAGCACGAGACCGTAATGGACAGCGGCTGGGAACGAATCACCGGCCTGCGGCTGGAACATGAGCGTTTCTCTCTGGGCAACGACTCGGGGGAAAGCACACTGTTGATACCGGGTATATCCTTTCAACGTACCCGAAGCGTCGGCGGTATCGATCCCAGCAGGGGATACAGCCTGATGCTGGACCTGCAGGCTGCCAAGGAAGGCGTGCTGTCGGATGTCGATCTGGCGCGGATATTTACCACGGCCAAGGGCCTGTACACGGTGGAAGAAAACCATCGGTTCCTTGCGCGGGTCGGGCTTGGCGCCGTATTCAGCAGTGATTTCGAGCAGGTTCCGCCTTCGCTGCGGTTCTTTGCCGGCGGCGATCAGTCGGTGCGTGGCTATGACTACCGCACCCTGTCTCCTACCGACAGCTCGGGTGAGCGAGTGGGTGGGCAATATCTGCTGGAAAGCACCCTGGAGTATCAGTACGAATTCATCGACAACTGGCGCGCCGCGACCTTTGTCGACCACGGGAACGCCATGAATTCGCTTTCGGCTGCGCGCAAGACCAGCGTCGGCCTGGGGATACGCTGGGTTTCACCGGTAGGGCCGGTGCGTGTGGATTTTGCCCGATCTGTCAGTGACCCCGACGAGGGCTTCCGCATTCACTTCTCCCTGGGCCCCGAACTGTGACGGCTTTTATTCTCAAAGCCCTGGTGCGCGGCCTGCTGGTTCTTCTACTGATTCCACTCGTCCTGGCGTTGTTGCTGCGCAGCGAGACCGTCAACCGCTGGCTGTTCGAACGTGTTGAGTCGCTGGAACCACGCTTGCAGCTCGAGGTGGGGCAGGGGCATCTCTGGCGCGGCTGGGATTTTGACCGGATTGTATGGGCTGACCAGGGTATCGAGGTGGTGGTCGAGGACATCCGCTTTGCCTGGTCGCCAGAATGCCTGTTCGGCGTCCGCCTCTGTCTGGACGAGCTGGATGTAGAGCGTATCCAGGTGACCACCGAGCCTACCGAGGAGGAGCCTGCCGAGCGGACTGCGATAGCACTGCCGGATGTGCGGCTGCCCGTGGGTATCCAGCTGGATCAGGCGAGAATCGGCAGTCTGTATCTGAACTCGGAGGAACCGCTGCTGACCGATGTCGTCCTGTCCGCTCATCTACGTGACTCTGAACTGGTCATACACGACTTTCGCGGCAGCGGACCTGACCTCGATTGGCAGATGGCCGGGGATGTTCGCTTGGTCAACGGTTGGCCGCTAAAGCTCAATGCCAGTGTCAATCTTCCTCCCGTCCAGGAGCAGCGATGGGCGCTTGATCTGCGGCTGGCGGGCAGTGTGGCCGAGCTGGAGCTGGAAGCCGTCAGCCAGGGCTTTCTGAGCGGCCAGCTCGATGCGCAGTTACAGCCACTCGACCCAAAGCTGCCAGCCACACTGGAGTGGGAAGGCGAGCGCCTGGTGGTGCCCGTGGAGCTGCCCCGGGAACTGGTGGTCGAGCGCTCATCCTTGCAGGCCCGGGGTGATCTGGAGAACGGGTATCAGGTGAGTGGCAGCGCGATATTGCCCGGCGAAGGTGGAGCTATCGAGCTTGCCCTGTCCACGCTCGTCAGCCAGACCGAGCTGGATGGTCTCGATCTGAAGCTGTTCGTGGTCGACCAGCCGGCTCGCCAGCTTACCCTGACCGGGGACGCTGCCTGGGCAGATGAACTGGTCGCCGATGTGCAATTGCAGGTGAACCAGTTCCCCTGGCAATGGCTGTATCCGCTGGATACCGGTGAGATCGAACTGGAGCAGGCGTCGCTGAACGCGAGCCTGCAGGGCATGCAGGTGCAGGGCGATCTGGAGGCCGCGCTGACCGGTGTCGCCGGACAGAAGGTCGATCTGAGGCTCCAGGCCGCAGGCAATCCTGATCAGGTTGACATCTCTTCGTTGGCCCTGGAAACGCAGGCTGGCTCGGTCACCGGCGAAGCCAGCGTAAACATGACGCAAGGGCTGACCTGGCAGGGCAACCTGCTGGTCGATGGTCTCGACCCGGGGGCCTTTGTGCCGGATCTGCGAGGCGATCTCAACGGCCGCTTTACCAGCACCGGTAGCCTGGTGCGTGAACAGCTCGAGCTCCAGGCCGACTGGGATCTGGAGGGCACCCTGCGCGCCCAGCCCCTGCAACTGTCCGGCGCCCTGCTGAAGCAGGAGTCCGCCTGGCAACTCAACGACCTTCTGTTGCGACAGGGACAGAACCGGCTCACTGGCAGCGGTACCCTCGGTGAAGAAATCGATGCCCAGCTGGATGTTCGCATGCCTGCGCTGGCAACGCTCTGGCCAGGACTCAGTGGTGCGCTCAACGGCGAAATCACCACCAGCGGCACCCGTGCAGCTCCGTTCATCGAGGCCAGCCTGCAGGGTGACCAGCTTGCCTACGAGCAGGCGAGCATAGCCGACCTCTCACTGCAGGGACGTGTCACACTTTCTGAAGCCACGCCCGGCAATCTCACTGTGAACGCCCAAAACATACGCGCGGGGGATACCTTTCTGGGGGACCTGGATCTGACACTGCGCGGTGACCGGGCCGAGCATCGTCTGGCCCTGCAACTGGACGAGGGCGTCGCCAATATCACTGCCCGCCTGCAGGGCGCACTGACGGCGGATCGCTGGCAGGGTGTGCTCGGCGACGCGCAGATCGAATACGAGACCCTGGACTGGCAACTGATCGACTCCGCTCGTCTGACCTACCGTCTCGACCCGGCGCAGCTGCGCATGGCAGAACACTGCTGGCGGCACGATGATGCCCGTCTGTGCTTTCAGGGCGAGCAGCGGCTGTTGCCGGATCGCCAGTTGGACCTGGTGCTCACTGATTTCTCCCTTGCCTCCCTGGAAGAGTTCTTGCCGGAGGGGCTTGGTTGGAATGCCGAACTGGATGCGGCCGTGGAATTTCGCCAGGCGGTTGGAGGCGAGCCGGTGGTCAGCCTGAATCTGACCAGCGCCGAGGGCATGGTGGCCATCACTGAAGCCGAGCAGACCATGGCCTTTCCCTACGACCTGCTGCAGATCGATACCGAGATGGAAGCTGGTATCGCGCGCAGTCGGATCCAGCTGGTCAGCGACGGCTTTGGCACGCTGGATATCCGCGCCGATATCGATGACCCGGGTACCCGTCAGAGCCTGACCGGGGAATACAGCATCCAGGGTCTGAAGCTCAACATTCTGCGGCCCTTTGTGCCCCAGGTCGATACCCTGCGCGGCGAACTGAATGGCCAGGGCCGGCTTGCCGGTACCCTGCGCGAGCCCGAGGTGGTGGGCCGGCTGAGTATCTCCGATGGACAGGTGAGCGGTCCGGAACTGCCCGTGAGTCTCGAGGATCTGGCGGTGGACGTCGATATCAACGGCCAGCGCGCGGTGGTCGACGGCCAATGGACCAGCGGTGATGAGGGTGTGGGGAGTCTGACCGGTACCGTGGTCTGGTCCCCCGAGCTCGACTTTGATCTGTCGCTGGAGGGCAGCCAACTGCCGGTGGTAGTCCAGCCCTATGCGGATCTGCGCGTCAGCCCCGACCTGCAGCTCAGCCTGGCCAACAACCAGTTGCGTATCAGGGGCCAGATCGCCGTGCCCGAGGGTGATATAACCGTGCGGGAGCTGCCCGAGCAGGCAGTCAGGCAGTCCCCCGATGTGGTTATAGTTGGCGAGGAACAGGAGGAAGCCGGGCCGCCGCTGGACGTGGACGCCAGGGTGCAACTGGTGATCGGGGACCAGCTGCGGTTCTCCGCCTTTGGCCTGAGCGGCAGACTGAGTGGACGCATCATGGTGGAAGAGGACATGAATGCCACCGGCGACCTGAACATTCTTGATGGACGCTTCCGACGCTATGGGCAGCGCCTGAGCCTGCGCAGGGCGCAGATACTCTTCGCCGGCCCCATATCGCAACCGTTTCTGAATATCGAAGCGGTGCGCCGGGTAGACGATGTGGTGGCAGGGCTGCGTCTCACCGGCCGCGCCGAGGCACCGCAAACCGAGGTTTTCTCCGAGCCTGGCATGGCCCAGGAGCAGGCGCTGGCCTACCTGATACTGGGGCGGCCGCTGGGCGCCGATGGTGGCGACAACAACCTGGTGGGGCAGGCTGCGCTGGCCCTGGGCATGGCGGGAGGGGCCCCGTTGGCAAGGAATATTGCCGACACCCTCGGTATTGACGATTTCCAGCTGGAAACCGAGGGCTCGGGTATTTCGACACAAGTTGTCGCAGCTGGTTATATTACCGATAAGCTCAGCCTGCGTTATGGTGTCGGGGTGTTCGATCAGGCGAACCAGCTGGCCGTGCGCTATGATCTGACGCGCCGGCTTTATCTGGAGGCCATCAGTGGCTTTGCCAGTTCGCTGGATTTCTTCTACAAGATCGATTTCTAGGCCACGGGCTGGACCTTCAATACGCTGCGCAGGACCTGCGCGGCTCTTACAGATACAAAGGAGTTTTTATGTCGAGCGTTACAATGCGCGGTAATCCCGTTCTGGTTGGCGGCACCTTCCCCAAGGCCGGCGACAAGGCCCCGGCGTTCAGCCTGGTAGGCAAGGATCTGTCAGACGTGGAGCTGTCGAGCCTGGCCGGCAAGCGCAAGATTCTGAATATCTTCCCCAGTGTCGATACACCCACCTGTGCAACTTCGGTGCGTACCTTCAACGCCAAGGCCAATGATGTGGAAAACGCCGTAGTGGTCTGCATCTCAGCGGATCTGCCGTTTGCCCAGTCGCGCTTCTGCGGCGCTGAAGGCCTGGAGAACGTGATCAACCTGTCGACCATGCGCGGCAGCGAGTTCGCCCACAATTACGGCGTAGCGATCGAGAACGGCCCCCTGGCTGGCCTGACTGCCCGGGCAGTGGTGGTTCTGGATGAGAATGATCAGGTACTGTACAGCGAACTGGTGCCGGAAATTGGCCAGGAGCCGAACTACGAGCGCGCCCTGGGCGCACTGACCAAGTAACAGATTCAGGTCAGTCCTGTCGTCCGCCGCACGCGGTAGACACAAAAAAGCCGGAAAGCTATCGCTTTCCGGCTTTTTTATTGCAGCTTCAGCCTTTCAGTTTGGCAGTGATCTTCGCCACGTGCTCACCCTGGAAGCGGGCAATGCTCAGCTCACGTTCATCAGGCTGGCGTGAGCCGTCGCCGCCGGCCAGTGTGGATGCACCGTATGGTGTACCGCCGCTGACCTTGGAGATATCGAACAGCTCCGGCGCACCGTAGCCGATCGGTACAATGGTCATGCCGTGGTGGGCGAGGGTAGTCCATACCGAGGTGATGGTCATTTCTTCGCCGCCGCCGGTACCGGTGGAGGTAAATACGCTGGCCACCTTGCCGAACAGGGCACCCTTGGCCCACAACCCGCCTGTCTGGTCGAAGAAGTTGCGCATCTGACCGGACATGTTGCCGAATCGCGTCGGCGTGCCAACGATGATCGCATCGTAATCGGCGAGCTCGGCCGGGGAGGCCACATTACCTGCCAGATCCGTTTTGCCCCCTGCGTTTTTGAACATCTCCTGATCCATGGTCTCCGGCACGTGCTTGAGGGTCACTTCAACCCCGTCAACCCGCCGCGCGCCTTCGGCAACCGCCTGGGCCATGGTTTCGATATGTCCGTACATGGAATGGTAAAGAACGAGTACTTTGGCCATTGTTTTTGCTCCTCAGCTGGATGACTGTTGGAATGATAATGCATCTAATTTGCTGCGGTTAAAAATCAAAAATCGGCACATTATTATCGATTTATAAGATATATGGTCTTCTGGCGCAGTCGGCTTTTTCATTTCGACACGGGTGTCAGCCTAGCTGAAACACATCCTGACTCAATGCTCGAGGAACTGCGTGGGAGCCCGATGGGTCTGTTGATGCAGACGGGGCAGGGGCCATGTGCTCGCAGCTGCCATGCGTTACCAACAGATCCAGAAGGAGCAACCATGTCGACTATCAGCACCATCAACCCGGCAACCGAAGAAACCCTCCAGACCTATGACGTCATGTCAGAGAAGGAAGCGACCGACCGCCTCGAAGCCTGCCATGCGGCATTTCTGGAATGGCGTGGGCTGACGCACGCAGACCGCGCACCCTATCTGAAGAACATCGCGCAGAAACTGCGTGACCATGCCGAAGAACTCGCCGATCTGATGACGAAGGAGACGGGCAAGCTTCTCAAGGATGGGCGTGTTGAAGTGGAACTCTGTGCGGCGCTATTTGAATACAGTGCCGAAAACGGCCCACGGGAGCTCGCTGATGAGGAGCGAGAACAGGCACTCAACGGCAAGCGCGGCATTGTCAGCTACCAACCGGTAGGGGTGATCTATTCGATTCAGCCCTGGAATTTTCCGGCCTACCAGGTAGTGCGAGTGCTCGCAGCCAATCTGATCGCGGGCAACGGCTGCGTGCTCAAGCATGCCAGTATCTGCACCGGCTCCGGCTTGCGTTTGCGTGAGCTGTGTATTGAAGCGGGTCTGCCCGAGAACCTGTTCCAGGTCGTGATAATCGACCATGACACCAGCGACAAGCTGATAGCTCATCCCAAAGTGCGCGGCGTCACGCTGACCGGCAGTGACGGGGCAGGGCGGCACGTCGGGTCAGTGGCTGCCAAGGCATTGAAGAAGACTGTGCTCGAGCTGGGCTCGAACGACGCCTATCTGGTGCTCGAAGATGCGGACATTGAAACGGCGGTGAAGTACTCGGTCATGGGGCGTTTGTACAACAACGGCGAGACCTGTGTGTCCGCGAAGCGCTTCATTGTCACCGACAAGGTTTACGACGCTTTCGTCGAGGCTTACGTGGATCAGATGAAAGCCATCACCATGGGCGACCCGACGGACAAGAACACCAAGCTGGGCCCGCTCTCCAGCCAGGACCAGTTCGAGACGGTGAAGGAGCAGGTTGAAACCAGCGTGGCCAAGGGTGCGAAAGCGCTTTGTGGTGGTGAGGTGCCTGACCGCAAGGGCGCTTTCTATCCTGCCACCGTGCTGGTGGACGTCGCCCCGGGGATGCCCGCCTACGATGACGAAATCTTCGGGCCGGTGGCAGCTATTATTCGCGCCAAGGACGATCAGGATGCCATGCGTCTGGCCAATGACAGCCGCTATGGGCTGGGCGGCGGAATCTTCTGCAAGGATGAGGAGCACGCCATCAAGCTGGCTCGCGATCACTTCGACACCGGCATGATCCGCATCAATTCCTTCGGTGCTGCCGATCCGAACATGCCCTTTGGTGGGGTAAAGGACTCCGGCTATGGCCGTGAGCATGGCGGCTTCGGCATGAAGGAATTCGTCAATGTGAAATCGATATTCCTGCCATAGGGCTCGCGAACTGCTGTTGTATCCAGCTCAATCCACTCAGGGAGATTCCCCATGAGCATGAACATTCTAGTCGCCGGTGCTACCGGCAAAACGGGCCAGCAGGTGGTTCAGAATCTGATCGATCAAGGTCACCTGGCGACCGCCCTTGTGCGTGGGGGTTCCGATACCGGGGCGCTGCCCAAAGGCGTAAACCTGCGTCACGGTGATCTGACCGATCTCCAGGCCGGCGTATGCGAAGGCATGGATGCGGTGATTTTTGCCGCAGGCTCCGGCTCGTCTACCGGTCCCGAAATGACCATGAAAGTGGACCGCGACGGTGCCAAGCGCCTGATCGATCTGGCCCTCGAGGCAGGAGTCAAACGCTTCGTGCTGCTCAGCTCCATCGGTGCGGACCAGTCCAATCCGACGGGCAAAATCGCCCATTACCTCAACGCCAAGCATGAGGCCGACGAGCACCTCAAGCAGTCCGGGCTGACCTATTCGATCCTGCGGCCGGTGGCATTGACCAACGAGGGGCGAAGCGAAAACGTGGTATTGGGCGAGGGCGTGGATAAAACCGCGCAGGCATCGCGCGCCGATGTCGCCTTTGTGCTCGCCGAGGCAGCCACTACCGGCCGCCATGACGGTATCGCGCAGGATATGCAATCAGCCTGAATGCCGCGGGCCGCCACATCTGGCGGCTCACAGCTTTTGCCTGAAAATTTCACTTTTCTCCAGAGGAGACCAGTCCATGTCAGAGATTCATGACAAGGTCGTTATCATAACTGGTGCCAGCAGTGGCCTCGGTGAAGCCACAGCCCGGCGCCTGGCCAAGAGCGGCGCCAAGGTAATGCTCGCTGCTCGCCGCGAGGATCGCCTCGTGGCGCTGCGCGACGCCATCGTTGAACAGGGTGGTGATGCCATCTACAAGGTCACGGACGTGACTGACCGCGAACAGATGCAAGCACTGGCGCAGGCAACACTGGATGCTTACGATCGAATCGACGTGCTGGTGAACAATGCCGGGCTGATGCCGTTGTCGCCGCTGGACAAGCTCAAGGTCGACGAGTGGGACACCATGATCGACGTCAACATCAGAGGCGTGCTCTACGGTATCGCGGCGGTACTGCCGACCATGCGCAAACAGCACGCCGGACACATCATCAATCTATCGTCGGTGGCCGGCCACAAGGTCTTTCCATCCTCGGCGGTCTATTCGGCGACCAAGTATGCGGTCAAGGCCATATCGGAAGGTCTGCGCCAGGAAGGCAACGGTGAAATCCGTTCCACCAACATTTCCCCGGGGGCTGTGGCCACCGAGTTGCCCAGCACCATCAGTGATACCGATACGGCCAAGAACGTGGATGAACTCTACGACATGGCCATTGACCCGGATGCGATTGCCCGGGCGGTAGCCTTTGCGATCGAGCAGCCAGCCGACGTGGATGTGAACGAGCTGATCATCCGGCCCAGCAAGCAGCCGTTGTAAGCAAGACAGAAGTGTATGATTGCCCGGTCCCGACCAGACGCGGGCATTATGAAGTACTACGTATAAGCTATATTATGTTAAATAGCGTATGTGCCTTGTAGTGGCCTCGAACCCTTCCCCTGGTTATCACTGGCCCCCTACGGTGAATGCATGCTGCAGATCAACTTCGTCTTTGGCAGCAATTGATCACTAATTGGCAACATTTGCCAGTCGCAGCGCGTCGTTAAACAGGCAGTCTAGGAATGTGCAGAAAGCTCACTCCAAGAGAACAATAATATGGCTGCTGAACATCTCGATGTAATTATCGTTGGCGCGGGCCTGTCCGGTATCGGCATGGCCTGCCACCTTACCCACACCTGTCCTGACAAGCGCTTTGTCGTGCTGGAAAAACGCGCGGCCATGGGCGGTACCTGGGATCTGTTCCGTTACCCGGGTATTCGCTCGGATTCGGATATGTTCACCTTCGGCTACAAGTTCAGGCCCTGGAACGAACTCCAGGTGCTCGCCGGCGGCGACGCCATCCGCAACTACATTCGTGATACCGCAGAAGAATTCAGAGTCACTGACAGGATCCGCTTCAACACGGCTACCGAGAGTGCTGACTGGTCCAGCGAGCACAAGCGCTGGACGGTCACTACCAGCGATGCGGTCAGCGGTGAGCAGAAGATTTACACCTGCAACTTTCTGGTCGGTTGCACCGGTTACTACAACTACGAGGCGGGTTACCTGCCCCAGTTTCCCGGCGTCGAGAACTTCAGGGGGACCTGTATCCACCCACAGCACTGGCCCACCGATCTGGATTATGCCGGCAAGAAGGTGGTGGTCATTGGCAGTGGCGCCACGGCAGTTACCCTGGTTCCGGCCATGGCGGAGACGGCGGCGCACGTCACCATGCTGCAGCGCTCCCCTTCCTATATCTTTTCCGTCCCCGGTCACGACAGCATTTCCGAGGTACTTGGCAAGTTTCTGCCGCAGAAATGGGTCTATCACATGGCGCGCAAGCGCAATATTCTCATGCAGCGCTGGATCTACAAGGCCGCCAAGCGCTGGCCGGACAAGACCCGCAAGGTGCTGCTCAACGGAGTCAGCAAGAAGCTTGATGACCAGAGCAACATGAGGCACTTCACACCCAGTTATAACCCGTGGGATGAGCGCCTGTGCGCCGTTCCGGATGCCGACCTGTTCGAGGCCATCAATCAGGGAAAGGCCTCTGTAGTGACCGATCATATCGAGACCTTTACCGAACATGGCATTCGCCTCAAATCCGGCCAGGAGCTTGAGGCAGACATCATCATTACTGCAACGGGTCTGCAGATGCAGCTGTTGGGCGGCATGCAGCTGAGCCTGGACGGCGAGCCCTGTGAACTCAACAAGCAGATGACCTACAAGGCAGTGATGATGCAGAACGTGCCCAACATGGCGTGGATTCTGGGTTACACGAACGCGCCCTGGACCCTGAAAGCGGATATGGCGTCGCTGTATATCTGCCGCCTGATCAAGCATATGGACCAGCATGGCAAGCAGGTAGCGGTGCCGCTGGATCAGCACGGTCATGCCGAAGACGATTCGATCATGGGTTCATTGCAGTCGGGTTATGTGCAGCGGGCCAATGCCATCCTGCCCCGTCAGGGTCGCGCCCTGCCCTGGCGGATACTGAATAATTACGAACAGGATGCGGTCCTGCTGCTCAAGGAGTCCCTGGAGGACGACATCCTCACCTTCGATCCCCCTGCTGCGACAAAGCACTCTGCCGACCAGGCCGCCTGAAACCGGAGCTTCCATGACTCACAAACTGAACAATCTCACCGTCCTCGGCGCTGGCGTTCTGGGCGGACAAATTGCCTGGCATAGCGCGTTCAAGGGCAAGAATGTGGTGGTCTATGACCTGTTTGACGATGCACTGCAACGTTGCAGGGTTGCCCACCAGCAATATGCCGCCATCTATCAGGCCGAGCTGGGCGCAACCGACGCGATGATTGGCGAAACCCGGGCCCGGCTGACCTATTGCAGCGATCTGGCTGAGGCGGTTGGCCAGGCTGATCTGGTGATTGAGGCCGTTCCCGAGATACCGGAGACCAAAATCCAGGTGTATCGGCAGATGGCTCCGCTGCTACCAGCGCACACCCTGCTGGCCACCAACTCCTCTACCCTGCTGCCTGCGCAGTTTGCCGAGGCGACCGGTCGGCCGGATCAGTACTGCGCGCTGCACTTTGCCAACATGATCTGGAGCATGAACCTGGCCGAGGTCATGGCCCATGCCGATACGGCGGACGATACCCTCCGCGCGATCACCGGTTTCGCCATCGAGATCGGCATGGTGCCGATTCCGATCCAGAAGGAGCAGAACGGCTATGTGCTCAATACCTGGCTGGTGCCGCTGCTCAATGCTGCGCAGACCCTGGTCACCAACGGCGTCTCTACACCGGAGTACATCGATCGCACCTACATGATTGCCAACCGCGGCTGCGCCCTGGGCCCCTGTGGGATCATGGACGTTATCGGCATGAAGACCTGCTACGACGTCATGCATTACTGGGGCAACGAAAGCCAGGACGCCCAGTTGCTGGCCAACGCTGCCTATATAAAGCAGCACTTCGTCGACCTGGGCAAACTCGGACTGCAGACCGGGGAAGGCTATTACCGCTACCCGGACCCGGCTTATCAGGCCCCCGACTTCCTGGCAGTGCCGCCAATGGATGCGGTGGAAGAACTGGTTGCCCTGGTTCGTCCGCGCGCCCTCGCCGCTGCCAGCTGATCGCCGTCAGTGATCGTCTACTGCCACGTTCTGTGGCAGTATTGGCGCGCTCGATAACAACCCACCATTTAAGTCGCCAGGGGAGCCTGTTCCGTTGCGGACAGGCTGAGAACCAGCGTGCTGTTTTCAGCTCGCCCAAACCCTGGAACCTGATCCGGATAATACCGGCGGAGGAAGTGCGACATGCCTTACCTGACCATAGCCGTGCTGGGCGCGGCATTATTGTTGTTTGTCTGGCTGGGCCTGCGAGCCCGACACAGCCAGGGCGAACTCGACGATTTTCTCACCGCGCGCAATAGCCAGGGCGCCCAGGCCCTTGGCCTGTCCTTTCTGGCGTCCGGCATGGGTGGCTGGATCCTGTTTGCGCCGCCGGAAGTGGGCGCACTGGTCGGCCCGGTCGGCCTTGCGGGATACGCAATCGGTGCCGCCCTGCCGTTCATTGTGTTTGCCTTTTGCGGGCCTGCCATCCGGCGCTTTCTGCCGCGCGGCAGCAGCATCGGTGAATTTGCCCAGGCCTGCTACGGCGTGCTCGTACGCCGTTGGGTGGCACTGATATCGGTGCTGTACATGCTGTGCTTCCTGGTCGCCGAGCTGACCGCCATCGGTGCGATCACAGCGATGCTGTCGGATGTCAGCCCGGCGCTGGTGATCGTCGGTGTCGCCCTGGCGACACTGATCTATACCGCAGGCGGCGGTTTGCGGGCGAGCCTGATGACCGATCGTTGGCAGGCCTGGCTGCTGCTGGCGTTGCTGATCGTGGTCGGGGCGGTTGCCCTGCAGCGGCTGCCCAGCATGGATTCGTCGGCCATCAGCATGCCGGGAATTCCGGTGGGCAGCGCCTTGGGCGTCGCGCTGACGCTGATCATTGCGGTTACGGCGGCCAACCTGTTCCATCAGGGTTACTGGCAGCGCGTATGGTCCGCGCGCGATGGCGCCGCCCTGGGGCGCGGTGCACTGTTGGGTGGTTTCATCACCGTGGTGGTGGTGGCCATTGTTGGCGCCCTGGGTATCGCCGCGGCGATGAGCGGAGCCGATCTGGGCAGCCCCCCGATCCCTTTCTTTGCGCTGCTGATGGACGCTCCGGCCTGGTTGACCATTCCGGCCCTGGTGCTGGCACTGACGCTGGTAGCCTCGTCGGTCGACACCCTGCAGAATGCCATTGCTTCGTTGGCTGTCACCGAAAAGGCGGGGCTTTCGCTGACCAGCGCCCGCTGGATTACCGTGCTGTTGATGGTCCCGGTCGTGCTCATCGCGTTGCAGGGCATATCGGTGTTGCGCCTGTTTCTGATCGCCGACCTGCTTTGTGCTACCGCGGTGGTCCCGGTGCTGATGGGGCTCTGGCAGCGTATGGGCACTGCCGCTGCAATAGGCGGGTGCCTTGCCGGTATCGTCGGAGCCATTCTGCCAGGCTGGGTGAGCGGAGGATCGATCACGGCCGGATTGATCGCAGCCAGCTTCCCCGGGGCGATACCCACGCTGCCGCCCTTTCTTGGCGCCCTGCTGGCGTCGGCCCTGGTCAGCCTTGTGATCGCCATGGCAAGACCTGCCACGGGCAGACAGCAGACAGCGTCAATCGGTTAGGGGCGTCCGATGCGCGCGCTCAGCCTGTGCGTTTCGCCGGGTTGCAGCACGCGCACGTCCTCGCCTGCGTTGGCGCTTTCGATGCATAGCATGTGCAGGTAACCCTCGGCTGGAAAATGGCCGAGACGCAGCGCCTTGTCGCGCCATGGATTCCACACCACCGTCGAGTGGCTGCCGCTGGACTGTATGCCAATCCGGTCCTCGGGATCCACCAGCGCGACCTGGCCCACATCGCCCTGGTAGACCCGGTCAACCTCTTGCCCAAACCTCACTGGCCCCGCCTGGTGCATATGTTCCCCGGTCAGTTGGTCACGATAGGTGCAACCATCGAGACCCAGAACCTGCACCTGGTTGATGTCGGATACGGGCAGGTAGGTGTGCAAGGCCTGGCCCAGGGTCTGGGCCTGTGTTCCGCTATTGGTTGTCAGCAGGGATACCTGCAGATCGGCGCCCAGAACGAACTCCACGTTCAACTGCCAGTGCTCCCCTGGCGGCAACTGGCCCATGGCAGTGGCGGGTAGCTCCAGACAGACGCGGACCTCGGCCTCTGTCACGGTCACGGTCTGCAATGTCCAGAGGCTCGATCGCGCAATGCCATGGGCCGGTCCGGGGCGCTCGCCACCGAACCAGGGCCAGCAGATCGGGATGCCCCCGCGTAACGGTGTGCCGGGCAGTTCCGGCTCCAGCGGGCTCAGCCACAATAGCGGCCTCTGGCCGGCGGGTACGCAACTGACGATATGTGCCCCCTCCAGGGAGATGCGGGCGCTCACCCGGGCATGGGCGATCTCGATAAAGTCGCGGCCCTGTTCATTGCGCCGCAGGACCACACCCTCTGCGATCGCTGTGACCTGCTCCTGTAATTGCGCCATGTGTTCTCCCGTCGTTGCTCATTTCTGACCAAGCATAAGGTAACAAGAGCGGTTTTACAGGGGGTGGAGCATGCACTAGGGTAACTGAAGGTGCCCGGATTGCATTTCGGGGCGCCTGGTGAGCCTGGCCTCTTCATTTTCGCCAGCCTCAAGTGGGAGAAATAGCCATGCTGAATACCACTCGACTGTGCGCCACCCTGGCCTTGCCTGTCCTGCTGGCCAGTTGTTCCGGTGAAGAAACGACCGCCGCCGCCCTCGCCCATCCGGATGAAACCGGGGTACTCAAGGTCTCCACGCGTAATGGGTCGACCACCTACTACACCGATCGCTTTGATCAGCCTGCCGGCCCCGAATACGATCTGGTCAGCCGTTTTGCCGAGGCGCAGGGCTGGGAGGTGGAATGGGATATCCAGTTTTCCACCGCAGCGGTGCTACGCCAGCTTGCCGAAGGCAGTTCCCACCTGGGGGCAGCCGGTTTGACCCGCCTCGCATCCCGCGACGAGCGTTTCACCCAGGGGCCAGTCCACCACAGTGTCCGCGAGCAGTTGATCTGTCATCGGGAGATGGTTCCGTTACCCACCACATTCGACAAGCTGGAGGGCGTCGAGATCCAGGTCGTTGCGGACTCCAGTTATGTCGAGACACTCGACAATGTGGTCGCCGAGCATCCGGCCGTCAGTTATGCAACTACCGAGGAGTTGGGTACGGAGCAGTTGCTGGCAGCGGTTTTTGAAGGCGAGCTGGACTGCACCGTGGCCGATTCCAATATTGTGGCGATCAACCGCCGCTCGATGCCCGAGCTGGCTGTGGTCATGGACCTGTCGGAGGAGCAGCAGATCGGCTGGTACCTGGCTCCGGGCAATGACACCCTGGCCGCCGAGGCCGAGCAATGGATGAGCACCGACGCGGGGGCTGCGGCTATTTCCTATGTAGACACCCATTATTACGCCTACATTTCGGAATTCGATTTTGTCGACCTCGATACCCTGGTCAGCCGTATCGAGAATCGTCTGCCGCAGTATATCGACGAGTTCATGCGGGCCGAGGAGCAGACCGGCATGCCGGCTGACCTGCTGGCCGCCCTCGCCTATCAGGAATCCCACTGGGATCCCCTGGCGCGCAGCCCGACCGGCGTGCGGGGGTTGATGATGCTTACGCAAAATACCGCCAGGTCGCTGGGCGTCACCAACAGGCTTGATCCGGTGCAGAGTATCGACGGCGGCGCGCGCTACCTGGCTGGCCGTTATGAACTGCTGCCCGAGGATATCCCCGATCCCGACCGCATATTCCTGGCTCTGGCTGCCTACAACGTCGGACGGGGTCATGTGCTGGATGCGCGGCGGCTGGCGCGCCAGCTGGGCAAGAATCCCGACTCCTGGTCCGACATGCGCGAAGTACTGCCTCTGCTGGCCGACAAGCGCTACTACCCTGACCTGCGTCACGGCTATGCCCGTGGCTACGAGCCGGTGCATCTGGTCGAGCGGGTACGCAATTACCGGGACGTCATCAGCATGGCATTCCAGTAGCGGGGCCAGTGGCGCGCACTAAAAAGCCCTGTCTGACGGCAACACAAGGCTGCCGACAGACAGGGCTTTCAATAACTCTGGGCTAGTGTGGCTCAGCTGTTTTCGATGCGAAATCCGACCTTCACCACGACCTGGTAGTGAGCTACCTTGCCATCCACGATATGTCCGCGAGTTTCCTGTACTTCGAACCATTCCACGTTTCTGACCGTCTTGCTGGTTTCGGCCACTGCGTGCTGGATTGCCTCTTCGATGCTGGTCGTAGAGGAACCGACCACTTCGACCTTCTTGTAGACGTGATGATTGGACATGGTGTTCTCCTTGCTGTGCATGTGCAGAAAGTATGGCAAGGGATACGGATGTTAGTTCAACACCGCAGCCCTCCGGTTGCTACATGATGTTGCCATGGTCGCAGTAGCATCCGCTGTCCGGGAGGCTGAACGTGAGGGTGAAAAGACAGTCCAAAATCAAGGCGCTGCCCGCTTTTACGGCCGGCAGCATTGCATAATTGCGTTTCAGGCTTATAATCGGTAACGCAAATCAATCTCATTATGACCCAAACGGGTACAGGGAGTACTAATCCATGGCAGTTCAGTTTCCACTCAAGGCATTGGCGCTGGCAGTGTCCGCCACGTTCATCCTGACCGCGTGCAATAACGATGAAGAATATGCGCCCGCCGAGGCGGCGAGTGATTCCCCCGCCGTTGACAGCATGGTCGATGTGGAGCCGGGCGCGGAAGTCTTCCCCGCGGAAGAGAATGAAACCGGCGCCGAGGGTGTCGATTCGCAGGCGGTGGCAGAGCATTATGCCGACCTGGCCTATGCCAATTATCAGGATGCGCTGAAAACAGCCCGCGCCCTGAACGAGGCAACCGATGCGCTGATTGCCGAGCCCACCGAGGAGAATCTCGCGGCTGCCAAGCAGGCATGGCTGCAAGCCCGCGTCGCCTACCAGCAATCTGAAGTCTTCCGTTTCGGCAATCCGGTGGTCGACGAATGGGAAGGTCAACTCAATGCATGGCCCCTGGACGAAGGCATGATCGACTATGTCGCCGGCGACGACTATCAGCATGAGATGGGCAACGAAGGCGCGACTGCCAACATCATCGCCAATCAGGAAATCAATGTCGGCGGCGAAACCATCGATGTCGGTACGCTGACCCCCGACCTGCTGGCCAACCTGAACGAAGCGGGCGGCTCAGAGGCGAACGTGGCTACCGGTTATCATGCAATCGAATTTCTGCTCTGGGGTCAGGACCTGAACGGCTTCGAATACGGTGCAGGCAGCCGGCCAGTGACTGACTATGCCAAGGGTGAAGATTGCACCCACGGTAACTGTGATCGTCGCGGCCAGTATCTGGACGCTGTGACCGACCTGCTGGTGACCGACCTGGAATGGATGGTTGGCCAATGGGCGCCGGACGAAAGCGGCAACTACCGTCAGGAGCTGCTGAGCGAGGCACCACAGCAGGTGTTCCAGAAGATGCTGTTTGGCATGGGCTCGCTGTCTCTGGGCGAACTGGCTGGCGAGCGGCTGAAGGTCGCGCTGGAAGCCAACTCCTATGAAGACGAACACGATTGCTTCAGCGATAACACCCACAACTCGCATTTCTACAATGCCAAGGGCATCCAGAACATCTATCTGGGCACCTACACCACCACCGGTGGCGAAGAGGTCTCCGGACCTTCCCTGTCCGATCTGATGCAGACCCGCAATGCGGAGCTGGACCAGGAGCTGCGCAACGATCTGGAGCAGACCATGTCTGCGCTGGAAACCATGAAGCAGGCAGCCGAGTCAACTGAAGAGCCGATGTCCTTCGACATGATGATCGCGCCGGGTAATGAAAAAGGCGCCGAGATCGTCAATAATGCGATCGCCGCACTGGTCGAGCAGACCGGCAGCATCGAGCAGGTGGCTGCGGAGCTGGGTCTGGAGTCTCTCGAGCCCGATGACGCCGGGCACGCCTTCTGAACCGGTAAACGACCCGGTACCAGGAGGAATCTGCTGGAGCGGTCCGCTGCTTCAGCAGCAAGCGAAAGCCCGGCGCATGGCGCCGGGCTTTCATCCGTTTGGCGACAACACAGACATGCTTTCATGAATTCACCTATCAAGGTTCCCCGTACGGCCGCCGTGCGGCTGTGCTGCTCGATTCTGTTCGCCGGGCTGCTTGCCGGTTGCGGCGAGGCCAGGAGCTATCCGATCCAGGACACACCTGACACCGGTGGCGAAGGCACAGTAGAGAAGTCCGACCACAATGCCTTTTCACTTCCCCAGGGCAATCTGTCCATGACCAAGCGTCTGGATTTCAGTGTAGGCAACAGTTTCTTCCGCAATCCCTGGGTCATAGCGCCATCGAGTACCGACGCGCGCGATGGCCTGGGCGCGCTGTTCAATACCAATTCCTGCCAGGGCTGTCATATCAAGGACGGTCGTGGCCACCCACCCCAGTTGGGCGAAGCAAGCATTTCCCTGTTCCTGCGCCTGGCGGTTCCGGCCGATGCCGAGAAAGACGCGGTGATGCTGGAGCAGCACGGGTTCGTACCGCATCCGGTATACGGCAGTCAGCTGCAGACTGCTGCCATCCCCGGTTTCAAGCCGGAAGCTGAGCTGATCATTGACTGGGCCCAGCGGGAGGAGGTGTTGGCCGACGGCACCCGTGTCACCCTGCGTGTGCCGGATTACCGCATCGAGAATCCGCAGTACGGCCCATTGTCCGCCGACGTGCTGATATCGCCCCGGGTGGCGCCGCCGATGATCGGGCTTGGCCTGCTGCAAAGTATCCCCGCGGAGCAGATCCTGGCCGCAGCCGATCCCGACGACGCCGACAACGACGGCATTTCCGGCAAAGCCAATCGGGTCTGGGACAAGACGGCGAAGACCAGCGTGCTCGGCCGCTTTGGCTGGAAAGCCAGTGAGCCCAGCGTCATGCAGCAAAGCATGGGCGCTTTTGCCGGCGACATGGGGCTGACCTCCACCCTCTCGCCTGTGACCGACTGCACGCCCAGTCAGGGCTGCGAACGGGCTCCCCACGGTGGCGAGCCCGAGGTCAGCGACGAAGTCGCCGGGTTCATTGATTTCTATGCCAGCAGCCTTGCGGTGCCGGCCCGCCGTAATCTCGAGGATCCCCAGGTCATGACCGGAGCTCGGCTGTTCAACGAGAGCCAGTGCGCCGCTTGCCATACGCCGCGCCACGTGACCGGTGAAGCGCCCGGTCGTCCGGATCTCAGCCACCAGACGATCTGGCCCTACACGGATCTGCTACTGCATGACATGGGACCGGGACTGGCTGATGGTAGAGACGAATTTCTGGCTGATGGCAACGAGTGGCGAACGCCGCCCCTCTGGGGTATCGGCCTGGCCCAGCAGATCAACCCGCGCTCCGGCTTTCTGCATGACGGGCGCGCCGAGACGCTGGAACAAGCGATCCTCTGGCATGGCGGCGAGGCTCAGGCCTCGGCTGATCGTTACCGCGCGATGCCCGTGGAGGACCGCACGGCGCTCATTCGTTTTCTCGAGTCATTGTGATCAAGGCTTTCAGGAGTATGCCCATGCCCTTCCCTCTCCGGTCCACAAGACCGATCACCGCCCTGTTTGGTCTGGCGCTCGCCCTGTCGACAACGGCGGCGTTCGGCCAGCCGGCGACTGCGCTCTGGCATTCGGATCTTGCCGGCGGTTACCAGGCTCTGGTGGAGCGTTCCGATGCGCTGCAACAGCGCGCACAGAGCTATTGCGCGGCGCCGAAGGAACACAGTCTGGAAACCGTCAGCGAGGCCTGGGAAGAGGCATTCATGGCCTGGCAGCGCGTGCGCTTTGTTGATTTTGGCCCGATCGAACAGGACAACATTGCCTGGCAACTGCAGTTCTGGCCTGACTCCAAGAACCTGGTCGCGCGCAAGACCGATAACTGGTTGAAAGGCGACCAGCCGATCAATGCGGCCGCGCTGGCCGCTGACAGCGTGGCCGCCAAGGGCTTCCCGGCGCTGGAATACCTGTTGTTCGATCCCCGCGTGAGGGATGGCAAGCAGGCCCTGCCCCATGCGCGAACCTGCGAGCTGGTAGAGGCGATCAGTGCGCAGATCCATGACAATGCCACGCGCCTGCACAGTGACTGGTCCCGTTTCGGCTCCCACTACCAGAGCCGTGCCGAATATGAGCATACGACCGTCTCGGCGGCCATGCATACGCTGGAAATCCTGCGTGACAAGCGCCTGGCAGCTCCAATGGGACTGGGCGGCAAAGGTCGGCGCAATCCCTATATTGCAGATGCCTGGCGCAGTGGTGAATCCCTGGAGGCCATCGAGGCGACCCTGAGGGGCTTGCAGACCTATTTCCTGCCGGGTTTTCTCCAGCTCATGCAGGCCCGTCAGATGACGCCCCTCGGCGAGCAGTTCGGCCTCCGGCTGAATGAAGCCCTGGTGCGGCTGGACAGCATGCCGGACGCCATGGCTCCGCTGCTGAAGACCGATGATGGTTACCGTAGCCTGCAATTGCTCTACATCGACCTTGACCGTCTGGCTACGCTACTCAACGGCACGATCGCCAGCGAACTGGGGATCATCAAGGGTTTCAACGCCAGCGACGGAGACTGAACCAGATGGACCGCAGAGCCTTTTTGCGTGCGAGTCTTGGCAGTGCCAGTGCACTGGCTGTCGTGAGCGTATTGGGCCCCGCCGCCTTTGCCAGTGATGCGTCCGGGCCAGCCGCCTGGACGGAGCCTCTGGTGTTCAGCGCGGTAGACGATGCCCAGGGCCGGCATTTTATCGCCGCGATCAGACCTGACGGCCATATTGCGTTTCGGCTGCCGGTGCCGGAGCGTGGTCACGGCGGCTGCCGCCGGCCGCTTGCGGATGAAGTCGTCATGTTCAGCAGGCGTCCCGGTCGATATTACCAGGTGATCGATTTCAGACAGGGCGCTATCGTCCGTCAGATCGAAGCTGAAAAGGATCATCATTTCTACGGTCACGGGGTCTTCAGCCCTGATGGCGATCTTCTGTATGTGACAGCCAACCATTTCCCCAGCGGCGGCGGTCGCATCCTGGTGTACGACGCCAGGCAGGCATATCGTTTGCTGGGCAATCTGGAGCTCGATGGCATCGGCCCCCACGAGATACGTCTGCACCCGGACGGCCAGACCCTGGTGATCGCCCTCGGAGGAATCAGGACGCATCCTGACTATGACCGCTTGAAACTCAACATTGCCGACATGCAGCCCGCCCTGCTGCTGATCGACCGCCAGACCGGCCGAACGGTCCAGCGCCACGAGCCTTCCCATCATCAGCTCAGTTGTCGACACCTGGATGTCAGCAAGGAAGGCATCGTCATAGCGGGCTATCAGTTTGAAGGGCCGGAATGGGAAGCCCCGCCGCTGATTGCCCGCCTCGATAGCGCGACAGCCGCCTTCAGCGAGATAAGCCTGGCCGAGCCCGAGCAGGCGGCGCTGCACAATTACATCGCCAGCATCGCCATTGATCCAGCGAGTCGGCTGGTGGCGGTCACGGCGCCGCGGGGTAACCGCGCGCTGTTACTGGACTACCGGAGCGGTGAGCACATCGAAACAGTCGAGATCAGTGATGTTGCCGGCGCCCTGGCAGCCCAGGGCAAGGCGTTCATGTTCACATCAGGGCTGGGAGGAATATATCGTGGCAGCGCAAATGAGGCTGCCCGTATAGAAGGTAGCGATCTGCGCTGGGATAACCACCTGACAGCGACAGACCTGAGGACCGGTTAGCGACTGGCGACCATTTTCTCGATGCACGCCCGCGACGTCTCGGGCAACTGAGTGAAATGCAGGCCGGTCCAGTACTGGCCTCCGGCAAGACTCTCGCGATTCCACAGGCTTTCCGCGTCGAGAAAGAACTCGGTAAGACCGTTGAGCGTCATGGGCAGGCTGACCTGCAGGGCAAAGCGCCTGAACAGGTCAATCGGCTTGTCGCTCAGGAGCATCAGGCCTTCGGTATGCAGATCGACCACCCTGCCCAGGTGGTCTCCGGTGTCCAGATCATAAACCTCGAGGCTGGTGCTCACTGTCTGTCGTTCCAGTTTTCGTTTTTCGTACATAGTTGACTCAATGGCCAAGATAGAGACCCCCCTGCCCGCGCGAGCGGTCAATGGTGACAGTCTGCGTGATTCCGATGCTGGCTAACAGCCAGACGACGGAGAATTTACGTTAACCAGGCCACAATCCAGCTACAATCCTGACCCTCTCGGGATGATGGCATAATGCCATACTATTGCAGGTGGAGAGAAGATCCCGTTGCAGTAGCGGGGAAAGACAGGCCGGGTTACTCTGCAATGAACACACTACAAGGAAACACTGCATGCTACGCAAGGCTCTTTCGACTTTTTTTTGTGCCGCCCTTATCGCCTTCCCCGCCGTGGCCCATGAATACGAACTCGGCGAGCTGTACATCGATCACCCCTGGGCCCGCCCATTACCGCCCGTGGTGCCTTCCGGCGCTGCCTATCTGCGGATACAGAACCGCGGCGCAGGCACGCATACCCTGCTCGCGGCCCGGTCTCCCATTGCCGACAAGGTCGAGGTCCACGAGCACGTCCATGTCGATGGCCTGATGAAGATGCAGCAGGTAGAGCGTTTGACCATCCCTGCCGGTGAAACGGTCACCTTTGCGCCGGGTGGCTACCACCTGATGATGTTCGGTCTCAAGCAGCCGCTGGTGGCCGGTGAGCGCTTCCCGGTGACCCTGGTGTTCGAGGAAGCAGGCAGCATCGAGGTGGAGGTGATGATAGGTGACGCGCCCGCCGCGCCCGTCACTCAGGAGGCGCCGGTCGTCGAGCCCGAAGCGGATCAGCACCACCATCACTGAGCTCAGTCATCCCCGGCGGGCTTGCGGTCGAGCAGATGGAAGCGCGGTAGCTCAAGGTGCCAGCGTATGGCTGCCAGCCGTATCGCCAGCACCGTACTGACAGCGATGGCCACATCCAGATCGGCCGGTGTTTCCAGCCGGGACAACACGATGTACACCAGGGAGCCGACAATGCAGGCCGTGGCGTAGATCTCGCGGTGGAAGATCAGCGGGATCTCGTTGCAGATGATGTCGCGAATCACGCCGCCAGCCACACCGGTCATCACGCCCATGATCACAGCCGCACTGACGGGCACCGACTGCGCCAGTGCGACCTGGGTACCGATCACGGTAAAGATGGCCAGACCGAATGCATCGGCGACCAGAAGGCCCGTCTCGTGAATGGGCCGGGTCAACCGCACCCAGACGATCGTGCCCAGTGCCGCCAGCACGGCAACCAGTATGTACAGATCGTCACGTATCCAGACCACCGGATGGTTGTCCAGGATGGTATCGCGCAGCGTACCGCCACCGAGTGAGGTGACAATGGCAATGACCAGCACGCCGAACAGATCCATGGACTTGCGGCCGGCCACCAGCGCACCGGATATGGCAAAGACCGCCACGCCAAAGAGATCGAACGCATAGAACCAGCTCATGCCGGCAGCTCCTTCGGGGCGGTCTAGTCGACGCGGGTGGGCACGCGCATGGTGACGAACTCTTCCGCAGCGGTCGGGTGGATCCCCAGCGTGGCGTCGAACATGGCCTTGGTCGCGCCGGCCTTCAGCGCGATCGCCATGCCCTGCACGATCTCCCCTGCCTCCGGGCCGACCATGTGCACGCCGAGTACCCGATCGGTCTGCTTGTCCACGACCATCTTCATGAGGCTTTCCTCGCCTCTGCCGGCGAGCGTGTTGCGCATCGGCCGGAAGCGGCTCTCGTAGATCGCCAGACTGTAGCCCTGCTTGCGCGCCTGCTCCTCGGTCAACCCGAGGGCTGCGACGTTGGGAATGCAGAAGACTGCGGTCGCAATGTCGTTGTAGTCGACCGGGCGGTACTCTTCGGGCTTGAACAGACGGCGCGCCAGGGCCATACCCTCGGCGAGGGCGACAGGCGTCAGCTGCATGGTGTGCGTGACGTCGCCAATCGCGAACACCGCCGGATCACTGGTCTGGTAGTCCCGGTCAACGTCCACGTAGCCATGGTCGTCCAGTTTCACTGCTGTGTTTTCCAGGCCGAGTCCGGCCAGGTTCGGCCGCCTGCCGGTGGCATACAACACCAGATCGGTTTCCAGCGTCGAGCCGTCGGACAGGGCGACATGCAGTACGCCGTCTTCGCTGCGCTCGACCGACAGCACATCGGTGTTGAAACGCACGTCCAGCTTCTTGGCCTTCATCGTGGTGGCCATATGTTCGCGGATGCTCTGATCAAATCCGCGCAGGAACAGGTCGCCACGGTACAGCTGCGTCACTTCGCAGCCGACACCGTGAAAGATGCTGGCGAATTCGATCGCGATATAGCCGCCACCCACCACTGTGACGCGTTTGGGCAGGGTCTCGAGATAGAACGCTTCGTTCGAACTGATGACGTGCTCGCTACCGGGAAACTGGGGAATATAAGGCCACCCGCCCGTGGCAATCAGGATGCGTTCTGCCGTATAGGTCTTGTCGCCTACAGCCACGGTATGCGAGTCCACGAAGCGAGCGCGGCCATCGATCAGGGTCACTCCGGCGCTGGACAGCAGATTGCGATAGATACCATTGAGCCGGGTAATCTCGCGGTTCTTGTTCTCCAGCAACCGGCTCCAGGTGAACTGTGTCTCGCCGATATCCCAGCCGTAGCCCTGGGCATCTTCCATGTCTTCGGCAAAGTGCGCGGCGTAGGCGAACAGCTTCTTGGGCACGCAGCCGACGTTGACGCAGGTGCCGCCCAGATACAGGTCCTCGGCGACCCCGACTCTGGCGCCATAGCTGGCGGCCAACCGGCTGGCCCTGACCCCGCCTGACCCGGCTCCGATCACGAAAAGATCAAAATCAAACTCGCTCATGTTCTCCGCCTGACTGCTGAAAAAGAAGCGACAGCATAACGCATCAGGGCGTGCGATGGGCATGGGCACGGCTCGCTGAACCCTGCCCGCGGACAGATCATGATTCGATCTGTTTCTCGCCCCGGTTCTTGCCGTCCCGGGATGCATGCTCGATGGTGGCGTTGAGTTCGGCGCCCAGTAGCAACACGGCCGAGGATATGTAGAAAAACAGCAGCAGCACGATCATTGCGCCAATGCCGCCGTACATTGCGTCGTAGTTGCTGAAGTTGCTCACATAGAAACCGAAGCCCAGGGACGCAGCGATCCATATGATCACCGCCACCACTGAGCCGGGCGTGATGAAGCGAAACGCCTGCTCCACGTCCGGCATCAGGTAATAGAGTATCGCCACCACCAGCATCAGCAGCAGGATTGCCGCCGGCCAGCGCAACCAGGCCCACAGGGTGACGGCCATGTCGCCCAGTCCGACCCAGCTACCCATCCACTCGATCCACTGTGGCCCCACGACCATCAGTGCTGCAGCCACCAGCAGTACGATGGCGATGCCGATGGTGTAGAGCACCGAAAGGGAGTACAGCTTCCAGCCCGGCCTGGACTCGCGCACGTTGTAGGCCTTGTTCATCGCGTTCATCAGGGAGCGTATACCATTGGAGGCGACCCATATGGCCACCACGATAGCCACCGAGAAGATGCTGTTCTTGCCGCTCTGCAGATCGGTAATCACCGGGTCGATGACCTCCTGGGCCGTCGCCGGCAGGACCAGCGCGGCCTGCTCGCGCAGCCAGGTAAAGAAATTGCCCAGATTGAGAAAACTGAGCATGGCAATCAGAAACAGCAGGAACGGAAACAGCGAGAAAAGCGCACGGTATGACAGCGCCGCCGCGTAGGTCGGCATATCGTCGTCGATGAAATTCCGGAAGGTTCTCTTGATGATCGAAAAGGTGCTTACTCCGTGCAGGTCCAGAAAAGCCATAGCCATCCCTCAATGCGGTGTGCGTCTCTATAGTCTGACGATTACAACACGTCAGAGTTCGGTCAGGTCAAACGGCAATGCCGCTCAACGGCAGCGCACCGGCCACAGCTGCTGCCACGAGGTGGTGTAATTCGGACTCTTCAATGCCTGCTTCATCCCCCAATGGGGCGTTACCGGCACCCGCGCCGGACGCAGCGTACCCCGCCCCCAGCGGCCATTGACGGCGTCCAGCACGCCCATCACTTTCTGTGCCGCACTGGGCTGCAGCTCGGCGAACAGATCGTCGGTAAACTGGCCGCGCTGGCACAAATCCAGTAACAGAATCTCTGCCTTGGCGTAGGCATACCCGGGCCGGAAGATGTGTTCCAGCCCCTGTTGTGCAGCTCGAATGATCAGGCGTGTGTCGTCCGAGGGGTAAGGTAGATCGCAGACCACACCTCGGGAGAACCTGACCTCGTCGGGATTGAACATGCCGGTGCGAATGGCGACCCGTACGCGTCGGCACAGGGAGCCCTGCGCCCTGAGTTTCTCGCAGGCGCGGGTGGTGTAGCTGGCCACCGCCTCGCGGATGGGATCGAGGTCGTACAGCCGCTGGCCGAAGGCACGGCTGCTGCAGATCTCCTGCTTGGCCGGAGCCGCCTCTTCCAGCGCCAGGCAGGGCGTGCCACGCAACTCCCGCGCGGTCTTTTCCACCAGCACGCTGAACTGCTTGCGCAGTGTCCAGGCATCCGCCTGGGCCAGATCCCAGGCGGTGATGATACCCATCGCGGTCAGATGAGCGTTCATGCGCCGGCCGACCCCCCACACCTCCCCCACCGGCATGGCCTTGAGCAACTTGTCGCGGCGATCAGGATCGCAGACATCCACTACCCCGCCGGTCTGGGTCTGCCAGCGCTTGGCCGCCGCATTGGCGAGTTTGGCCAGTGTCTTGCTGGGCGCGATACCGACCCCGGTGGGAATGCCGGTCAATTTCAGTACCCGGGCGCGAATCAGCCGTCCCAGCGCCTCCCGGTCGGCTACGCCGGTCATATCGGCGAAGGCTTCGTCGATCGAGTAGATCTCCAGCGCCGGCACCAGCCCCTCGATGACCGTCATCACCCGCTCGCTCATGTCGCCATACAGGGCATAGTTCGAGCTGAACGCCAGAACGCCGTGGCGCTCCAGGGTGCTGCGCACCTTGTGGTAAGGCTCGCCCATCTTCACGAAGGGCTTGGCGTCGGCCGACCGGGCGATGATGCAACCGTCATTATTGCTCAGCACCACGATGGGCACGCGCTGCAGGTCCGGGCGGAAAACGCGCTCGCAGGAGGCATAGAACGAGTTGCAGTCGATCAATGCAAAAACCGGGTCAGCCATGGCTGCGGTGCCTGCGTATGCTGTCGGTCACCACGCCCCAGATGACCAGGTCATCGCCCTCGAGCACATAGCGCGGCGGGTATCCGGGGTGCTCCGAATGCAGGACCACCTCCTCGCCACGGATCGACAGCCGCTTGACGAAGGTCTCACCATTGATCGCGGCGATCACCACGTCGCCGTGACGGCCCGCCAGGGCTCGACTGACGACCAGCACATCGCCGTCCAGAATGCCCGCCCCGGTCATGCTGTCGCCCTCGGCGCGCACCAGATAGGTATGTGGTGCGTCGATATCCAGCAGTTCGTCCAGCGAGAGCGTCTGCTCCATATGATCCTGCGCCGGGCTGGGAAAGCCCGCAGGCACACGACAGGAAAAAAAGGGTAGCTCGATAACGGAGCTGCCCACCGGACCCAGGACGAAAACGGCGCTCATGTCAGAAACCCTGCTTGGATAAATGCTGTATGTGCATACAGTACACGAAATCCGCTATTCAGGTGTAAAGGGAAAATGTAACGCGCGGGGCCAGCTGCCTACGGGAGCATCGGCGACCACCCGGAGATCACATTTGGGCGGTTGGAGAAGCGGGCTGATTGCGGCTAAGATACTGTTTAACTAAAAGGAGAGCCCATGCGATCAATCATTGCGCTTGTTGGACTGGTGACGTTTTCGGCGGGCGCTGACGAGCTATGCAGCCAGGTGTCCGAGGCCGCCATCAATGTGATGGAAGCACGCCAGGGCGGGGTATCCCGGACTGCCATGAGGCGGATAGCAGAGCTGCAGGAACCGCTAGAGCGAGACGTGATGCTCGAGCTCATCGTGGCTGCCTATGAATCGGAGGTCCACTTGTCGGCTGAGGCAAGGCGGCAGGAAGTTGCCGAATTCGGCGATGCGTCCTATCAACAGTGTCTTGAATCCCGGACGCCGGAATAGCGTCGTTCTGATTCAGTTACCCGCTTCAGCGTTCGGTTCGAGTTGATTGATGGTGATGGCTTTCGGATTTGAACCGCAACCGGGTATCCGCAATAGCTGAAGGCCGCATGATCAGTGGTGCCCGGAGCCGGAATCGAACCGGCACGGGGTTACCCCCGAGGGATTTTAAGTCCCTTGCGTCTACCAGTTTCGCCATCCGGGCTAGCAGGTACTGAAGAGTCGTACTGAATAATGGAGGCCGAGGTCGGAATCGAACCGGCGTACACGGATTTGCAATCCGCTGCATGACCACTCTGCCACCCGGCCTCAAGGGAAAACAGCTACGTTGTGGGTGAGTCGAACGTAGCTTTTATCGATACGGGCAATCGCAGTAAAAACATCTCAGATATTAACTTATCTCGTTGATAAGACTGATATTTTTCAAGCGTCCTGCAATCGATGGGCTGCATTATGTATTAATTTGGAGGGCTTGGCAAGCATGCCCTGAACTCTAGGGGCAGACCTGCTCATACAAAGGGTCGCCAGGCTCAAGCTGCCGCATAGCGGACACTCGCAGGGCCCCATCCTCGGCCATTGGCACAAGATCCCGTGTATCACAATTGAGCAGCTGGGTCTGGTGAGACACCAGGTCCACGTATTCCTTGTCGAATGTGTAGAGTATGAACTGACGGAGACGCTGCTCGTCCCGATCAATCCGGATGATGTTGTCGGTGTCCAGTACGGTAAAGCCTACTGTCATCGGGAACAGGTAAGTCCAGGGTCGCCAGAACACGCCCTCCTGATCCAGAGCGACCACCTGTGACGCGGGAGGTAACTGGCTTTGTTTGTGCTCGAACCAGGAATACTCATAGTAGATCTGGTAAGCCAGCATCCCCGCGCCGGCAAATACTGGAACGATCCATGTAGGCAGCTTCTTTCCGGTCAAACCACGCAACAGGAAACCGACCCCCGCCGCACCCAGGCCTGCTACAGCCAATGCAAATAAATGCCAGATCATAAATTCATTTCCGCAAATAAGGCGGGCTTCCATAAGGAAGCCCGCTCAGGTTCAGCCAGCTGCAGAGCGTAGCCCTGCAGGTCTGGCCTGGATAGTACTCAGTGATCCAGCGCGGTGCCAGCTCCTTTCGGGTAGCGGACGCTTTCTACCAGATCCTGAATTTCCTGCGGAGGTGCCTCTGTCGCGTAGGCTACTGCGAATGCGACGGCAAAGTTGATCAGCGCACCCACTGCCCCGAAGGCCAAGGGCGAGATGCCGAACACCCAGTTCGCTGGAATGTTTTCCAGGGTGTTGGTACCCGGAATGAAGAACCAGCCCAGATAGATGAAGATGTACACGGTGGTGGCGATCAAGCCGGCCAGCATGCCCAATACCGCGCCCTTGCTGTTGATGCGCTTGGAGAAAATACCCATCATCAATACCGGGAAGATGGTCGCCGCGGCAATACCGAACGCCAGTGCGACCACCTGTGCAGCAAATCCGGGTGGATTGATACCCAGGTAAGTGGCAATGACGATGGCCACCGCCATGGAAATACGGGCTGCCAGCATTTCTCCCTTATCCGTGATATCGGGTTTGATGATCTTCTTGATCAGGTCATGACTGATTGCCGATGAAATCGCCAACAGCAGACCCGCAGCAGTGGAAAGCGCCGCTGCAATGCCCCCCGCCGCAATCAGGCCGATGACCCATCCCGGCAGATTGGCGATCTCAGGGTTCGCCAGTACCAGAATATCGTTGTTCACGACCAGCTCACTGCCCTCCCAGCCACGCGCTTCGGCTGTTTCGGCAAATGCAGGCACATCGTTGTACATCTGGATACGACCGTCATTGTTCTTGTCTTCATAGCTGACAAGCCCGGTTGCTTCCCACGTCCTGATCCAGTCTGGCCGTTCCTCGTATTCCAGTGCTTCGGCGGTCGGACCTTCAGGATAGATGGTGTTGATCAGGTTCAAACGGCCCATGGAGGCGACAGCGGGTGCAGTGGTATACAGAATCGCGATGAATACCAGTGCCCAGCCAGCGGTCCAGCGAGCATCGGCGACCTTTGGCACAGTGAAGAAGCGGATGATGACGTGTGGCAGACCAGCAGTACCGATCATCAACGACACGGTGAACAGGAACATGTTCAGCTTGTTGGAGACGTCAGCGGTATAGTCCTGAAAGCCAAGCTCATTAACCACTTGATCCAGTTTCTGCAACATGGGCATGCCGGACTCCAGATGGGTTCCGAACAGACCTGTTTGCGGCAACACGTGACCGGTCATTTGCAGCGAAATAAAGATCGCGGGAATGGTGTAGGCAATGATCAGCACGACGTACTGGGCTACCTGGGTGTAGGTAATACCCTTCATGCCGCCCAGCACCGCATAAGCGAATACCACTGCAGATGCGATAATCAGGCCGGTGGTGCTGTCGACTTCAAGAAAGCGCGCAAATGCCACGCCGGCACCGGTCATCTGTCCGATAACGTAGGTGGTGGAAATCACCAGAAGACAGATGACCGCTACTACCCGCGCCGCATTGCTGTTGAAGCGATCTCCGACGAAATCCGGCACGGTGAATTTACCGAATTTGCGCAGATACGGAGCCAGCAACATGGCCAGGAGCACGAAGCCGCCGGTCCAGCCCATCAGGAATGACGAGTTGACATAGCCCACCGAGATAAGGCCAGCCATTGAGATGAAGGAAGCCGCAGACATCCAGTCAGCAGCCGTCGCCATGCCGTTCGCGACGGGATGCACGCCCCCGCCTGCGACATAGAATTCTTTGGTTGACCCGGCACGTGCCCATATCGCAATGAAGATATAGACAGCGAAAGACCCGCCGACGAACAAGAGGTTGATAACGAATTGGCTCATTCCGGTTACTCCTCCAGGCCGAATTTTTGGTCCAGACGATTCATTTTCCAGGCATAGAAGAAGATCAGGAAAACGAACGTCAGAATCGAGCCTTGCTGGGCAAACCAGAAGCCAAGATCTGCGCCACCGACCGAAATGCCAGATAGCACAGGTCGTAACAAGATACCGAAGCCGAATGAAACCGTAGCCCAGACTGCCAGGCATCCGTAGATCAGGCGTAGATTCGCCGACCAGTACGCCTTGGCTTTTTCTTTATCATCCATCGTCTCTCTCCACTTTATTGTTATTACCGATTTGGGAAATTCCACTAGCTCGGAAGGGTTCCGTGCTAGCGATTCTGCAAAATTCGGCCTGACAATAAATCCCCGACATTAGTCTTAGGCTTTGATTGCGTGCACAGACAGGCGCCAGGGGGATGGGGATCTTTAGCGGAGAAACAACGAAAAAAGCCACCCGGAGGTGGCTTTGATCTGAATATGGAGCGGGAAACGAGACTCGAACTCGCGACCCCGACCTTGGCAAGGTCGTGCTCTACCAACTGAGCTATTCCCGCACATGTTTACAGCGTTTCTGAGTTGTTGCTTAGCAACGGCGCCCATTCTATCCTGCTGCGCCGCTCTGTCAAGTCATTGATTCGGAAAAACTTATTTGTCGCTTTTTTGATCAGGCTGCATGCTCATGTAGGGCCAGGCGGCCTTCAGATACAGGCACATGGACCATAGGGTGAGTATGGCCGAGATCATCAGCAGTACATAACCCAGGATCACCCAGGCGGTAAAGGTCGGCGGGTTGGCCAGCAACACGATCAGGGCGACCATCTGGGCAGCAGTCTTGTACTTGCCCAGGTTGGACACCGCGACCTGCGCCCGGGCACCGAGCTCGGCCATCCACTCGCGCAGCGCCGAAATGACGATTTCCCGCCCGATAATCACCATGGCCGGTGCGGTAATCCAGAAGTTGGCGTGGGACTGGACCAGCAGAATCAGGGCCACAGCGACCATGAGCTTGTCCGCTACAGGGTCGAGAAAGGCCCCGAACGCCGTGCTTTGTTGCCATTTGCGCGCCAGGTAGCCGTCCAGCCAGTCGGTCAGACTGGCCAGCGTAAAGACCACCGCCGCAGCCAGGTAGCTCCAGTGCAGCGGCAGGTAGTACAGCAGGATGAAGATGGGGATCAGGGCGACCCGCAGCAACGTCAATATATTCGGTATATTCATAAACTCTCGGCGACCCTCTCTTGATCACGCATTCTAGTCGCTATGCAGAGATGCATAAATCTGTTCCGCAAGTTTTTTGCTGATACCCGGCACCTTGGCCATTTCCGCTGCACTGGCCCGTCGCAGTTCCTGCAGACCGCCGAAGTGGCGTAGCAGCTCTCGCCGGCGCTTGGGTCCGACCCCTTCGATGCCCTCCAGCGGCGACGTATTGCGCGCCTTGCCACGGCGGGCACGGTGGCCGGTGATGGCGAAGCGGTGGGCTTCATCGCGAATATGCTGGATCAGGTGCAGGGCCGGCGAGTGACCGGGCAGCACCAGCTCTACCTGGGGATCGTTCAGGTACAGCGTCTCCATGCCCGCCTTGCGGGTGACGCCCTTGGCCACGCCGAGCAGGGTCAGATCATGAATGGCCAGCTCTTGCAGTACTTCCAGGGCCATGGACATCTGCCCCTTGCCGCCGTCGACCAGGAGAATGTCGGGCATCTTGCCCTCGCCTTCCTGGATCCGGCTGAAGCGACGCATCAGAGCCTGGCGCATGGCGGCGTAATCGTCGCCGGCGGTTACCCCTTCGATGTTGAAGCGTCGGTAGTCGCTCTTGATCGGCCCCTGGGGGCCGAATACCACACAGGACGCAACGGTCGCCTCGCCACTGGAGTGGCTGATGTCGTAGCACTCCAGGCGCGTGGGCATCTCGTCCAGTTGCAGCGCCTCCTGCAGGGTCTCGAAGCGCACCTGGATGTTCTGCCGGTTGGCCAACATCCCGGTCAGGGCCATCTCGGCGTTGTTCACCGCCATGGTCTGCCAGCGGCTGCGCGTGCCACGCACCCGATGGGTAATGGTCAGGTTGTGGCCGCGGGCCTGGGCCAGGGCCTCGGCGATGACCGGCAGATCCTCGTGCACATCATTGACGATGATTTCTCCGGGCAACTCACGCTCGGCACCGCCCAGATAGAACTGGGGCAGAAAGGCAGCAAGCACCTCCCCCGGCGTCTGTTCAATGGGGACCCGGGGAAAGTGGTTCTTGCTGCCCAGCACCCTGCCCTGGCGCACCATGATCACATGGACGCAGGCGCCTCCGGGCGAAACCGCTGCGGCGACGACATCGACGTTGCCCTGCTCGGTATCCATGCTTTGCTGGTCCTGAACACGTCGCAGCAGGGCCACCTGGTCGCGCAGCTCGGCAGCGCGCTCGAAATCAAGATCCTGGGCCGCCTGCTCCATGGCTCGATTGAGCTCGTCGCTAAGAGCGTTACTGCGCCCCTCCAGAAACATGACCGAGTGACGTACGTCTTCGGCGTACTCCTGCTCATCAACCAGGCCGACACAGGGCGCCTTGCAGCGATTGATCTGGTGTTGCAGGCAGGGACGGCTGCGGTTGCGATAGTAACTGTCCTCGCACTGACGAACCTTGAAGGTCTTCTGCAGCAGGCTAAGGCTCTCGCGAATGGCACCGGCACTGGGATAAGGGCCGAAATACCGCCCCTTCAGCTTCTTGGTACCCCGGTGCAGGCCCAGGCGAGGAAAGCTGTCCTGACTGGACAGAAACACGTAGGGATAGGACTTGTCGTCGCGCAGCAGGATATTGTATGGCGGTCGCGAGGCCTTGATCAGGCTCTGCTCAAGCAGCAGCGCCTCGGTCTCGTTGGCAGTGATGGTGGTATCGATCTGCTGGATCCGCGCCACCAGTGCCGCCGTTTTCGGGCTCAGACCGGTCTTGCGGAAATAGCTGGCCAGGCGCTTTTTCAGGCTCTTGGCCTTGCCCACGTAAAGCAGTTCGCCCTTGGCGTCGAACATGCGATAGACACCGGGCTTGTTACTGGCAGTGGCGAGAAAGGCGCTGGGATCGAACTCGGCAGGCTGCATGCTAGCGGGGAATGGCGTCGATCATGCCGTGGCGGATAGCCAGCAGGGTCAGTTCGACGTCGCTGCTGATGCCGAGTTTCTCGAACAATCGATAGCGGTAGGTGTTGACGGTCTTGGGGCTCAGGCACAGTTTGTCGGCGATGGTCAGCACTTTCTCGCAGCTGACGATCATGTAGGCGATCTGCATTTCCCGTTCCGACAGGCTGTCGAACGGTGATTCGCAGGCCGGAGCAAAGGACTTGAGCGCCAGTTGCTGGGCGATCTCGGGGCTGATGTACCGCTGTCCGCTGGCTACCTGACGTATGGCCGTGACCATTTCATCCAGGGCGGCGCCCTTGGTCACATAGCCTGCCGCGCCAGCCTGCATCAGGCGGGTGGGAAAGGGTTCCTCATGGCATACCGTCACCGCAATGATTCGCAGGTTCTTGTCATGCAGCAACAGCTTGCGGGTCGCTTCCAGCCCACCGATACCGGGCATCCGTACGTCCATCAGGACCACGTCGGGTTTCAATGATCGAGCCTGAGTGACGGCGCTTTCGCCGCAGTTGGCTTCGCCGACCACGTTCAGGCCTGGCACGTCACCGAGCATCCGGCTGATACCCATGCGTACCAGATCATGGTCATCAACCACCAGTACCTTGATCAAATCCCACCCCTTGCGCAAATTGACGGTCGGCGTTTTGTGCCTGCCGGTTATCCGTCTCCGGGCAGCTTTGGCAGTGTCTCCTGCCGCTATTCAATAGCCGCTACCATAGCAAATCGGCGCGCAGAGTGGAACGCTTCTCAGCCGGCCCGGCGAAGCTCCAGTTGGGCTCTCAGTTCATCCAGACAGGCGGGGTCGTCAATGGTCGAGGGTACGGTGAAGACCTCGCCGCTGGCGATCTGTCGCAGGATCCGGCGCAGTATCTTGCCGGAGCGCGTCTTGGGCAGCCGCTGCACGATCAGGCTCTGCTGGAAGCACGCCAGCGCGCCGATCTCCTTGCGCACCAGCGCAGCCAGCTCACTGGCCAGCTGCTGCGGGTCGACCGCCACATCGTTCTTCAATACGACCATTCCCAGCGGCAGTTCACCCTTGAGCTCGTCGGGAACGCCAATCACTGCGCACTCGGCGACTGCGGGGTGGGCGCCCAGTACTTCTTCCATCTCGCCCGTGGACAGCCGGTGGCCGGCGACGTTGATAATGTCATCGGTGCGACCCATGACGAATACGTAGCCGTCCTGATCGATATAGCCGGCATCACCCGAGACATAGAATCCGGGAAAGGTGGTCAGATAACCCGCCCGGAAACGCTCCGGATTACCCCAGATGCCGGTGAGACAACCTGGCGGCAAGGGCAGGCGAATGGCGATGTTGCCCTGCACGCCAGCGGCCACCGGGGCGCCCTCGTCGTCGAGAATGCTCAGCAGATAGCCGGGCATCGGCCAGGTGGCAGACCCCATTTTCGGCTCCTGCAAGCTGTAGCCCGCCGGGTTGGCGGCAATAGCCCAGCCGGTTTCGGTCTGCCACCAGTGATCGATTACCGGACGATCGAAATGTTCCTGCAACCAGGCCCAGGTAGGCGGATCCAGCCGCTCACCGGCCAGATACAGGCGCTCGAGTTTGCTCAGATCATACTGGCTGGCCAGCTTGGCCTCGGGATCTTCCTTGCGGATTGCGCGGAAAGCGGTTGGCGCGGCAAACAGGGCCTTGACGCCGTACTCGCTGCAAACCCGCCAGAAGGCCCCGGCATCGGGCGTGCGGATCGGCTTGCCCTCATAGATGACCGTGGTGCAGCCGGCGAGCAGCGGTCCATAAACGATATAGGAGTGCCCCACCACCCAGCCCACATCGGAGGCTGCCCAGAATACATCGCCGACACCCACGTCATACACCGTCGCCATGCTGTAACGCATGGCCACCGCATGTCCGCCATGGTCACGTACTACGCCCTTGGGTTTGCCTGTAGTGCCTGACGTATAAAGGATATAGAGCGGATCGGTGGCCTGGACGGCCACGGCGTCTGCGGGTTCGGCGTTGGCCAGACTCTGCTGCCAGTCCACATCACGGTCGGCATATAGCTCGGCTCGGCATTGCGGGCGCTGCAGCACCACGCAGCGGCGCACCGGATGCCGGGCCTGGGCAATGGCCGCATCCACCAGCGGCTTGTAGGCAATAATACGGTCAACCTCGATGCCGCAGGACGCGGTGAGCACCACGTCGGCCTGGGCGTCGTCGATGCGTACTGCCAGTTCGGGGGCGGCGAAGCCACCGAATACCACGCAGTGCACGGCGCCGAGCCGCGCGCAGGCGAGCATGGCAATAACCGTTTCGGGGATCATTGGCATGTAGATGATGACCCGGTCACCCCGTGCCACGCCCATGTCGCGCAGCATGCCGGCGCACTGGGCCACGCGGCGGGTCAGATCGGCGTAGGTGATGGAGGACTTGGTGCCGGTGACGGGCGAGTCGTAGATGATTGCGGTCTGCTCGCCCCGGCCGGCCTGCACATGGGCATCAAGGGCCAGCCAGGCGGTGTTCAGGCGGCCATCGGGGAACCACTGCTGCTGGCCATCGGCACCAGACGCAAGAATGCGGGTCGGCGGTGTATGCCATTGCAGTTTCGCCGCCTCGGCGGCCCAGAAAGTTTCAGGGTTCTCGCTGGCCTGAAGATAGGCTTGCTGATAGCTTGATGCAGACATGACGACTGTTCCTCTTGTTTGTCGCCAAGATTAGCTCCTGAGGCCGCGAGGGGAACTAGACTTACGTCGGGTGGGCGTGCGCGCTGCCCTCGCCCACAATAGCCACACATGAAAGAGGGTCTTGCCCATGAATCCGCCTGTGACTAACCGCCCGTGACCAAAGACACCATTTTCGCCGAGGCAGGCAAGGCGGCGGTCATGCAGAACATCCATGGCACCATGACGTTCCTGCTGGCCTATCCGCCCTTCAACCAGATGGAGTCCAACCATCTGGCCTATCTGGTTGAGCACTGTCAGCTGCGTTTTTACGCCCAGGGCGACACGATCATCAGCCCACAGCAGGGGCCGGTGCAGCATTTCTATATCGTCAAGCAGGGTCTGGTGCGCGGAGAGCGGCTTCTTGCCGGCCAGGAGATCCCGGAAACCACCTTCGAGATCAGCATAGGCGAATGTTTCCCCCTGGCTGCACTGATCGGCGAACGCGGCACGCGCACCGAGCATATCGCGGGTGAGGATACCTTCTGCCTGATCTTGCCACGCACGGAGTTCGTCAAGCTGTTCGGTCTTTCGGCGGGCTTCCGTGATTTTGCCCTGCGCGGTGTCAGCAGCCTGCTTGATCAGGTAAATCAGCAGGCGCAGCAGCAGGCCGCCGAAAACCTGGGTGCACAATATTCGCTGGATACCCGTCTTGGCGACCTGGCCGTGCGCAGCCCGGTCTGTTGCGCCGCCGAACTGTCCATCCGTGACGCGGTTAAAGCCATGAATGATGCCAGCGTGGGCAGCATTGTAATCGTCGATGCTGCGCACAAACCCCTGGGCATTTTCACCCTGCGTGACCTGCGCCGGGTAATCGCCCAGATCGATATAGATCTGAACGATCCGGTAAGCGGCGTCATGACGCCATCGCCGCACTATCTGGCCCCGGGTGCTTCGGCCTTTGATGCCGCCATTGCGATGACCGGTCAGCATATCGCGCATATATGTGTGGTTGAGAATGATAAGCTCATCGGCGTGGTGTCCGAGCGCGATCTGTTCTCCTTGCAGCGCGTAGACCTGGTGCATCTGGCCAGAACCATCCGCCAAGCCGCGAAGGTCAGTACTCTGGCCGCCCTGCGCACCGATGTACGCCAGTTGGTAGAAAGCATGATGGCCCATGGCGCTTCGTCAACCCAGATCACCCACATCATCACCCTGCTCAACGACCATACGGTGTGCCGGGTGATTGAACTCTGCATTCAGCAACATGGCGATCCGGGCTTCCCCTTCACCTGGATGTGTTTTGGTAGCGAGGGTCGTCGCGAACAGACGCTGCATACCGATCAGGACAACGGCATTCTCTTTCAGGCCAACAGTCCCGCACAGGCAGCCAGTTACCGTGAACGTCTGCTACCGCTGGCCCGACATATAAACGATGCTCTGGCCGAGTGCAGTTTCACGCTGTGCAAGGGCAATATCATGGCCAGCAACCCCGAACTGTGCCTGTCGGAAAAGGAGTGGGAGAAGCGCTTCGATCAGCTGATCCAGACCACCACACCAAAGAACCTGATGGACTCCTCGATCTACTTCGACCTGCGGGTTATCTGGGGCGAGCCTGAAGGCACGCGCAGAATATTCGCCCGGGTGCTCGACAAGATCCGCGACAACTCCCTGTTCCAGCATATGCTGGCCCAGAATGCCTTGACCCAACGGCCGCCCATCGGCCGCTTCCGCGATTTCGTGGTGGCCCGCAGCGGCGCGGAAAAAGACACCCTGGACCTGAAGAAACAGGGACTGATGCCCTTTGTGGACGGCGCGCGACTGCTGGCACTGGCCCATGGCATTACCGAGTGCAATACGCTCGAGCGCTTTCAGCAACTGAGTGCCCGCGAGGTGATTGACGCCAAGGATGCCGCCGCCTACGAAGAGGCCTATCACTTCATCCAGCTGATCCGCATGCAGCAGCACCAGCTGCAGGATCGGCAGGGTCTGCCTTTCAGCAATAGAATTGACCCCGACACCCTCAACCACCTCGACCGACGCATCCTCCGCGAATCCTTTCGTCAGGCCAAACGGCTGCAGGCCAGCCTAGCCATCCGTTACCAGCTATGAACCCCTTTGCCTGGCTCTCGCGCAAGAGCGATGCTCAACTCACCGAGGCTCAGCAGGCTCGCCGGGAGCGCCTGCCGCCGCCCCAGGCCCTGGATGATACCCTCCTGCACGCGTCGCGGTTGGTGGTCATGGATCTGGAAACCAGTGGTCTGGATACCCGGCGGGACAAGGTGTTGTCGATCGGCGCCGTGGTGATCGAGGCCGGGGCCATAGACATGGGTAGCCAGTACGAGTCGACGCTGTACCGGGAAAATCACAAGGTCACCGAGTCGATCCTCATTCATGGTATTGCGCCAAGCGAGATCGCCGAGGGCATGGGAGCTGCTGACGCCCTGCTGGATTTCATGGAATTCTCCGGTCAGTGCGTATTCCTCGCCTTCCATGCCGGCTTTGATCAGCGCATGTTGCGCCGCGGCCTGCGCGAGGATCTGGGCCTGCGCTTGCAGCATCCGTTCATCGACGTGGCCGAGATGGCGCCCATGCTCTGTCCGGAGGCGGAGGTCGGTCGGGGCGGCCTGGATGACTGGCAGACGCATTTCCGGCTCAATAACAGCCAGCGGCACAACGCCGCCGCAGATGCCCTGGCTACCGCCGAGATCGCGTTGATTCTGCTGAGCAAGGCTCGTAGGCAGGGCATCACCGATCTGGCAGCGCTCGAAAGCCGGCTGGGTCATTGGCGCAAGCTCAAGCGCGCGCGCCAGGCCGGCATCTAGACAATAAAAAACGGAACCTCCGGATTGCATACAGGTCGGAACGGACGATAGTTTTCGCGCCCCTGATAATCCACGGAGTTCCGCATGATCAATAACACACGCCTCAGAACCGCCGTCGCTCTGGCTGTAGCCGCCGCGTCCTCCCAGGCCCTGGCCAATGGCGTGGCCGTCAACGAGCAGAGTGCCAGCAGCATGGGTACCGGGTTTGCTGGCCGCTCCTCTTCGGCACAGGATGCCAGCACTGTGTTCGGTAACCCGGCCGGCATGTCCAAGATCGAACGCACGCAGATCAGTGGTGGCTTCGCAGTGGTCGATGCCCAGACCGACATCAGCAATGTACAAAGCGCTGCCCCGGGCACCAATGATGGCGATATGGTCCCCTTCACTGCGATCCCCTTTGGCTACTACGTCAAACCGCTGAGTGAAAAATGGCATTTTGGTCTCGGGGTCTACGTCCCCTTCGGTGTCATCAGTGATTACGAGGACAGCTTCCAGGGTCGCTATCACGGACTGGAAAGTGAAGTACAAGTAGTCACGGTACAGCCCACCATCAGTTATCGGATCAACGAAAGGACCTCGGTGGGTATCGGCCCTACCATCAATCACATTGAAGGTACCCTGACCCGCGACGTACTGACTCCAGCCGGCGACGGCAACGTGGACATCCAGGGTGACGACGTTGCCTATGGCTTCAATGTCGGCGTGTTGGCGGATCTGACCGAGCGGCTGGCACTGGGTCTGACCTACCATTCGAAGGTGGATTACAGCCTGGAAGGCGAAACCGAGTTGTCGAATTTCCCGATACCGGTCAACGGTGAATACAACGCGACGCTGGATGTAACCACGCCCGAGTCGATCGATCTGTCACTGACCTACGAGCACAACGATGACTGGACCCTGTATGCCGGCGCGACCTGGACCCGCTGGAGCCAGTTCGACCAGTTGCAGATCGAGAATCCCGACGCGCAAGCGCCGTTTGATAACGTGCAGGAGGGCCTCGACTGGTCTGATACCGTCTCCTATGCCATCGGCGCCGCCTACCAGGTCACGCCCACGGTCGTGCTACGCACGGGACTGGCGTTTGATCCATCACCAACAAACGATGATGATCGGACTGTGCGTATCCCTGTCAGCGATCGCACCGTGTTTTCCCTTGGCGCTGGATGGGAAGCAACTCCCGATCTGATGGTTGATGTGGCCTACGCCTACCTGCATGAAGACGAGGGCGGCGTCAGCTATTCCGGCTCCCCTTCCAGCCCTGCCTATAGCGCTGACTACAACAACAGCGCCCATGGCCTGGCCGCCCAGGTGACCTACAGCTACTGATCCTCTCCTGTCAGAAAGCGCAAACAAGAACGCCCCGAACCAGCCGGGGCGTTTTTATTGTGCCGCTTGCTAGGTGGGCTACTTTGCGACCTGCACAGCGGTCTGGTAGGACGGCCGACCATCAGGCGCCGTCAAAAAAATCGTGAACTTTGAATTGCTGTTGCCTACAGAACAGTTATCCACGTTCGGTCGAGCGCGGATAAGCAAATCCTGTAGAGGAGGAAAACCATGCAAATGAAAATGAACTGGCAAAAAGTCCTTGGAGGTATCGCTCTGGCATCGGCCCTGGCAGGCGCCTCAGCAACAGCGTCAGCAGATTACGAGGCGTGGGACACCGACGGTGATGGCTTTATCGAGTATTCGGAGTGGGATGCTGGGTATGACTACGACCCGCTTTACACCACCTGGGACACCGACGGTGATGGCATGCTGACAGACGACGAGTGGGGTACCGGGTTGTACAACAGCTACGATGCCGACAATGACGGCGTCTGGAGCGAAGAGGAAAATGCCCACTTCATGGATGATGCCGGCGAAGAAGGCTGGCTGGATATGTAATTGCCAACGCCGGATCATATCCCCCTGATCGAGGCTCTCTCTAGCGAGAGCAGCCCAGGGGGATATTCAAACCAGTCTTCCCCCCTTCCCGCTACTGCCGTCTTCGCCTCAGCTTGGAGCTGCAGAAGGCAGCAGATCAGCCAGTGCACCAAGATTGCTCTTGAAGGCCTTGGCGAAAACATCGCGATTCTGCGCCAGATACAGGCTCACTTCCTCGGCTGTCTGCTCATTAAGCGAGGGCACTGCCGTCTGCAATACCTCACCCAGGGCTTCGGCCAGTTCCAGCATCTTGTCGTGGCGATCGGCTTCGGCTTTATCCATGAACAGCTGCTCCGGGTCTCTACTACTGCGGTAAACAATTTCAACGGCCATTTCCATACCCCTGGCTTGGTGATGATTCCCGGCGCTGTGCGCTGATCAGGCCGGCGAAACCATCATACTGTATATGCGTACAGTTATCGAGCCCAGTTTGCCGGTGCCTCATTTTGGCGCACCTGATGTCCCTTGCCTATACTCATCGCAAACGGCCAATAACAACAATCCACTAGCCGGTTTTGGGACATTGCCATGGCGCAACATCTGTACCTGTACGAAAACATCAGCGAGAGCCTGCGCTGTCACATCAGGCAAGGCAACTATCGATCAGGCGAGCGTCTGCCCTCGGTTCGTTCCCTGAGTCGCCTGTTCAAGGTCAGCGTCAACACCATTACCCAGTGCTTTCGCCAGCTGGAGGCCGACGGCTACATCGAGGTTCGGCCACGCTCAGGCGTGTTTGTCGCCGACACCCTGCCCCGCCAGGCCCCGCCGGCCCCGATCGCCCATTTTCCTCTGCTGCCTGTTGAAGTGTCCCTCAGCGAAGACATACTGCACTTCATGGAGCCCCATGCCCGTCCCGAACTGGTCCATCTGGGCATTGCCCTGCCCAGTCCGGGGCTGATTGCCGTGGATCGCGCCTTCAAGACCATGCGTGAAGTGACACGCACCCATTCGCTCGAGGCCTGGGACTACACGCACCCCATGGCCACGACCGCTTCACGCATCAGCTTTCCCGACGCAGCATCCATTATCCGGTTCCGATCAACCAGGGCGAGCTGCTGGTCACCAATGGCTGCATGGAAGGCATCGAGCTCGCGCTGCGTGCGCTGACGGAGCCTGGCGACACCGTGGCAGTGGAAACACCCACCTACTACGGCACGCTACTGGCTCTGGGCGTCATGCGCCGACGAGCCCTGGAGATTCCGACGCACTACCGCGATGGCGTATGCCTGTACTCGCTGGAGCAGGCCTTCAAGCGCGGTCAGGTCAAGGCCTGTCTGCTTTCGACCAATGCGCAGAACCCGCTCGGATTCACCATGTCGAGCGAGCGCAAACGCAAGCTGGTGGATCTTGCCGTTCGGTATGACGTGCCCATCATCGAAAACGATATCTGGGGCGACACGGTCTACGCTGGCGAGGCGCTGCCCGCCAAGGCCTATGATGAGACCGGCATGGTGATCTACTGCAACTCCTTCTCCAAGACATTGATGCCCGGCTTGCGTCTGGGCTGGGTTGCCCCGGGTCGCTATCACCATCGCATCCGGGAACTCAAGCAGATCAGCAGCATCACCACCGCGTCGGTACCGCAGTTGATGATGGCGCGGCTGATGGAGAACGGCTTCTACGCCCAGCATATCCAGCAACTGCGCAGCCAGCTCGCGAACCAGGCCACTCATTTGGCCGAACGGGTCCGTGCATGCTTTCCGGTCAACACCCGGGTAGATATCCCCACCGGCGGCTGTGCGCTCTGGATTGGCCTGCCCAGGGGTGGAGACTCGCGGATGCTGTTCGAGAAAGCGCTGGAGGCAGGCATACATGTGTTTCCCGGCAGCGTGTTTTCCGCCGGCTCTCGTCACACCAGCTATCTGCGGCTGAATGCCGGAAACCCCTGCGACGATCAGCTTGATAGCGCCATAGACCGTCTGGGCGCGCTTGCAGCAAGCCTCTGAGGCGGCGACGGGTGCCCAGGGAATGACCACCCGTCGCCGCGCATGCTGTGTCAGTCAAATGCGCCGATCTGTACCTGTTCGCCCCCAATCCCCCGGCCTAGCATGACTACTCCCAGACTCTAACAAGAAGGCTTCGGCCGGGAAGGAACCACAGATGACACCCATCAGACGTTATGCACTGCCCAGCGCCCTCGGCGCGCTCACCCTTGCCCTTGCCGGTTGTCTCGGCGGTGGCGGAGGATCCAGTTCGGACATAGAAGACCCCGCCGCCCTGAATCTTTCCGTACTCTCCAGTCGTGCCGATCAGGTCACCGGCAACTCGGTACTCCTGGGTGTCGAGGGCGATGTGAATCTGACCGAAGAACAGGCAGCCGAGCTGGAGTTGTGGGTCAATGATCAGAAGGTCGAGCCCTTGCGCATAACCCGCCGCAATGGTCGTCTCGAGGTGCTCATTCCAGGCCTCACCGAAGGCGAGAATCGACTGGAGCTGCACCACACCGAGCGTGGTCCGCTGCACAGCATGGACGTCACGGCTTATGCCGAAACCGGCCCGGTTTTCTCCGGACCCCAGCAATATCCTTTCGTGTGTACCTCGGTCAGCGAGTGGGGCCGGCAACCGCTGGTCGATACCGAAGGCAACACCGGATTTCCGGTGTTTGAAGGGGGTACCCAGATCGGACTGAGCCGCGACTGCACGATCGAGCCGTTCGTGACTTTTGTCTACCGCACCACCGGCGGCAGCTATCAGCCGCTGCCCGGGGACGGCACCCGCCCCGCCGACATGGCCACCACGACGCTGACCGACGGGCGCGAGGTGGATTTTGTCGTACGCTGGGAACGCGGCACGCTCAATCGATTCCTCTACAGCTTCGCCACGCTGGCCACCCTGGGAGATGCAGCAGAAGCCGCAGCGACCGACAACTGGAACGGGCGGCTGCTGTTCCAGTTCGAGGGCGGCGTGGCCATCGGGCATACCCAGGGCCGAGTCAGTGGCCGGGCCCTGGCACCGGAGGTTCTGGGCAAGGGCTATGCGGTTATCTATTCATCCGGCACGCGTACCAACGCCCATTACAATCTGCAGGTCGGCGGTGAAACCGCGTTGATGGTCAAGGAACACTTCATCAAACGCTTCGGGGTGCCGGACTATACCGTGGCAATTGGGGGATCCGGAGGCGGTATCCAGCAGTACGTGTATTCCCAGAATCATCCCGGACTGCTGGACGCAGGGGTACCCCAGTACGCCTATCCGGACATGGTTACCCAGACCATTCACATTGGTGACTGCGAATTGCTTGAGCACTACATGGATGTGACCGACAGGAACAACGCCCTCTGGCAGACCACCGCCAACCGCAGCCTTCTGGTGGGGTTGAACGCCACGGATGCATACGCCGATCCGCTGGCGGCAGCCAAAACCATGCTTGGATATGCCACCGCTCCAGGCATGACCGAGTGCATTCCGGCCTGGCGCGGGCTCACTCCGCTGGTCATGAATCCACTGTTCGGTCAGGTCAGAAATCAGGAGCAAATGGAGCCGGCGGGCGTGATGAATGAGGTGGACTGGACCCATTACGATGACCTGCGCAATATCTATGGTGTCGATGAACAGGGCAATCCGCGGACGTTGTTCGACAACGTCGGCGTGCAGTACGGCCTTGAAGCCCTGGTCAACAACGACATTACACCGGCCGAGTTTCTCAAATTGAACGCTCAGGTAGGTGGTTGGAAACAACCCAAGGACATGGTGCAGGAGGGCTTTCCGTTTATCGGCTCCATTGCCGATGTCATGGCCGACCCCACCAGATTCGATCCATGGAGCCGCCGCAACATGCTGCTCAGCCCGGATGGCGATACACCTGCACCGCGAACCGAGGGCGACCTCCAGGCGATACAAGCCGCCTATACGTCAGGCATGGTATTTGACGGTCAGCTGAACATCCCGGTGATCGAGTGGCGGCATTATCTGGAGGAGGTGCTGGATATGCACAACTCCCACCAGTCGTTCTCGGCACGCCAACGCATCCGCAACAGGATGGGGCATTCAGACAACCAGGTTATCTGGTTTACCGATACCCGTCCGACCGACACATCGGATCCCGATCGCCCGCGTCCCAGGGAAGAGTTCGACCACACCTGGCTGGCCCTTGAGGTACTGCACGAATGGCTGGAAAACATCCGGGACAATCCGGGCCGCAGTATCGCGGAAAACAAGCCCGCCCAAGCGGTCGACAGTTGTTTCGAGACCCAGGGCGACCTGATCGCCTCCGGCGATGATGTGTGGGACGGCATCATCGACAACAATCCCGACGGAGCCTGCACCAGTCGCTTCCCGACCTACACTACCTCACGCATGGTAGCTGGCGGGCCGATCGAAGGCAGCATTTTCAAGTGTGCTCTGAAGCCGGTAGCTACCGCGCTGAATGATGGCACCTATGGAAGCTGGGTGCCGAACATGGCTGAAATTGCCCGGCTCAACGAGATATTCCCCCAGGGGGTGTGCGATTACAGCCAGCCTGATCAGGGACGCCCCTCCTCCTGAAGAAGGCTGATAGACCAGCATGATGATTGACACCAGGCCCCGCACGGGGCCTGGTCCGTTTCGGGATGAGGTGCTCTATTCTTCCAGCGGCGCTGCCGTGACATCGACGGGATCGGATGCCAGCATCGCCGCCACTCGGCTTGCAAGAAGATCCAGGGTAAAGGGCTTGGTCAGCAGTTGCATATGGGGGCCGAGAAAATCGGCCTGATCCATTGCGCTTTCGGCGTAGCCGGTCAGGAACAACACCGGCGTACCCGGCTGCATCTGCTGAACAACCTCAGCCAGCTGGCGGCCATTCATGCCCGGCAACCCTACATCTGTCACCAGCAGATCGAGACCGGGAAGCTGCTTGAACCGCTGCAGGGCGTCTTCGGCATCGACTGCAACCGTCACCTGGTAGCCCAGCTCCTGAAGTACCTCCCGATTGATCAAACGCACCGAATCGTCATCCTCTACCAGTAGAATCGACTGCCCCTGACCGGCCACGGCAACTCTTGCCGGTGGCGGCGTGGTGTTGCTGGAGGGGGCGTTTTCCGGGAGGCAGATGGTCACGCAGGTGCCATTGCCCGGTGTGCTGTCGATGATCAGACGTCCGTGGCTCTGTTGCGCAAAGCCGTACACCATGGACAATCCCAGACCGGTACCCTGCCCGATCGGCTTGGTCGTGAAAAAGGGCTCCATGACCTTGTCCTGCACGTTTTCCGGGATGCCGTAGCCAGTATCCTGCACATCGATGCACACCATGCCGGTCTCTCCCGATTCGCCATTTTTCGCAGGCTCATGCCGTGTACGGATCAGCAGGGTGCCGCCCCTCGGCATGGCATCACGGGCGTTGATCACCAGATTGAGGATGGCATTTTCCAGTTGATTGGCATCCACGTGGACCCAGGGGTCTTCAGCGCACAGATCCAGCCTGAGCGAGATCTGCTCGGATACCGTGCGATGCAACAGATCCTTCAGGGTCGAAGCCAGGCGGTTGATTGAAAGGGGTTTGGCGTCCAGTGGCTGGCGGCGGGAAAATGCCAGCAGGCGCTGGGTCAGGGAAGCTGCCCGTTGCGCCGAGCTGTTGGCCGCCTCCATGAAGCGCTCGACGTCATCGGTCCGGCCCTTGGCCAGCCGCATCTTGATCAGATCGAGTGCACTGATGACGCCGGTAAGCATGTTGTTGAAATCGTGGGCGATGCCCCCCGTCAGCTGCCCCACCGCTTCCATCTTCAGGGCCTGGCGCAGTTGCTCCTCGGCGCGGGCGCGTTCATCGCTTTCCTTGCGCAACTGCTCAATCGCGGTATTGAGCTCACGGGTACGCGCCTGTACCTGGATTTCCAGTTCCTCGTTGAAACGCCGCAGGGACAGTTCGGCCTGCTTCTCTTCATTGATGTCCAGTACCACCGACGCGGCGCCGATGATCGCACGCCCCTCATCGTAGAGCGGTACGGCACTGATACGCATCCAGGACTCGCTGCCATCCTCGCGCTTGTGACAGAAGTCCATGCCGGTGGCCTGCTCCCCTCTCAGAGCCCGCGCGCCCGGAAACATATCCGCAGGCAGCGGCTTGCCTGTCGCATCAAGCTTGATCCAGCGGGATGTCGGGTCCGGTTGCATCGATGGAATGACCGGCCCCGGCACATATTCACGGTACAGGGGATTACTGATGATCGGTCTGCCCTGGCCATCCATGAAACAGATCCCCACCGGGACGTTCTCCAGCAGGATCTTCAGCCTGCCGCGCTCCTCGGCGAGCTCTGCCAGGCGGTCACGCATCTCGAACTGACGCTCACGCGAGCCCCAGGCGGCATCCACGGCGCTCAGAAGTGAGGCCGAACTCAGTGGCCTCTCCAGCACGATCACGTAACCGGCCGAAGAAGGTAATCGATGCCTCGCCACTTCGGTGTCGCGACCCGAGCGGCCATTGTTCGATGCGAGCAGGATGATCGGAATGTCGGACCAGCTCGGCTGTTGTTGCAGCGCTTCGTCCAGGGGGACCACCCCGCCGAGCAAGGATTCTTCGGTCAGGATGACCAGACCGGTGCCTGCGCCGAGATCGTTAGCCAGGGAATACAGCGTCTCGTGAATCCGAACATGGTACTTGCCGGCAAACAGCTTGTTCAGGCTCAGCGCGTCGCCCTTGAACGGGGCGACGATCGAAAGGGTCTTGGCTTCGGGTTGTCGCTCAGAGATCACGCTGTCGCTCTTCCATGAGGTTCTGTTCGCCGTAGTATTCCGGCGTGCCCGTCAGCACCCCGCGGAAGGTGACCAGCGGATCCCCGACGCGCACGCCCTTTGAGTCAATGCGCAGCTCGCGAATGGCGTCCTCGTGGGCGCCGGTCCGATGCTTGAGGATCGAGATGGCCTTGCGCAAGCGCCCCTGGGCTTCGAAATAGCGGATGAGTATTACCGAGTCCGCTATGTACGAGATGTTGAGGCTGGTCGCCATCGAGCCGAGCAAACCGTGCTGGGGGTTGATCAGGAAGGTCACCACACCGAGCTGACTCAGATATGACAACAGCTCATGCATTTGCAGTATCAGCTGCTGTTCCTGGGGCATGGCTGCCATGTAACCGTTCAGGCTGTCGACCACGATCATCCGGCTGTGACGGCCCTCCACTTCGTTGCGCACGCGCCAGGCAAATTCGCCGGGGGACACCTCCGCCGGGTCGACCTGCTGGATCACCAGCTGCCTACTGGCCACATATTGACTGAGGTTCAGGCCCATGCTGTCGGCTCGATTGATCAGCGTCGCGATACGCTCGTCGAATTCGTAAATGGTGCAGTTTTCCCCCCGGCTGCAGGCTGCTGCAAGATAGACCAGCGCCAGGGTGGTCTTCCCCGATCCCGCCGGACCGGTTACCAGCGTGCTCGTCCCACGCAGGGGCCCGCCCACCAGCAGGTCGTCGAGTTCCTTGATGTCGCTGGTGACGGATTCGACCTTGAAATCGACGTGGTGAGCTGCGGCAATCAGACGGGGATAGACTTCCAGCCCACCCTTCTTGATCGTGAAGTCGTGGTAACCGGCCACAAAGTCGATGCCACGCAATTTCTGCACCTGCAGGCGCCGTCGCGCAGCGCCAAATTCCAGGGTCAGACGCTCCAGCGTAACAACCCCGTGGCACAGGCTATGCAGATGGTTGTCGCGCTCGCCGGCAGAACCAGTGAGATCGTCGATCAGCAGGACGGTGACATTCTCGCCGGCAAAATACTGCTTGAGAGCCAACACCTGGCGGCGATAGCGCAATGGATCCTGGGCTAGCAGGCGCATCTCCGAAAGGCTGTCGAATACCAGTCTGCAAGGCCTGAGCTTCTCCACCCGCTCCTCGATCAGGCGGATGGTATTACCCAGTTCTGCCTCCCAGGGATGCAGGATTGACTGCTCGTAACCCTCCCCCAGTACTTCTGCGGTCGAGGAAAACTCGAATACATCGATGCCCTCAAGGGACCAGCCATGGGAATGGGCGACACTTTCGAGTTCTTCGCTGGTCTCGGACAGGGTGATGTAGAGGACGGGTTCGCCGAGGGCTACGCCTTCAAGCAGAAACTGCAGGCCCAGAGTGGTCTTGCCGGCCCCCGGGGTTCCCTCCAGCAGGTAAAGCCTGTTTGGCGGCAGGCCGCCCTTTAGTATCAGGTCAAAGCCGGCATTGCCGGTGGAGATTACAGGTCGTGCCTCTACCATTCTGGGGTCTCTTTAAAGTGGACGTGGCCCTTTGAGCAACGTAGACGGGACGTGATTATGAAGCGATTTTCTGGCACCGAAAACCTTTTTGCCATTTCAATGACACTCTTCCGGCGGTCAAGGTAACCATTATTCGCCACGTCTGTCCGAGCCTGTCTGTCAGCGTAGCTGCTATTCCGCCCCTCCGGTGTGTCAGGTTAACCGGGCAATGGCACGGGCCGAGCCGCTTCTCACCCAGAACATATTTCTGGCAACTGCCCCACATCAGGCGATGAAAGGATGTGGCTGATGAACGAGAACATGGTTACCTTAGGAAGCGATTCAGCATGAGGACACATTTTGAAAGATAAAACCCGGGGCCAGGCCGCAACCCCTCCCATGACCAAGCACAGCGTCGCCACCGATCCGAGCCTGAGCGCCGAACAGGAGATGCAGGAACGCTATCGCCTGATCGCCAAGGCGACCAACGATGCGGTATGGGACTGGGATCTGGTTTCGAACCATGTGCTGTGGAACGATGTGCTGACCCGTTCTTACGGCTATCAGTCGGAAGACATCGTGCCGACCGGAGAATGGTGGTTAGCCCGCATTCACCCGGACGACAGAGCCCGCGTGGAGACCTCTATCCATGCCATCATCGATGGCGATGGCACCGCTTGGACGGAAGAGTATCGCTTCCGCCGGGGCGACGACGACTACGCCGAGGTGCTCGACCGCGGTCACGTCATCCGTGACCACAATGGCCAGGCAACCCGCGTAATAGGAGCAATGCTGGACCTGACGCAGATCAGGTCCGCGGCTAATGCCCTGCGCCAGAGTGAGGAACGCTTCAGGACCATTCTGGAAACCATTGAAGCGGCCTTTGCGATCCTGGAGGTCAAGTTCGACGAGCAGGATCGGCCTGTCGACTACCGCTTTGTGGAAGTCAATCCGGCTTTTGAAAAACAGGTGGGTGTTGACCTGCTGGGCAAGTGGGTAACCGAGTATGCCCCGGATCTCGAGCCGTTCTGGTTCGAGATCTACGGGCGGGTAGCGCTTACCGGCGAGCCTGCCAGCTTTGAAAATTACGCAAAGGCCTTTGCCCGCTGGTTTGATGTACGGGCCGTCCGCGTCGGCGATCCTGTCGACAGGCAGATAGCCATTATCTTCAACGACGTAACCGAGCGCCATAACGCTCAGGAGCGCCTGCGCACCAGTGAGGCGATCGCCCGGGACAATATCGAACGGGTCCAGCTGGCGCTTGCCGCAGGGGCCATTATTGGTACCTGGCACTGGGATCTGATCGCCGATCGCTTCACGGTGGACGACGGGTTCGCCCATGCCTTTGGCCTGCCTGCTCACCTTAACCGCAGTAATCTGCGCCTGGAAAAAATCGTTCTGACGGTCCATCCCGACGACAAGGACGGGCTGATGCGGGCCATCGAGGAGGTCCTCGCGCGTGGTGGCGCGTACGCTCACCAGTATCGCGTCAGGCGCGCAGACGGGAAATACTACTGGATTGAAGCCAACGGGCGGGTGGAACACGACGTCCATGGTGAGCCTGTGCGCTTTCCCGGCGTACTGCTTGATGTCGAGGAGCGACGTGCTGTCGAGGCCGAGCGGGATCGGGCCCTGGCCGCATTGCGTGCACTGAATGATACCCTCGAACAGCGCGTGGCCGAGCGCACCGATGAGTTGATGGAGTCCGAAGAGAAGCTTCGACAGTCGCAGAAAATGGAGGCGGTGGGACAGTTGACCGGTGGCCTGGCCCACGACTTCAACAACCTGCTAGCCGGCATATCGGGCGCGCTGGAGCTGATGGCAAGGCGCATCGATCAGGGGCGCAGCAACGAAATTGAAAAGTACATTCTGGCTGCCCAGGGTGCAGCGAAGCGCGCCGCCTCGCTGACCCATCGTCTGCTTGCCTTCTCGCGCCGCCAGACCCTGGAGCCGCGCCCCACGGATGTGAGCACGCTGATCAGTAACATGCTGGAATTGATCAGGCATGCAGTCGGCCCGGGCGTGCGGGTTGAAACCCGAGGTACCGATCGGATCTGGACCACGCTGGTTGACGCAGGACAGCTCGAGAGCTCGTTGCTGAACCTGTGTATCAATGCCCGCGACGCGATGCCCGACGGCGGCAACATCATCATCGAGACCTGTAACCAGCACATGGATGATCAGGCGGCAGCGGCACTGGAAATGCCTGCCGGTGAATATCTGGTTTTGAAGGTCACCGATAGCGGCGTGGGAATGGAGCCTGATGTGCTGGCCAAGGCGTTTGACCCGTTCTTTACCACCAAGCCCATCGGGCGCGGCACCGGCCTGGGCCTGTCGATGATCTACGGCTTTGCCAAACAATCTGGCGGCCAGGTGCGCATCGAATCCGAACCCGGTCATGGCTCCCGGATCTTTCTCTATCTGCCACGCCACGAAGGTCAGCCGGTGAGTGACCAGCACCCACCGGAAAGGTCGGAGCATTCCTACGTTGAAAGTGGCGGTACCATTCTGATTGTCGACGATGAGCCGACGGTGCGGATGCTGCTCAGGGATGCACTGGCCGACCAGGGCTATACCCTGATCGAGGCCGCTGACAGTATCGCTGGCCTCAAACTCCTGCGATCCGATATCAATATCGACCTGTTGATCACGGATGTAGGCTTGCCGGGAGGCATGAACGGACGCCAGATGGCCGACGCCGCGCTGGAGAACCGCCCCGGCCTCAAGGTGCTGTTCATTACCGGTTACGCGGAAACGACCATTTTCGGCAAAGGCGATCTGGCACCCGGCATGCGGATACTCACCAAGCCGTTTACCGTGCATTCTTTGTCGTCCCGGGTTCGCCATCTCCTGGCAGGCGAGCTGGAGGATGCGGCGCCCGAATCCCCGCTCAGGCTGGCGACCTGAGGGCGCCTGCTCTATCTGGCCGCCCCGGCCTCCCCACCATGGCTAGTGGCTACGGCCGCCTCTGAACTCACAGAGGTGGCGTGATAGCGGGTATCTGCCAGCTCATGATTGGCTGGGCGCGTGCGCAGACGTCTTTGTTGCAGGCCGATGAGCAACAGCGGTACCACGATCATCGCGCTGCCAAACAGGAACCACAGATCAGGCACCTCGGCGAAGAACAGCCAGCCAATAAGCACCGCCCAGATCAGTCCGGTGTATTCCGCGCTAGTAACCTGATTGGCTGCCACGTGCTTGTAAGCCATCAGCACACAGACGTTGTAGGCCAGAATGAAAACCGACGAGCCCAATGCGCTGACAAAGACGGCATTGCTCCAGGGAGCACCTTCCCACACAGCCAGGCCGAGGCACGCCGGAATGATCATCAGATAATTGAGCAACAGTTTGTGCGCAGTCGACTGGCGCGCTGGCAGTTTGCGTACCAGCACCGCATTGACGGCCAGCGCCGCAGCCGAACCCAGGGCGCCCAGCGCCGCCCAGCTGAATTCGACCGGACGCAGGATCACCAGAATACCGGCAAAGCCGCTGATCACGGCGGCCAGGCTGAGGCTGGTCAGCCGCTCACCAAAGAAGATGACCGACAGGATCATCACCAGGATCGGCGCTATGTAGAACACCGCGTTGGCTGTCGCCAGCGGCAGCGCAACCAGGGCGTAGACCATGCAGACAATACCGACCAGATGCACATGGCCCCTGACGAAATGCAGGCCGCCGCCTTCAAACAGCTTGCCGGTATCGATCTGGCGCCAGAATGGCAGCAGCACGAGCAGGGTAATGACGCATCGCATCAGGGCGTACTGGAAGACCGGCGCGCCCTGCTCGAGAAATTTGATGAAAACATCTGAAATCAGGGCCAGGGCGTTGCCGATGACCAGCAATGCAATCGCACTGTTGACTGTTTTACCTGACATGGCTCCCCCTTTGCGAGCGACTGATCCTGATGAGCCGGCAGTCTAGGGTTTACCGAGTATCGAGAGAAATGATATTTAAGGCTTTGATATTAGTTATTTGGATATAGAGCATGCAGCTACCTCCCCTCAAGGCGTTGCCGGTGTTCGAGGCCGTCGCCAGGCTCAACAGTTTCTCGCTGGCGGCCGAGGAGCTTTCTGTCGGCCAAAGTGCAGTGAGCCATCAGATCAAGCAACTGGAGACGTATCTGGGTGAGCCGTTGTTCCTGCGAACCGGCCGCTATCTGGCGCTGACCGACGAAGGCCGGCAATACTTCGACGCCATAAGCACTGCCCTGTTGCAGATCGAGAGGGCCAGCGCCCAGCTTCTGGGCCATGAGACTGCGCGCCTGCGGCTGTCGGTGTTCAGCTCCTTTGCGGTTCGCTGGCTGGTGCCACGGCTTCCAGCCCTGCAGAAGGAGTGGCCCCAGCTGGACCTGGCCCTGGAAATGAGCGGTGAAAATCCGCAACTGTCCGATCGGGTGGCTGACTGCTTTATTACCGTGCGCCCCAACTCGCCAGCCTTCAGCTACGAACTGCTCTACACCGAGCGGCTGTTCCCGGTCTGCAGTCAGCAATATTGGCAAACCCTCTGCCGCGAACAGCATATCGATCCGGACCTTCAGCTTTCCATGGGCGCGCAGATGGATGCCCGAGTACTGCAGAGCTATCCCCTGCTGTCTACCCACAGCATTTTCAACAGAACCGGAGGTGACTGGGCTGCGTGGTACAAGGCCTGTGGCCAGACCCTGCCCGGAACGGCGCGAATGCAGCATTTCAGCCACATGCTGCTTGCCCTTGAAGCTGCGCGCTATCATCAGGGCATCGCCCTGACCAATGACTACATGCTGAGCAACCGCGCGGATTCTACAGACTTTGTCCGGCTCCCATGTCATCACCTGATGACCGGCGACCAGTTCTACTTTGCCTGGAAGACCAGTCGGCGCCAGGAACCAGGCATCCAGATCCTCCGCCGCTGGCTGGTCCAGCAGAGCATGGAATCGGGGCTGAAGCAGCAACTGCCGGACTGAGCCGGCCGCCGCACTCTCCTGCAGAAACAAAAATGCCCCTGCGACCTGTCGGACGAGGGGCATTCTGTGGAACTGGATCAGTCGCCTGTAGACGCTGAGCCATCACGTTGTAGTGGCGGAGGGACAGGGATTCGAACCCTGGGTAGGCTATTAACCTACGCCGGTTTTCAAGACCGGTGCATTCAACCGCTCTGCCATCCCTCCACGGCCGGCAATACTACCGGAAACTTCTGCTTAGTCAATGGTTAAGGTAGCAATCGGCAACGTTTTCAACGCCGCAAACGCTTGATTTAGGCCCTTGAACCGGTATGATCGGAAAAAGTTCGAAAACTGTTTCATCTCACTGGAGTACTAGTCCATGAACGATCGTCAAGGTGCCCTGCAACACACGGGTGTAAACGAGGCAGAAGTAAGCAAGCTGTTTCGCAATACCTATTCACTGTTGGCCATGACGCTGGCCTTCAGTGCCCTGGTAGCATTTGTCTCGATGAGCCTGAACCTGCCTCATCCTGGCCTTATCATCACTCTGGTTGGCTTCTATGGCCTGCTGTTCCTGACTTCCAAGTTCCGTGATTCCGGTTGGGGTCTGGTTCTGACCTTCGCTTTCACCGGTTTTCTTGGCTATACCACTGGCCCGATACTGAACATGTATCTGTCCCTGCCTAATGGTGGATCCCTGGTGGCCATGGCTCTGGGTATGACCGCGATGGTGTTCTTCGGTCTGTCGGCGTACGCGATCATGACCCGCAAGGACTTCAGCTTCCTGTCCGGTTTCATCATGGCTGGTTTTGTTGTGCTGCTGTGCGCCGTGGTAGCTAGCTTTTTCTTCCAGATCAGCGGCCTCGCCCTGGCGATCTCCGCAGGCTTTGTACTGTTCTCCTCGGCGATCATTCTTTACCAGACCAGCTCGATCATTCACGGTGGAGAAGATAACTACATCATGGCGACGATTACCCTGTTCGTCTCCATCTACAATATCTTCCTCAGCCTGTTGCATATTCTCGGCGTATTCAGCGAAGACTGATAACAGCGTTATAATCCAGGGCCCGCCACGTTGCGGGCCTTTTTTATTTGTGCAGGCGATACATGAATTTTGCCATTGTTCTCCTTGCTGGTCCCCAGGACCCCGCTGCACGCAGTGCGCTGAACTTTGCGCGCGCGGTCCTGGCCTCCGGGCACCAGGTCAGTCGGCTGTTCTTTTACCGAGACGCAGTACATCTGGCGACTACCCTGGGTGTTCAGCCACAGGACGAAGCTGATATCCATGCGGACTGGCGCGCCTTTATCAGCGACAACCAGCTCGACGCCGTTGTTTGCATTGCTGCGGCACTGCGCCGTGGTGTGCTGAATGCGGACGAGGCGACTCGCTGGCAGCGGCCGACAGCCAATACGGGCGCCCCCTGGGAGCTGTCCGGTCTGGGCCAGTGGGTTGATAGCCTGCAAACGGCCGATCGTACCGTGACATTCGGAACCTGAGATGAAAAGTCTGCTGATCATTACCCGCCGCCCGCCGGCACATCTTGCGGCTCGTGAGGCGCTGGACCTGGCTCTGGCCGCAGCTGCGTTCGGCGTGCCGGTGGGCCTGTTGTTCATGGATGACGGCGTACTGCAACTGCGCAAAGGGCAGGATGCGACCCTGCTGGGGCAGAAATCCCTGACCGCCAACCTGGGGGCGCTGGAGATGTATGGCGTCGAAGACGTCATGGTGTGTCGCCACTCCCTCGCCGAGCGCGGACTTGATATGGCCCAATGCGCGCTGGCGGCCGATTGCGTTGACAACGCGCAGATTGCGACCCTGTTCGACCATTACAATGAGGTGGTTTCGCTGTGAGTGCCCCGCTGCTGCACATTCTTCGGCATTCCCCTGCCGGCGGCAGTCAACTTTCAAGTTGCCTGCGCGTGGTGACCAGCAGACAGGCTGTATTGCTGATCGAAGACGCCGTCTATGCGCTGCTGCCTGGATCTTCCGCCTTTGGCAGCCTGCGGTTGCTGCCGGCCGATATACGTCTGTATGTACTTGAGAACGACCTGTTGGCCAGGGGGTTGGCGCTGGACGACCTGCCGAAGCGGGTGCAGACCATTGGTTACGACCGTATGGTGGAACTGTGCGCCGAGAGCGGCAAGGTGATGAGCTGGTGAGCCGGATCATACGGATCGGCGAGCGGGATATTCCGCTGGACCAGGAGGGCTTTCTGGTTCATCTGGACGACTGGTCCGAGCCCCTCGCTGCCGAGCTGGCCCGCCTTGAGGGCATCGACTACAGCGCTGAGCACCGGGAGGTGATCTTGGCGTTGCGTAGTTTTTATCAGGAGTATCAGTTGTCTCCGGCCATGCGGCCCCTGGTCAAGTACATCGGACAACAGCTGGGCAAGGAGAAAGGCAGCAGCCTCTATCTGCTGAAGCTGTTCCCCGGCAGCCCGGCCAAGCTGGCCAGCAAGATTGCCGGTCTGCCCAAGCCGGACAATTGCCTCTAGGCCATCCCGGGCAAGGTTGTCAGGATCACCAGTTCGTCGCTGGTCTGCAGCTTCAGTGGCATGTCCCGTGGCGGGTTGAGCTGCAGACGCCTGCCCTCCCCGTCGGGCATGGCGCGATAAACGCCCAATGCAGTCTCACCCTGCAGGCCCGCGACAGCCTCCAGGTCGGCAAAGGTTGTCACGCTTTGCATGGGATACTCGTTCTGTTCCCTATAGATGATTTCCGGGCCGCCCACGGTAAACAGCTCTTCGAACACCAGCCCCAGTTCTCGCCGCTGGGCTATCTGCGCCATCAGATGGCTGAGGATCATCGGGCTGATGATGCTTTCGCTTCGATTGCGTACTACCAGCTCTTCATTGGCCGGGTCGCTCAGCTCCAGCAGCAGTTGCGGCCGATGCTTGCGCTCCTGCAGCAGTTCATCCACGGCCATGTAGCCGACCATTGCCCGAGCATCGGCCTCCTCACCCGAATCCAGTCGGTCGCTGGATACCAGCAATATGCTGTCCCATTCGGTTTGCAGAATCTTGCGCAGAGTGGTTTCCGCCATGAAGTCAGCCTGCAGGTGTTCGCTGGGCACGGCCTGAGCCAGTTCGCTGTACTGCGCAATCGAGTCGCGCTGGACGTCTACCTCCAGGGTGGAAACCATCATCACTCTGAAGTGCTGATCCCGGTAGGTCGCCAGCTCATGCACCAGAGCGGGCAGGCGACGATTCCAGCCCAGGATGAGGACACTCCTGGTCCCGCTGGCCTGTTGCGTGGTGAGCGCAGCCTTCACGTGGTCGCTGCGTTGCCAGGCTCTGGCAGGCTTGTCACTCTTCTGGGCAGGGTCGGCATCCTCGTAATGACGAGCCAGCATCACCAGCTTGTCGCCGGGTAGAACCTTCTCGCTGGTGGGCACGTTGAGGCGTGTTCGCCAGCTGTCCCCGTCGGGGCGCACGAGGCCCAGCAGAATGGCTTTCGGGCAGTTGGCAGCGACGTCCGCCAGCGTGGAGCCCTCGCAGGCAGGCGTGGAACGCAGGTAGATTTCGTTGCCGTCGTGTACCGACATGACTTCACCGTAAAATTCGGGAAGCCCCGGATGCAGAATGGCCTGAGCCATCAGTCGGCTGACAATGGCATCACTGGCGATGATTTCCAGCGGGCCGGGATAGGCACGTCGCATCACGTTGTGCTTGCGCACGTCCTCGATCTCGGCGACCACATAGGGTAACGGCTGCCCGGACTGGGATCCCTGGGCATGCAGCGTCAGTAGCGCCTTGATGGTTTCCATGTCGCCGGTTACCAGTGTGCTGCCGCCCTGGGATCTTCCCGGGATCATGACGACCGCAGCCTGCAGACAGGCAACCCGATGCAGGGCCTCCGGCTGCAGCGGCGTGCCGGAACGCAGGATGATGTCCTTGAAGCCGCGGCCGATACCCGGCGTGTCCCGCAGTTCATGGGTACGCTCGATGTTGACGGTGTCGGAGAGAATCACCAGGCGCAAGCGGCGGGTATCCAGGGACCGGAGCAGACGCTGAATACCGCCGGCGCTGTCCATGATCTCCTGTACCAGCGGTATGGTGCGGTTGGTCCAGCCAAGGATCACCACGTGATTGCTGATGGTCACCGGCGTCAGGCCCTCTTCCAGGACGCCCATCTTGCTGATCAGCCAGCGCGTCATGATGGCGACCAGGGTGCCCATGAATACCACATAGCCCATGATGGTCAGCGCCGTGGAAATGATTCTCCGCCAGGTACCCTCGTCGTCACCCAGGTAGCCGGGATCGGTCAGGCGCAGAAAAGCCCACCAGACCGAGTCGGCCAGGGGGACGTCCGCTTGCGCCGTGGGCCAGGCCAGCCACCCGCCGATCAGGGAAATCAGCCCGATGAACAGTGCCACTACCAACAGTTGGTAATGCACCCCCTTGATCAGCTGGCGTTCAAGGATGTAGCGCAGACGGTCTACCAGGGTGAAGGGCAGCATATGATTTCCGAATTCAGCGATGACTTACAAGCGTACCTAAAGCCTGCTAGATTGACCAACTGAACGCAGGAAGAATGCCTACCACCACGGAGCTCGATGGATAATCTGCAGAACATCGTCACGCTTTTTGCCATAGCCTTCTATTGGCTGTTCTCGGCCGCCGTGACGGTCCGTGTCATTACCCGTCGCCGGCCCGTCAGTGGCACGCTTGCCTGGCTGCTGGTCATTTACGTCATTCCGTTGATAGGTGCCATTCTCTACCTGATGATAGGTGAGATGAACCTGGGTCGCAGACACGCGGATCGTACCAGCTCGATGATCGATCCCTACCTGCATACCATCAACCATCGATTCGGTCGTCCTGAAGCCGTGCTGCCCGGCGGCGCACTTGCCCAGGGCATTCACCAGTTGCTGATCGCCCGCAATGGCATAAGTGCACTGGGCTACTCCAACATGCAGCTGCTGGACACACCTGAGGATATTTTCCGGTACTGGTTGGATGATATCGAGCAGGCCAGGGACAGTATCCGCATTGAAACCTATATCTGGCACCCGGGCGGGCGTGTGGATGACATATCCCGTGCGCTGATTGCAGCCAGCGAGCGCGGGGTCAGGGTCTCGCTACTGATCGACCACGCCGGTAGCCGTAAATTCTTTCGCTCCACCTGGCGCAAGCGCATGGTGGAAGCCGGCATTGAAGTGGTGCCCGCATTGCCGGTGCGCTTGTTGCGCGCTCTGGTGCATCGGATTGACCTGCGACTGCACCGCAAGTTGCTGATCATCGACGACCGTATTGCCTATACCGGGTCAATGAACATGGCCGATCCGGTCAGCTTCAAACAGGGAGCCGGTGTTGGGCAGTGGATCGATATCATGCTGCGTCTGGACGGTCAGGCCGCGCCCGGACTGGCCAAGGTATTTGCCTGGGACTGGGAGGTCGAGACCGGCCAGCGCAACCTGCCCATGTATTATCCGCCGGCCGAAGACTGGCAGAACTGGGTGTCCATCATCCCATCCGGCCCCGGTGTTGGTGAGGACCTGATCGGTCAGGCGGTGCTATCAGCCGTTTACCGGGCCAATACCAGCATCACCATCTGTACGCCCTATTTCGTCCCCTCGGAGGCCATCTTCGATGCCCTACTCCAGGCAGCCCGGCGTGGCGTGGACGTCAACCTGCTATTACCAAGACGCAATGATTCCCTGATGGTGGGTTGGGCCAGCCGGTCCTACTTCGAGCTTATGCTCGAAGCCGGTGCCCGGATCCACCGGTTTGATGGTGGACTGCTGCACAGCAAGGTGATGCTGGTAGACGACGCCATGGCCCTGGTGGGTAGCGTCAATCTGGATATCCGAAGCCTGCAGCTCAACTTCGAGCTGACCGCAGTGCTGTTCGATGGAGACAGTACCGCGCGTATAGGGCGACTGATCGAGGCTTATCTGGCGCGTAGCGAGCTGTTGACGCTGCAATCGTGGCGTCAGCGCGGCAGGCGGGCACGTGTGCTTGAGCGGCTTATGTTTTTCATGAGCCCTCTTCTTTGAAACGCTAATAATTCGCAATTGCAGCTTGCTGGGCCGAGATGCCGGTGCTAGTCTCCAGTTGAGATTGATTCTTGTTTAAAACTGAAGAGGCCCTTGCCATGCGCGTCTACATGCTCCCCGTTACTGTCACAGCGACCCTCATGTCGGCTCATCTGACCCTGGCAACACGCGCACAGCGAGTAGCACGCCGGCCCCTCTCCCAGCTTATCGGTGAGGCCGGAACAAAAAGCCGTGACCCGGCTGAAGTGCAGCGTTAGGCCTTCACATCTGGCCTTCGATCGGCAGCCAGCCGATCATCCAGGCTTTCAGGCGGCGAAGCTCTCCGGCTTCGGGTTCGGATGACCAGTACCGGTCTCCCCGCTGCCATTGCAGTTCACCACTGTCGGTGAGCTGCACCTCAAAGGCGTAATCGTCCGACGTCCAGCGTTGAAACAACTGCGCTGCGCGTTGCGCCAGTTCTGCCTGATACACCATCACCCCGGCCTCGGTATTGAGTTGAATCGAACGCGGGTCACTGTTGATCGAGCCCACGAACAATTTCGAGCGATCAAATACAAAGCTTTTCGCGTGCAGGCTTGCCTCCGAGGCCCCGATGAAAGTGCTCGAGTCGGTCTGTTCCTCCATCCTGGGCTGCAGTTCCCATAATCGGACCCCACCACGCAGCAAGGGCCTGCGATATTGTGCATAGCTGCTATGCACAGCGAGAACATCGGTGGTAGCAAGCGAGTTGGTCAATACCGAGACGTCCACGCCCCTGGCAGCCATGCCGGTGAGCAATTCAACGCCGTTCTCACCTGGTATAAAGTACGCTGACTTCATCAACAGCTCGGTCCGCACCTCTTTCATGTGATTCGCCAGAATGCGCGCCAGATAAGGCTCTTCGTTATTGGCTGAATTGGCATTCGCCTTGCCTGGCGGATCTGCCAGCCACTGTGCCCTGCCCCAGTGCAGAGGCAAACGACCGGCACTCAGCGCCTCGGTAAAGGTCGAGTCTTCCATCGCTTTGGCATAGGGTTTGCGCTCAACCCGTTGCCGCAACAGCACCAGGTTGTCACGCGTAACCTCCAGCGCGCCCTGCTGGGCATCGCCCAATACAGCGCTGACGGGGATTGCAGACGGACTGTTCCAGAAGGCGTCGAAGTTTGTCGAGGCGGCTTGGCTGATGGGGCCGATGCCAAGCAGGTCTATGTCGCGAAAATCGGTCTCGCTGAGCGCAAAGTATTCGTCACCGATATTTCGCCCACCGGTAATCAGCGCCCGGTTGTCGACGATCATCACCTTGTTATGCATACGGTTGTTGATTCGGCCGAATTCGATGACCTTGCTCGCCCAGCTCAACCAGGGAGCACGCATGCGTACCGGATTGAACAGACGCAGTTCTATATTGGTGTGTCTGTCCAGTGTGGCGACCGTTTCGTCGGCGAGCCGGTTGCCCAGATCATCCAGAAGAAAACGCACGCGCACCCCGCGATCTGCCGCCGCGAGTATCCGCTCGGCAATCAGCCCACCGGTCACATCGTTGTTGTAGATGTAGTATTGAAGGTCGAGACTGCTCTGCGCTGCGTCAATCAGTTGCAGTCGCGCAGAGAGGGCATCAACGCCCCGATCAAGCATGTAGAACCCCGACGTGGATGGATTTCCGGCAGGCCGGGCATCCATGTAGGTGCCCAGCAAGCCGCCTGGCGGGGCCTCGATGGCATGGCTGGGTGGCACATCGTACTCGGGCAGCGGTGTCGCGCACCCTGTCAGTACTGACAGGAGCGCGCATATGCAGCCAAACACGACAGGTTTTCTCAACGACATACAGTCTCGCTACAGTGGACCTGAATCCACTTTAGCAGTCGTTTGAGCCCCCATCCTATTCCGTCACCACGAGTTGATATTCCGTACGCATCCCGCCCCGGGTGTGCACCACCACATAACCGCGGCTGGTGGGGGTGAATCCCTGCGTCAGGGCTGCACTGTAGAGAGCACGCCAGGTGCTTTCCACGTCGTCGCGCTGGGCGTCGAAGTCAACACTGAGTACCTGTTGGCTAGCGACGTTTTCGACTACGAACCCGGCGACGGAGGGATTGCCTGTTGTCTCCACAGGGAAGCTCACGACAACAGGCAGCCGCTCGGGTGTCACCGCAGAAAGGTCGGCGAATACCAGGGTCAGCGGGCCCTCGATCCTGGCTTTGCCCCGGCGCGATGCCGCAACACCCACGGTGCGTGCAATAGAGCCGATGTCTTCCCGAAACCGCTTCGGCGAGAGGTCATGTGCCCGGCCGAACAACGTCGTTTCCGGGCGTTGCACCAGAATGATCTCGTAAATTACCCCATCATCTCGCAGCGGCAGGATATCGCCTGCGCGAATATCCACCGGCTTTTGCTGACTTACGGGTAATGGCTGATAGACCTCCTTGCACAGGGGCTGCTTGAAACCCGCGCGTTCGCTATCGCTCAGATTCGGATTGGCATCCAGGGCATTGCAGACCTGCTGGTGATAGCCCTTCCAGAGTTGCCGTGCTGCGCCTGCGTCCATTAGCGTACTGATCATGCGTGCGTCCGCGTTGCGGGCTGCCAGCAGCAGTGCGGTCTGGCGACCACCAGCCGCCTCCTGGCGATCCGGCCCACCGGCGCCCAGACCGGGGGACTGGGTAGTCTGACGGTGCACATCGGCACCACCGGCCAGCAGCAACCGGGCGCTTTCGAGCTCGTTGAGCTGGGCAGCTGCCATCAGGGGAGTCTTGCCCCAGGCGTTGGCGTCGTTGACATCAAATCCGGCATCCAGCAGAACCCGCACGTTGGCCGGTGTTTCCAGTGCGGCCAGCAATGCCGGACTGGAATCGGGGCCGATACCGCGCTGACGGCCGAACGTATCGGTTTCGTAGCGGATGAAATCCCGTACCACGTTCTGCGGTGCGTTGTTCAGCAGCACGCTGTAGAGCGTCGCAAAATTGCGCCCACGCTCCAGTTCGCCAGCGGCTGGGGCAAGAGCAAAGCGCGGCTGGTAACTGGCCCCGGGGGGTAGAGGCAGGCCAGGCGCCTGATCGGGAGCACTGAGGTTCTCCATCGAGCGGGCAAAGGTTTCGTGGAACAGCAGGTCGGCTGCGGCGCGTGCTTCGGTATCCGCCAGGCCCTGGGCGTTGAACATCTGTACCAGTTCGTTGTGTGCCGGCTGCAACATCGGCATGACCCGACGGTACAGCGCCTTGTTGTTCAGGCTGCGCTCGGACCAGTTGAAAAAGGCGTCCATGGCCGCATCGTTGCGTTGGCGCACCGCTGCTTCACGGCCAAAGCGTGAGAGCGCGTCGGCGCCCAGCAACGGCAGGTTGAGCAGCGTCCACTGGCGTTCTTTCCAGGTCTGAAAGTTGTCCCTTCGCTCGTGTTGCGCATAGCCCGGCAACGGATCTCCCGCCAGCTTGTCGAGCTCGCCTTGCAGTTGGGCGTAAGCCGGCATGCCCGCCAGCGTATTGGTGCGTGGCGGGGTCAGATAGGTCTGGAACAGACACAATGGCTGCACTGTCTGCCCCTGCAGCTCATAGAGGCCACTGAAAGCGGATTCGCCGCGGGCCGCCGGAGAGTAGAAGCCCCAGGTTTCGTTGACCATCACCAGGGTGCGGCCGTCGCGGGTAAATACGTCGATTGAACCGTAGTCGCCGGTCTGCGAAGAGGACGCGTGGGACCGTCCGCCGTAGTTGGGCTGCTCTGCGATCCACTGCGGCATCGTGTGTTGGCCAAGGACGGGCTGTCCGTTAACAATCAGCACCCGGGTGCGATTCTCGTAACCTGCGTAGGGGCCGGCGTTGTAAACGTCTACCTGCACCTGGCTACCGTTGACGGTTGCGCTGGTTGTGTCGGCATGGGTGCCGGCCAGCAAGGTGGCCCCCGGAAGACGCGCAGCGGATGGTCGGCCGTGGCGCGCCAGGTCTGCATTCAGATCGGCTGTCATGGCACTACACAAACCTGGATCGCGGCTGTCGGCGAGCTTGTAAGTGACATACGAGGCATAGGCATGTGCCTTGCTCTGTGCCTGCGGCTGCGCTACCGGCCAGGACGCCAGCTCTCGATTACGCTGACGGTAGAGGGCTTCCAGGCAACCGATGGCCTGGCTGTTTGCGCTGATTTCGGTGCCGCTCTGCTGCCCCAGGCCGCAATGGCCCGCCCGGCCCAGCAACCACTGGCGATGGTTGGCCTCAAGCAGCAATGCGCCGGCCATATCCGTGGCCTGCACGCGACTGCGGTGCCGTTCGTGCAATTGCCGGTCAAGGCGCGACAGCTCGTCACTGGCGCAGATCTGCCGATGCACTTCAGGCAGGGCGCCACCGCACTCGAAGCTGGCCTTGGTCGTGGCGCGCTCGGTTGGCAGGCTGGGTGGCGGTGGCTTGTAGTCAACCGGGCCGGCAACCGGTTCGCTGGCACAGCCGCTGAGGAAGGCCACCGAAACCGCTGTCGCCAGTAGCGCAGCGTGGGAACGTGTCAGGTAGAGCATCGAGCAACCTCCTTTCAATCGATGAATATGGCTGTGCCATAGATCGTGTATTGGCTTGCACCCTCGTTAGGCGGCGGCGGATACGGTGCAGACTGCACGATGGCCTGTTCAGCTGCCCGATTCAGAACCGGGTCGACGCAACGATCAATGGTGTAGGAGACGATCTTTCCCTGCGTATCGACTACGATCTCGTAGGGAATACGGCACTGGCGCTTGAAGTCGTCCGGATCGCCCTTGTAGCCCGGTGGTGGCTTGTATGACGAGCCAGCCGGTCGCACCAGCTTCTGGGTGACGCGGCTCTTTACCGTGTCGGCATAACCCGATGGCGCCATGCGTGCGCGGGTTGGTGCATTGGCCGGTGGTGCTGGCGGTGCGCTCCACTCCGTATTGGCCCCGAAGGAATGCACTGGCGGCCCTGCCGGTTTGGGCGGCGCCGGCTTGGCAACCGGTTGCGGACGCGGCTTGACCGGTTCGGGTTCGGGCTCAGGCTCAGGCTCAGGCTCAGGCTCAGGCTCAGGCTCAGGCTCGGGTTCGGGTTCCGGCTCAGGCTCAGGTTCGGGTTCGGGTTCGGGCTCCGGCTCGGGTTCTGGCGGGAGCTCGATCAACTCGATCGCCACCACCTCAGGTTCGGTAACGATCGGTTTTGAAAAGCGCCCGCTGGCCAGCCATGCAACAAGCGCTGCGTGCAGAGCCAGCGAGATTGCAATCACCAGAATCCGAGCGGTCCAGCCCAGCGTTGTCGTCGAGCGACTCATCAGGGTTCCAGCTCTTCCGATGCAACCAGGCTGATACGGGTGTATCCGGCCTTCTGCAGTGTGTTCATGACGCGCATCAGCGTCCCGTAATCAACGGCTTGATCACCGCGTAGAAAGAGCCGGGTATCCTGCTGGCCCGAGGTGACGCCCATTATCAGAGCCTGCAATCCCTCGAGCGCGACTTCCTGTTCCTGCACGAACAGCAAACCGTCTGCCTGGACGCTGACATACACCGGATCAGAAGGCGGCGGACTCGGTGCCGCAGCGTTACTGGGCAGGTCCACCGGCACATCAACGGTTGCCAACGGGGCTGCCACCATGAAAATGATCAGCAGTACCAGCATCACGTCGACAAAGGGCGTGATGTTCATTTCGGCATTCTGCTGGTAGTTGTGCCTTTTTACCGTAGGCCCGGAATTGAACTGAATCGACATGATCAGCGCACCTCATCGAGCTGACGCGAAGTGCTGGCGAGCATCTCGGCCGAGAAGTTATCGAGACTTCCGACAAAGTGGTTAATGTCGCGGGCAAACTTGTTGAAGATCATCACCGCTGGAATGGCCGCGAACAGACCCAGCGCCGTGGCCAATAGTGCTTCGGCAATACCCGGTGCGACAATCGCCAGGCTGGCGGTTTTCATGGTGGCTATGCTGGCAAAGCTGTTCAGAATGCCCCATACGGTGCCGAACAGGCCGATAAAGGGTGCAGTCGCGCCAATGGTGGCGAGCACACCCATCATGCTGCCCAGACGCGCCATGTCCCGCTCCTGGGGGATGCTGGCAGTCAGCGACATGCGTTGCAGCAAGCGGTTGATCTGGTCGGCATCAGCGGTGCGATCCTTGCCGAACCGGCGAAGCTCTGCCTGGGCTACCTGCCACATCCGGCCCATGGCACTGGCGTCCGCCTGGTCCTGCATGGCCGGCTTGTCGTTATCCCGAAAGGCCTTGAGAAAACGCTGATTGGCACGTCTCGCCCGACTGAAGACAACCAGTTTTTCAAACAGGATGGCCCAGGTGGCCAGCGAACAGAGCACCAGGAAAATCATTACCGCCTTGACCACCATGTCGGCCTGGAAAAACATTTCCTTCACACCGAAGCGTTCGGGCGCGGCCATCTCTGCAGCCACAGGCGCAGGTGCAGCGACGCTCGCCGGGGCCGGCGTAGTCTCGGCTTCCTGTTCGGGCTGTGCCGACTGCGCGGGATCTGCAACCGGTGCGGCGTCCACCGCTGCGGCCTCAGCTGCCTGCTCCTGTTCCGCCTGGGCAACCACCAGATTGGCGGTCAGGCCGGTCACGCCCATGAGAACCACAAGTGCAGCCAGGCGCAGGCGGGGCTGCCAGCGGCTTGCTGTGGCGTGGGGGTTGGTGGTCTGCATAGAAAGCTCCATTATCTATTGTTATCGGGAGGGGTATTGGTTGCATGGCTGCCGGAGACGTCCGGCTCGAGGGTTTCCAGGGCAAGGATTGCGTGCAAGGCTGCAACATAGCCGGCAAAGGCTTCGCGCCCCTTGGCACTCAGACAGACCCGTGTTCGCGGCTTCTTGCCTGCAAAATCCTTTTTGATCAGAACGTATTGGGCGCCCTCCAGAGTATTGAGGTGCGCTCCCAGATTGCCGTCGGTGGTATCCACGATCGACTTCAGCGAGACGAACTCGAGCCATTGGCCCGCAGCGAGAGTATTGAGTGCCGCCATGATCTTCAGGCGAATCGGCTGATGGATGATCTCGTTGGGGGTCTGCATCACAGGCGCCTCAGCCAGAAGCCGAAGACGATGAAGCTGCCACCGTAGCCCACGGCCATCCACCACCAGAAAATGGGTTGGAAGAACAGAAAGCCGATCATCAACAGTGCAGCCAGCAGCAGGCCGATAAACAGGTAACGCGGCCGCATCTGCACGCCTCGCATCACGTAGAGCGCAGAGACGAACAGTGGCGCGACCATGGAGCCTTGCTCCGGGGTGAGCGGCCACATGACCACGTGCACGAGAACCATATAAGTGAAGATGGTGCCGATGAGCACCAGGTATCGCCAACCGATGCCGGGTATTTCGCTGGCGGCGCGTCGAGCAAGCAGCCTGCCGATCAGCATCGACCCGGGAACCAGTAGCAACCAGATCAGCAGTATGAAAGCGGGAAAGAGACCAGAGAGGGCAAAACCGATTGCATGGGCAGCGCCCCAAAGCAGGAGCTGGTCAGACTCGGCACGATAATCCTGAAATCCGGCAGCGCGAGCCTTGATGGCATCAATCTCGCGCAATGCCCGGGCGGCTTCTTCGACTGAAGGAGGCATGAACACTCTCTTGTTTTATTCTTTGCAAAGCACTCTATTGAACAGAGTAGACAAAAACAAGAGGTGTACCAAAAAATAAATCAGCTGATTATGTCGTACTCTCCGCCCCGCTCCAGGGCGCGCTTGTACCCCGGCAAGCCATGGATGCGGTCCAGAAAAGCAATCAGGTTGGGCCATTTGGAATCAAGCCCACCACGGGCCGCTGCCGCTTCCAGCGGAAAGCTCAGCTGGATGTCTGCGGCGCTCAGTTGGTTGCCGACGAAATAACCGGTTTTCGCGACTTCTGCTTCCAGATAATCAAGGTGTTGGCGAATCTGCGGCTCGATAAAACTCTGCTGCACGTTCTTCGAGATGCCCTTGGCAAAGGGTTTGGCAAAGAATGGCATTTTCGCGTTCTCGACCTTGTTGAACACCAGTTTGAGCAACAGCGGCATCATCGCCGAGCCTTCCGCATAGTGCAGCCAGTAGGTATAGCGCAGGCGCTCCGGGGTGCCCGGCTCGGGGGCCAGCTTGCCGTTGCCGTAGGTGTCCACCAGGTACTCGATGATCACACCGGATTCCGCCACCACGAGGTCGCCATCGGTTATCACCGGTGATTTTCCCAGCGGGTGCACCTTCTTGAGTTCCGGCGGCGCCAGACTGGTTTCCGGGTCGCGTTCATAGCGTTTAACCTCGTATTCCAGTCCAAGTTCTTCCAGCAACCAGAGGATACGTTGTGAGCGGGAATTGGCCAGGTGGTGGACGGTAATCATCGATCTGTCTTCCTCATATACGGCTTGAAGTAGGGCTGACTATGCCATGAACATTCGGTGTAAGTCTTTGTAGCAGGTTTCTTTTCACCGGTTTGCCCAGGCATGGGAGAATGCGTCGAGATAATCAGGAGGCACCATGACCACGAGCAAGAACGCGGGCAACAAACGCATACCAGGCTGGATCAAGACTATTTTCATCATTCTTTTGCTCGGCGGCATGGCTCTGGTGGTCTGGCAGCAGTTGCCCCGCGGCGGAATCTCCACCGATCTAACCGTCATCGGTACCGACAGACCGACGCTTGTGCTGACCCGGGATACCAACTTTGTGGGCGGTGGTGAGGTGCTCGACTTTCTGCGGGCGGCCCAGGCTGAGTACGGAGAACGGGTCTATTTGCGCATAGCGCACCAGGGCCAGGAAGATGGCCGCGCCTTTGCCCGTGAACACCAATCTCGTGATGGCGACCTGGTGCTGCTGGACTCGGATTCACGGGTTATTGCCGGCCCCCTGCTGCCGCAATCCTATGCCGCTGTCGAGGCGTTGTTGAGACAAGCCGAATAACGGCCAGGGGGCGCTCGGGCGTTTATTCGCGTAGAATTTCGCGCCCCTGTAAACGCGCCCACGGAGTACATCTTCCATGACCGAACGCCTGCCCCCGCGCGTGACTGCGCTATTGCCGCTGTTGCTTTTCCTGCTGATCTTTCTGGGCAGCGGCATCTACTACACGGCCATAGGTACGGACTTCGCGTTCTACCAGATCAAGGCGCCGGTCGCGATACTCCCTGCCATCATCCTCGCGGTGCTGCTGGCTCGAGATACGCTCAACCGCACGCTGGAAGCCTTTGTGGCCGGCGTAGGCGACAGCAACATCATCACCATGGCCCTGGTGTTCCTGCTCGCCGGTGCCTTTGCCACTGTCACCGAAGCCATTGGCGGCGTCTCGGCGACCGTCAACATGGGACTGAGCTTCATCCCCACGTCCATGGTGTTGCCTGGGTTGTTTCTGATTGGTGCGTTCATTTCCACCGCCATGGGGACATCCATGGGCACCATCGGCGCGCTCGCCCCGGTCGCTCTGGGCTTCGCCCAGGCCACGGGTTTGCCCATTCCCCTGGCCATGGGTGCCATCATCGGCGGCGCCATGGCCGGTGACAATCTCTCTATCATCTCCGATACGACCATCGCCGCGACCCGCACCCAGGGCGTATCCATGCGTGACAAGTTCAAGCTCAACCTGGTGATCGCCCTGCCCGCGATGCTGTTGACGGTGATACTGCTCTTCATTCTCGGCGACACGACTATCGAGCCGGTAGTCGCGGACTACCAATTGTTGCTGGTTTTGCCCTACATCGCCGTGCTGGTGCTGGCCCTGAGCGGCCTGAACGTGCTCGCAGTGCTGATGGCCGGCATCGTTCTCTCGGGTCTGACCGGTTTGTTCATCGCCGATGAGTACAGCCTCGCGAGCTGGGGCGGAGATATCTACCGCGGCTTTGAGGGCATGCTGGAAATCATGGTGCTGTCGATGTTCATCGGTGGCCTGTCAGCGATCATGAAACGTGAAGGCGGGCTGGACTGGGTGCGTGAGCGTATTCAACGCATTGCCGGAGCGGTTGGCAAGACAAGCAAGCGCGCGGGTGAAGCAGCCATCGCCGCCTTGGTCAGCGTGACCAATCTGTTTGTTGCCAACAATACCGTGGCCATCATCATCAGTGGCAGCGTTGCCAGAGAACTGGCCGAAGACTACGCAGTCGATCGGCGGCGCAGCGCAAGCCTGCTGGACATCTTCTCCTGCGTCATTCAGGGGCTGATTCCCTACGGTGCCCAGATTCTCCTGGCCGGCTCGCTGGCATCCATATCGCCACTGGCTCTGGTCGGCCAGGTCTACTATTGCTGGCTTCTGGCAGCCGTGGCCATAGCCGCCATTATCTTCGGCTTTCCCAGACCCAAGCCCGCAACAAACTAGACCAAAAGGTCTCCGCTCCCCTGGGAAGGCCTTCGTCATTCTCGCGAAGGCGCGAATCCACCTCGACCAGAGGCGACCAGCGTCACAACGCTGGTCGAGATGGAACTCGACATTCCAGGCATAGCTCTCGCAGGGAGGCCTTTGCCACTGCGATCATCCTGCTCACGCAATCTTACAATCGTCGTCTTGGCAGTCGCCGCACAGGTCCGCGATCATGATCCGGCGCTTTGGAGTTGGAGCGCTTGAGCATAGGGACCTGAAGCATGCCAGCAATACGTGTACTGATTGCCGCCCTGATCCTGCTAATGGGCGCCACACACGCTAGCGCGCAGAGTGAAGCCGAGGCCTGGGAGGCACTGCGCGAAGGTAGAGCGGTGCTGATTTTGCGACACTCGCTCGCTCCCGGTACAGGCGACCCAGCCCGTTTCAAACTTGGCGATTGCTCTACACAGCGCAACCTGAATGATCGAGGCCGCGAGCAGGCGGCAGCCTGGAAGCCGTTTCTCGCCCAGCAAGGTATCCGTCATGCGCAGGTGTATACCAGCCAGTGGTGTCGTAGCCGCGACACCGCTACCGAGATGAATATGGGTGAAGTGACCGAATGGCCTGCCCTGAACTCATTCTTTCAGGATCGCAGTCAAGGTTCACCCCAGACCTCGGAAACGATAGAGCTGGTCAACTCGCTGGAGCCACGCCCGCCGGTGGTGATGGTCTCTCATCAGGTCAATATTACAGCCCTGACCGGGGTCTTCCCGGCTTCCAACGAGGGGCTGATATTGGCCCTGCCGCTGTCGGAACCAGCCGAAGTGTTGGCTCGGGTGACACCAGACTGAAGCCTGGAATCGCTGACGGGACTTCCTTACGTATCGTTTTTTCCTCGCCAAACAGCTGTTTGTGAACGAGTGCGCCGACTTTCTTTTTGCTAGATGCTAGATTGGCCATCCTGAATTCGGGCGATATGTAACGACAAGGATGTAGCAGATGCCATTGCGCTTTCTAACCCCCCTCTCCCTCTGCGTGCTTATCGCTGGTTGTGAGGCACAGTCATCGGTCCTGCCCACAAGCGACAAGCTCAGCGAAAACAAAGTGGCCGAGATAGCAGAGCGAGTTGAAGCCCGCTACCCGGACCTCTCTCGAACCTTGCGCGACCAGATAATCGCCACTGTCGTGCGCTCGCTTGACGACATGGTGTTTATCGAAGGCGGCGAATTCGAGATGGGCGACTTCGGCACGTTGTGCAATTACGACCCTTCAAACATGGGCGTTTGGCCCTATGGTCATGAGCCTGATCGTCTTTGTCCCATTACGCCTGAACGCCATGATGATCATCTGCATCAGGTGCGGTTGAGCAGTTATCACCTGTCGCGGTATCAGACGCGTTTGAAAGATTTCGATCTGTATCGCACCAGCTTGGGATTGCCATTGTTCGACGAGGAATATCGCGAGCGGGAGGACCTGGCGGATGTGTATCATCCCCACAATCCTGCGCCCGTAAAATTATGGCAGGAGGCGAAGGACTATTGTTTATGGCTCGGGGAGTTAAGTAATTATCCGGTGGATCTTCCTACGGAGGCCCAATGGGAGTTCGCCGCACGAAACCGCGGGCAGTATATCCAGTATCCAACTGACGATGGACACTTACGTAACGGAAAAAACATGCTGCACGACAATGAGACTTCTGTGGGCCCCGTTGGTCAGTTCCCGCCCAATCCGCTGGGTCTTTATGATATGACGGGAATCGCTACCGACTGGGTTAATGACTGGTATGCAGAGGACTACTATCGTAACTCGCCGGTGGAAAACCCGGCAGGTCCGGCAAATGGAACACAGAAAATACGGCGTGGCTCTTATTACGGAGAACTGAACTGGATGAGCGCGAACACTGTTCGCCGCTGGAACCACGATCCAGTTCGAAACAATTACTACTCAGGTACGAGCTTTCGCTGCGCCGTACAATCCGACGAGATTTTGTAAACGAACTGGCTTTCCGCTAAGCGAGCCCACTAAAATGGTTCGTGCGAGAGGCTGCGATCAATACGCTTCTCTTCCTGCGAGGGTCAACAGGCTGCCATGCGAGCATGGTGCTTCTGCTACGATCTCGGTGCACAGCTAGACCCTCTATAAATCGGTTAAACTGCCGTTGCTGTGGTGTAATTGGGGTCAGATGAAAATTTCTTACCGTTTTATTTGATCTGACCCTAATTGCCTAGAAAGCAAAACCGGCGGCCCAGTCGCTCGTTTGTTAATCTTTCATGAGCCTTATTGTGAAAGCAGGCAGCCTGAACGAGTACTCAAAACAGGGTATCGCTCGGATGAAGCTTTTGTTTGAAGAACGACAGCGGAGGGTGGGTAGCTTTCCATTCGGCGGCAAATTCGCGAGCTTGTTCGAGTTGCTCTCCAGTCATTTGATCTTCAAATTCCGCCTGGCTTCGGGCAGCTCTACCAGCCATACCACCACCGCCATCCAATTCCAATAGCAGTGACAAAAGTCCGTATGCTTTCACCAGATTTTCTTCATAGCCATAATCAAGACCGTCTATGACCGGGGCTAGCCCCAAAGCATATTCAAAAACAGCGCTAACATATCCCGTTTTTGCTGCTCGCTCTACCCAGAGCCGGTAGCCTGCGTAGTCCTGTTTATTTAGCAGCATTGTCGAGTAATCCTCCATGCTCAATGGATACCCCCCCTCCGCAGAAGCCTTGTACCACTTCTCCGCCGCTTCCTGACGACTGCCGGGCCACCAGTAAAAACCCCGGCCCTGCTCGATCGCTACCGCTAACCAGTACTGCGCTAGCGAATGTCCCGCTTTAGCCGCCTTCTCGATCCAATCGATATCAAAGGTAATTTGGTACATCAGGTACATAGCCTCAGCATCGCCTTGCGCCGCTTTTGGCTCATTCAATCGGCGAGCTTCGGCAAGCCATTGCTCTGGCGTTTTGCTGCCTTCGGGGCAGCTCCCTACGACAGCGCACAGGCTATCGCCGCTGTGGCCTATACGAATCATCGCGTAGCTATGACCTTGCTGAGCTGCCTCTTCCAGCCAGTGGACGACTTCTTTGGTCATGAACCGGTCGCGCAGCCTTAACTCCTCACCAAGATAAAACTGGGATTCAGCGTCTCCCGCCTCTGCTGCTATACGCAACTGAGGTTCAGCTGTGCGGTATTGGTTAAATAAAATGATTCCTGATTGCTTGGCGGCTTCTTGCTCCGGAGTCAACTCTGCCCAGACAGCCGTAGTCACAAAGCAAGCCAGTGCCAATAATAGATACGTTTGCATAGTTATTAGCTTTCTCACATCTGGTTCCTCACTGCGGCTCATGGTTTACGGAGGAGCGGCCCAACGGCAGTAGGCTGTCACGCCTTTTGCAGCTGAGGTCTGCCTGAGCACCTAATAATGAGATATATCTTTTGTAGTCTCGATCAACTTGTGAGCCACCCAGCCTGACCTCATCCCTGGAACCTGACTCCATGAACAAGTCGAGCTTCAAACGATTTTCACAATACGTTTGACCGGTATCTTCAGGCAGCACACCAAACTGATTCATTCGCATACAGGCTTCTTCAAACTGATGCTGGGCAGCCGACCAGCTATTATTTTGCGTGGCATGGTCAACTATCCAGCCCAGAATACGGACAATCGCGTTCTGTTGCTCCAGTCTAGTCCTTTCCCTTTTGTTTAAAGCGGCTTGGGGGCCATCTGTGAATATGCCATCCAAGATTAAAGGTACGCTCGTCAGTGTCAGCAACAGCGGGCCTAGCGCCGCTGGTACTGCTTCAACACACCATCTCCTTAACTGGTTCTCGTCTCGGAAAGTCAGGATCGATTCAGCAATAGTTCCTGCCCGCCCTGGGCGCGTCAGCAGGGACTCGTAGAGGGACATAATCATGTCCACCTGTATTACCGGACGGTGGGCGACCCACATTGAAACCCCTATCAATAGCTCTATATCCAAACCCACCGCGCTCAGCACGTTGATTTTGGAAATCAAGTCGGCCGCTTCCGGGTCGATCCAGTCAAGCGGGCGGCCGTGATTGCGGTGCAGTTCACGACGATAAATATTGATCAACTCAATCATCCCCTGATAGCTGACCGCGAAGCTGAACTCGCCACTTGCACCCGCTCCAGCCATGGCGGAAGCCTTGAGCTTGAGCACCAGCCGGCCGTTGTGTAACGACAGCATGGCGTTGGCCTCGGCGCCCAAACCGATGGCGCCGCCTGCCCCTACGGTGAGGTCTGCCATGCTAAGCCATTGATTGGCGTCGCTGGTTTCAACAGAACCTGCTTGTCTGCCGGGAATGGTGCGCATGGCGGCCAGGCCTGTGGGAGGAGCCCAGTTGAGCGCTCCAGTGAGCAGGATGCCTGCCTGTACTCCAGCAAACAGATTGAAGGAGGCCTGGGCACCGTCTTGCACGTTCACGCTGGGCCCCCGGCCGGTAGTGACGGGGGCACTGGTATGCGTGCTCTCGCGCGATACCTTGCGTGGCGGTTGGTCTTCGTCCGGCCGCGTTATAGGCTCTTCGCCGGGGCGCGTCGCAGGTTCTTCGGCGCTAAGCGCGGTTTTCCCCCACAGCGGGCCATTGGGAGTGAGCTCTATTCTGGCTGCAAGCAACAAAGAGGCGCCGGCGTAACCCCAGGCTCGCGCCGAGAGGTGCATCGAGTAGCGCCCCAGACTCATCGGCAACATCTCGCCCGCATGGTTTTGATAGTGAACGGTAATCTCTCTGGCGACGCTGCGTGCGGGGTAATCCACACTGAATATCTCAACTTCACCACGGGCTAGGTCTATGCTCAACGAGGCCTGCGCTGAGGCTTGAAAGCCCTCCGCCACACTGAAGCTCGGCCCCACCGCAGAGGCTGAGCTGTGAATGTTGCTTTGCGGCGGTGTAAGACAACGCACCAGTTGCGCCTGAGGACTGGAATCAAACAACCGCATGTCATCGCGAATGTCGGCACTAAACAGAACCTGTTTCAGTCTGAGTCCCCAATCCGCTCGCACGGCGGCATCTTCCAGCGAATCAACCTTGAGCTTTTCCTGCTGGAGATAGGCATAAAACTTCTCCATCTCAAACCAGCCGTCTTCATCAAACCAGTCGCTTGCCTGGTCATCAATCTTGAACCCACCCGCATTTTCCAGCCAGGCTTCTAACAAACTCTGTTCGCTGGAGCGTTTGCCTGATGTATCAGTCGGGATGCGCTGGATACCTTTTACAACGGCGTCCACCGGCTTGGTTTTGATGTCTTTCTTCAGTTGCTCTGCGATGCCTTCAAGGTTAAACAAACTGAGCGCTCTGACCGGGCTTTCAGGGTTATCAGGCAAGCTCATTTCACTTAGTGGAAAGCCGGCGCGCACCAGTCGCTCTGCCGGTTGCGGCTGAAAATGTTCAGGCTCCCACAGCAAATGACGCTGGGTTTCTCCGTTTTGTACATTGAGCTCAGCTTGGTGCTTGAGATCCTTCTGTATGTGCTGCAACTCCTCCCACTCTGCTCTTTCTGCAGCCACGAGACCCGCAGGCGCACGCATGTTGCTGCCGGTAGATTCTACCCAGTTACGGTACTTGGTTTGCAGGCGGTCATTCACTTCTTGCTGCTTGAGCTGGGCATCCAGATACTGGCGAAAAACTGTCACACCGGCAGTTACATCTTCCTCCGATGCCGGGATCAAGGCGAACTCGGGTAAAGCCAGACCGTAATCGGCCACTTTTATAATGCTTTCGACATAGTCGATGAAATCGAGTTTGCCACGTGAGGCGCGCAGCCAGGCGCTATAGGACCTGACCTTGCCGCGGCACTGTTTCGTGCAGTTCTGTACTGCTTGGTACCGCGACTTTCCTATGGCCAATGTATCTGCCAGCAATTCCACATCGTATTCGGACAATTGACCTTCGCTCATCACCTGGCTGCGTTTAATCAAATAGTCCTGTACACGCCGGCGGGCTTCCATGGCCTCTTTCGAGAACAGGGTGCCGTTCTCGTAGGTGTATTCTTGCCGTTCTGCTTCCCTGAGGGCACTGTCGTGCAGCGGTTTCCACTCGTTGTAGAGTTCCTGTAAGCGCTGATACTCCTGCCAGACTGGCGTCGTCTGCATGCGTGGATCCATCAGCGCGTACGCGCGCTTGCTCAGATAGCGCTGCTCTATATTGGGCTCCTCAGCCTCGATCTGCAGCATGCGCTCTAGATCCTCGCCTTGCAGGAAATTGGTCAGCTTTGGCTCCATGAAGTACTCAAGGAGCCCCAGCTCATCCAGTCCGCGCTTGCGCTCCTCGGGCGATTTTTCGGGCGATACGCTATCGGCCAGTTCTTGCAGGGCTTCCTGGATGGCTTCGGAGAGCTTTTCTGGAAGAAGCCAGAACCGCCTTTCTTTCGTGGCGTAAATAGCGGTCGCGTAGGTTGTGGCGCAGGGCGGCAATTCTTCCTCGCCGGGTGCCTTGCAGCTATCCGGCACCGACGGCTCCTTACCGAACGCAGTTGCATTGTGTGAGCTGTCGTTTGAAGCGGGCGCCGCCGCTGCGGCAGGCGATGCTGCGGTCTTCACAGCTGATGCAGCAGAAACAGAGCTGGGTGCAGGTACGCTGAGATTCCAGCCAGCCCTGACGTAGTCTGCGTTCTGAATGAATCGGTTAAGCCGTTGCAGCTCATTGGTCGTCGTACCGTATTGAGCCGCAATGCTGGTTAGCGTTTCCCCACTTACTACCAGGTGATTAGCAAGTTCCATGATGACTCCATTCATCCTGTGCGCTAGCCGCACTATTCAGGGGAGCGACGGGCAGATCCGCCAGTCGCTGCACCTTGAGAAAGGCAGCTCCCTCTGACTCAAGCACTCCAACAACATCCGGCCTGGCCTGGAGCAGTGAACCGCAGATTAGCTGGTTCAGCTTGAGTAAATGCCTTCCTTGACTAATCCGATGTGCAGATAAAAAAGTGAGGTTGGCGACTATCCGCTGCAGGCTCTCACCTTGTGGTCGTCCAAAGTGCTGGAAGTGCTCATCGACCCAATAGACCCAAGCAAACGTACGCTGTGCTACGAAACACTCGGGCGGTAAATTGAAGCGTGTAGATGGCGGAATTGAGGGACTATCAGTGCCTGCGCGCCACGCGATCCAACGCTTTGAAGTCGCGCTCACGTGCTTTGGCGCCGGGCTCAAAATGGCGCTCCAAGGGCCCATCAACTGCGATGAAATCGTTTCTGCCGTGCTGGCCAGAGCCGCCCAAAGTTCAGCGCGGCAATAACTCAAAATGCTCTGACCACCGGTTCCATCATTGGCTTTCAGCAGCCAACGCGCGTGCGTCAATGCTTGCTGCACGTCACTGGTGACCAGGCAGAGTCCGGCGTTGCGCTCGATACACAGATCAGCAGCGAGTGCTTTCAACTCAGGGGTACTCGCACCACCAACCCAGATCGGCCCCTGCTCTGCCAGTGCTTCAAATTCTGTGCCTATAAATAAATTGGTCGGTTCCAGCGGGTGGCCTAACCCATAAAGACGCGCCAAGGCATCCGGCTGACGAGTTTGGTCGATGATGAAACACAGCGCTCCACTATGCGCTGCGCCTAGTTCCTGAATTTCACTACGCGGGCGGTTCAGAAATGAATCTATTGTCATTTCACGCATGGGCAATCTCCCCGACTACAAGCGCCGTTGCTTTGCTTGCCACACAGCGGAGTGATACCTGAGTCATGTAATCTGCGCGGTAAAGGAGCCAGGGTATTGCCCGCGTGATCGGTAGCGGCGCCTTTTGCAAGTCCCGGGATTAGAGGCGCCGCACCCGAACCATTACCCGGCGAGCCCCCCGAATTCACCTTCACACTCGGCCCAACCAGCGTTACACCGCTCGGATCGATCTTGATAAAGCTGCCGCCAGCTTTGAGAGTGATTTCACTGCCTGCCTCGATCACCATTTTCTGTCCGGCCTTGAGGTGGATCTCGCGGCCGGCGGCGACCAGATAGCCCTTGCCCAGACTGACATGCTGGGTTGAGCCGACGGTCAGGTGATCGTTGGCCTTGAGCTCGGTTTTACGGTCGGCGTGGGTGGTGTGGTGCTCTTCGGCCATGAACTCGCTGTAGCTGTTGGCTTCGACGCGATCATGCCGTTCGTTGCCGACGCGGATCTTCTGGTCGTTCTCGATGTTTTCGTCCCAGTTGCGCTGGGCGTGGATGTAGATCTGCTCCTGGTCTTTCTTGTCTTCGATGCGCAGTTCGTTGTAACCGCCACCGCCGGGTGAGCTGAGGGTCTTGAATACGCTGCGGGTCTTGTTTGCAGGCAGTTCATAAGGGACCGGGTGGGTCTTGTGGTACAGACAGCCGGTGACCAAAGGTTGGTCCGGGTCGCCTTCGAGGAAGGTGACGAGTACTTCCATACCGACCCGTGGTATTGCAATGCCGCCGTACTGATTGCCTGACCAGCCAGAGGCTACGCGCAGCCAGCAGCTGGTGCGGTCATCGCCCTGCCCTTCACGGTCCCAGTGAAACTGCACCTTGATGCGGCCATATTGATCGCAGTGGATTTCTTCTCCCTTGGGGCCGGTCACCACTGCAGTCTGAGTGCCCAGCACCTTGGGCTTGGGATGATCGAGTTGCGGGCGGACGTGCACGTCCCAGGGCGCGGCGGTGAACTGGTTGCGGTAGCCCTGGGTAAAACCGTCTGAATCCCTGGTATCACTGGTGACGGACTCTTCCAGTACCTGGGGCTGCTTGCCTTCGTGCTGGATGCCGACTACCAGCCACAGGTCATTCCATTCGGCACGTGGGTGCTCAGATAATGTCAGAAAATGCCCGGTGACCAGGGTGGGCACATCGCTTTTGCCTTCGGCCAGTCGGTAGTCACTACGATGTCTTTCCAGACTGCGCCTGGCCAGTTGTTTGCCGCGGGCGCGTTCGGTAAAGCGGCCGGGATAGTCATAGTCTTCCAGGTCGGGCAGCGGGATGGGTGGCTCTTCGCCTTCGGCTGGCTGCTCGGCCTTGTGTGCGGCTTCCATCAGCAGGTGTGGCTTTTCGAAATCGTAGTCCCGGCGCGTGACGCGGCTGGGGCGGGTTTCGATGCGCATGGCGAAGCGTTTGATCACCGGCTCGTCTGCCACCAGGCCGCTGTCCTGGATATAGGCCGTAGGACGGTCCAGTTTGGGGAAGCCGGTCTGGTCGTCACCGAAGACCAGCAAGTGGTTATCGATGCCGTGTTCGAAGTGGTAGTGGATGCCTTCCTCTTCGCATAGACGCTGGATGAAGTGCAGGTCGGTCTCGTCGTACTGGGTGCAATAAACCCGCTGCGGGTATTCGCTGTTGAGCTGGAAGCGGTAGGCATCGGCCTGGATGCCGTGATCAGCCAATACACGGCTGATGATCTCCGGCACTGACAGATGCTGGAAAATGCGCTGATTGGTGCGATGGCCGAGATAGGCCAGGTGCGGCACCAGGTCGATGTGATAGCGCGTCAGGCGCTTGCCGGCATCGCCCTGGGCGACGCGATGGATCAGTCCGTGAATACCCTTGCCCTGACCGGCAAAACTGAAGAAAGCCGGTTGTTGCAGCAGTGCTTCGATGTCCAGATCAGGGCGTTCGCTGACCAAATCCAGCTGAAAGCGGTAGGGCTGGCTGATGGCATCGGTGCCGGTAAAGGCCAGCACCTTGAAGTCATGGGCGATGCCCGGGATATCGAGTGTAAAGGCGGCCGTATTGGCGGGGGAGAACATCCGTTGTTCCTAACTGAGGGCTAGGGTCGGATTATCGCAGATGCGCGCTCGGCAAAGCGTGAGCCAGTCGGCAAAATAGAGAGGAAAAGGCAATGGGATCAATGAGATAGCTGCGCAGAAAGTTGCGCAGTTGGTGGTCTGCAGGATGCGATTAGCGGATCGAGTACTACTCCGCGCTCAATACAGTCCGTCTACCCTGGCCAACCTGTAGTCATGGCTCCAGCTCTTGATACGGTTGCGCCCCTGGTCCTTGGCCTGATAGAGCGCCTGGTCAGCGCGTTCGACCAGGTCAAAAAGACTTTCCTCTTCGTGTTGCTTCAGTTCAGCTATGCCAATGGAAACCGTGGCCTTTACCGCTGCGCTCTCCACGCTGATGGTCTTCTTTTGCCAGCTGGTGCGAATGCGTTCGGCTATGCCTTGTGCTTCGGACAGGCTGGTTTCCGGAAGCAGGACAAGAAACTCCTCGCCACCAAACCGGCAGATCAGATCAGGCACCCTGGAATGGTCGTTGAGATGCTCGGCAAAGGCGATCAATACCTGATCACCTGTCTTGTGCCCATGTTGATCATTGATTGTCTTGAACCGGTCGAGGTCCATCAGCAACAGCGCGACCGGACGCCCATTACGCCTGGAGAGGCCCAACACCTTGATGGCGGTCTCTTCCAGGGCGCGACGGTTGAACAGATTGGTGAGGGGATCGCGGTTGGCCTGATATCTCAGCGCGTCCTGCAGGCTGGCAGTGGTCAGCACCACACACATCAGTGAAAAGCCGTAGATGAAGGCGATGCCTTCGAGATAGTTCAAGGACTCGACACTGACGGCCATCTGGAAGTCAGTCGCGTTGATGTAGGCCTCGTCGCGCAGATAGAGACCAAAGCGGCGCAGATACAGCAGCGCGTGCAGTGTCCAGATGACGGCCCATACCCAGAAAACGGCGCGCTGCAATAACGGCACGCGCCACAGTTCAATCACGGTCATTGCACTGACGACCACCACGATCGCGCTGTGGAACATGATGCTGAAACGCAAGGAGTCCCTGAGCAGGAAGAATACCAGGCCCTGTGCAACCAGCAGGCAAAGCATGAGTGCCAGGAATCCCCGTTCCTCCGTGTTGCGGTAGCAGCGAGTCCCCCACCACAGGACAAAGTATGCCTGCGTAATGACCACAGCGCTGATCCACAGGGGCACAGGCGGACTGGAGACCTGCAACATGAGACCCACAATGAAGATGGCAAGACCGCTTGCCCAATAACGGATGGCACGAACCTGACGGTTGAGGATGCTGGCTGCCAGAAGTCCTGAAACCGAGACGATGGTGGTCACTGCCAGAACGACCATCAAGGTGTTGATATCGAGCATCTGGACTCACCTGTAGAGGTTATTCTTATTATCTACCGGAGCTCAGGATAATCCGATACCGATCAGGAAGCCACCCTGAGCGGCGGCCAGCCATGCCGGGGGCGACCCGGCATGGTCTGTGATCAGGGATTACTTACGCGGAACCACAAAGAATACAGCGCAGGCAAAAACATCAGCGTAATCAGGGTGCCAACCAGGGTGCCGCCTATCAGCACATAGGCCAGTGGGCCCCAGAATGCATCGAAGGTCAGCGGTACGAAGGCGAACACGGCCGCTAGTGCGGTGAGCAGTACCGGCCGCGTGCGCTGCACTGTCGCCTCGACGACGGAATTGAATTGGTCCATGCCGGCGGCCAGGTTGTCATCTATCTGCTTGGTCAGAATCAGCGTGTTGCGCATCAGAATACCCGCGAGACCGATCAGGCCGAGCAAGGCAACAAAGCCAAAGGGCTGATTACCGATCAGCAGGGCCAGGGTGGCACCGATAACCCCCAGAGGCGCTGTGGCGAGCACCATGAAGGTGCCGGAAAAACTGCGCATCTGCAGCATGATGACGATCATCATCAGACCCAGCATGATCGGCTGCACCTTGCGAATGGAGTCCTGCCCCTTGGCCGATTGCTCCACCGCACCGGCTATCTCCATGTGGTAATCGGCGGGCAGATCGGCCCGCAGGGCCTCAAGCTGCTCCCAGATCTCCATGGTCACATCCGGTGGCTGGGCGTCGTGAACATCCGCCTGGACCATGATGTAGGGCTCACGGTTGTAATACTTGAGCACAGGCTCTTCACTGACGAACTCGATGAGCCCCGCCTGCTGCAAGGTGATGGTGCGTCCATCTGCGGTACGCAGCGGCAGATCGGCAAAATTGTCGAGGCCCTCCGGCGCGCCGCGTATCATCAGCTGAACGCTGCGGGTGTTCTCGCGCAGTACCGTGACGGGCTGACCGCCCCACTGCACCTGCAGTTGCTCGGCCAATTCAAGCGGCGTCAGTCCTATGGCCAACAGGCGTTCGTTATCCAGACGCAAGCGGGCGGCGGCCACACGGTCGCCCCAGTCCAGGTTCGCATTGACGATACTCGGATGTGCGGCCATCAGTTCGCGCACCTGGTTGCCCTTCGCGCGCAGCACGTCCGGGTCCGGACCCATGATGCGGAAGCTCACGGGCCAGGCCACCGGCGGACCGAATACCAGTTGATGCACGCGCACCCGGGCCTCGGGAAACTCGCCCGCATCGACCCGTGCCTGCATGTCTTCGATGATGCGGTTGCGTCCCTCATCGTCTTCAGCAATGGCGATGACCTTGGCGAACGCCGGGCTGGGCAACTCGGGGTTCAGCGAAATGAAGAAACGCGGCGCGCCGGCCCCCACATAGGCGGCCAGCGAGCGGACGTCTGCGTGATCGACCAGTATGGCTTCCAGACGCTGGGCGACCTGGTCGGTGGCGCCGATGCTTGACCCTTCAGGCATGAAGACCTCGATCAGCACTTCCGGCCGGTCCGATGAGGGGAAGAACTGTTTCTGCACCGGACCGCTCATGCCCACCAGAGACAGAACGAACAACCCCACGGTACTGGCGACGATGGTTTTGCGATAGCGCACGCAAGCGGCGATCAGGTTACGAAAGCGCTGGTAGCCGCGCGTCTGATAATGCTCTGCATGGCTGTGTGCGGGCTGGTTGCTCGACTTGAGCAGCATGACTCCGAGAAAGGGAGTAAACACCACGGCCACGAGCCAGGAAGCCAGCAAAGCGAAAGCCAGCACCCAGAAGATATTGCCGGTGTATTCACCCACACCGGAGCGGGCAAAGCCGATCGGCACGAATCCGATTGCGGTGACCAATGTGCCCGATAGCATGGGTGCGGCGGTGGCTGTCCACGCATGGGCAGCAGCACGGGTTTTCTCCCAGCCCTCCTCCATCTTCACCAGCATCATCTCGATGGCGATGATCGCATCGTCCACCAGCAGGCCCAGTGCGATGATCAGCGCACCCAGGGTGATACGATCAAGGTTCATGCCGCGGATCAGCATCAGCAGAAAGGTCAACCCCAGGGTGAGCGGTACCGCGATACCGACGACCAGACCGGGACGCAGACCGAGACTGACGAAACTGACCACCATCACCACCAGTACGGCGATCAGGAACTTGACCTGAAACAGCTCCACAGCCCGGCTGATCGCCTCGCCCTGATTGGTCACCTGACGCAGTTGCAGGCCCAGGGGCATTTCCGACGACAGCCTGTGATAGGTTGCTTCGAGCCGATCACCCACCTCCAGCCCGTCCACGCCCTTGTTCAGCACCACGCCCAGCATCAGAGCGTCTTCGCCGAAAGCCCGGACCAGGTAGCTGGGTGGATCCTCGTAGCCCCGGGTGACGGTAGCCACGTCACCCAGACGGATCAACCGGTCACCCAGCCGCAAGGGCACGTCCTCGATGGCGTCCAGATCGGCAAGATCCGCGTCTATCCGCCAGTAGAGTCGGCTCCCCTGTGTTTCGATAAGGCCTGCCGGCATCAGTCGGTTATAGGCGTCCAGGGCCTGACCTATCTGCTGCGCGTTTACACCCAGCTGGGCCATGCGATAGGAGTTCAGATCGACGAAAACACGCTGCTGCTGTTCACCGATCAGCCGCACTTTCTGCACGCCTTCGATGCGATTGAATATGTCCCTGAGCCGCTCCGCCTCCTGCACCAATTGGCGTGGCGGGAGCCCCGGCGCTGTCAGCGCGTAGAGCGAAAAGTACACATCGGAGAAATCATCGTTGACGAAGGGGCCTTGCACACCGGGCGGCAATACACGGGCTTCATCCTGCATGCGCTTGCGTACCTGATAGAACACCTCCGGCAGTTCCTGCGAGGGCGTGAAGTCCTGGAAGGTGATCAGCATGTCCACCCGCCCGGGCCTGGCTGTGGTCTGGACCTTCTCGAACCACTCCACCTCCTGGATGCGCTTCTCCAGGGGGTCGGCGACCTGGTCGCGCATCTGCTCGGCTGTGGCGCCGGGCCAGGTCGCCGAAACGACCATGGCGCGCACCGAGAAAGCGGGGTCCTCCGCGCGTCCCAGTGCCAGAAAGGAATAGGCTCCGGCCAGGGCAATAAGCAACAGGAAGAACAGGGTGACGGATCGCTCGCGGACGGCGATGGCGGACAGGTTGAAACGTGAGGGGTCGAGGCTCATGGCAGCGCCTCGACCTTCTGCCCGGGCTCCAGCAGATGGGCGCCCAGGGCAATGATCGTTGTGCCTGCAGGCAATTGACTGTGCACATAGGCAAACTCGGTATCCATGCGCTCCAGATCCACTGCCTGCCAGCGTACCTGCTCGTCCTCCACAACCCACACGCCCATACCCTGCCCCTGATCAATCAACGCGCCGACGGGCACCCGTTGCAGGGTCGCTGCGGCGCCGTTGGTGCTCGATGGCAGAATCAGCGTCGCACTGCTACCCAGCGGCCAGGCCTGTGGATCATCCTCGATGCTGTAGCGTGTTCGCCAACTGCGTGATTGGGGATCGGCGGAGCCGGCGACCTCTCGTAATTGCGCCGGGGCCTGCAAGTCGGATCCATACAGCTCCACCCTGGCCTGCTCCGGCAAGTCCGTGCGGCGACGTTCAGGGACAAAGACCTCGATATCCCGCGGTCCGTCATAGGCCAGGGTGGCGACCGGCATGCCCGCCGTGACCACCTGACCGACTTCACCCGTGACTTCCAGAAGGACGCCGTCGGCCGGGGCTCTCAGTTCGCCATACTCATTGGCGCTGCTTGCCTGGGCCAGAGCAGCTTCAGCCGCCTTGGCACTTTGCCGTGCAGCACGGGCCTGGGCCCTGGCATCTTCGTAGGCCTGCACCGGTACCAGCCCCTTCTGGCTGAGCGAGGCCAGCCGGTCACGATTGGCCTCCGCGTTTTCCGCCTGGGCACGGGCGGCAGCGACATTAGCCTGTGCTGCGGCCAACTGCTGGCGTATGTCACGCGGGTCCAGTCGAAGCAGCACGTCACCCGCCTCTACCCGTTGCCCGGCCTGGGCCAGACGCTCATTGATCTGACCGGAAATCAGGAAGCTCAATGCCGCATCGCGGCGTGACTGCACGGTACCGCTGAGAGTCCAGTGCTGCTCCTGGGCGCTCAGAATCTCTGCGGTGCGTACCTTGGGCACGGGCGTCACCTTTTCGCTATGCTGTTCTGCATCGCAGCCGACGAGCAATGTCGTGGTCAGGATCGAGATCAAGAGAGCGCGCATAGCCATATATCCTTTCCGGCGAATTATGTGCGCGTATAATTACAGAACGCCATCGTTCCGTAAATGGGTTTAGTGCGTTATTCTTGTGATCAATGTCGCAGCTATCGCCCGGAGCAGATGAACCGATGAATGACAAAGAAGTGCAGACGGCCAGTCCCGGAAGACCGGTAGATGTGGAGAAGCTCGATCGCATTCTCGATGCGGTGCTCGACAGCTTTGCCGAGGGTGACATGCACTTCACCATCGAGGGGATCGCACGCCGCGCCGGCGTTTCCAAGGGCACCATCTATCGGCACTTTGACAATGCAGAATCACTCCTGCGTGCCGTGCTGGAGCGGCAACATCGCGAAATGGCGGGCCTGGGCCCGGCTCCGGTCAATTCGATCGAGGATCTGCGCGATCAGTTGATTGCCCTGGGTACGCAATTGCTGGCCTTTATCACCTGCGAGCAGGGCGTGCGCATCATGCGGACAGTGATTACCCATGGGGCTCGCCACAGTGAGCATGGGGAATTGATCTACCGTGACGGACCAAGGGCTTTTGTGGCGCGGGCAGCCCAGTGCCTTGCGCTGGGTGCGGAACAGGGCCAGATCGAGGTAGAGGATCCCATGCATACAGCCGAGCAGCTGTGCGGGATGTGGAAAGGCAGCCTGGTGCACGGGTTGCTGATGAACGGCTGCCCCGCACCCGACCCGCAAGAACTGCAGTTCCGGGTGGAGTCGGCAGTCAACCTGCTTCTAAAGGCCCTGAAGGCCGAGCCACCTCGCTGAGGATCTATTCGGTGGTCTGGTGTTCGACCCAGATCAGTTCCCCGGTATCAAAGCCCAGATCACTCGCACGGCTGACGAAGCGCTGCTTGAGCTCCTCACTTACCTGCGGCTCCCGGGCGAGCAACCACAGATAACCGGTGTCCGGCCCGGAGACCCAGGAATAGCTGTAATCTTCCTTGTCCAGTTCAAAGATCCCGTAAGCGCCGTAGAAGGGGCCAAAAAAGGACACCTTCAGGTAGCCGGTGTTGCGGTCCTCGACAAAATAGGCCTTGCCTTCGGCTTCCTGCCACTCGCCCTCTTCTGCCGAATAGCCTCGGTTCAGCACCCGAATACCCCCGTCCTCGCGCAGGCTGTATTCGGCGGTAACCTGACTCAGCCCTTCCTCGAAGGAATGATCCAGCCGCGCGATCTCATACCAGGTACCCAGATAACGCTCAGGCTCGAACCCGGTTACCGGCTCGACCTGCTCCGGCAGCCTGACACACCCTGCCAGCAGAACAACAATAAACACGGGCACCAGCTGTCTCACATTCATCTCTCACCTATGCTGTCTGTAGTCTCAACCACGAAGTGTAGCAACCCTGGGCAATCTGTTGGCGCCTGGTGCGCAAAGATTCGGTAGCGTGCCCCCAGACCTGCTCCGGTAACCTGGTGTGTCAATACGCTGCGTGCAAGATGGCGGGCTTTCTGCGTGAATGCAGGACGCCGTGCGTACCCGGCGACGTATAACCTGGACTGAAGGAGTGAAGTAATGCTGATCGATCTAGCAGACAAGACTGCCATTGTCACCGGCTCGACCGCCGGTATCGGCCTGGCCATTGCTCACGGGCTGGCCCACGCCGGAGCCAGCGTGGTGGTCAATGGCCGCACCGAGGAGCGCGTGCACAGTGCGGTGGCGCAATTGCGTTCCGCCTACCCCGACTCCAATATACGGGGTGTTGCTGCTGACCTGAGTACCGCCAGTGGCTGCGAGAAACTGGTAAGCGCAGAACCCCATGCCGACATCCTGGTGAACAACCTGGGCATCTTCGAGGCGGTGGATTTTTTCGAGATACCCGACGAGGACTGGCAGAAGTTCTTTGATGTGAATGTACTGTCGGGCGTCCGTGTCTCACGCGCCTATGCCCCTGGCATGGTTGACAATGGCTGGGGACGGATCGTGTTTCTTTCCTCCGAGTCAGGCATCAATATCCCCACCGAAATGATCCACTACGGCTTTACCAAATCCGCCAACCTCTCGGTTTCCCGGGGGCTGGCCAAGCGCCTGGCGGGTACGGGCGTCACGGTCAATGCGGTGTTGCCCGGGCCAACCCTGTCCGAAGGCGTCATGGCCATGATCGAGCCATCGGCCAAACAGCGCGGCGTCAGCATAGAGGACGCGGCACGGGATTTCGTTCGGGCCAAGCGGCCATCGTCGATTATCCAGCGCGCCGCCACCCCCGAAGAGGTCGCCAACATGGTGGTGTATGTCTGCTCGCAGCAGGCCTCGGCCACAACCGGTGCGGCAATGCGGGTTGAAGGCGGAATAGTCGACACCCTGACCTGAGAGGGCCGCCGTGGGGTTGGCGGTGCGCGTCATGCACCGCCAGCCCCTCGGAAGCCGGAGGCACACCAGCGTTCGCTAGCCGGCGTTTGTCGCATGTTTGAGGGAATACATCTGCTTGTCCGCCAACTGGAACAGGCTGTCCATGTCCGGCGCGTCATCCGGGTAGACGGCCATCCCGATACTCATGCCAACCGAGATGGCCTGATCGTCAATGACAATCGGCTTGGCTACCTCTGCCAGTAACTTGCGCTGCAGCAGTTCCATGGCCTCAAAGCTGCCCACGGACTCCAGCAGGAGGACGAATTCGTCGCCCCCTACCCGCGCGACGGTATCCACTTCGCGCAGATGAGCCTTGAGGCGTTGCGCCACGGCGACCAGTACCCGGTCCCCCGCCATGTGGCCGTAACGGTCGTTGATCTGCTTGAACTCGTTGAGATCCACCACCATCAGCACAAATTTCTGTTTGTTGCGCTGCGAGCGCATCTGCGCCAGGTTCAGCCGATCACCCAGCAGTTTCCGATTGGCCAGGCCGGTCAATGCATCGTGATTGGCCTGTTCCTCGAGCAGGACCTTGCTGCGGGTCAGCTCCTCGTTGGCCTGTTCCAGTTCAACGGTTCGCTCGGCCACTCGAAACTCCAGCTGCCGTTCGCTCTCGCGCAGTGCCTCGACCATCTTGCGATTGACCGCCAACGCTTCCTGCTGGGCCCTGTCCTGTGCCTGCTGCATGCTGTTGATGCGATCCGCAAGGGCCAGCGACAACAGCAGCATCTCGGCTGCCGAGCCAAACATCAGCGCATTGGAAGTGAAGCCGTTTGAGGGCAGCCCACCCAGATTGTGCAGGGCTATGACGACGATACTGAGCAGCAGCGAGACCCAGGCGAGCACGAAGAACCTAGCCCCCGGCTGACCGCGGTACAGGCTTACCCCGCCCATGAACAACGCACTCAAAGCGAACAGCAGCGAAGTGATATTGACTATGACCGCGCCAAAGAAATAGGACACGAACAGGGTTATCAGGAAACAGGCAGCAAAAACCACGCCCAGCACGGGCATCACCCAGTGCATGTAAAGGGTGCGTGGTGTAGGTCCGAGGAAGCGATGGACGAACATCGTTCCGAAGACGCCCGCCAGGGCAACGCCTCCGGTGGGCGACAGATGGGTCAGCAGTGCATCGTTGGGCCACAGAAACTGCCCGGTCAGTCCTGCAAGGCCTGCCTGCCCCAGGGCCAGACAGGCGACGAATCCGACATAGATCAGATACAGCCTGTCGCGCAGGGACAGAAACAGGAACAGGTTGTAGAACATCAGTCCGCCAAGCAATCCGTAATAGGCGCTCAGAAAGGTATAACTGTACTGATCGGCTGCCCAGAGGGCGTCAGGCTGCCAGAGATTGACCGGCACCGACAAGGTGCCCGCGGACTCGGCGCGGATGAACAGATCGTAGCGGGTGTTGGGCTCAAGGATCAGCTCGAACAGATGATGACGATGGGCAAAGGGCTTGGCGGAGAAAGGAATACGGTCGCCGGCATGACGCTGCGTATAGGATCCGCCCTGCTCTGCGACATACACATCGATGCTGTCGAGAGACGCGTGGGCTACCTCGAGAAACCAGCGCTGCGGAACATTGCCGGTGGTGGTAAAACTCTGAAAGAGCCAGACCTGATCTCGCGTCAGCCCGAAGTTGGTGGATGCAGTCGAACCCGGCTCGATGCCGCGGAACTCACCTTGCTGCTGCAGATCAAGCACTTGCTGCAGCGACAACGCCGGCCCCGCATGGCGCAGCACAGAAAAATGCCGGGAGAGCACGTAATGTGGTTCGTTACCCACCTGGATGTTCTGAGCATCCGCCAGGCTGGAGGACGAAAGACAGGCGAGCAGTATCAGTCCGAACAGGATCGATTGTCGGGCATACCTTATCAATCTGCGCCAAACCGCCTCAATACTCTGCACGCGAACTCCATTTCATGCTGCCAACCGATGGGCTCGATTGGCGGCGGCGAATGGTATCAAATCGCCACCTCCTACGACCTTCTACTTTAGTCTATAACCCGCTCTCTGCCGAATCCTGACCCGAGCGCAGTACGCCTTTGGTGTCCGTTTGCACCGCCTCAGGCGCGAACCACTTGAGCTTAGCATGCAGATTCACCACCTCGCCCACGATCAACAGTGTCGGGGGTGTAATCTGGGTATTCTTCACCAGCTCGGGCATGGTGGACAGGGTGCCGATCAGGACTTTCTGGTTCGCGGTCGTACCCTGCTGAACCAGCGCCATCGGTGTATCGGCACCGCGCCCGTGCTCGATCAGTTTCTGGCAGATTTCCGGCAGACCCACCAGCCCCATGTAGAACACCAGGGTCTGTCCGGGTGCGACCAGACCTTGCCACGCCAGATTGCTGGTGCCATCCTTCAGATGGCCGGTTACAAAGCGGACTGACTGAGCATAATCGCGATGGGTCAGCGGAATGCCTGCATAGGCCGAGCATCCATTGGCAGCAGTAATGCCGGGCACCACCTGAAAGGGTACACCGTGCGCTGCAAGCTCCTCGATCTCCTCCCCGCCTCGCCCGAAAATGAACGGGTCACCCCCCTTCAGACGCAACACACGCTTGCCTTCCCGGGCAAGCCGCACCAGCAGCTGATTGATCTGCTCCTGGGGTACGGCGTGTTCCGCGCGGGCCTTGCCCACGTAGATACGCTCGGCATCTCGCCGGCACAGATCGATGATCGCGGGCGGCACAAGGCGATCATGCAGCACCACGTCGGCCTGCTGCATCAAACGCAGGGCGCGAAAGGTCAGCAGGTCCGGATCTCCTGGCCCTGCACCCACCAGATATACCTCGCCGCGGTAGCTCTGCCCCGCCTGCTCCTCCAGCCGGTGGGCCAGCAGGCGCTCGGCGGCTTCGTCCTGGCCGGCAAAAATCCGCTCGGCGACGTCGCCCTGAAATACATCCTCCCAGAAGACGCGGCGCTGGTTGATCTGCGGGAAAGCCGCTTTGACCTGGCTGCGAAAACGCTTCGCCAACTGGGCAAGCTTGCCGTAGGTGTAGGGAAACAGGGTTTCGATCCGTGCCCGGGTCAGCCGTGCCAGAACCGGCGCATGACTGCCGCTGGAGATCGCGATGATCAGCGGCGAGCGGTCGACAATGGCCGGGAAGATCACCGTACACAGGTCCGGAGCGTCTACCGCGTTGACCGGCAGAAAGCGTGCCTGGGCATCGGCCGACACCTGCGCATTCAGCGATTCGTCATCGGTGGCGGCAATCACCAGTAGCGTGCCGTCCATATCGGAGGCCAGATAACCGCGTTCAATGCATTCTCCGCCGCCGGCGTGCACCAGTTCGGCCAGCTGCTGCTCGATCTCGGGCGCAACCACCCGCAATACCGCGCCGGCCTCACCGAGCAGGCGGGATTTACGCAGCGCGATCTCGCCGCCCCCGACAACCAGTACCAGGCGGCCCTGCAGATTATGGAAAAGCGGCAGATATTCCATGTCAGCCGATCTGTCCGATGCCAGGCATGTAGGGCTCGAGCACCTCGGGAATCCGGATGCTGCCGTCGGCTTCCTGATAGTTTTCCAGAATCGCCACCAGCGTGCGGCCAACGGCCAGTCCGGAACCGTTCAGAGTGTGTACCAGTTCGGGCTTGCCGGTTTCCGGGTTCCGCCAGCGCGCCTGCATGCGTCGCGCCTGGAAGTCTCCACAGCTGGAGCAGGACGAGATTTCCCGATACTTGCCCTGGCTGGGAATCCACACTTCCAGATCGTAGGTGCGGGTGGCGCCAAAGCCCATATCCCCGGTGCACAGTTCGAGAACCCGATACGGCAGGTTGAGCAGCTTGAGGATATTCTCGGCATGCCCGGTCAGTTCCTCCAGTGCAGCCGCCGAGTCCTGCGGACGGACGATCTGGACCATCTCGACCTTGTCGAATTGATGCTGGCGGATCATGCCCCGGGTGTCGCGGCCGGCAGATCCTGCCTCGCTGCGGAAACACGGAGTATGGGCGGTCATGCGTAGCGGCAGTTTGTCTGCGTCGATGATGCTCTGGCTGACGGTATTGGTCAGGGTTACTTCGGCAGTGGGAATCAGGAACAGATCCCGCTGATCATCGCCGCGGGGCACCCGAAACAGATCCGCCTCGAACTTGGGCAATTGGCCGGTGCCCTGCAGCGCATCAGCCTGAACCAGATAGGGGGTATAAAGCTCCTCGTAGCCGTGCTCGTTGACATGTACATCCAGCATGAACTGAGCCAGCGCCCGATGCAGGCGGGCAATGGGGCCGCGCATCAGGGCAAAACGTGCGCCCGACAGCTTGGCGGCCGTCTCGAAGTCCAGATAGCCGTGCTGCTCACCCAGCGAGACATGATCGCGTGGCTCGAAGTCAAACTCCCGTGGCGAGCCCCACTGGCGCACTTCGACGTTATCATCTTCGTCGGCACCGACCGGAACGCCCTCTTCCGGCAGGTTGGGCATGGCCAGCAGCAAGGCATCCAGCTCCGCCTGGATCTCATCGAGCTCCTGCTTGGCTTCGCTCAACTCCGTGCCCATGCGTTCGACATCGGCAAGCAGGGGCTGGATATCTTCGCCACGTCCCTTGGCCTGACCAATCGACTTGGAGCGACTGTTGCGCTCGGCCTGCAGGGTCTCGGTGCGGGTCTGCACCGTCTTGCGGCGCGCCTCAAGGCTCTCCAGTTGTGCCACATCGAGCACGAAGCCCCGCGTGGCGAGGCGCTCGGCGACCAGTTGGGGTTGGCTACGGACCAGTTTAGGATCAAGCATGAGTCATCATCTTATGGTTGCAGGTGGCAGCCCGGCTGGTTAGCGAACCAGCGACAGACCGGCCCAGGTGGCGAGCAGACAGACGCACACACTGAGCAAAATGTATCCGAGGGCCATCAGGCTCTCGCCGTTCTCCATCAAGCGCAAAGCGTCAAGGGAGAACGTGGAAAATGTAGTAAAGGCGCCCAGAAAGCCGATAAACAGCCCCTGGCGCAGCACCGGCGAGAATTCCGGCCGGCTCAGCCACAGGCCATACAGTATACCTATGATCAGGCAGCCAAGCAGGTTGACGGTAAAAGTCGCCAGTGGGAAAGCCTTGGGCCAGGTGACCATGATCCACTGGGCGATCCCATAGCGGCACAGGGCTCCCAGCGAGCCGCCCAGGGCTACTGCAAACAGACTGGCAACCATCGATTCCTATCTCCTTTTGGTCCCGCTGGCCGCATCCAGGCTGCGCAGGTGGTCCAGTTTCTGACCTATCTTCTGTTCGAGTCCGCGATCGACCGGCTGGTAATAGCGCCGCGGTTCAAGCTCTTCGGGAAAATAATCCTCGCCGGCTGCATAGGCCTGGGGTTCATCGTGGGCATAGCGATACCCCTCGCTGTAACCGAGCTCCTTCATCAGCTTGGTCGGCGCGTTGCGCAGATGCAGGGGCGGCTCGAAGGACGGCTGGCTGGCCACATCCTTCATGGCTGCATTGAAAGCCTTGTACACGGCGTTGCTCTTGGGCGCACAGGCGATATAAACAACCGCCTGGGCCACTGCCAATTCCCCTTCCGGACTGCCCAGCCGTTCCTGCACATCCCAGGCATTGAGCGCAAGCGTCAGTGCCCGTGGGTCCGCATTGCCGATCTCCTCACTGGCCATGCGCACCACGCGGCGGGCCAGGAACAACGGATCGGCTCCACCATCAATCATGCGAGCGAACCAGTACAGCGATGCATCGGGGTCCGAGCCGCGTACCGATTTGTGCAATGCCGAGATCTGATCGTAGAACGCCTCGCCACCCTTGTCGAAACGGCGCCGGGTATCATTGAGCAGATCCCCCACCAGAGCGGTATCGATGGTACCGCCATCGTCCACCAGATCAGCTGCTATCTCGAGCAGGTTGAGCAACCGGCGCGCGTCCCCGTCAGCTGCGCCGATCAGTATGCCCCGGGCTTCTTCGGTGACAGAAAGGGCGTGGCGTCCGAGTCCGCGTTCGACGTCGGCCAGGGCCCGATCCAGCAGCATCGACAGGGACGGCTCATCCAGTGACTTGAGTACGTAGACCCGGGCGCGTGACAGCAAAGCGTTGTTCAGCTCGAAGGATGGATTCTCGGTTGTCGCGCCGATGAACAACAGGGTGCCGTCTTCCACATAGGGCAGAAAGGCATCCTGCTGGGATTTGTTGAAGCGATGAACCTCGTCGACAAACAGGATCGTCTGTCGTCCGTTCTGGGCCGCCTGCTGACGGGCCATCTCGACGGCCTGACGGATCTCCTTCACCCCGGCAAGCACCGCGGAAATACTGACAAACTGAGCATCGGCGAGCGTCGCCAGCAGACGCGCCAGGGTGGTCTTGCCAACCCCCGGCGGGCCCCAGAAGATCATCGAGTGCAACGCGCCCTGCTCCAGCGCTACACGCAGCGGTCGCCCCGGACCAAGCAGATGCGCCTGGCCGGTGTATTCGTCGAGTGTCGCCGGACGCATACGAGCGGCCAGCGGCTGGTGCGTACCCCGGTCGGGGAAGAGGCCTGCCTCACTCACTGATGACATCGACTCCCGGCGGAATCTCGAAGGTGAACTCGCGCTGCTGCACCGGCTCGTTGATCTTCACGTCCTGGAACAGGATGTTGGTGCGCTGGCCGACAGCATCGCTCATCTGCATATCGTTGATCCTGCCGTCCATGAAGGACAGGCGCAGGTTGTCGAACAGGGTGTCATTGGCCTTGGGCGTCAACAGAAACTCCGCAATATTGCCGCTCTCGATCACGGTAATGACGAAATTCTCCTGCAGCTTGCTGACATCGCCTGACAGCAACAGCGCCGGCGTGTGGGTCAGACGCTTGTCCATTTTCTGGATGGTGACCTGCTCCAGGTCCGGGTCATAGAGCCAGATCTGCTCACCATCGGACACCAGCAACTGCTCGGCGGGCGCATCGGTGTGCCAGCGGAACATGCCGGGGCGTTTCAGCACCAGGCTGCCGGTGGCTTCCTGCAGATTGGCGCCGTTGGAACTCAGGGTCATCTGGGAGAAATCGGCGCTCATGGTATTGGCGCTGGACAGCAGGGTATTGAGCCGCTCTGCTGCGACGTCCTGCTCATCGGCCATGGCCGCAAACGGCAGGCTCAGCAGGCAAAGGGTCGCAAGGCTTGAACGAAACAGGGTTCTGATCATGATCAGGGGTGGTCTCCAGTGGAAAGGTATCAGGTGGGGTCAGTCCCGCACCGGTGGCGGCGCGATCACTTCCCGCGAGCCGTTGGTATTCATCGATGTTACCACTCCGGCCATCTCCATGGTCTCGATCATGCGGGCGGCGCGGTTATAGCCGATCTTGAGCTTGCGCTGTACCGCGGAAATCGACGCACGGCGGCTTTCGGTGACAAAGCGCACGGCCTCATCGTACAACGCGTCTTCTTCACTGTCGCCTCCCCCCATGCCACCGGAGGTGTCGAATCCGCTACCGGCGCCATCGTCAGCCCCGTCGAGTATGTCCTGAATGTAATCCGGTTCACCGCGCTGCTTCCAGGCATCGACGAGGCGATGTACCTCCTCGTCGGACACGAAGGCACCGTGCACGCGCACGGGCAGGCTTGTGCCCGGCGGCATATAGAGCATGTCACCGTGACCGAGCAGCTGCTCCGCCCCACCCTGGTCGAGGATGGTGCGCGAATCGATCTTGCTGGAGACCTGGAAGGCCATGCGCGTCGGTATGTTGGCCTTGATCAGACCCGTGATCACGTCCACGGAAGGCCGCTGCGTCGCCAGAATCAGGTGGATACCGGCGGCGCGGGCTTTCTGCGCGATACGGGCGATCAGCTCCTCCACCTTCTTGCCAACAATCATCATCATGTCGGCGAACTCGTCGATCACCACGACGATGACCGGCAAGGTTTCCAGCTCCGGCGGAATGTCTTCCATGGATTCACGGCGAAACAGCGGATCGGTCAGTGGCGTGCCGGCCTTCTCAGCGTCCTTGACCTTGCGGTTGAAGCCGGCGAGGTTCCGTACGCCCATAGCTGCCATCAGCTTGTAGCGGCGCTCCATTTCGGCGACACACCAGCGCAGGGCGTTGGCGGCCTCCTTCATGTCGGTCACCACCGGCGCCAACAGGTGCGGGATACCCTCATAGATCGACAACTCGAGCATTTTCGGGTCGATCATGATCAGCCGCACTTCTTCCGGCGGCGCCTTGAACAGAATACTCAGCAGCATCGCGTTGACGCCGACCGACTTGCCCGAACCGGTCGTACCGGCCACCAGCAAGTGGGGCATCTTCGCCAGGTCAGCCATGACCGGATGACCGCCGATGTCGTGCCCCAGGGCCAGAGTGACCGGTGAGCTGGCCTCGTCGAACTCCCGGGTCTGCAGCACTTCCGACAGGCGCACGATCTCGCGATCCTCGTTGGGTATTTCAATACCCACCGTGGTCTTGCCGGGGATGACCTCCACGACCCGGACGCTGATCACCGCCAGCGAGCGGGCCAGATCCTTGGCCAGGTTGGAGATCTTGCTGACCTTGACGCCCGCCGCAGGCTGAATCTCGAACCGGGTAATCACCGGCCCTGGCTGGACCTTCTCGACCTCTGCCTCGACGCCGAAGTCCTTGAGCTTCAGCTCGAGCAACCGGGACATGCCCTCCAGGGATTCGGCAGAGAATCCCTTGGTCTTCTTGGTGGCCGGATCAAGCAGCGAGATCGGTGGCAGGGAGCCTGGCTCGACCGAGTCGTTGAACAGCTTCGACTGCTTCTCTTTCTGCAGTCGCACGCTGGATTGCACCGGCTTGGTATCAGGCGGCACGATCTCCGGTGGCTGGCGGCTTTCCCGTGAGGCCTGATGCTTGGCCAGCGACTCCTGGCGCCGCGCCCGTGAGGCTTCTGCCTCGCGCTGCTCTGCGGGGCTGAATACCGGCTCGCTGCGGGCAGCTGGCGTCTTGGCCGCGCGCGGCGGCAGGTCACGTTCGACAGCGGCACTGGCACGGCGCGCACGCCAGCTGTGCCAGGCGCGTTTGAGCAGGTCCAGCAGATCCAGCGTGATCTTGCCGGTCAGCTCCATTACCCGGAACCAGGACAGGTTGGTAAACACCGTCAGGCCGAACAGGAACAGGGTCAGAAACAGCAGCGTGCTGCCCTGCATATTGAGAAGCGGATAGGCCAGGCGTGACAACAGTTGCCCAAGCACACCACCAGCGCCGGCGCCGTTGGGAAAGCTTTCAGGAGGGCTGCCATGCAGGGCGGCAAGCGCGGTACCAGCCAGCAGAGTCAGTACGAAACCAATCAAACGCCAGGAAAACAGCCAGCCGTTCCACACGAACGGCAGGTGACGCCGGCGGAACATCTGCCAGACCTTGACCGCCACGATGATGGGAAACAGGTAGGCCAGATAGCCCAGGGTGAGAAGCAGAACATCGGCAATCCAGGCGCCCATGCTGCCTCCGGCGTTACCCACCTCCCCCGCTTCTCCGCTGCGGGTCCAGCCGGGGTCGGAGGTGTCGTAGCTCAACAGCGCCATGCTCAGGTAAAGGCATAGGGCGATCATCGCCAGCAATGCGCCCTCGCGGAGACGCAGTGTCAGCTGTTCACGCCATACGGGCGGGGCTTTGCGGGCTTTGGTATCCTTCAAAACGCTGGCTTCCATCGTTATACAGCCGCACATTGTACGATGTCCGGCTCGGGAATTCACAACTGCCTGGACGTGCGGCGGTCAGTTTTCGGGAACGAGTATAAGCTCTGGGCTTCTCAGGTGACCGGCACTGGATCACATAATGAGACTATATTCATGAATCACAATAACTTATATCGTTATCTTGATAAACTGTTTAAACATTTCACTGCGTCTCGAGGTGTCGAATAATGCCCCAGCTGACCTGGCTGCGTCCCGACAGCCTGGCATTTCCGCCCCATCACCGGGCGCTCGCAGAGCCCGAGGGCCTGCTGGCGGCGGGCGGCGACCTGTCCCCGGAGCGGCTGCTCAGCGCCTACGCCCAGGGCATCTTTCCGTGGTATCAGGACGGTCAGCCGCTGCTCTGGTGGTCGCCGAACCCGCGAACGATCCTGCACCCTGCCCGGCTGCATGTGTCCCGCAGCATGCAGAAGTTCATGCGCCGGACCGATCTGGTCATCACTCTGGATCGCAGCTTTGCCGAGGTCATAAGCGCCTGTGCCCAGCCGCGCACCTATACCGATGGCACCTGGATAACCGCAGAGATGCAGCGTGCCTACTGTCATCTCCATCAGCTGGGGCATGCGCACTCGGTGGAAGTATGGGATGGCGCCGAGCTGGTCGGCGGCCTCTATGGGGTGGCGCTGGGCAAGGTGTTCTTTGGCGAGTCGATGTTCAGCCGTCGCAGCAACGCCTCCAAGGCAGCCTTCATCTTTCTGGTTCGCCATCTGCAAAGCTGGGGATACGAGCTGATCGATTGCCAGATGCCGACCGATCACCTGCTCAGCCTGGGCGCCGAATCGATCAGTCGCGAAGCGTTTGTCGATCAGTTGCAACGGCTCGGGCCCGGGCAGACCGTAGATCATTGGCGCGGGAATGAGTTGTAGCTGCGCAGCCAGGGCTTATACTGGCGCGAGTGTCGTGTCGAACCTTCTGCCGAGCACATATCCATGACCAACCTCGCTCACCTGAAATTCTATGCCACGCATCCCCACGCCTGCAGCTACCTGGAGGATCAGCGGGCAACCACCCTGTTTCTCGACCCCCAGCAGCAGATCGATGTGGACACCTACAGCCAGCTATCGGAGCTGGGGTTCCGGCGCAGCGGCGATCACCTCTACCGACCCCACTGCCAGGCCTGCAGCGCCTGTATCGCCTCGCGCATACCGGCGGCAGACTTCGCACCGAGCCGACAGCAGAAACGGATCATCAAGCGCAATGCCGATCTGCAGGTCAACGCGCAGCCCCCGCGCGTAACCGATGAGATATACCAGCTCTATGCCGGCTACATCGAATCCCGCCATGCTGATGGCGATATGTACCCGCCCAGTCGTGAACAGTTCGGCTCATTTCTGGTCCGCGACTGGCCCTTCAGTCTTTTCTACGAGTTCCGGCTCGACGGCGAACTGCTGGCGGTGGCCGTGACTGACCACATGCGCAACGGATTGTCTGCTGTCTATACCTTTTATCATCCGGACCATCCGCGGCGCAGTCTGGGCCGGTTCGCGATTCTGTGGCAGATAGAACACGCGCGGCGTTCGGAGATGGAGGCTGTCTATCTCGGCTACTGGATCAAGAACTGTCGCAAGATGAGCTACAAAACCGAGTACCGTCCACTGGAGATGCTGGTGAATCAGCGCTGGGTCCGCATCAACTAGGTGGCGATGCAATGCAACAATAGGCGGGCAAACTTGGTCTATTGTGGGCAGGTTCGTTAAAAAACGGCGATCCAACTTGGCTGTTGGGCGGTTTTCAGGCACAATTGCTCACCTTTTTTGCGAGCACTGCATTAGTGCTGCGCTGATATTCCGAAATTTGAGAGGCCTTTGCTTAATGGCGAAAGAAGACAGTATTGAAATGGAAGGCACCATTGTTGACACCCTGCCGAACACCATGTTTCGCGTCGAACTGGAAAACGGTCACGTTGTTACTGCCCACATTTCAGGCAAGATGCGCAAGAACTACATCCGCATCCTGACCGGCGACAAGGTACGCGTCGAGTTGACGCCCTACGACCTGACCAAGGGTCGCATCACCTACCGCGCTCGTTAATCCGGGACGCTGTTCCCGGCAGTCCGGCCGTTCCGGCCAACGCCCAAGCCACACCGCCTATGCGCACCCGTTAAAGACGGGTGGGCGTTGTCGTGCCTGAATGGCGGCCCGGCAAGATCATGCGGGCATAAAAAAACCGCTCACCAGGAGCGGTTTTTCATTTCAAGCCTGGCCTGACCGAAGCTTAGCGCTTCATGTACTGACCCAGCTCGATCTTGCCGATGGCGGCGCGGTGTACTTCGTCCGGACCGTCGGCCAGACGCAGAGTGCGCTGCATGGCATACATGTGAGCCAGCGGAGTGTCTTCCGACACGCCTGCACCACCGTGCATCTGGATTGCACGATCAATCACGCGCAGCGCCACGTTGGGAGCAACGACCTTGATCTGGGCAATTTCGCTCTTGGCGATCTTGTTGCCCACGGTATCCATCATGTAAGCGGCGTTCAGGGTCAGCAGGCGAGCCTGGTTGATCTCGATACGCGACTCGGCGATCAGGTCGATGTTGCCACCCAGTTGTGCCAGACGCTTGCCGAAGGCTTCCCGCTCGACCGAACGCTTGCACATCAGTTCCAGCGCGCGCTCGGCAGCACCGATGGAGCGCATGCAGTGGTGGATACGGCCTGGCCCGAGGCGACCCTGGGCAATTTCGAAACCACGACCTTCACCCAGCAGAACGTTCTCGTAGGGCACGCGGACGTTGTCCAGAGTGACTTCGGCATGGCCGTGTGGCGCGTCGTCGTAGCCAAATACCGGCAACGGACGGATGACTTTCAGGCCGGGAGAATCCATCGGCACCAGAATCATCGAGTGCTGCTGGTGACGAGGAGCGTCGGGATTGGTCAGGCCCATGAAGATCATGACCTTGCAACGCGGATCACAGGCACCGGAGGTCCACCACTTGCGACCGTTGATAACCCACTCATCGCCTTCGCGACGGGCGTTGGCCTGCATGTTGGTGGCGTCGGAGGAGGCAACGCCCGGCTCGGTCATGCCGAAGCAGGAACGGATCTCGCCAGCCAGCAGCGGCTTGACCCAACGCTCTTTCTGCTCTTCGTTACCGTAGCGGACGATGGTTTCCATGTTGCCGGTATCCGGCGCGCTGCAGTTGAACGCCTCGGAAGCCAGGCCGGAACGGCCCATCAGTTCAGCCAGGGGAGCATATTCGAGGTTGGTCAGACCTGCGCCCAGCTCGGACTCAGGCAGGAACAGGTTCCACAGGCCAGCAGCGCGTGCCTTGACCTTCAGCTCTTCGACGATGGCCGTGGGCTGCCAGCGATCACCTTCGTTTACCTGCTGGTGGAAGATGTGCTCGGCCGGGAACACGTGTTCCTGCATGAATGCATCAACGCGTTCGCGCAGATCTTTGACCTTGGGGGAGTATCCGAAATCCATAGTTACGTGCCTTTTCTGGTGACGAAGTGTTAGCGACATCAACGATGCTAGATGACGCGAATCGATTTATCTAACCTATTTTCCGCGTGTATAAACATTCATAAGCAATATATACTTCGCTTATGATGCCTCGGTGATGTCTCGCCATGAGTCACTCCGTACCAAGCCCTACGAAGGAAAGGATGATGTTGCGATGAACCTCAGTAAAGTCGACTTGAACCTGTTCATTGTGTTCGATGCCATTTATACCGAAGCCAACCTGACCCGTGCCGGCCAGATCGTTGGTATCACCCAGCCAGCCGTGAGCAACGCCCTGGCCCGTCTGCGTGAAACCTTCAATGACCCGCTGTTCGTCCGGACCGCGCAGGGCATGGTCCCTACGCCCATGGCGCAGAATATCATTACCCCCGTGCGCCACGCCCTGCAACTGCTGCGCGTATCGGTACAGGAAAGCCGCAGCTTCAATCCAGACGAGGCCACCAAGACCTATCGGATCAGCATGACCGACCTCTCCGAGGCGGTCATCCTGCCGGGCCTGGCTTCGCGGATCCGCCGCCTGGCGGTGAATATCAATATCGACAGCTTCCTGACCAAGCGCCGCGAAACCACCAAGGAGCTGGCCGCCGGTCGCCTGGACTTTGCCATTGATGCGCCCCTCAACACTGACACCCAGGTTCGCCATGTGAAGCTGTTTGGTGACCGTTACGTGTGTGTCATGCGCAAGGACCATCCACTGGCCAGCAAGAGCAAACTCACCCTGGATGATTACCTGGCGCAATCGCATATCCATATCTCCAGTCGTCGCAATGGCCTTGGCCACGTCGATCTGGCACTGGGCAAGATCGGTATCCAGCGTCGGGTGGTGCTGCGCTCACAGCACTACCAGATGGCACCTCTGGTGCTGGACTCGACCGACATGGTCATGACCGTGCCGGAACGGTTTGCGCGCCGGCACCAGCTGCACTACTTCGATCTGCCGATCGACGATGTGCCGCCCATCGAAACACACCTGTTCTGGCATGAAAGTACCGACCAGGACCCGGCAAACCGCTGGATGCGCGAGCAGATCATCGAACTGTCGCAGCAGCTCGAGCGCAAGATGAACAAAGAGCGCGATGCCGCAGCGCTGAGCCCGGCCAACTAGGTCTCCCGTCCCTGCCCTGGCGTTCTTTGCCGGGGCGGTTCGTTCCCCTCCCCGCAACGATTAACCAGTCATTGACAGTATCCGCTTGCCGCTTTACGTTAACGTAAAGGTCAAAGACAGGATCCATCATGCAGTCCCCTACCTACTCCATATCCGACCTCGCTCGTGAACTGGATATCACCACCCGTGCCATTCGTTTCTACGAAGAACAGGGCCTGCTCAGCCCGGAGCGGCGCGGTCAGGAACGTATCTATTCGGCACGAGACAAGGTCAGTCTCAAGCTTATTCTGCGCGGCAAGCGAATCGGCTTTTCCCTGGCCGAGTGCCGCGAGCTGATCAGTCTGTACGATCCCATGGGCGGCAACCAGAAACAGCTCACTACCATGCTGGGCAAGATTGCCGAGCGACGTGCGCAGCTCGAGCAGCAGATCCTGGACATCCAGCAGATGCAGATCGAACTGGATACAGCAGAGGAGCGCTGCCACGCTGCGCTGGCCAGAACTCAATCGGGACGCCCTGTCGGCGCCTGATCATCGACTACAAGAACAACAGGTGATGACATGCATTACACCTCTCTGAACTTCGCTCTGGGCGAAACCATCGACATGCTGCGTGAGCAGGTTCACTCTTTCAGCGCCGCCGAAATCGCGCCTCGGGCCGCTGCCATCGACAGCGACAATCAGTTCCCCAATGAGCTCTGGCCGCGATTTGGCGAACTCGGCCTGCTGGGCGTCACCGTCCCTGAGGAACAGGGCGGCGCCGGGCTTGGCTACCTCGCCCACGTGGTGGCTATCGAAGAGATCAGCCGCGCCTCTGCATCGGTAGGCCTGTCCTATGGCGCGCATTCGAATCTGTGCGTCAACCAGATCAACCGCAACGGCACGGCCGAACAAAAGGCCAAGTACCTGCCGAAGCTGATTAGCGGCGAGCACATAGGCGCACTGGCCATGAGCGAGCCCAACGCCGGCTCCGATGTGGTCAGCATGAAGCTGCGGGCCGAGAAGCGCGGTGACCACTATGTGCTCAATGGCACCAAGATGTGGATCACCAACGGCCCCGATGCCCACGTCTATGTGATCTATGCCAAGACCGAACCGGAAAAGGGCCCCCATGGCATCACCGCATTCATTGTCGAGCGCGACTGGGAAGGCTTTTCCCGCGGGCCGAAGCTGGACAAGCTGGGCATGCGTGGCTCCAATACCTGCGAACTGATCTTCGACAATGTGGAAGTGCCTGCTGAGAACGTACTCGGCGGTCTCAATTCCGGGGTCAAAGTATTGATGAGCGGTCTGGACTTCGAACGCGTGGTACTGGCCGGCGGCCCGGTGGGCATCATGCAGGCCTGCCTGGATCAGGTCGTGCCCTATATTCACGACCGCAAACAATTCGGTCAGAGCATTGGCGAGTTCCAGCTGATCCAGGGCAAGGTGGCCGACATGTACACCCAGCTCAACGCCAGCCGTGCCTACCTCTATGCCGTCGCGCAGGCCTGCGACCGCGGTGAAGCTACCCGCAAGGATGCCGCCGGCGTGATCCTCTACACCGCCGAACGCGCGACCCAGATGGCACTGGATGCCATCCAGATCCTGGGCGGCAACGGCTATATCAATGATTACCCTACCGGCCGATTGCTGCGCGACGCCAAGCTCTATGAAATTGGTGCGGGTACCAGCGAAATCCGCAGGATGCTGATCGGGCGGGAGCTGTTCAATGAAACGCGGTAAACAAGCTCGAAGCTTGAAGCTGAAAGCTCGAAGCAGCGCAGGGTTTACTTCCAGCTTCCAGCTTCTCGCTTCAAGCCAAGGGGGTACACGATGGGTATTCTGAGTTCACAGATCCATACCGGCTCCCCCGACTTCATCACCAACACCAACGCCATGCGCCAACTGGTCGATGAGCTGCAACAACTGCTGAGACAAATCAGCCAGGGCGGCGGTGAGAAGGCGCAGGAGCGGCATCTGTCGCGGGGCAAGCTGTTGCCGCGCCAGCGTATCGACGCCCTGCTCGATCCTGGCTCGGCCTTTCTGGAAGTCGGTCAGCTTACAGCCCACGAGGTGTACGGCGAGGATGTTCCGGCAGGCGGGTTGATTGCCGGTATTGGCCGCGTCGAGGGTGTGGAATGCATGATTGTCGCCAACGATGCGACGGTCAAAGGCGGCTCCTATTATCCGCTGACGGTGAAGAAGCATCTGCGCGCCCAGACGATTGCCGAGCAGAACCGCTTGCCGTGCATCTATCTGGTCGACTCCGGCGGGGCCAACCTGCCTCGCCAGGACGAGGTATTTCCCGATCGCGAGCACTTTGGCCGGATCTTCTACAACCAGGCGAACATGAGTGCCAGGGGTATTCCGCAGATTGCCGTGGTCATGGGGTCCTGTACCGCCGGCGGCGCCTATGTGCCGGCAATGGCCGATGAAGCCATCATGGTGCGCGAGCAGGCGACCATCTTTCTCGCCGGCCCGCCCCTGGTCAAGGCGGCTACCGGTGAGGTCGTCAGTGCCGAGGATCTGGGTGGCGCCGATGTGCATTGCAGGACCTCCGGCGTGGCTGACCATTATGCCGAAGACGATGAACATGCGCTGGCCATTGCCCGGCGCTGCATTGCCAACCTCAACTGGCGCAAGGCTGGCCAGCTGCAATGCAAACCGGTTGTACCGCCCCGCTACCCCGCCACCGACCTGTACGGCATTGTGCCGGCTGATCCAAAACAACCCTATGACGTGCGCGAAGTGATTGCCCGGCTGGTGGACGACTCGGTATTCGACGAATTCAAGGCGCTGTATGGCAGCTCCCTGGTCTGCGGCTTTGCCCATCTGCATGGCTATCCGGTGGCGATCATCGCCAATAACGGCGTGCTGTTCAGCGAGTCGGCACAAAAAGGCGCGCACTTTATCGAACTGGCCTGCCAGCGCGGCATACCGCTGGTGTTCCTGCAGAACATCACCGGCTTCATGGTCGGGCAGAAATACGAGGCCGGCGGCATCGCCAAGCACGGTGCCAAGCTGGTCACCGCGGTGGCCTGTGCACGGGTGCCCAAGTTCACTGTGATCATTGGCGGCAGTTTCGGTGCCGGCAATTACGGCATGTGCGGCCGCGCCTATGAGCCGCGCCTGCTGTGGATGTGGCCCAACGCACGGATCTCGGTCATGGGCGGCGAACAGGCAGCCGGCGTGCTGGTGCAGGTCAAGCGCGAGCAGGCCGAACGCAGCGCAGAGACCTTCAGCGCCGAGCAGGAGCAGGCCCTGCGTGAGCCGATTCTCGACCAGTACGAACACCAGGGACACCCCTACTACTCCAGCGCGCGGCTCTGGGATGATGGCGTGATCGATCCGGCGCAGACCCGAGACGTCCTGGGCCTGGCCATTTCAGCCGCCCTGAACGCACCCATCGAGCCAAGCCGGTTTGGGGTATTCAGGATGTAGGTGGCGCTCCGCGCTTAGCTGGAAGCTGGAAGCTGGAAGCTGGAAGCTGGAAGCTGGAAGCTGGAAGCTGGAAGCTGGAAGCTGGAAGCTGGAAGCCAAGCATGGTGGTCAGTTCCAGCGGTGAAGCAAGGGTTTAACTTCCAGCTTCAAGCTTTTAACTTCCAGCCATTAATCTGGGACCTCCCTCCCTTACAGAGAATGTTATGCCCGACTTCAAAACACTACAGCTCGAATTCTCCCCGAACGGTGTGGCCACCCTGTGGTTGAACCGGCCGGACAAGAACAATGCCTTCAATGCCGAGATGATTCGCGAACTGCTGTTGGCGTTTGACGAGATCGAGGCACATCCACAATTGCGGTTTCTGCTGCTACGCGGGCGCGGCAAGCATTTTTCCGCCGGTGCGGACCTTGCCTGGATGCAGGAGAGCGCAAAGCTGGACTACAACGCCAATCTCAATGACGCCCGCGAGCTGGCTCAGGTCATGGCCAGTCTGTATCAGCTCAAGCTGCCCACCCTGGCGGTCGTCCAGGGCGCTGCGTTCGGTGGTGCCCTGGGCCTGATCAGCTGCTGCGACATGGCCATCGGCGCCGAGGACAGCCTGTTCAGCCTCTCCGAGGTCCGCATCGGCATCCTGCCGGCGGTCATCAGTCCCTATGTGGTCAAGGCCATCGGTGAGCGAGCCACGCGGCGCTTTGCTCTGACCGCGGAACGCTTTGATGGCAGGGAGGCCCAGCGGCTCGGTTTGCTTGCCGCCATCTACCCGGCCGATGAGCTGGAACAGGCGCTGACCGAATGGACCGACAATCTACTGCAAAACGGGCCTGCTGCCATGCGCGCGACCAAAGCGCTGCTGCAGGAGGTCAGGCATGGCGAGCTGACCCCTGCCCTGCGCCGTTATACCGAGGCTGCCATCGCCCGCGTGCGGGTAAGCCCTGAAGGCCAGGAAGGTCTGACCGCGTTTCTCGACAAGCGCAAGCCGTCCTGGCAGGAGCACTGAAATGGGTAAGCCGCACGAGATTTCAACTTCCCCCATCACCTGCCTGCTGGTCGCCAATCGCGGTGAAATCGCCTGCCGGATCATGCGTACTGCAAAAGCCATGGGCATCCGCACCGTGGCCGTGCATAGCGAAATCGACCGCCAGGCGCGACATGTGCTTGAGGCCGATCTGGCAATCAACCTGGGCGGTGCCAAGCCAGCGGACAGTTATCTGCGCAGCGATCTGGTACTGGCTTCGGCCAGACAGAGCGGCGCGCAGGCGATTCACCCCGGCTACGGTTTTCTCTCCGAAAACGCCGAATTCGCCCGGGCCTGCGCCGCTGAGGGTCTGATCTTTATTGGTCCGCCGGCCAGTGCGATTGATGCGATGGGCAGCAAATCCGCCGCCAAGGCATTGATGGAGGCCGCTGGCGTCCCTCTGGTACCGGGTTATCACGGTGCCGAGCAGGACCTGGCTACCTTCCGCACAGCCGCCGAACGCATCGGCTATCCGGTTCTGCTCAAGGCCGTGGCCGGCGGTGGCGGCAAGGGTATGAAGCTGGTCGAGCGTGAGACCGATCTGGCCGAAGCACTGGAATCCGCCCAACGGGAGGCCAAATCCGTCTTTGGCGATAGTCGCATGCTGGTCGAGCGCTATCTGGGCAAGCCGCGGCATATCGAAATCCAGGTGTTTGCCGACCAGCAAGGCAGTTGCATTCATCTGAACGAGCGCGACTGCTCGATCCAGCGCCGGCACCAGAAGGTAATCGAAGAAGCCCCCGCCCCCGGCCTGTCAGCAACACTGCGCAAGGCCATGGGCGAGGCGGCAGTGCAGGCTGCGATGGCAATCGACTATGTAGGGGCCGGCACGGTCGAATTTCTGCTCGATGAGCAGGAACGTTTCTACTTCATGGAAATGAATACCCGGCTGCAGGTCGAGCATCCGGTTACCGAGGCCATCACCGGCCAGGATCTGGTGGCCTGGCAGTTGCGCATTGCCCAGGGCCAGCCATTGCCCATGCAGCAGCATGAGGTTCCATTACAGGGGCATGCGATAGAGGCCCGCCTGTATGCGGAAGATCCGCTGAATGATTTCCTGCCGGCCAGTGGCACCCTTGAGCTATACCGCGAATCACAGCCGGCTGCGGGTAGACGGCTGGACGGGGGTATCAGCGAGGGCGACGAAGTATCACCCTTTTACGATCCAATGCTGGCCAAGGTCATCGCCTGGGGCGAAACCCGCGAAGCTGCGCGGCTCAATCTGTTGACAATGCTCCGTGAAACCGCCATTGCCGGCGTACAGACCAATCTGACGTTCCTTGGTCGCATCATCGATCACCCTGCCTTTGCCAACGCAGAACTGGATACCGGATTCATCCCCCGCCATGCCGAACAGCTACTGCCGGCAAAGGCCGAGCTGAGTGAAAATTTCTGGCAACTGGCTGGCACCGCCTGGCTACTTTGCCTGCCTCAGGTACAGCGCACGGACGACCCCCAGTCGCCCTGGAGCACTTTATCCAGGGGATGGCGCAGCGGGTTACCCGCCACCAGCAGACTGTACCTGCAATGCGGTAACGCTGAGCGTCAGCTGAATAACGTCAACATAAGCGGCAGCAGCTTCGATGCGGCTGGTGGTCAACTGACCGTTATCCATGAAGGTGTTTTGCAGCGCCATGCAATCGTTGTTCGCGGCCAGTCACTATTCCTGCAATGGCAGAACGAGTGGCTGCAAGTCAAAAAGGTTGATCCCATCAGTCGCGTGGACCAGGCCCAGCAACATGCCGGTGGTCTGCATGCCCCCATGAACGGTAGCATTGTGCGCTTGCTGGTCAACACCGGTGAGCAGGTGGAGGCCGGCGCGGCGCTGCTGGTGGTCGAAGCGATGAAAATGGAACACAGCATCCGCGCGCCCCATGCCGGTACCGTCACCGCAATATTTTGTAGCGAGGGTGAGCTGGTCAGCGAAGGAGCCTTGCTGGTCGAACTGGAGGAAACCCCATGAACATCCCGCAATCGGTACGTCTGGTCGATGTTGGCCCGCGTGACGGCCTGCAGAATGAATCCCGACCAATCGCCGTGACTGACAAGGTGCAACTGGTCGACGACCTGAGCGTGGCCGGTCTGCGTCATATCGAAGTCGGCAGCTTTGTTTCGCCTAAGTGGGTGCCACAGATGGCTGGATCGGCTGAGGTATTTGCCGCGATCAAGCAGCACCCCGGCGTAAGTTATTCCGCCCTTACACCGAACATGAAGGGCCTGGAAGCCGCGCTAGAGGCTGGAGTGAGGGAGGTTGCGGTGTTCGCCGCCGCGTCCGAGGCGTTCTCGCAGCGCAATATCAATTGCTCGATTGCCGAGAGCATCGAACGTTTCGCTCCCGTGCTGGAAGCCGCGCAAAAAGCGGATGTAAAAGTACGCGGGTATATCTCCTGCGTGCTCGGCTGCCCTTACCAGGTCGATGTGCCCGCGGACCAGGTCGCCAGCGTTGCCCGCGAACTGCACACTATGGGTTGCTATGAGGTATCCCTTGGCGACACCATCGGCACCGGCACACCGAGTGCAACCCGTGCCCTGATCGAAGCAGTAGCCAGGTACGTTCCGCGCGAGCAACTGGCCGGGCATTTTCATGATACCTACGGCCAGGCACTGGCCAACATCTACGCCAGTCTGCTCGAGGGTGTCAGCGTGTTCGACAGCTCGGTCGCCGGCCTCGGCGGCTGCCCCTATGCCAAGGGCGCCACCGGTAATGTCGCCACCGAGGACGTGCTCTACCTGCTCAATGGGATGGGCATCGAGACGGGAATCGATCTCGATCTGCTGGTCGATGCCGGCGCGCGCATCAGCCAGGTGCTGGGGCGGGAAAATGGATCGAGGGTGGCAAGGGCCGTTCTGGCAGCCAGGTAGCCCTTCGCGACGGGGCCGTCGCTCCCACAGCCGGAGTTTCCACAATAGCCTGAGCTACAGGGTAGGACCGGCGGCCCCGCCGCCTGGCACCCACTCTGCTTTCACACCAGATTCCGCGTCCCCGCCCCTGGAATACCAGTGCGGCCTGCCGGGCCTTCGCGACGGGCCGTCGCTCCCACAGCCGGAGTTTCCACAATAGCCTGAGCAACCCGCAGGACCGGCGCCCCGCCGCCTGGCACCCACTCTGCTTTCACACCAGATTCCGCGTCCCCGCCCCTGGAATACCAGTGCGGCCTGCCGGGCCTTCGCTACGGGGCCGTCGCTCCCACAGCCGGAGTTTCCACAATAGCCTGAGCTACACGGTAGGACCGGCGGCCCCGCCGGGAAGGGTCCAGCGTACTCGCATATCGCTGGAGTAACCTAAGCCACTTCCTCACCTACATCTTCCAACGCATTGATCTTACTGAGCAATCCCTTGGCGAGTACGCCAAGAGTCATCACCGCCCTTTCCGTCTCCCTGTTCCACGGCACACCACAGTTAAGCCGCAGACAGTGGTTGAATTGTTCCGAATGGCTGAACACGGCGCCAGGGGCAATACTGATATTGTGCTCCAGGGCCTGCTCGAACAGCCGCTGGGCATCGATCCCCCCCGGCAAACTGATCCATAGAATGAAGCCGCCGGCGGGCCGGGTTATCTGCGTACCCTCGGGGAAGTACTGCTGCACCGCCAACTGAAAACTGCTCAGATTCTTGCGGTATTCCTGGCGCAGATAGCGCAGATGCCGGTCATAGCCACCGTTCTCCAGGTAGGCCGCCACCGACATCTGACTGACGCTGCAGGCCGAAAGCGTAGTAAAGGTCTGCAGCTTCTCGATCCCGCTCTGGTGCCGGCCCGCTATGACCCACCCCGTTCGCACCCCCGGAGAGATGGTCTTGGAGAAGCTCGAGCAATACATCACGGTATCGGAGCAGTCGAACGCCTTGAGCGCCTTGGAACGCCCTGGCTCGAACATCAGCTCCCCATAGATATCGTCTTCGATGATCGGCAGCCCGCGCTGGGCCATCATCGCCACCAGCTTGCGCTGTCTGTCTTCAGGCATGGTGGCCCCCATCGGATTACCGGCACGTGCGGTAAGCACCAGCGCCTTGATCGGCCATTTGTTCGCTGCCTTTTCCAGGGATTCAAGGCTCAAGCCGGTGTCCGGATCGGTGGGAATCTCGATTACTTTCAATCCCAGCAGGTCGCACAGCTGAACCAGGCCGTAGTAACTGGGCGCCTCGGTCGCAATCAGATCACCCGGGTTGGTCACGCTGCGCAGACACAACTGGATCGCCTCGACACAACCGTTGGTGATCACGATCTCGGCAGGATCAACAATGGCGCCGGCATCGCGCATGCGAATGGCAATCTGCCGCCGGAGGGGCTCGTAGCCCGGACTGAAGATATAGCTATAGGCCCGCTGACTGTGAAATCGGGTGACCTTGCTCATCTGCTGGTGCAGAGCACGCAGGGGCAGATACTGGCTCGATGGCACTGCCGCCCCGAGGGGTATGACGCCCTCACGACGCGACTGGTGCAGGATTTCGCTGATGATGCCGCTGCGGGTCACGGCATAGGGCTGCTCTACCCGGGCAATGGGTGGTGTGGGCGCCGTCAGGGCCGGCGTATTGTGCACGAAATAGCCCGACTGCGGACGTGCGCGGATCAGGCCCTGATCCTCCAGGGTGGCGTAGGCGTGCAGGACCGTTGCGTGGCTGACGCCCTTCTGGGTACTCAGCTTGCGCACAGAGGGTATGCGCTCACCGGGCTGGTAGAACCCCTTGCGTATGTCATCGGCCAGCTGCCGGGCGATCTGTTGGTATAAAAGGCTGCTCATCACGGGTCTCCTGCATGCCTTTTTACCCTAACCCAGCGGCAAATCGGTCAGCACCATACAGTTGCATGGAAAATTACCCGAACAGCATAGCAGTGGGACTAACTGTAAGGGAGCAGTGCCCGGTGAAACAAACTGTTGCGCTAATCGGCGTGGTTATTCATTGATCGCCGGCGCAGAAGTCGGCGTGATGGGTGCCAGTTGGCGAGCCCATACCTCACGGTACTCCTCCAGCAGCTGCTTGGGCTCGTCGCTGCGGGCGATATCCAGCATGGCTTGCGCCAGGGCCGCACGCATATCAGGGGAGTTACAGGCCGAATTGTGCGACAGGGTAAAGTACAGCTGCTCGCTCATCAGTGAGCCATCAAGAATGTCTATCTGGTCGCTAAGCCCCATCTGCTGGGCCAGCGCCAGGCCCTGATAGCGCTCGTAGATCACATAATCAGCTCGCCCACGCAACAGTTTCTCGAACGACTGCTGAATGGAGGGGACCGCCTCGATTTCCAGGTTGTCCTCGGCATAGCGGTCAAAGCTGTTGCCAAAGCTGTTATTCAGTACCGTGCTGCCCACCCGGTTGCGCAGATCTTCCCAGCCACTGTAGGGGAAGATGCCATCGGCCCGCACGAAGATCACGCTGGGCACTTCGGCATAGGCCGGATAGATGTAATCCATGTGGGCGAGGCGCGGGCGGGTAAGAAAGGCGCCGGCCAGCATGTCGACCCGTCCGCTGCGCACCTCTTCCTGGGCGCGTGACCAGGGCCCGACGTTGAGCATGTCCAGCTCTATGTTGCTCTTGGCCAGAACCCGCTTCAGCAGCTCGGCACCAGCGCCTATGAGTCTGCGATCGTCTTCCGGATCCACCCACAGAATGGGCGGGTACTGGGGGTTGCCGGTCGCGACGATACGCTCGCACAGACCGCTGGCGGCCATCGCGGCGGGTGTCGCCAGCGCCAGGGCAAGTACGACAGACATCTTCAGCGCCCTGCACATGGATCGGTTACCTGCCTTTGTCTGTCTCATTGCCGCTCCTCGGGCCATTCATATGCAAAGCCGTCGTCTGCCCCAGTATAGACCCATTGGCGGTCCAGATTTCAGACATGCTTTCAGGATATGACAGTACCACTATGGAAGCGAAAATCGGAATCGTCTTCGACCATTGCCTGTGCCTCTATTACCGCAAACTCGGCAATTCGCTGATCAATCGGGCCATCGGCATATTGCCGGGCCAGTGACAGATAATCCCGGTAGTGTCTGGCTTCGGATTTGAGCAGGGATCGGTAGAAGTCACCCAGCTCCTCGTCCAGGTGCGGGGCCAGACAGGCAAAGCGTTCGCAGGAACGGGCCTCGATAAAAGCACCAATGATCAGGGTGTCGACCAGACGACCCGGCTCCGTGGTGCGCACGTGCTGACGCAGACGCTGCGCATAGTGGCTGGCCGACAGCCCGCGGTAGGTAACCCCACGGCGCTGCATCAGCGCTGTAACCTGCTCGAAGTGACGCAGCTCCTCCCTGGCCAGGCGCGACATCTTCTGCAGCAGATCGGGCTTGTCTACATAACGAAACATGAGATTCAATGCAGTCGAAGCCGCTTTCTTCTCGCAGTTGGCGTGATCGATCAGCAATTCTGCCGGGTGGGCCAGCGCCTGATCCACCCAGGCCTGCGGGGTGCGTGAGGGAAGAAAGTCGATCAGTTCCTGGGGCAGATTCATGGGCTTCACAATAGACAGTTAATGTAGCGGAATCAGCGCATTATCCATGACTCTTGAACTCGGTGCACCCGGTGGCTTTGATCCAAATCAACAGTGCATGGGTAAAAACAGGCTACATTGAGGGTAGATATAAAAACCGGTTCAACCAAAACAGGGAGAAAGGCCATGCAAGCGATCAAGCGGATACTCGTAGTCATCGATCCGTCACAGAATGAGCAGTTGGCGCTCAACCGCGCCAAGCTGATCGCAGGGGTAATCGAGTCGGATCTGCACCTGCTGGTCTGCGAGGACCGTCAGGACCACAAGCCGATGCTGGAGAAGCTTTGCGCCGACCTCAAGGCCGAAGGCTTCAATGCCGAATGCAGCCAGAGCTGGCACAGCAACATGACCGATACCGTGGTTCATGTCGCCGCTTCCGAGGGATGCGGTCTGGTGGTCAAGCAACACCTGCCGGACAGCCCATTGAAGAAAGCCCTGCTAACCCCCGATGACTGGAAACTGCTGCGTTATTGCCCTGCCCCGATCCTGCTGGTCAAGACCACCGCATCCTGGATGAAAGGCAGTGTGCTGGCCGCCGTTGACGTGGGCAACCATGATGATCAGCACCATGTCCTGCACGACACCATTGTCAGCCACGCTGCAGACATCGCCGAGATGATCAATGGCACCCTGCATCTGGTCAGCGCCCACCCGGCGCCAATGATGTCTGCCTCTGACCCTATCTACCAGCTGCGCGAGAGCATCGCTGACCGCTATCGCGAAGAATCCGGCCGCTACATCACGGAACACCTGCTTGGCGAAGGCCAGGTGCATATCGATGAAGGCCCTGCCGACACCCTTATTCCCAAGGTGGCGAAACAGATAGGCGCAAGCGTTACCGTAATTGGCACCGTCGCCCGCAAGGGCATCGCCGGCGCCCTGATCGGCAACACGGCCGAGGTGATCCTCGACCAGCTGGAAAGTGACATCGTGGTGCTCAAGCCCCAGGACACCATGGCGCACCTGGAAGAGCTGTTGGAGAAATAAAGGCAGCGGCAAGCCTCAAGCTGCAAGCGGCAAGTTAAAAGCAGGATCAAAAGCTGGAAGCTGCCCCATTGGGTTTTAGCTTCTAGCTTGCAGCTTGCAGCTCGCCCCTCACCCCTGGTGTCTTTGATAGTAGGCTTCGGATAAGTCGAAAAAGTCCTTGTCGATTCCCTCGCGCAGCTGTTTCAGGGAGAGATCCGCATACTCCGCCCTCGCGCGCATGCCACACTCTTCCAATGCAGGTGCATCTGCCCGACTCAGCAGGCGCCAGACCTGCAACGCCAATGGCTGCTCCTCCACGAAGGGTATCTGCCTGGTTGCCATTGATTTTCGTAGCTGCAACGCAGAAACCACCTCCACTCTGGCCATGACCACCTGTGTCAGCAACTGTTCCAGACGCCGCCAGACGGCTGCCTTCTGAGTGTGCTGGTAACGATTCCAGTCAATTATTTCGTGACTGAAGCGCTTGCAACCCCGGCACACCAGATCCCCGTAGACAGTCGAACAGAGTCCCACGCAGGGGGTTTTTCTGGTATAGGGCGTGTCGGTCATTGGAGGCTCCACTGTGGCAGGCCATGGTAAACCAGTCCTTGCACCGACCCCAGCCCATCGCGCTGCGGATTTTGCATCTGTCTGCTACGAAGGTCACAGAGCCCTCAAGCTTAACTTTACCCCGCGCTTACTGTAGAATCGGCCCGCCGTTAGGGCTGCGTGATCCGTTACCAGCTTGCCCGCCAGTAGCAACAGGCCGCGCCTGCTCCCAGCCCTAAGTCCGGCATGCAGGGGAAGCACTGAATAACTCCCTTTTCGCAAGATGCTTATTCAGTGCTTCCCTGGTCCGTGAGGATGACCGTTCCGCCACAAGCAGAACAGACTGATGAGGGTAATAACTGTGCTTGAAGCCTATCGCAAACATGTAGAAGAGCGCGCAGCCCAGGGCATCGTGCCCCAGCCGCTGAATGCCGAACAAACCGCCGGTCTGGTTGACCTGCTGAAAAATCCACCGGCTGGCGAAGAAGAGTTCCTGCTCGATCTGCTGACCAACCGCGTACCCCCGGGCGTTGATGAAGCCGCCTACGTCAAGGCAGGCTTCCTGGCTGCCGTGGCCAAGGGCGAAGTCACCTCTCCGCTGCTGACCAAACTGCGCGCTGTCGAGTTGCTCGGCACCATGCAGGGCGGCTACAACATCGTCACCATGGTCGAGCTGCTCGACAACGACGAGCTGGCTGCCGCAGCCGCCAAGGAACTCAAGCACACCCTGCTGATGTTCGACGCCTTCCACGATGTGGCCGACCGCGCCAAGAACGGCAACGCACACGCAAAAGAAGTGCTGCAATCCTGGGCCGATGGCGAGTGGTTTACCAACCGCCCCGCCGTACCCGAGAAAGTCAGCCTGAGCGTATTCAAGGTGCCTGGCGAGACCAACACCGACGACCTGTCCCCTGCTCCTGATGCCTGGTCGCGCCCTGATATCCCGCTGCACGCGCTGGCCATGCTGAAAATGGCCCGTGACGGCATCGTACCGGACGAGCCAGGTACCATCGGGCCGCTGAAGATGATCGAAGAGGTCAAATCCAAAGGCTTCCCGGTTGCCTACGTCGGTGACGTGGTCGGTACCGGTTCTTCGCGTAAGTCAGCTACCAACTCGGTGCTGTGGTTCTTCGGTGACGACGTCCCCTACGTGCCGAACAAGCGCGCTGGCGGCTTCTGCTTCGGTAACAAGATCGCTCCCATCTTCTACAACACCATGGAAGACGCTGGCGCCCTGCCGATCGAGTTCGACGTCAACGAGATGAACACCGGCGACGTGATCGACGTGTACGTCTACGACGGCAAGGTCTGCAAGCACGGTACTGACGAGGTCATCACCACCTTCGAACTGAAGACTCAGGTGCTGCTCGATGAAGTCCGCGCCGGTGGCCGTATTCCGCTGATCATCGGTCGCGGCCTGACCGACAAGGCTCGCGCCGAGCTGGGCCTGCCTGCTGCAGATCTGTTCCGCCTGCCCGATGTACCGGCAGCCAGCACCAAGGGCTTCACCCTGGCGCAGAAGATGGTCGGCAAGGCCTGCAATGTCGAGGGCGTGCGCCCCGGCACTTACTGCGAGCCGAAGATGACCACTGTTGGCTCCCAGGACACCACTGGCCCGATGACCCGCGACGAGCTGAAAGACCTGGCTTGCCTGGGCTTCTCCGCCGACCTGGTGATGCAGTCCTTCTGTCACACCGCGGCTTACCCCAAGCCCATCGACGTGACCACGCACCACACGCTGCCCGACTTCATCCACAACCGTGGTGGTGTTGCCCTGCGTCCGGGTGACGGCATCATCCACAGCTGGTTGAACCGCATGCTGCTGCCCGACACCGTCGGTACCGGTGGCGACTCGCACACCCGTTTCCCCATGGGCATTTCCTTCCCGGCCGGTTCCGGCCTGGTTGCCTTTGCCGCAGCCACCGGCGTGATGCCGCTGGACATGCCGGAATCCGTTCTGGTGCGTTTCAAGGGTGAAATGCAGCCCGGTATCACCCTGCGTGACCTGGTCCATGCGATCCCCTACTACGCGATTCAGGAAGGTCACCTGACCGTCGAGAAGAAAGGCAAGAAGAACATCTTCTCTGGCCGTATTCTCGAGATCGAAGGCCTGGATCACCTGACTGCCGAACAGGCGTTCGAGCTGTCTGATGCTTCTGCCGAGCGCTCCGCTGCCGGTTGTACCATCAACCTGAGCGAAGAGTCGGTTGCCGAGTACCTGAAGTCCAACATCGTCCTGCTGCGCTGGATGATTGCCAACGGCTATCAGGATCCGCGCACCCTGGAGCGTCGCGCCCAGGCCATGGAAGCATGGCTGGCCGATCCCAAGCTGATGAAGGCCGATCCGGACGCCGAGTACGCTGCGATCATCGAGATCGATCTGGCCGACGTGAAAGAGCCGGTTCTCTGCGCTCCGAACGATCCGGACGACGCCCGTCTGCTGTCCCAGGTTGCTGGCCAGAAGATCGACGAAGTGTTCATCGGTTCGTGCATGACCAACATCGGTCACTTCCGCGCGGCCGGCAAGCTGCTTGAGAAGAACAAGGGCGCCCTGCCGACCCGTCTGTGGCTGGCTCCGCCGACCAAGATGGACCAGTTCCAGCTCACCGAAGAAGGCTACTACGGCATCTACGGCAAGGCTGGCGCGCGCATGGAAATGCCCGGCTGCTCCCTGTGCATGGGTAACCAGGCACGTGTAGCTGCCAAGTCCACTGTTGTCTCCACCTCAACGCGGAACTTCCCGAACCGCCTGGGTGATGGCGCTGACGTGTTCCTGGCGTCTGCCGAACTGGCTTCGGTAGCGTCCATTCTGGGTCGTCTGCCGACCGTTGAGGAATACATGGGTTACGCGGCTGAGCTCAACAGCATGTCTGCTGATATCTACCGCTACATGAACTTCAACGAGATCGAGTCGTACCAGAAAGCCGCAGCGTCCATTCCGGTCGCTCAGCTCTAAGCGTCACGCTGTAAAGGAAAACCCCACTTCGGTGGGGTTTTTTATGCCTTGAACATCTGCGCCTGCCGGGGGTCCAACCTTGCGTTGCACACTATTTGAACCGGAAGGAAAGACCTTTATGAAACAGTGGATTATGGCTTTGATGGTAGGTTGCGGCGTGCTGACTCTGTCTGGTTGCGCCAATGATTATCTGATCACGACCAACGACGGCAGAGTTCTGGAAGCGGTAGACAAGCCCGAGATAGACGAAGACACCCAGATGCTCCGCTATGAAGACGAAGCAGGCCGGACGCATCAGATCCCCCAGACCGACGTAGACCATATCCAGGAAATCTGATCCGCCACGCAGGGAAAAGCGGGCGCGAAGCATGGTTGCTCGCGCCTGTTTCCAATCGACTGGCAGGCCACTGGCCGAGAGGCAGGCATGAGCACAAACAACCCCGGGACCGGCACACGCGCCGAAGCCCATACTGTAGCGCTTGAACTCAACGGCGAGCGCCGCGAACTCGAAGTCCAACCCTGGACCACCCTTCTTGATCTGCTACGCGAGCAGCTTGGCCTGACCGGCACCAAAAAAGGCTGTGATCACGGCCAGTGCGGTGCCTGTACCGTGCTGCTCAACGGCCGGAGGATCAACTCCTGCCTGACCCTGGCGGTCATGCAGGATGGGGCATCGATCGTCACTGTCGAAGGCCTGGCCAACGGAGGCGAGCTGCACCCGATGCAGGCTGCGTTTGTCGAGCACGATGCCTACCAATGCGGCTACTGCACCCCAGGGCAGATCTGCTCCGCGATTGGCATGATCGGCGAGGGTCGCGCACAGAGCAAAGAGGACGTGCGTGAGCAGATGAGTGGCAACCTGTGCCGCTGCGGCGCCTATCCAAACATTCTCGCCGCTATCGATGACGCCGCGGAGCAGACACGTGAGGCACTGGGCAAGGAGAGCAACCCATGAATCCCTTCACCTATAGCCGCCCCGGCGATATTGACGAGGCCATCAGTCTGTTCAGCGCAGGCAGCCGCTACATTGCCGGCGGCACCAATCTGCTGGACCTGATGAAGGAAAACGTGACCCGGCCGGCCGGCTTGATCGACATCACACGCCTGCCGTTACATGACATCGAAGAAACCGCCGAGGGTGGTCTGCGCATCGGCGCGCTGGTCAGCAACTCCGACCTGGCCTGGGATCCGCGTATCGAGCAGCGCTATCCCCTGCTCGCCAAGGCCATTCTCGCCGGCGCCTCGCCGCAGCTCCGCAATATGGCCACTACCGGCGGCAACCTGTTGCAGCGTACGCGCTGCTATTACTTCTACGACACCGGTACGCCATGCAACAAACGTGAGCCAGGCACCGGCTGTTCGGCCCGTGACGGACTCAACCGCATACATGCGATTCTTGGCCACAGCCCCGAATGCATAGCAGTTCACCCCTCGGATATGTGTGTGGCCATGGCTGCACTGGAAGCGATGGTGATTGTTCAGGGCGCCGGCGGCGAGCGGCGAATTCCGTTCGCTGACTTCCATCGTCTGCCCGGCGATACGCCGGAACTGGACAACAACCTCGAGGACGGCGAGTTGATAACGGCACTGGAGTTGCCCGCGCAATCCTTCGCTGACCACAGCGCCTATCTCAAGGTTCGCGACCGTGCATCCTATGCCTTTGCGCTGGTCTCGGTTGCCGCTGCGCTGGAAATGAAAGACGGCACCATCCACGCCGCCCGCATCGCCCTTGGCGGGGTTGCCCACAAACCCTGGCGCAAACCCGCAGCAGAAGCGCTGCTGACCGACCAGCCGGCCACGCCGGAAAGCTTCGAGAAGGCCGCAGACGTGCTGCTGGAAGGCGCAAGCGGATTCAATGACAACGCATTCAAGATCGAGCTGGCCCGTCGCTCCATTGTTCGGGCCTTGAGCGAAGCCGCCGCAGGAGACGCCCAATGACCGTCAATTCTCCCCTGGGCAAGCCACTCAGCCGTGTCGACGGCCCGTTGAAGGTCACCGGTCAGGCACGCTACGCAGGCGAATTCCAGATCCCCGGGCTGCTTTATGGCAGCGTCGTCAACAGCACCATCGCCCGTGGACGCATCCGCAGTATCGACACCAGCGCTGCAGAGGCCTTGCCAGGCGTCGTACTGGCACTGACCCACCTCAACCGCCCACCCATCGCCAGCTACGATGATCCGTACGAAGACGATGACGCGGCAGACGGTTCCCCGTTTCGCCCCCTGTTCAATGACCGGATCCTGTATAGCGGTCAGCCCATCGCCCTGGTCGTCGCGGAAGACCTGGAGCTGGCGCGTTACGCAGGCAGCCTGGTGCAGGTTGAGTACGAGATCGAAGCGCACAGCACCGATCTGCATGCCGCACTGGATCGGATGCATCCCGCCCCGGCAGAGCTACCCCCTGCGCGCGGCGATGTGGATTCTGCCCTGGCTGCAGCCGAACATGGCCTGACGCTGGAATACACAACGCCGGTCGAGCATCACAACCCGATGGAGCCCCATGCCTCCACCGTGCACTACCACCCCGATGGCACGCTGGAAATCCACGACAAGACCCAGGGCATCCAGAACTGCATGCGCTACGTGGAAGACGTGTTCGGCATGAAGGATCGTGTGCGTATCGTCACACCCTTCGTTGGCGGCGCCTTTGGCTCCGGGCTGCGGCCGCAGTACCAACTGCCCCTGGCTGTGATGGCCGCGCTCAAGCTCAAGCAATCGGTACGGGTTACGCTGAAACGCCAGCAGATGTTCACCTTCGGCTATCGTCCGCGCACCATTCAGCGTATTGCCATTGGCGCATCTCGCGACGGCCAGCTGCAGGCACTAACCCATCAGGCGATCGGCCAGACCTCCTCGTTCGAAGACTTTACCGAGCACGAAGTCGAGTGGTCCGGCATGCTCTACACCTGCCCCAATGTACGCATGGACTATCAGCTGGTGCCTCTGGATGTATATACGCCCCTGGACATGCGAGCGCCGGGTGCAGCGATTGGTGTCTACGCCCTGGAATGTGCCATGGACGAGATGGCCTGTGCCCTGAACATGGACCCGATCGAGTTGCGCCTGAAGAACTACTCCGAACGTAACGCCAATCAGGACAAGCCCTACTCCAGCAAAGCCCTGCGTGAATGCTATGCCCAGGGTGCCGAGCGGTTCGGCTGGGCCAAACGGTCCATGGCGCCGCGCAGCATGCGCGAGGGTAACCAGCTGATCGGCTGGGGTATGGCAACCGGTGTCTGGGAGGCCCTGCAGATGCCCGCCAGCGCCAAGGCCTGCCTGGCGCCGGATGGCAAGTTGATCGTCAGCAGCGCCACTGCCGATATCGGCACCGGCACCTACACCGTCATGACCCAGATCGCCGCCCAGGCCATGGGGCTGCCCATGGAACAGGTGGAATTCAGGCTGGGTGACTCGGACATGGCCCAGGCGCCGCTGTCCGGTGGTTCGGCTACCGTCTCCTCGGTAGGCAGCGCCGTCCAGCAAGCCTGTGCCGGCCTGCATGAAAAACTGCTTGATGCCGCGCAGCAGTCGCCCGGCTCACCCTTTGCCGGCGCGCAGCCCGATGATCTGGAGTTCGTGGAGGGCTGCATGCGACTCAAGACCGAGCCAGCACACTCCGTGAGCCTGCACGACATTCTTGCCAGTACCGGGGACCTGGAAGCGGAAGCCAGCGCCGGGCCCGGTGAAAAGCGCGAGAACTACGCCTGCTCCACCCATTCCGCAGTGTTCATCGAGGTCATGGTGGATGAGGATCTGGGAACGGTGAAGGTCACCCGTGCGGTCAGCGCGATCGCTGCCGGACGCGTGGTCAATCCGAAAACGGCGGGCAATCAGATTGTCGGCGGCGTGGTCTGGGGCATTGGTCAGGCACTGCACGAAGAAACCCAGATTGATCACCAGCTCGGGCGCTACATGAACCATAACCTTGCCGAATATCACATCCCGGTCAACGCTGACATTGGTGATGTGGACGTCATTTTTGTCGAGGAGCACGATGAGATCGTCAACGCGCTCGGCTCCAAGGGCGTAGGTGAAATCGGTATTGTCGGGGTAGCCGCAGCGGTGGCTAACGCTATCTACCATGCCACCGGGAAGCGGGTCAGGGAGCTGCCGATCACCCTCGACAAGGTTTTCCCGAACGCCGCTCGAGACTAGCCGGGGAAATCGTCTGTACCCTGTCGTCAAAATGGTATGCCGGCGCCTGTCACGGCTCCCTTTTGAGTCATTTTCTGCTATGACTGACACTAGCAGCTAATCGCAGGAACAAGGGATAAGGGAAAAGAAGCAAACAATGGACAGGACTCGACAACTGAGGGGCTGCGCCCCAGGTAGGTCCCGCGGGGGCGCGGCCGGTAAATCGCGCTTGGCTCGTCTGGCTCTCGGGCTCTTGCTGTTGCCCCTGTGTAGCATGGCCGCGTTCGGCCAGACATTGAATGTGGGTGTGTATCAGAATCCGCCGAAACTCATGCTGAATGAGGACGGCCAGATGACGGGCATCTTCGGCGATCTGCTCAATGAGATCGCGGCTCGCGAAGAGTGGACCATCGTGCCGGTACCCTGCGAATGGGAACTGTGTATGGATCTGCTGGGCAGCGGCCAGATTGATCTGTTGCCCGACGTGGCCTATAGCGAATCCAGAGCCGAGAGCCTCGATTTTCACCAGGTGCCCGCCCTGCACGGCTGGTCACAGATCTATCAGCGCGACGGCGCAGACATCCAGTCCATTCCCGACCTTGCCGGCAAACGGGTCGCCGTACTGACCGGCTCCATCCAGGAGGGCTATCTCCACCATCTGACCGACAACTTCGGATTGGCGGTGATCTGGCTGCCCGTCAGCAGCTATGCCGATGGCTTTGCGCTGCTGGCCAGCGGCGAAGCCGATGCGGTCTCCACCAACCACCATTATGGTGATCTGCAAACAGCGCAGATGAAGGTAGAACCCACCCCCATCGCATTCCAGCCAGCCAAACTCTATTTCGCCAGCCCCCGGGGCTCCCACCCGGAGGTCCTGGCCACCATCGACAGCTACCTCAGCCAGTGGCAAACCGCGCCCGGATCGCCCTACCAGAAGATCATCAAGCGCTGGAACCCGGGCCAGTTGACCCTGATGTCGATACCCACCTACATCTTTGGCGTAGGGGCGCTGCTCGCCACCCTGCTGATCTTGGCGCTGATTTTCAACCTGCTGCTGCGCAACCGGGTGAATAGACGGACCCGGGAGTTGCGCGACAGTGAAAGGCGTCTGAACACGATCCTCAACAGCGTACAGGCGCATATCTACATCAAGGACAACGATCTCTGCTATCAGTACGCCAATCAGAAGCTCTGTGACCTGCTGGGCAAGAGCGAGGCCGAGGTTGTCGGCAAGAGGGATGACGCACTGTTTGACGCCTCTGCGGCGCAGCGTCGTCAGCGTAGTGATCGTGATGTGCTGGATCTGGGGGCGCGCACGCCCAGCGAAGAGGTCTGCGAGCTCTGCGAAAACGGCGTCCGCCGTACCTTCGTCTCGGTGAAGATTCCCCTGCGTGACGCCAAGGACAATATCTATGCACTGTGCGGCATCGACACCGACATCACCGAGTACCGCAATATCCAGAAAGCGATCCATCAGCTGGCGTTCTACGATCCGCTGACCGAATTGCCCAACCGCAGTCTGTTGCTGGACCGGGTACGCCATGCCCTGGCCAACCAGCAACAGACCGGCTTTGAAGGCGCGCTATTGTTCATCGACCTGGACAATTTCAAGAACATCAACGATACCCTCGGCCATGACCGGGGCGATGAACTCCTCAGACAGGTGAGCGTTCGCCTGAACGCGCAGTTGCGCCCCACGGACACCCTGGCCCGACCCGGCGGCGACGAATTTGTACTGCTGCTGGAAGGGCTGCATCAGAATCTCGACCAGGCGGCAGACAAGGCCAAAATTGTTGCCCAGCAGACCATAGAGCAGATCAGTCTGCCCCTGTCATTGGATGGAGTTCAACACGTCACCACCGCCAGCATCGGAATCGTGATGTTCTGTGATGGTCAGAACAACCCTGAAGAACTGCTCAAGCGTGCCGAACTGGCCATGTACGAAGCCAAGCAGGGTGGGCGCAACAACCTGCAGTTCTTCAATCCGATCATGCAGGCACAGGCCAACCGACGTGCCAGCGTGGAGGCCGATCTGCGCAAGGCGGTAGAACGGAACCAGATGGCGTTGCATGTTCAACCGCAGGTGGATCAGACCGGCAGCATCCAGGGAATGGAAGCCTTGCTACGTTGGACGCATCCGACGGAGGGTCCCATATCGCCGGCCAGTTTCATTCCCATAGCAGAATCCAGCGGGCTTATCGTCAGTCTGGGTGAATGGGTATTGCGCGAAGCCTGCGCCCTGTTGGATGAATGGTCCCAGCAACCGGAGATGGCCCATCTCACCCTGGCGGTCAACATCAGTCCCAGGCAGTTCCGCCATGCCGGCTTTGTGGACCTGGTGCTGGGTTTGCTGGAACAGGCTCGATTCAGCCCGCACCGCCTGGAGCTGGAGCTGACCGAAAGCCTGCTGGTCGAAGACATCGACGTGACCGGCGAGCGCATGCGGGTGCTGGGCACGCATGGCGTGCGTTTTTCCCTGGATGACTTCGGCACCGGCTATGCCTCGCTCGGTTATCTCAAGCGCCTGCCGCTGTACCAGCTCAAGATCGACCAGTCGTTCGTCCGCGAGGTACTGACCGATCCCAATGATGTCGCCATCATCAGCACCATCGTCGCGCTCGGCAACAGCCTGGATCTGCGCGTGATTGCCGAAGGGGTGGAGACAAAGGCCCAGCGCGACCGGCTGCTGGAGCTCGGGTGCATGTATTACCAGGGCTATTATTTCGGTCGCCCTGCCCCTGCCGCACGCATGCTCAGCGACGGCTGAGCATGATGTACCTCCGCTAGACGAGTGGCATTGCTCAGCTATGGCAAGCTGCCATGCAGCCGGCTAGAATACGCGGCTTTCCGCCCGTATCCGGCCCAGCCGCGCAGCCATGAGGTTCATGCATGTCCCAGGTCCCCTCGACCAGCCCCAAAGTCGGTTTCATCAGCCTTGGCTGCCCCAAGGCCCTGGTGGACTCCGAACGCATCCTGACCCAACTGCGCACCGAGGGTTACCAGGTCGTCCCCACCTATGAAGATGCAGACGTCGTGGTGGTCAATACCTGCGGCTTCATCGACAGCGCCAAGGCCGAATCCCTGGACGCGATTGGCGAGGCGATCGCCGCCAACGGCCGCGTCATCGTGACCGGTTGCATGGGCGTGGAAGAAAGCGCCATTCGAGATGTGCACCCCAGTGTCATGGCCGTTACCGGCCCGCAGCAGTACGAGCAGGTGATCAACGCGGTACATGAAGTCGTCCCGCCGCGTGCCGATCACAATCCGCTGATCGACCTGGTACCGCCCCAGGGCGTCAAGCTCACGCCGCGGCACTATGCCTATCTGAAGATATCCGAAGGCTGCAACCACAGCTGCAGTTTCTGCATCATCCCCGGCATGCGCGGCAAGCTGGTCAGTCGTCCGGTGGGTGACGTGCTCAGTGAAGCCGAAGCCCTGGCCAAGGCCGGCGTACGCGAGCTGCTGGTGATCTCTCAGGACACCAGCGCCTACGGCGTGGACATCAAGTACCGCACCGGCTTCTGGAACGGCCGCCCGGTCAAGTCACGCATGACCGAGATGTGCGAAGCCTTGAGCGAGCTGGGCATCTGGGTGCGCCTGCATTACGTCTACCCCTACCCCCACGTGGATGAACTGATCCCGCTGATGGCAGCAGGCAAGATCCTGCCGTACCTGGACATCCCGTTCCAGCACGCCAGCCCGAAGATCCTCAAGGCCATGAAACGCCCGGCCTTCGAAGACAAAACCCTGGCCCGAATCAAGAAGTGGCGCGAGATCTGCCCTGAGCTGACCATCCGCTCAACCTTCATCGTGGGTTTCCCCGGTGAGACCGAAGAGGATTTCCAGTACCTGCTCGACTGGCTCACCGAAGCCCAGCTCGACCGTGTGGGCTGCTTCAAGTACTCCGATGTGGAAGGCGCAGCGGCCAACGATCTACCGGGAGCCGTCTCCGAAGAGGTCAAGGAGGAGCGCTGGGAGCGCTTCATGGCGCACCAGCAGGTGATCAGCGCCGAACGTCTGCAGCAGAAGATCGGCAAGACCATCCAGGTACTGATCGACGAAGTCGACGAAGAAGGCCCCATCGGCCGCTCCATGGCCGACGCCCCGGAGATCGACGGCAACGTCTACATCAACACCGAAGAAACCCTGCAGCCCGGCGACATCGTCAGCGTCACAGTATTCGATGCCGACGAATACGACCTCTGGGCCGAGCTGGCCTGATCAACGCCTTGGTACATGCGGCAGCTTCGGGTTTGGTAGGAGCGGTGGCCCCACCGCGATGAAGGCGGCTCGGTGCATCCTGCTTCGCGACGAGGCCGTCGCTCCTACTGGGCTCGGGGTTTCTGCAAGGCGAGGCGCTGCTGCTTGAGGTTTTGGTAGGAGCGGTGGCCCCACCGCGATGAAGGCGGCTCCCTGCATTCTGCTTCGCGACGGGGCCGTCGCTCCTATTGGGCTCGGGATTTCTGCCAGGCGAGGCGCTGCTGCTTGAGGTTTTGGTAGGAGCGGTGGCCCCACCGCGATGAAGGCGGCTCGGTGCATCCTGCTTCGCGACGGGGCCGTCGCTCCTACCGGGCTCGGGGTTTCTGCCGGGCGAGGCGCTGCTGTCTGAGGTTCTGGTAGGAGCGGTGGCCCCACCGCGATGAAGGCGGCTCGGTGCATCCTGCTTCGCGACGGGGCCGTCGCTCCTACCGGGCTCGGGGTTTCTGCCGGGCGAGGCACTGCTGCCTGAGGTTTTGGTAGGAGCGGTGGCCCCACCGCGATGAAGGCGGCTCGGTGCATCCTGCTTCGCGACGAGGCCGTCGCTCCTACTGGGCTCGGGTTTCTGCAAGGCGAGGCGCTGCTGCTTGAGGTTTTGGTAGGAGCGGTGGCCCCACCGCGAGGAGAACCGGAAAACACCTCTGGCCTGCTATTACTACTCGTTGTCGTCCAGCAGCGAGACGCCCAGCTTCAGCGCTGTGTCGGTGACCACATCAACCGGCGTGCTGTATCCACTGGCCATCCAGTGCAAGGCGATATGGATGACACCGCCTAGTATCCCGGCCTGCAGTAGTTCATCAAAGGGTATGCCCGGCCGCGCCAGTACGCGGGCGATATCGTCGCTGGTGGCCTTGAGTGCTTTTTCTATGGCCTGGTCCACCGCGGGGCTGATACCTCGTATTTCGATCAGGAGTAGCCGGCCTATCGTCGGATTTTCCTTCAACGCTTGAAAGAATGCGCGCAACATCGCCCTGCTACGCATTACCGGATCTTTCCCCGCAGCCTGAGCCGCGGCCATATTATCTTCCCGCATCCAGCGCGCTGCCTGCTCGTAACAGGCAATGAGCAGCTCATCGCTGTGGGCGAAGGATTCATAGAAATAGCGTTGGGTCAGCCCGGCTGCGTCACAGACCTGCTTGACGCCGGAATGCCGGTAACCATTTTCGCCATAGACCCGGATAGCCGCATCGATCAGTTGCTGACGGCGCAGGGCGCGGCGCTCTTCAACGGCGGAGCCACGATAGCGTCTTTTGGGTGAAGCCTGGTTAGCCGCGGTGGTGGATGCATTCATGAACTGAATTCTGACAATAGGGATTGCCAAAGCTTATATGACAATTTAGATTGTCACCACCACCCATTGTCGGGACACCCCAATGAGCACAGTACAACAACAATTCCAACCCTCGCCCCTGGACGTTCTTATCATCGGTGCCGGCCTGTCCGGAATCGGCGCCGCGCGCGCCCTGACCGATCAATGCCCGGACAAACGCTACCTGATCCTCGAGCGCCGCGCCGCTATCGGGGGCACCTGGGATCTGTTTCGCTACCCGGGGATCCGCTCGGATTCCGACATGTATACCCTGAGCTACAGCTACAAGCCCTGGACCCACCGCAAGGCCATCGCCGACGGGCCCGATATCAAGCGCTATATCGAAGAGATCGCGGAAGAATCGGGTATCACCCATAACATCCGCTTCGAGCGCAAGGTGGTATCGGCCTCCTGGTCCAGCGATGAGGCCCTGTGGACCATAACGGCCACGGCGACCGATGCTCAGGGTCAGGAACACGAAGAGGTCCACCAGGCGCGACTGCTGTCGGTCTGCGCCGGCTACTACAGCTACGACGAGGGCTACCGCCCCGACTTCCCCAACGAGGCTGCCTTCAAGGGTCAGATTGTCCATCCGCAGTTCTGGCCGGAAGATCTGGATTACAGCGGCAAGCGCATTGTGGTGATCGGCAGCGGCGCTACGGCGGTCACCCTGGTGCCTGCACTGGCCAGGACAGCAGCCCATGTGACCATGCTCCAACGCTCGCCCAGTTACGTGGTATCGCGGCCGCTGGAGGATGGCCTGGCCCGCGGCATGCAGAAATGGCTGCCGATGCCCGCAGCCCATGCGCTCACCCGCTGGAAGAACGTCCTGCTCGGTTCGTTCTTCTACCGCATCGCGCGCAACAAACCAGACATGTTCAAGCAGCGCCTGCTGCACATGGTCAAGACCCAGGTCGGCCCCGAGCTGGACATGAAGCATTTCACCCCCTCGTACAAGCCCTGGGATCAACGCGTCTGCGCGGTACCCGACGGTGATCTGTTCCATGACATCCGTGCCGGTCATGCCTCGGTCGTCACCGATACCATTGAAAGCTTTACCGAGGACGGGATTCGGCTCAGCTCGGGGGAGGAACTGAAGGCCGACATCATCATCACGGCAACCGGCCTGAAGCTCAACGCGCTGGGTGACGTGCAGATCAGCGTGGATGGCGAAGCCGTCGCGTTCGGCGACCACACCGCCTACAAGGGCATGATGCTCAGCGACATACCCAACCTGATCCTGACCTTCGGCTACACCAATGCGTCCTGGACCCTCAAGGCAGAGCTCACCTCGAACTATACCTGCCGATTACTGCAGTTTATGGATCGCAAAGGTTACCGCGTGGCGGTACCGCGACGCGACGCCGATGTGCAAGACGCACCCTTCCTCAATTTCACTTCCGGGTACGTCAAGCGTGCCGAGGGCATGCTGCCCAAGCAGGGCGATCGCAAGCCCTGGCAGGTACACCAGAACTACCTGCAGGACAAACTGACAATCCAGTACGGCCGGGTCGATGACGGCGTGATGCAGTTCCAATAAAAAGGATATCAATAGCCATGCAAGTTCATGATTGTGTTGCAGTAATTACCGGCGCGGGGAGTGGCATCGGCCGCGCCCTGGCTAACGCCCTGGCCCAGGCTGGTTGTCATCTGGCCCTCGCGGACGTGAACCCCGAGGCCCTTGCCGAAACAGCCACCCAGGTGCGCGCGCTGGGCGTGAAGGTCAGCGAGCACCCGTTGGACGTGGCCAGTCGCTCCGCTGTCGCCGCCCTGCCCCAGGCTGTCATGGCCGAACATGGTCAGGTTGATCTGCTGATCAACAACGCCGGTGTCGCCCTGGGTGGCACCTTCGAGGAGGTCAGCACCGAGGACTTCGACTGGCTGATGGCGATCAACTTTGACGGTGTGGTGTGCATGTCCCGCGCCTTCCTGCCATTGCTCAAGCAGCGCCCTGCCGCGCGGATCGTCAATATTTCCAGCCTGTTCGGTTTTATCACGCCCGCCGGCCAGACGGCCTATTGTGCAAGCAAATTCGCTGTGCGCGGCTTCTCCAATGCATTGCGTCTGGAACTGCATGGCGGCCCGGTTGGCGTAACCGTGGTGCATCCAGGCGGGGTCGCCACGGCCATCGCCACCAGCGCCCGGCCACCGGAGGGAGTCGATCCCGCCGAACACGCGCTCAAGCTCAAGCAGGCAGAAAAACTGCTGCGGATGCCGCCGGCCAGGGCAGCGGAGATCATTCTGCGGGGTATCGAACGCGACAAGCCCCGGGTTATTGTCGGTAACGATTCGCGGGTATTGTCATGGCTGGAACGCCTGATGCCGGTCAACTACTGGCGCCTGCTGCCAGGCCTAGCAACGCAGAAGACTCCCTGAATTTCTGCCCCACAAAAGGAATGTGCCGGTGAATTACCTGTTCAGCGCCCTGATTATCCTTCTCTCGCTGTTTCTCGGCGGACTTTTTCTGTTTACCGCGTTTGTTGCCATGCGGGTGCGCATGGGGCTGCCGCCCGAAGGCCGGTTTGTGACCATCATGGGCAACCGCATGCACTATCTCGAGCAGGGCACCTCCCGAGACGGTGCCCCGACCATAGTAATGATCCACGGCCTCGGCGGCGTGGCGCAGAACTTCAGCTACAGCGTGCTCGGCGAGCTGGCCCGGGACCATCGCGTGATAGCGATTGATCGTCCGGGCAGTGGCTACTCCCTGCGTCACCCGGTGTCTTCCGCATCACTCAGCGTGCAAGCTGATGTGGTCGCAGGCATGATTGACGCCCTGGGTCTGGGCAAGCCACTGATCGTCGGCCATTCACTGGGCGGCGCGGTTGCCCTGGCGACGGCCCTGCGTTACCCGGACAAGGTCGCCGGCCTGGCCCTGGTCGCACCCCTTACCCATATGCCCTCGGAAACCTCCAAGGCCTTTGCCGCATTGCAGGTGAGCTGGCCATGGCTGCGCCGCCTGGTGGCCTGGACGTTGGCGACCCCCGGATCAATCCTGCAGCGCGAGAAAGTCATGGATATCGTTTTCGGACCCGAGAGCGTGCCCAAGGACTTTCCGGTCCGCGGTGGTGGTCTGCTGGGACTGCGGCCGTCGCAGTTCATCGCGGCGTCCGAAGACATGAACGCCCTGCCTGACGTCCTGCCGTTGATGCAGCAGCAATACACCTCACTGACGTTGCCGATCTCGGTGCTCTACGGTCGCGAGGATCGGATCCTCGACTACCGCGAACAGGGCGAAGCCATGGCCGAGGCCGCGCCGAATGTCGAGCTTGAGCTGATTTCCGGCGGGCATATGCTGCCGGTCACCCAACCCGAGGTAACCGCCCAGTTCATCCGCCGCCACAAGGCGCTATAAGCCGGTCTGGCGCCTGCGGTCGGCCTGCAGGGTCCGCCAGGTTGACCAGGAATAGAGCACCAGGGCGAGCCAGATCAGGGCAAAGCTGGCGACCTGGATCGGCGTGATCGCCTCGTTGAACACCAGCAGCGCGATCACGAATTGCATGCTCGGGTTGATGTACATCAGAAAGCCGACCGTCGCCAGGCGCAAGCGCCTGGCTGCACCGGCAAACGCCAGTAGCGGCAAAGCCGTCACTACACCACTGGCGATCAGCAGCAGCGTTGTGCGCACCTCACCGGAGAACTGGGACAGCCCCAGCTCAACCATTCCCAGCAGAACCAGCAATGCGACCGGGAGCAGCAACAATGTCTCGACAAAGAGCCCGGAGAGACCGTCCAGCAGTATCTGCTTGCGCAACAATCCGTAGGTGCCAAAACTCAGCGCCAGCACCAGACTGATCCACGGCATGGTGCCCAGCATTACCAGCTGCAGCAGTATGGCCGCAGCAGCAAGGGCCACCGCCACCCCCTGCAACACCGCCATCCGTTCCCGCAGAATCAGCATGCCCAGGGCTACGTTGACCAGCGGCGTGAGAAAATACCCCAGGCTGGCCTGCAGTACGTGCCTGGTTTCCACCGCATAGATGTATACGCCCCAGTTGAGCGCAATAAGCAGCGCGCAACCCAGCACCCTGCCGAGACGTCCGGGCCGCGCCAGGGCGTCCCTGACCGGGTGCCAGCGCCGCATGAGAGTGATCACCAGCGCGAGAAAGACACAGGACCAGATGATCCGGTGGATCAGGACCTCGTAAGCCGGTACACCCTCGAAGAGCGCAAAGAACAGCGGAAAACAGCCCCACATCGTATACGCAGCAACGCCGTAAGCGACGCCCTGGGTGTTTTCGGTAAGTTTGGCAACCATGGCGCGCTCTATCGGAGGAAATCAGGACCCGCTGTCGTTCTGGTCCAGCAGAAAACGTACCCACTTGCTCAGGGCGTCCACACTGAATGGCTTGGTCAGCAGACGCGTATCCGGTTTGCTGGTGGCCTGCTCCAGGCTCTGGTCGGCAGCAAAACCGGTGACGAAGAGGACTTTGAGCCCATCGCGCGTCGAGCGCAACTGTTCCGCCAGATCCCGGCCGTTGATCGGACCAGACAGCCCCACATCGGTCACCAGAATATCGATATGATCCAGTCGCTCGGCAATGTCGAGCGCCCTGGGCCCATCGGCGGCTTCAGCCACCTGGTAGCCGAGATCCTGCAGCACCTCGATCATCAGATGACGCACTGCCTGTTCGTCATCCACGACCAGCACGGTCTCGCCCCTGGCTCTCTGCATCCGGTAGGGGTCCGGTTCGGCGACCACCACGGACTCCTTGCCCTCCTGCCGCGGAAAATACAGGGTCACTGTCGTGCCCACGTCGGGTGTGCTGTGGATCCTGGCCTGGCCGCCGGACTGTTGGGCGAAACCGTAGACCATCGAGAGACCGAGCCCGGTGCCCTCGCTGATCTTCTTGGTGGTAAAGAACGGATCAAAGGCGCGAGCCAGCACCTCCGGTGGCATGCCCTCGCCATTGTCGGTCACCGATATACCCACGTACTCACCAGTGGGCAGTTCGCGCTGGGCAGCCAGTGCGCCACTGATGGAGTGCCGACGGACTTCGATGATCAGCTCGCCGCCAGCCGGCATGGCATCCCGGGCATTGATCGCCAGATTGACCACGGCGTTTTCCAGCTGCCCCGGATCGCAGAGTACCGGCTCATCGTCGGCCAGCCGACAGACCAGACTGATACTCGGGCCCACCGTGCGCCGAATCAGATCCTCCAGCTCGGAGATGATCCTGGCGGGCTGCACCACCCTCGGGGCAAGGGACTGCTGACGGGAGAACGCGAGCAGTCGATGCGTCAGGGCCGCAGCACGCTTGACCGAGGACAGCGCCATGTCGGTATAGCGTTCCAGCCCCTCGGTGCGCCCGGATGACACCCGCAGCTGGATGACTTCCAGACTGCCGCTGATACCCGCCAGCAGGTTATTGAAGTCGTGGGCGATCCCGCCGGTGAGCTGGCCGATCGCCTTGAGTTTTTCACTCTGCAGGAGCTGCTCTTCGGCTTTCTGGCGGTCACGGGCCTCACCATGCAGAGCGTCGATGGCCTGCTGCAGCTCGGCAGTGCGCTCGGCAACCCGATGCTCCAGTTCGGCCTGGCTGCGCCGCAACTCCTCACGGGCAATGACCTGCTCGTTGATGTTGGTGAACGTACCTACCCACTCGACCAGGTGCTGGCCATCACCCTCTACCGGTGTCGCACGGGTCTGGAACCACTCGTAGCATTGACCCTGTGCATTCCATATCCGACAGTCGAAACTGATGGCGCCATCCGGCGAGGCTTGCTGCCAGCCCCTGCGCGCTGCCTCCCTGTCATCGGGGTGAAGCGCGGAGATCCAGCCCAGGCCCTGGCTGTCGGCGGAGGTCATATGGGTATATTCGATCCACTGGCTGCTCGCCCAGGTCCAGTCGCCGTAACTGGCTGAGCGCCATACCAGCTGGGGTACCGCCTCGATGAGCGAACGCAGCCGCCGCTCACTCTGGATCAGAGCCTGCTCGGCTTCCTTGCGCTCGGAAATATTGATGACAAACTCGAAAGCCAGATCGGGATTGAGCTTCTTTGCCGCAAACAGCGCCCACCAACGGGTGCCGTCCTTGCGGATGTACTGCTTCTCGTAGGGAGTGGTTTCGCCCCGCTCCTGGAGCTCGGCAAAGGCCTGCCGGGAACAGGCGAGAAACTCCCGGGGAGTCAATCGTTGCCAGTCGAGCTTGCCCGCTTCCAGCTCTTCGCGAGAATAGAGCGACATGGCCAGGAAAGCATTGTTGGCATCGACAATGCGGCCGGTCATGTCCAGGTAGATGACGCCGATGGCCTCTACATCCAGGGCACGGCGCAAACGCGCCTCCCCCTGGGCTTCGGGGTACTCGCCCCACAACGGGAGTTGCGAGATTTCCTCGTTGATATAGCTTGCGGCAGCGTGAATGCCCGGCGCCTGGAGCTCAAGTTTGCGGCCATCCTCAGCGCAGTCGGTTAGCTGTGCTGATTTATCTTTTTCTGAATAATCCTTCATGCTCTTACCGTTTCACGCACTTTCACAATGGCGTCCATAGGTTACCTCTTGCCTACATGCAGTGCTTGTGGTGGCAATTCGCTAGGATACCAGACGAAGCGCTGCTCATCCGCCCAAAAAGCTGTATCCCAGCAGGAGTCCGATGGCCAGCGCAAAGGCTGAGGCGATAATGGCAACAAGCCCATCGTCGGCGATCAATGCGAGACCATAGGCTGTGAGGGCCGCTCCAGCGACATTGGCACTGAAAGGCACCACCTCCGTCAACGGCGTGATTGCCGCGATACAGAGCGCGATGGCGGCGATCACTCGCGCCTCGGCTCCCCTGGCCAGGTGGGTCATTCTAGGCTTGAGACCCCTGTCGATAAAGGCGGCTGGCTTGCGCGCCCAGCCCAGGGTCCTGCACACCTTGTCGGCAGACACCGACCTGCGCAGCAGAAACTGTGGAAGCCAGAAATGTTTCCGCCCGATCAACAGTTGAACTGCAACCATTGCGACCACCAACGCCAACAGCGTAGGTACACCCGGTATGTCGCCAACCACCGGCACCGACATGATGACGCCGGTGAACACCAGCACGGGCCCGAACGAGCGATGCCCCACTTCCTCCATTACTTCGCCCAACGACACTTCGGAGCGGTCGCGCGTGGCCTGGTCGATCCGCTCCAGGACCTGCTCCAGATTCTTCGGGTTGGTATCAGCCATAGCATTCCTCCAGGTGGCAACAGGATTCAGCAATGACGCTTCTAACGCCTGAAGGCTCCCACTGAAAGCCCCGTAAAGGTAGGCCGCCATTTTGCTGGAACGTTCACCCCGATGCGCTTGTCGATTGGCCTGTAACCCATAGCTGAACGAAGAGGACACCTTATGCAGATCAACCAGAAGTGTATCGACGCCTGCAACCACTGCGCAGTTGCCTGCCACACCTGCTCGGCAGCCTGCTTGCAGGAGGACGACGTCAAGGCCATGGCACGGTGTATCGAACTGGATATGGATTGCGCGGCAATGTGCCAGATGGCCGTGGCGCTCATGGCGCGTGACAGCGATTACGCCAAACAGGCCTGTCGTCTGTGCGCCGAGATGTGCCGCGCCTGCGGTGAGGAATGCCAGAAACACGAAGCAGACCATTGCCAGCAATGTGCCAAGGCCTGCTTTGCCTGCGCAGAAGAGTGTGAACGCATGGCAGGCTGATCAGGGGGCTGGTTCACAGCCCGTTTATCACGACTCGCTGACCTGCGCGCGAAACCGGCGCAGTCTCAGCGAGTTGGTCAGTACGAAGATACTCGACAGACTCATGGCGCCGGCCGCCAGCATCGGGTTGAGCAGAAAACCCGAAAGCGGATACAGGATGCCCGCCGCCACGGGAATCAACGCCAGATTGTATCCGTAGGCCCAGAAGAAGTTGCCCAGGATGGTACTGCGCGTGCGCCGTGACAGCGCAGCAGCGTTGACGATGCCGCGCAAATCACCGCGCATCAGCACCACATCCCCCGCCTCGATGGCCACGTCGGTCCCCGTGCCGATGGCTATGCCGACATGGGCCTGGGCCAGGGCCGGGGCGTCGTTGATTCCGTCGCCCACAAAAGCCACGCGCCGGCCCTGCTCCTGCAGTCGTTTGATCTCTTCGGCCTTCTGCTGCGGCAGGACCTCGGCCAGCACCCGCTCGATCCCGAGTTGATGGGCAATCGCCTCCGCGGTGACCCGGTTGTCCCCGGTCAGCATGGCGACCTCCAGCCCCAGGGATTTGAGCTCGCCAATCGCTTGCAATGATCCCTCCTTGATCGGGTCGGTGACCGCGATGACCACGGCCAGGCTGTGATCAACCGCGGCGTAGAACGGGCTCTTGCCTGTCCTGGCCAGTGCTTTCGCCTGCTCCTCTGCGGCTGCCACACCAATACCCAGCGATTCCATGTATCGGTCGGCCCCGATATGAATCTGCCGCCCGCCCACTTCGGCTGCGATACCGAAACCGGGCACATTGTTGAACGCGCTGACATCATGCAGCTTCAGCCCCTGCTCCTGCGCCGCCGTCACAATGGCCTGACCGATGGGGTGCTCGCTCTGCGCCTCCACTGCCGCTATCCAGCCCAGTACCTGGTTGTGATCTCCCTCCATCACCACAAAATCGGTGAGCACCGGCCGCCCCTGGGTCAGGGTACCGGTCTTGTCCAGTACGACCGTGTCCATCCTGGCCAGGGTTTCCAGCGCCGCGCCCCGGCGGAACAACACACCCATCTCTGCACCCTTGCCGGTGCTGACCATGATGGCGGTCGGTGTCGCCAGACCCATGGCGCAGGGGCAGGCAATCAACAGCACGCTGACACTGGTAACAAAAGCGAAAGACAGGCTCGGATCGGGACCCCATACAAACCAGATACCGAAGGTGACGATCGCGATCAGAATCACGATAGGCACGAAGATGCCGGCAATCCTGTCGGCCAGTTGCTGGATCGGCGGCTTGTCTGCCTGAGCCTGCTCGACCATGCGCACAATCTGGGACAATACCGTGTCACCGCCTACCCGGCTGACGCGAAAGACCAGCGACCCGTTCTTGTTGATCGTGCCACCGACTACCTCCGCACCGGCCAGCTTTTCCACCGGTACCGGCTCGCCGCTGATCATCGACTCATCCACCCAGGAATGTCCTTCCTCCACCACCCCATCCACGGGCACGCGGTCACCCGGGCGAACCTGGATGCGATCGCCGGTCACCACATCCTCTATGGGCACCTCGACAACCGCGCCATCGCGCACCAATCGTGCCGTCTTCGCCTGCAGCTTCAGCAACTTGCGGATCGCCTGGGACGTCCGGCCCTTGGCAATGTGTTCGAGGTAGCGGCCAAGCAGAATCAGCGTGACGATCACCGCGGCAGCTTCGAAGTAGCTCTCGGCAGTACCGGCGGGGAAAATACCTGGCAGCAGCAAGGCCAGTACCGAATAGAAATAGGCCGCGCTCGAGCCGATCATCACCAGACTGTTCATGCCCGGATTCAGATGCCTGAGTTCGGCGAAACCGGTGCGAAAGAACCGCGCCCCGGCATAGAACAGCACGGGCGTCGTCAGCAGCCACTCGACACCCATCCAGCCACGGTGGGACATCACCCCGGCGAAATAGGCATCCAGACCGGGCAACATCTTGCCCATGGCAATGAACACGATCGGGATCGTCAATGCTGCGGCGAACAGCATGCTTTTGCGCAAATCTGCGCCCTCTTGGTCCTGCTCCGACTCCGATTCCGGGACCGGCCCCGACTCCTGCTTACGGGGCTCATAGCCTGCACCACGAATCGCCTGGTGGATGTCGGCCAACGAGACCACTCCCGAAAGAAAGGTAACGGATGCCTTCTGCGTGGTCAGGTTGACACTCGAACCGAGCACACCGGGCACCTGGCTGATGGCCTTTTCCACCCGTGACACACAGGAGCCACAGGACATGCCCAGCACGGGAATATCCGCCGACTCGGTGACAGGCTCATAACCGGCTGCCTTGATCGTGTGCGCGGTAGCCACCGGGTCTGCCTTGTCCGTGAACTCAACCCGTGCCCGGGCGGTAGCCAGGTTGACCTGGGCACCGGACACCCCCGGCTGCGCGTTCAGTGCGCGCTCCACGCGGCCCACGCAGGAACCGCAGGACATGCCGCGGATACCGATATCAATACTGTCGCTCATTCGACCTCCAGACCGCGTTTTCAGGGTTGTTCCGCTATGGCGTCCACAATGGGACAGCCCGCTACCGAGCCGGTACCGGAGCATTCGCCATAGGTTTTCGCCAGTACCGCCTCGACACGCCGCAGGTTCTGGATCTGCTCGCGGATCCTGGCCAGCTTCTCACCGGCAATACGCTTGGCCTGGGCCCGGTCGCCGTTGGCATCCTGCAGCAATAGAAGCTCGCGCACTTCCTCCAGGTTAAAACCCCATTGTTTGGCATGCACAATGAACTGCAACCGCGCCACCGCCTCTTCGGGGTAACGGCGGTAGTTCGCCTGGGTCCGCTGCGGTGCAGGCATCAACCCCTGCTGCTCGTAATAACGGATGGTCTGGGTAGCCACTCCGGTGGCCCGGGCCAGTTCGCCAATGCTGAAGGTTTTCATCTCGACCTCGAAACAGGAAGTACAGGTTTACACCATAACCTTAAAGTCAACTTGAAGGTCAAGCCTGCTAGGCTGATGGTTATCGAACTCGCGGGACTATTTGCTTTCCAAGAAAGAACACCCGCGCACTTTTCATAGCCAGAGAGAGACCAGATCATGAAAACAACAACACCGGTATTGTCTGTTGCAGCCTTTGCCATCAGCCTGCTGCTGGCCCAGCCAGGTTTCGCCAACGAGGAGGAGCTTAGCGAAGAGGAAGCTCAGAATTACGCCCGCGAACTGCTCAAGTCCGAAGAGGAACGCGCAGGCCTGGACAACATTCGCGAGGAACCCTCCGAGCGTTATCTGGAAGAAAAGGAAGAAAACAGAATGGAGGGCCATCCCGGCGAGGTGCCAGAAGAGGACTATTGAGCCCGGACCGAGCGCCGGTTCCGCACCGGCGCCTCATTACCCCACACGTGTTGACAGCTTGTGCACCGCAGCTATCTCGCCACACCAGATCATCTCGTAATGCCCGGTCTGCACCACAGAAGTAACCTGTCTGGGGGTCAGCAAGCCCCAGCATGTGGCACCAGGTTGGCGGACCGAGCCGTACCGGACACCGCTCGCACCTGCGCGCAATGCATCACGACCCAGTACCCGCGCCGCCGTATAGCTGGTCGGAGAATAGATCGGATCCTGCGGCGGCACCTGCAACGCATCCAGCACTCCCTGCTCGCCGAACCGCGCCGTCAGCCCCCTGAAGACGAAACGCTCATAGCGCAAGTCGGGCACCCTCGACCAATAGCTCTGCTGGTGAAAGCGGACCTCGGCGATGGCCGTCTCCATGCAGTCGGCGAGATAAAGCACGCCAAAGCTGCCGTCACTGAAACGCGATCCGTCCGGATTGACATGGGTAAAAGGCGCAGCGGCATAGGAGCACCCGGGTATACCGAATGGAATATCCGCCCGCGGGACCAGTTCCAGACGCCCCACCTGGTTGGCCAATCGCGGATTGGTGAGCGCCTGCAGTGCGTACAACGCCTCGAACTCATCGGCGCTGGCCACATCATCGAAGATCGCTATCGGCGGAAACTTGGAATTGACCAACCGGTAGGCCCGCACGGCCGCTGCTGGCAGGACCGGCAACTCAGTCGCACTTACCACTGACTGCCCCGCAGCACATCAATGCGCCGAAAGGTCTCGTACACCGCGACAATATCGCCGCTGCCCATAACCTCAAGCGGAGAGCGGCCCAGAAAAAAGGCATTATCGTTGGGCATCTGCATGAAGCCATACAGATTATCCGGGTTGTCGAAGATGGTTCGCAGCGCTGCGTGAATATTCAGCACAAAGCTTACCCGGGTGAGCTGATCGCGATCCAGGTTGATCGACGCCAGCCCATCCTTGCGCTTTGCTCGGGCATAGGTGCTGTGGGACACCCGCAGGATCGCCTCGCCCTGCTCCCCTGTCGCGCCCCATTTGTCGAGGATTGCTACAGCGGTACGCAGCCCGGTGGCTGACGCGGTCTTCTGGCTCGAAATATCCGGTGTGCTCAGCATGGCAGCCTCGTAAAGAGTGTGTCTGTAGATACTAGATAACTATCTATATATTTGCAAACACACTAGCGCACTCGTTTTCCGTCCTGACCGCAGCTCCGTCAGTCGCCGCCCCGGGCAATCCCGGTGCGAGAACTCAGGCCACCTTGAAGCGGGCGACCAGACCTTGCTGCTGATCGGCCAGGCGAGCGAGCTCGAGACTGGTCGCTGCTGTCTGCTCAGCTCCTGCACTGACCTGAATGGCCACATCATTGATCCGCACAACATTGCGGCTGATATCCTCCGCCACGGCACTCTGTTGTTCCGCAGCCGTGGCGATCTGGATGTTGCGATCACTGATCCCTGCGACACCTGCGGCGATCTCGGAGAGTAGGTCACCGGTACGTCCGATGTTGCTGGCACCGGCCTGCGCCTTGCCGAGCGTGTCCTGCATGGATCGGGCAGCACGATCTGCGCCAGCCTGAAGATTGTCGATCATCTGCTGGATGCTACCGGTGGACTCCTGTGTTCTCTGCGCCAGGGTGCGCACCTCCGAAGCAACCACCGCAAAGCCACGCCCGTGCTCGCCGGCACGGGCAGCCTCAATGGCCGCGTTCAGAGCCAGCAGATTGGTCTGGTCGGCAATGCCGCGGATAACGTCCAGTACGGTGGAAATCGAATCACTTTCGGCCTTCAGTTCGTTGATTACCGAGGCCGTCTCGGTTGCCTGGACGGAGAGCTCGCGGATCAGGCTCACCGTAGTCTGGATCTCGTGCTGCCCCTGAACCGTGTCCTGATTCAGCTTCTGCGACAGTTCGGCGGCATCACCCGTGCTGCGGGCAACATCACGAACCGTGGCACTCATCTCATTGATGGCAGTGACCACCAGTTCGGTCCCCTGTCGCTGGCGTTCAATGCTTTCACTGGTCTGCACCGTAACGGCTGAGCATTCTTCTGCGGCAGTGGCAACCTGCACGGTCGCCTCGCCGATTTCCTTGACCACCAGTTGAAGTTCGGTGGCCATATTATTGAGATTTCTAGATATTTCCCCAAACTCATCGTTGCCCCGGTAGGTGGTGGCCGCCGTCAGGTCGCGCTGCGCGAGAGCCACCAATGCCTGATTGACGTCCTGCACACTCGTCCGGATGTTGCGCATGATCACGGAGGAGAGCCCCACGACTGCAAGCATGGCCACAAGCACCGCAGACACGCCGATCCAGAGCGCCGCGTTTGATCGTTCCCGTGCCTCGGCGGCCAGGCTACCCACATGCTCTGCCAGAGCCTGTTCGAGCTCTACCAATAGCGTGATCCGGCTGGTTGCGGTTTCGAACCAGGCTTCGCTGTTTACACCGAGACTGGCACCCAGGGGCACCTCAAAGCCCAGCCGCTGCAACCGCGCCACCTCCTGTGCCACAGGCTGCTGCATGCGTTCTTCCAACTGGCTAACGAACGTCTGCGGTGCTATGCGGCCGAAACCATCTGCATAGGCATCGAACTCACCCAGGTTGCGGCTGAAGGCCGCCAGCGTGGCGGCATCAAAACGGTCCTGGTTGAACACCATTGCGAGCATTGCCCGCTCACGCCCCGCCCGCTCCTTCATTTCGATAAACTGGTTGAGTCCGGCCAGGGCCCGGCTCAGTTCGGCATCCGTAACGGCTGCTTCCAGCGCGTGCGTGAACCCGATCAGCGATTCAATAACCGAGGTATAGCGCGCCCCCGATTCGCGACTCGACAGAGCCAGGGCATCCACCTGTGAGCGCATAGCCGGTAGACCGCGCAGCGCTTGCAGAGCGCGTTCCAACCGATCATCTGCGTTGAGATTCAGCGCCTGCAACGCTTCGATAGCCGCATCGGTCAGCTTACGCATTTCCGGCAGTCGTCTTCCCATGGTGCGCCCCTGGCTGCCGATAAACACGCCACTGGCACCGCGTTCACGCTGCAAGGCGGTCACCAGATCGCTCACTCTCTGTGCCGTAGCACTGGCGGCCACGGTGTGCTCCATTTCTTTCAGGGTCGCATAGCTTTCCGTCACATGAAGGCTCGCCAGCCAGAGGAACCCCGCCAGAGGAGCCAACAGGATCAATACCAGTTTCCAGGTCAAGGGTATGTTTTTCAGCATCGCAAGTCTCTTTAGCCGAACGCATGTCGGTCAATAATCGTTTTTATGGGGAATACAGAAGCAACCCACCGATTCGTCAGCGGGCGGCGGCGTACCAGATGTCACGTGATAAGACTGGGACCTGCTAACCGCGCAAGCGGTTACTTCGGACGACGGCGATACTGCCATGGGAGTATTGAAAGAAAATTGACCAGGATCATAATTTGACGCCAATTAACCGGCTTCTGATGAATGGCTCGTCAGACACAAAAAAGGACCGGCAAGCCGGTCCTTTTTTCTAGTCACGATGCCAGGGGGGAATTACTGCCTTTGCCGCTCGCGCAGCCGGTGACCGGGCAGAATGCCGTTGGGCATGCCGGAGGACAGCAGGCGGCCGCTGGTCAGGCCGGCAATCTGATAGCTACGGTCGGTGGTGGAGTTGATGACCTGTTCCACCAGCGCCACGACCAGCATGCCGACCAGACCGCCGCCGTTGTTATTGCTCTGCTCGGTGCTCGAGGCGGTGGCCTGCCCCTTCCACAGCAGATCACCAGTGCGCCCGTCGACCAGCGTTGCATCGGCGGTTACCCGGGTATCGCTGGCAATCAGCTGATAGCTGGTGCCGTACTGGGTAATCTTGATGTACATCACCGAGTCTGCGCCAAACACCTCGTTCAGACGCTCCAGCGGCAGCGTATGGATCTCGTCGGGATCGGTCAGGCCGTTTTCCCGAAAGGTCTCTTCCACGACGCCAACGGGAAACACGTAATAGCCCGACTCCGCCAGAGGCATGCTGACATGGGTCAGAAAACTGTAGCTGGCGGCCACATCCAGCGTCTGATTGACTGGCGGCAGAACCAGGATCGAACGCGGATCGCTGGCCTTGAATGCGGAATAGTCGTACGGAGTGGTAGAGACACAACCGGTCAGCAAACTGCCGAGCAGAACGAGCACCAGTATCGGGAATGTCTTCACAGGGCGGCCTCCGGCTGAGCTTTCATCACGTAATCCACGAAATGCGTCGACTCGGGAAACAACTGCTTTTCCAGAGCAAACTGCTCACGTGCCTCGGACTCGCGCCCGGTATTGAAGTACAGCATGCCCAGGTGTGCATGCAGACCCGGTGGCACGCTCTGGCCTTGCGCCTGGGCGCGGGAGATGGTGAATTCCAGCGCCTGGATCTGAGCCGAGTAGTTGGTTACCCCGAGCTTGTGGTTTTCATACAGCGATGACTGATAACCGCCCCAATAGTACAGCGGCGGACTGACCGGCGCGCAGGCACCCAGCAGGCCAGCGCCCACCAGGAGCAGGCCCTTCGAAAGAGTCGACTTCATGACAAATCCCTTTGTTTTCAGTTACGTGCCGGGTTCCAGGCACCTGTTTCCACACCCTGTACCAGGTTGTTCACCGCCTCGCGGATCGCCAGATCCAGTACCTTGCCGTTAAGCGTGGCGTCGTAGCCTGCGGTCCCGCCAAAGCCGATCACCTCGCGATTGGACAGGCTGTACTCCCCTGCCCCCTGCGCTGAATAGACCACCTCCGAAGTGCCCACATCGACCACGTTCAGGCTGACCTTGGCGTAGGCCACCTGCTCGATCCCGCGGCCCAGAATGCCGAACAGCTGCTGGTCACCGACGTTCTTGCGACCAAACTCGGTCACATCACCGGTAATCACGTAGGAGGCACCCTTGATCTTCTGGGCAGCACCGCTGTAGGCGGCTTCGGCCTGCAACTGCGCCATGTTGGTCCGCTCAAGCACATTGAAGCGATTGGTCTGCTGCAGGTGCGAAACCAGCGTGGTCTTGGCTTGGTTACCCAGCCGGTCGACGCCATCGGAGAAGATGCCGCGCTGGTAGCTGGAGCGGTTGTCAAACTGCCCCACCGCAATCAGCGAACGCTCGCCCTGATAGGCCGTGCCATAACTGGCAACCCGGGGCACTTCAAGGGTGCGGGAGGTTTCGGTGGCGCAGCCACCCAGAACAAACAGGGCTGCGAGTGCAGCCGGTAACGCGGATTTATGGATCACCTGGATGAGTCCCTTCTGTGATGTGCATATTGCCCGCTGATAGTAGCAGGAGCCGCAGGGGCCGGGTATATAGCATTCACGGGCAAAATACTTGCCCGCCGTGTCGGCCGATGGTCTGTGATGACGAGCCGGCGATTTCATGTATCAACAGGTTTCAGGCCGCTGCTTATGGGTCTGCCCCGGCGCCGGCTTCCTGTATTCTGAAACCCGGATAGCAGGCGATAAATCAGCATCAGCCCACCGCCCCATGGGTGCTGGCAAGCGAGTAGCAATGGACAGGATCGAACTGGTCAGGCATGCGGTAGAACAGCATCTGAATGACATCAACGACCTTCTGGCGATACGGCTGCTCTTTGCGCCGGATAACGTGGTTGTCCCTATCGAGAAAGAGATCCTCGATCTCTATACCTACCCAGAAAGGCTGGAGACCAGCCACCGGGACGAGTGGAAGTCCATTGCCATCAAGGCCCTGCACCGCAACGGTTTTACCGACCCGAGCCTGACGGATCAGGAGTCTGTCGGCGCCTACCTCGGCTTTCTCAGGGCAGAGGCTATTCCGCATTGCCTTACCGATCACAACGCACTGTTCCAGAATCTGCAAGAAATCTTGGCGATCGCACGCGCAGAGAATACTATTGCCTTTCCGGATCCCCGACGGCGAGGCCTCATGCGACTGATCTGGCCGGACCACCGATAAAAAGAACACCTGCTGCCAATTGCCAGGGAGACCGATGTCCGATAACACGCCCACGGACCGCATGAAAATCGATGTTGCCGAACTGGCCATCGGTATGTATGTCGTAGAACTCGACCGACCCTGGACAGAAACCAGCTTCCTGTTCCAGGGCTTTCGTATCCGCCAGCAACAGGAAATCCGCCTGCTCCAGCAGGTGTGCAAGCATGTGTGGGTCGACTCGCGCCGGCTGCGTGGCAGGCAGCCGCAGGCCGTGGAAAACCAGGCGGAAGCCGCAGAGCAACGGCCGGTCATCGCCAAGGTCGACTTCAGTCAGGAGATCGAACAGGCCACTCCGGCCTGGCATGCCGCGCGAAACGAGTCATTGCGTATTCTGGAGGCCGTTAAGCTCGGCCAGGAACTCGACGTGCAGGCGGTCAAGGCCGTGGTCCGCGAATGCGTCGACAGCATCCTGCGTAACCCGGCGGCCATGCTCTGGCTGGCACGCATCAAGAACAGCGATCACTACACCGCAGAACACTCTCTAAGGGTTGCCATGCTAGCCATCGCCCTGGGCCGGGAACTGGGGATGCCCGAATACCAACTCGAGCAAATCGGCGTTTGTGGCATGTTGCACGATGTGGGCAAGCTCAAGGTGCCCGACGAGATTCTCAACAAACCCGGTTCTCTCACCGCTGAAGAGCTGCAGATCATGCGGTCGCACGCCATCGAGGGACGCAGGCTGTTGATGAGCAACGCCCAGATCACCCCCGCCACCGTGGACGTCGCCTATTCCCACCACGAACGGCTAGATGGCAGAGGCTACCCGCGGGGGCTGAATGCGGAGAAGATCCCCTATTTCGCGAAGATCATCGCCGTGGTCGACGCCTACGACGCCATCAACAGTGACCGGGTCTACAGCAAGGGTAAATCCAACCTGGAATCCCTGCGCATACTGCACGATTCTGCCAAAAGCCATTTCGACGAAGTCATTGTCGGCAACTTCATCCGCATGATGGGCATCTACCCGCCCGGCGAAATCGTCGAACTGGCCAACGGTGAAGTCGGCATCATCATCGGCTGCGCCCCGGGCAACAAGCTCAAGCCGAAGATACTGCGTGTGCTCAACGCCAAGAAGGAACTCTGCAAGGAAGTGGTCATCGACCTGTCCAGGACCACGGTAGACAGTAGCGGCAAGTCCTGTCGGATCCGCGAGGTGCATAGCAGCGGCGCCTTCGGTATCGACATAGAAGCCTACCGGCGCAAGGGATTGTTCATACCGAGCAACCTCTGACGGCCGCAACCTGCCCAAACGCCGCAGGCCCAGCGCCGGGTGATCTCAGCCTGCCTGCCCCGAACGCAGATACTTGCTCTCCTGGAACCAACCGGCAGCCGAAACCTCGTCCCCGAACATCGGCCTGGCCGACAGGTAACCCTGGAAGGAATCGCAGCCAAGCTCGCGGAGCAGCTCGAGCTCTTCCGGGGTTTCCACCCCTTCGGCCACCACGTTCATGTCCATGCCGTGGCCCAACTGCACCATGGTCAGCAACAACCTCGCATCCCTGGATTCAGACCAGCTGTGGATGAAGCTGCGATCGATCTTCAACTTGGAGGCATGAATCCTGTTCAGGTAGCTCAGGGAGCTATAGCCTGTGCCGAAATCATCCAGGGCCAGCTTGATTCCCAGGGCCTTGAGCTGCAGTAGCGTGGTAGAGGCATGTTGCCAGTCCGCCAGCAGCACTGTTTCGGTGATTTCAAGCACCACGCTCTCCGGTGCCAGATCGTAAGCCGTCAGCAGCCCCCGGAGATGATCGATAAAAAGGGGTTTCTGAATGTCACGGGCAGACAGGTTCACCGACATGAACAGGCCCGGGCAGCCCTTGCGCCACTCGGCCAACTGCATCAACGCCAGTTTGAGCATGTGATTGGTCAGACTGGATACCAGGCCCTGCTCCTCCATGACTGGCATGAAGTCGACGGGGCCGATCTGCCCCTTGACCGGATGGAGCCAGCGAGCCAATGCTTCAAAGCCAAGCAACGCACCATCAGCTACGGAAAAGATCGGCTGGTAGGCCGCCACGAACTGTTCATCCTGCAGGGCCTGTCTGATTTCCTGGGCCAGATCGAACCGACTCTTTTCGCCCTGGCGCATGTGCCTGTCGAAGACACTGACCGCCGCATCCGCTGATTTTTTTGCATCGAACAGCGCCGTGTCGGCACAGCGCAGCAACTCATCCGCATCGCTGATATCGTCCTGCCCTACGGCGATGCCGATATCGGCGGACAACGCCATAACGTGCTGCCCGCCTGACTCCATGGGCCTCTCCGTCGCCTTCATCAGGGCGTCGGCAAAAACAAGCAGATCGTCCCGGCCGGATGCTCGGCTGGTCAGCACCAGAAACTCGTCGCTACTTTCGCGGCACAACAGATCATCGCCGCTCAGGCACAGGGAAAGCTCCCAGGCCAGCCGCTGCAGCACCTGATCACCGACAAAGTGGCCATACAGGTTGTTGACCGTGTGGAAATCCTTGATATCGATCTTGAGGATCGCCACAGGATGGCCTGGCCCGGCCGTATTCAAACGGGCCTGCACCGCCTGGCGGAAGGGCTTGAGTGCCGGCAGGGCCGTCAGCGCATCCTGTGAACGCTCGGAAGCCACGGTGGCTGGCAGCGCGCTTGTCGTGTAGTGATCCCTGATACGTGAGGAGCGCGCCTTGACCACCATGACCAGACGCCATGGTTCGATGGGTTTATTGATGAACTCATCATTGGTCAATCTGGCGCAGGCCAGCTTAATGTCCGTGTCCGCCGCTGCGGACATGAAAAGCAGCGGGATATGGGAAAACTTCTCGTGCTGCCTGATCAGTTGCCCAAGCTCGATACCGTCACACTCGGGCATGTAAACATCGATAAGTACAAGGTCAGGCAGTTTTCTTTCCAGCAGTGCCAACGCCTGGGTTGCCCGGGAGGTTGTATCCACTGCATAACCGGCTTCGACCAGCGTGGATTCATAGAGGCGCAACAGGTCCTCGTCATCGTCGACAATGAGCACGCGATAAGGCTCATCGGGCCTCAGGTTCAATTGCTCGTTCAAGAGTGCCAACAGGCGTTGATGATCGAGGGGTTTGTTCAGGAAGAAATTACCGCCGGAGCGCACGGCAGCCAGGCGCAATTCGAAGGAATCAAAAGCGGAGACGAAAATGACCGGGATAGGCGCACCATTGCGCTCCCGCCAGGTAAACACCGTGGTGGCCCCGGCAAAACGCTTGCCGAAAAAGTCCATGTCGACGATAGCGGCATGGGGCTCGTGCAGTGCAACTGCCTGCTCAAAGTCGTCCACACGGCCGATACTGAAAACCTGATAGCCACTGGCTCTCAGAAAGCCGCACAAGTGTGAGCAAAAATCCGTGTCATCATCGACCACCAACAGCCTGATTCTGGTCGGGTCGATCTGCGCGGCACCTGCCTTGTCGGGAGCTTCGTCGGGCTGCGGTTCGGATTCCTTCGCATTCTCTCTGAGACAGCTCATGAGCGATATGACCGGCTCACCCAACTGCGTTCGGATCAGGTCTGCATCGATCAGCACTACCGATTCACAGGCGCACTCGAGATCCTTCGCTACCTTGGAGAGTGCTTCAAAACCATAGGCCTTGCCGGAACCCGCCAAGCGGTGTGCAAGCCCGGTCATCTCCTCAATATGGGCCCTGTCACGGCTGATCAGGAGCGCCTGCCAGGCATCTTCGAGTTGTTCGACGTAGCGCATGAGGTTTCGCTGATAGAGCGCGCGCAGCTTGACGAGCTCCTGATCGAAGGCTGAATTCATCTTTGCTCCACCCGGCCTAGCGGCCTTTCTTATTATGAGTAAATCCCGTTGGAACTCGGCAAATCAGTACTACCTATTCCGGCGGGCCCAACGGCAGGCTGACCTGAAACGTAGTCCCATCCTGCCCCGAGCTCACCACCCTCACCTCGCCCCCGTGGGCCTCCGCGACCCCCTTGACGATCGTCAGACCCAGCCCCCAACCCTGTGCACCCGCCAGCTGCGCGGGCCCGCGTTGGTAGGGTTCAAACAGGCTCGCCTGAACCTGCGCCGGTATCGGCGGCCCTTCATTGTGGACCTCCAGTAACGCGGTACCGTCACCCTGCAGCACCGATACCCTGACCGGACGCCCGTCAGCACCGTACTTGATCGCGTTGATACACAGGTTCTCGATCATGCGCTGCAACTGGATGCGTGACCACCGCCCCTCTATGAGCGCGGGCGCTACCAGCACAAAACGATCACCAAACAGGGTCATCAGCTCGGTCAGGGCATCAGCCGTCAGCCGCGCAAGCTCCAGCGGCTCGGTATCGATAAGCAGTTTCTTGCCGGAGCGTATGCGGTTGGCGTCCAGCAGGTCGTCGACCATCCGGTAACAACGGTCGAGGCTGGAGGCGACACTGGCCGAGAGTCGATGGGCGTCATCCGGGTCACTGCCCTTGCGAAACAGAAGCTCCAAAGCCATTTTGGCGGACGCCAGGGGGGTGCGCAGATCATGGGTCAGCTTGAGCACGAACAGCTCGCGCAGATCGCGTTCATGCTCCAGCTCGGCCTTGGCCTCCTGGAGCCGGGTATTGGCCAGCTGCACCTCCAGGCTGTGCCCGTCTATTTGCGATTCCACTGCCTTCAACCGGTACCGATCTGCCACGATGTCAGTTACATCCACTACCTTATGCAGAATGTGGGTCAGATGGCCCTCGGCATCGAAGATGGGAGTATTGACCGGGCTCCAGTAATGTTCCTCAAAGGTGCCGTCTTCAGCACGAATATCGTATTTCTGGATGGCCATGGTATCGGCCATGCGGTATTGCAATACCCGCTGGAACGAAGCCGCCAGATTGGCCGTGCTGTGGGCATCGGGGTCCTCCGGGTTATCCGGAAACACATGGAAAATGTACTGGCCAATAATGGCCTCGCGCTGGGTGTGGGTTGCGCGAAGATAGGCATCATTGACCGCACTGATGATCAGTTGAGGCGTTACCACCAGGTAGGGTGCGGGCGCGGCATGAAAAAGCTGACGAAAATCAGGTTCGACCTGCGCTGGTTCAGCAGCCTTGTCCGGGGATGAACCTGGGTCGCTGGGTTTCATCGACATAATCAATAGCGTCTCTGCGTAAATGGCTACCGAGCTGGAGCTGTTGGCCAAAAGCCGATGCGTTCCGTTCGCCTCTATAAGTTACGCTAGTAAAAATAAAAAGCTCAAGCGATAAAGAGCTTTCAGTGCGTACGGAAATGTCCGGCAATCAGATCCCACGTAACCCGATCCAACTCTGTTGTAGGCTGAATCAGGGCAAAACATCCCGATAGCGGTTGTCTGCACTGAAGCACTGCGTAGCAACCCTCCCCGACCTGAATTCAGGACCTCTGCCACTGCCCGCCAGAGGGCGCCAGCAAACCAGAGAGCGTAATTATTATGGAAGATCCGAAAACAGTCGTAAAAAAAGAGCAGCGCAAGAGTCTGATTGTGCTCTTTGTCATGAGCATCATCAGCATCGTGCTGGGTACCATCATCACCATCGCCTCAAGCGGCACTCAGAACGGCATGGGTGGCGGCGCCGGATACGTCATGATCATCGGCGGCCTGATCGCCATGGGCATTTTTATCTATGGCCGCAGGACCGGTCGGCCCTGAACACGCGCGTTCTGCTGCTGCCAGCCAATCTCTGAACCCTGCCCGAATAACGGGGGTGCTCGCCACCCCCTCGACTTCTCCAGCACTCCGATACACCCAACTGAGGCGACATAAGCGCCAAAGTGACCCGCGTTTTTCCCTCAGTGCATCTTTTTTCTCGTCTTCTCCGTAGTGGCTTATGTCCGAGACAGTTGCGCACCGCGAGACGGTACGCGGCTCTGGAAGAAAACAGGCCTTGATCCGGCCTCTCCAGCGGACAGCATCAAACAAAAACAAAATCAGGAGAAGCAAATGTCCTATCTACCGAAACGGTTAATCACCGCAACAGGTTCATTACTGGTCCTTGCAGCCCTACCTGCAGCAGTCAACGCCGGCCTGCTTGGCAGCCTTCTGGGCACATCCAGTGAACCCACCAGCAGCACGCCCACCACCCAAGCGGCATCAAATGCCAAGGGCAGTTTCAGCCTCCCCTTCGCCGAGCCCACCATCATCGTCGATGGCCAGGTCGTCGAGACGGATGAAAAATGCATTACCCGCAACGACGGCATGGACGAATGCAAACCCGCAGCCGGCACCATGGCGCTGCTCAAGGACGGGCGGTTGTTGTATCTCAACGCCCTGGAGGGGACCGAGAACGTCGAGCTTTCGATCGTGGCCGAGTTTGGCGAGGTGTCGGTCAATGACCAGACCCGCGTCCTGTCCCTCGACGCCAATGACAACCCGACCTGGCTCAAGCCCTCCCCACTGGATGCCGGTGCGAACCCGGACGGTAACGACAGTACCACCCTGCTCAACGGCACCATCTTTGACGGTCTGATTGATACCGCTGACAACACCAGCAAGAACGACGGCGCCCTGTTCTGCTCCGACGTGATCGGACTGGCCAACGGTAACGTCATGGCAGTCGGCGGCACCGACTACTATTCCGAGCCCGGTATCGACGGGCTGCCCCTGGGCGCGGCAGAGCTCGAGGGCATAAAAAACTCGCGGATCTTCGATCCTGAAACCAACACCTGGACGCAAAGCGGCGACATGCACTTTGGCCGCTGGTATCCCTCCCTGGTAACGCTGGGCAATGGCAACGTATTCGTAGCCAGCGGCGTCACCAAGCTGCTGAAACCGGTCTACCCGGAAGATCCGATCAACAGCGGCCGCAACGTCGCCCAGACCGAAACCTACAACCCCTGCACCCAGACCTGGACGCTGAATCCGTCTACCGCCGATCGGACCTTCCCGCTGTATCCGCGGATGCACCTGCTGCCCAACGGCCACGTGTTCTACAACGCCGGCGGTCAGGCGTTCAATCCCTTTGGTCAGGGCTATGACCAGGCACTGTGGAACATCACGGCCAGCTACAACCCGGCCACGCAGCGCTGGACCGACATAGGCTACGCCGGCCTGCCCCTTCGGCTGGACGAGGTCGGCCTGGGCCAACTTGGCAGCACGCTGAATGTCAGCAATATTTCCCTGGCACAGACAACATCCTTCCTGGGCGATGTGCTTTCCGCCCCGGAGACGCTCATAGAGAGCGGTCTGGACCTGGGCGTGTCTGACGAAACCCTGCAGATGGCGATTGCCGGAGGCATGCGTGGGTCGACCTCTTCCACCATGCTGCCGCTCAAGCCCAACGCCAACGGGGACTACACCGACATCGAACTGCTCACCGCAGGCGGCGTCCCCAGTTATGGTGTCTTGACCAACCCGGGCGGTTATCTGCCCACGGCCCAGAGCCGGATCGATCGCATCAGCACCAATGGTGATCAGATCGACTATGAGTCCCGCCTCACCGGCCCGCTGAATCAACCGCGCTGGTACGGCACCAACGTGCTCATGCCCGACGGCAGCGTGACCGTATTCAGCGGCGGCGACCGGGATGGGGTTGTAGGACCGGGCCTGGAAGGCCCGATCCGTACCGCCGAGCGTTTCGATCCGGAAACCGGCACCTGGACAGAAATGGCCACGGGCCACCGCGCCCGCACCTATCACAACACAGCCATACTGATGGAAGACGGCCGCGTGATGGTGGCTGGCCACTCCCCGATCAATACCGCCTACCTGACCTTTGTCGACCTGCAGGGTCTGGGCCTCGCTCCCTATGACGGCCGCGATCCGAGCTTCGAGATCTACACGCCGCCCTATGCAATGCGCAATGACCGCCCGCAGATCGAGCGTGCGCCGAGCAGTCTGACCATCGGCAACCGCTTCAATATCAAGGTGGATCAGGCGGACCAGATCGACAAGGCGTTGCTGATCAGACGTACCGTCATGACGCACCTGATTGACGGCGACCAGCGGGCCATCGAGCTCAATATGGTCAAAGGCGCTGGCAACAAGATCACCCTGACCATGCCCAACAACCACAATGTGGTGCCTGCCGGCGAGTACATGCTGTTCGTCAGCAAGAACACCCCAGAGGGCCGGGTACCCTCAGAGGCAGCGCCGATTACGGTCGTCAATACCAGCCTGGCGTGCATGGCGCCGGTGATGGCTTCAACGGACGTTGTATCCGCTGACGGCATCATCGAGTCCACGCTCGATATCCTGTAACCGCAAGGAGATGAACATGACCATCGGACAAACAGGAACCGCCTTTACCGGTCTCGTTTTGTTCGGCCTCGCGTGCCTGTCAGCCTCCGGGCTGGCAGGTGCGCACGGTGGGCTCGAACTGGACGATGTGCCAGAAGGGTTCGTCAAGGCCAGCATCACGCAACGGCCAGACATCCAGGGCCTGAGCAGCCTGATCCTGAGCGCGCCCAGGCCCGGAATCCTGCTGCGCTACAACGGCGAGGAGTCACTCACCGTGCTGGGTACGGACGGTGAAGCCTTTCTGCGCTTTACGCGCACGGGCGTATCGGTGAACACCGCCAGCCCCAGCTGGAAGGCCTCGAATGAGAGCCCGACAGCGGCGGCCTCGGCTGGCAACACGGGTGAATCGAGCGAAGACCCAACCTGGGTGACCCTGTCTGATTCCGGCAGCTTCAGCTGGTTGGATCCGAGGCTCAACACCCTGGCCGATGTCCATCACGATACGGACAGCCGCAAGGAATGGGCGATTGGCGTGCGCCAGGCCAACGGTGATGTCGATCACATCAGTGGCACGCTGATGTTCACGGCTTACCAATAGGAGCGAGGAACACTGCCCCTGGCGCGTCTGAGAACACAAAGAGGCGTCAGGTGCGCAGCGGCAGCGCCACTCCAATGGCGATAAAAGCGGCGCCGCAGCATTGGTTGAAGCGCCGCCCAACCTTGCGCAACCACAGGCTGATCCGACTCGCCAGGCTGGCCACCAGCAACTCGATACTGAACTCGACGACCGCAAAGGTACCCGCCAGCACTGCGAACTGGATCAACAGGCCACGAGCCGGGTCAATGAATTGCGGCAGGAATGCGACAAAAAACAGAATCACCTTCGGATTGCTGATTGCCGCCAGCAGGCCCTGGCGGAACAGCGCGTGTCCGGACCTGGCCACCACCGGCTTCAGAGCGGGTACGCCTATGGGTGGCGAGCGCCAGATCTGAATACCAAGCCAGACCAGATAGGCCCCGCCCAGCCACTTCAGCACGCTCAACCAGAACAGTGATGCCTTGAGCAGCGCCCCGATGCCGAACATCGACAGCGCGATGACCACGATAAAACCACAGCAGCCGCCGATGATGGTGTAGAGCGTCATGCGGCGACCGTACAAGGCGCCGTGGGTCAGCGCCAACAAGCCATTGGGCCCCGGTGACAGAGACAGACCAATAACCGCCAACACGTAGACCAACCAGGTGTGTAGTTCCATGCCAGCGATAGTACTCCGTTATCTTGCTGCTGCCATTCAAGGCATGGGGAAATACCCCGAGCCAGCCGGCCAGTGTAAATCTGTGTAAAGTTACGGTTACAGTGCAGTTTTTCTGTTCGTTTTGCTGTCTTATGAATAATCCCCGCGCTGCAGGACGCATCCGACGCCGGAAAGAATGTGATCTGCCCAAGCGAGACAATCAAATGAACCTACTTCGTGGTATCGCCCTTGCGGGCATTGCGACCCTGTTACTGGTTGGCTGCGCCAACAGCCCCTATGCGAGCCCATACGACTCCGCAAATCAGCGGTCTGGCCAGGTATATCAGACGCAGCCGCGTGTGATCGTCGTGCAGCCAAACCGGCAATCCTACGGCCAATCGTCACGCATCTACAGCCAGCAAGGCCAGATCCAGCAGTACGACTATTACCCCGGCCTGCAACATCAGCAGCCGCGGCAGCATCAGCAGTGGTCGCAGCAACACCAATACCCCAGGCATGGCCAGCAGCCCCGGTACGACCGGCACGACAAATACGACCAGCACCGCGATCGGAACAGGTACAACCAGCACCGCGACCGCAACCGTTACGACCAGCACGGCGGTCACTGGTCTGAGCACCAGCGCCCCGATCAACGGCGCAATGATCAGTATCAACGCCCGGACTACCGCGCTCAGCAGGAGCGGTACAAGGAGCAGCGTAACCAGGAGCGTGAAAACTGGGAACGAAACCGCGACCGCATGCTTAACAATTCCAGTCCACAGCAGTATCACAGGGAGCCACGGAGAGATCAGCACCGTAACTACGGCAGCGGTATTCGCCAGCAGCGTGCAGAGCGTTATTGATCAGCAATGCGTGACTCCGCCCACAGAAAACCCGCCAACGCGGGTTTTCCGGTTTTTGGCTTAATCAATATCCATACAGTTGGCGTAATAGGTCGTGGTGGCAGGCCAGTCGGAGAAGATGCCGATCACGCCCACGTCCCGGGCCAGCACGTCGATCACCTTCATGACATCGGCGTCCTTGTTGATCGCCTCGGCCACGGTCTGGTAATACCATCCACCACCATCGGCCAGCGGGCCACTGCGCTCCACGGTCCAGGCGATCACGTCCAGGCCGGCGGCACGGGCGTTCCTGGCGTATTCTGATGGCACGATCTTCTGCTGCTCATCGAGAGCGAGCATCTTCCAGATCGCCGGGGCGATAATGTTCACCCCCTGGGCCTTGAGCGCTTCCATGTAAGCCAGCGAGGAGGTTCTCGGGGTAATACCCTCCTGATCCAGGAACACCGCCTGGCGACCAAAGTCAGGCATCTCGTTCACCCAGAACAGCACGTCGTCCAGCAGGAACGACTGGGGCCAGACCTTACCTGGCGCGACGCCGGCATCGATATAATCCTGAATCATCTGGCGAGCGTAATCCTGCTGCGTGTAATCACCCTCGTAGGGCATCTCCACCACCGGGGTCTTCAGTTCCGGTGCCATCTTTACGCCCAGCGTCTTGAACAGCTCGATGCTTTCCCGGTGGCTCAACAAGGTGCCCCGGCTGGCGTACAGGTCGGTGCGCCAGTCGGCGGTGCCAGCCACAAACTCTTCCGGCGTGGTCGCCATGGGGTTGAAGGCGTCCATCTTGCCTTTCAGCGATTTGAACTCCGCCAGCGTGATGTCACTGGTACGGCACTCTGCCCTGGCCGGCAGACCAGCCGCCGGATCCGCGGGTACAAAGGGCTGGGTGCACTTGGCGTTCAATGCGGGGATGGTGACAATGTTGGTGGTGGTGTGCAGGTCGTCCTGGGCATGGCGACAGACCAGCTCGCGGTCGGCCGTAAACGCCACATCACATTCCACAATACCGGCACCCATGCGGGCGGCTGCCACATAGGATTCCAAGGTGTGCTCCGGAAACTGCAGCGGTGCACCCCGGTGCCCGATGGAAAAATTCGTACGCCTCAGGCGCTTCAGGTTACAACGCTCGAGCTTTTCCTTGAGGGGGCCCGCATCCATGCCATCCACCAACCAGGCCGGCCGGGGGCCCACCTGAACGTCAGAGTGCCGATGCTTATGGTCCCTGGCGCTATCCCGATCCCAGATGTGGGTGGCGCAACCGGGTAGTAGAACCAAGCTCGCCAGCAGAATAGCTACACCCGGTCTGAACGGTGGCATGGTGTGCTCCAGGCAAACGCCAAATGGATTAAACCCTACTGTGCCAGAAGCGGATTACTTTGGGACCAGACGCCAACAAAGGGCTGCTTTGAAATAATGTCAGCTTCAGCCACGTTGGGATAACGAGCCCGGAACATTTCAAGATCACGCTGACTGCGATCACGGATCTCCGGTAGCAAATCCACAATGGCCTTGTGACCAAAAAGACCTGGGCCCAAGCTGGTTTGAATATGCAAGTTGCCCAAATAAACAGCCTTGCCCGGCTCAACGGTAAAACCGATCTTCGGAACATCGTCAACCGAGTGATACTGAGTGGTTCCATGGGTGACCACCCAATATTCCAGGCTGTTTTTTCCGGCGGGAAGCTCCAGCACCACAAGACGGCCGTAGTCGTCCTGCAGCTCGCTAGGCTTCAGGCTCCCTACTATGGGGTTATCTTCCTCCCGTGACTCGATAATCCCGCCCCGCTCGAACCTGACCGTGGCTATAGGGCCATACATGTATTCGTCCGAGGTGCTGAGGCTGGCATACACGAGACCGGTCTCGGTCAACTGGCTGGTATTGATGCTCATGTCCGCATTCTTGGCGGCGCAGCCGGTCAAGGCAATAAGGGCCAGCAGAGTGGAACACATCCATGTAAAGCGGCGCATTGGCGACCTCCTGTCAGTAATATCTGAAGCATATGACGGCTGCCTTTATCAGCCAAGGATTACTTTAACCCTCCCCATTCCGAGCTTCTTCGAGGCTGGCAAACAGCGCCCTATCCACCGCCGCCAGGGCGCCTTCCATATAACCGCCCTGCTCCACCGCGGCCTCACTACCCACCAGGCGCACCCTGTCTGTCCAGGGCGCTGAGACAACAAAACTTGCATCCAGCGCTGCATGCTCCCCCACAGAAACCCGATCCTGCTCGGTTGCCGTATAGGCGTCAGCCGCCCAGTCGTAGAAATGGTCCTCAACAGGATTCGCCGCCTCCACGCCAAACAAACGCTGGAGCTGGGCGCGACAGGCAGCCTTGATCTCAGACTCAGACACGCCCGCCCGCTGCAACGCGTTGATCCCGAAAAAGCCAAATAACGCGGCGCCCTTGCTGTTGCCAGCGTCATGAATCTCGTTCAGAGGGCCAATGCGGCTGAAGGCATCACCGGACAGCCCCGCCTCGCGCCAAAAGGGGGTTGTGTAGTGGGCAACGTATTTCGCATGAGCAGCCATCCAGGTCGGGACTGCCTTCAGCGTCCCTACATCATGCACCGGCAGAGAGGGGCTGAAGTCGATACCGGCTATCAGCCGAGGGGGCAATGCCAGCCAGAGATGCGTATAGGACCCTGAACACTCGGGGGTATCGGCAAACCGCAGTTGCATGGCAGCGCCGTCGAGGTTCACGGCCGTCAAGGAGGCGTTCAGATGCAGATGCGCTGGGGGTAACAGGCCTCTGAGCGCCGCCACGAGCTGGGCAGTCCCACCCTCGACTCGCATGGACGGATTGCCTGACAGATATCCTTGGCGGCGCACAACGCCGACCGCCCGATCCTCCAGCATCGCGGCCCCAGCGCTGTACTGTTCGAACACCGGCAGACCCAACTCGGTTACCAGGCTATGTATGCGCGGTTGGAAATCGGGCCAGAACCAGGATGGCCCAAGATCAAAGCCAGCCGATCCAGAAGCAAGAATCCGCCCACCCAGTCGGTTGCGCGCCTCGAACAGGTCAAAGGCGATACCCAGCTGGTGCAGCCGGTAAGCAGCATAGAGCCCCGCCAGGCCACCGCCGATGATGGCAATTCTTGTTTCAGTCATGGGTTACCTCGGAGGAGGTAGAGATTATATTCATCTGGCCCCAATTGCATCTTCATCACAAAACCAACCAAAAAAGGTAACCTGCGAGACACTAAAGGTTCACGGCAACCAAGGAGTATCTCGGATCTCATACCACTTGATATCGAGATCGAAAATGGAATTACGATATAGCTTTATTGGTTTGGTCCTGGGCACCAGCTTACTTGGCGGTTGCTTATCCAGTAGTAACAGTTCTGACGATACACCGACTACGCCACCTACCACCCCGCCGCCTGCACAGGCGAGCACCCTGAAAATCGGGATTCTGCCGGATACGCAGGGTGGCGGCGCCAATACCTCCATTCATCCCATGCGTGCGTTGCTTGAGCTCTATCGCGCTCAAGACGTGGATGTCGTACTGGTGGTTGGCGACCTTTCAGAAACCGCCACCCCTGCCGAATACGCCCAATGGCGCAGCGTGGCAGAAGACTTCAAATCCGATTTCACCATGCTGCCGATTCAAGGCAATCACGACATCAAGGGCGCAGACGTCGACTGGATCGAGAACGTATCGGACTTGGTGCCTGCCGATGCCATGCATATGCCAGGGCAGGAATACAAAACCTATGCGGTGATCCGTGACAACGTTCTGATCATCAACGTTTCCTACGGCCATATGCCTTTCGCCTACGACTTTATTCGCCAGACGATCGCAACCCACCGCGACAAGGTTGACCATATTATCGTTGCAACCCACAACTCGATGGTGGGTACCCGCTACGGCTACATTCGTGAAAAAGCCGTTGAAGCCTATGACACCTCGGCCTCCGATCAGGCGTTTCTGCAGGTCCACGAAGACTATCGCCAGCTTTTCGCCGACAACGACGTGATCTACGTGGCTGGCCATGAACACAGCTACACACGCAGCCTGGTATCCGGTAATTTCGGTGGACAATACACCGAGATCGTCAGCGGCCATGCGTCTTACAAGGGCTACGACAGCCGCTACGGCGAAAGCGAACAGATCCAGAACGTGGTGATGGCAAAGGTCAATGACCCAGGTGCCACCGGCAAACTGGATGTCACCGCATCCATCTTCAGCTTTAACGGCGATCTGGTTGATTACACCTCCCTGTTTGAAACCCACACCATCACATCCAACGAAGATGGAGTGAAAGAACTGGCCAGCCCCAGCTGGAAACTGTTTGACCGTTTCACCAGAACCGCCGAGCGCTGTGACAAGATCGTGTTTCCGTCCAGCATTCCGGACGGCAACCAGCTGAACATGACCCATGACAAGCGATACAGAACCAACACCTGCGTCTCCGCAAACGGGTTTGAAGCGAAAATCATTGATGGTGAGAACACTATCTTCAACCGCTATGAAACCCGCACCCGGACCACAGGCGTTGAAACAGGGGTCAACACCGCTACCAGCAACACTGCGCTTGCAGCTCGCTACTACCGTTGGCTGCACATCCCCCACGCCAGCTACAGTCCCAACCTGAACAACAGCCAGCGTGTTCGTCTGATTAACGCCGGCACCGCAGATGAGGAAGTACAGATCCGCGAAACCACCATCGACCTCAAGAAGCAGGTCTCACTGAGCTGGATCGATCCTGTTGCCGGAGCGCTATCGGATAGCTTGATCGTCAGCGGCATACAAGGCCAGGACGGCACCTACCTCAACGCCCGTGGTATCGCGAAAAACATCCAGACCGACACCGGCCTGCCTGGCAGTTTTGGCGATGGCAGCGAGATGGGCAAGCAACCCGTGGCACTGCCCGCAGGCCGGGTCAACAGCAACTGGATCTTGGATGACGACAGCCGCGGCGACGACTACGTGCTGCAGATAAACCTCAAAGCCGATATGGACCCTGAGAAAGTCACTCTGGGACGCTGGGATGCACAGGCCAGCCAGTGGACGCCAGTGGTAGCCGCAGAATGCATGAGCACATTGAGCTATGACGCGAGCTACCTGACCGACCTGCCCAATGATGTGGCTGCCAGTTGCTCTACTGCCGCTGGTGTTGTCACCGTGGGGGTACAGCATGTGTGGGCCAGACTGGACCAGGACGGCACCTACGCCCTGATCAACCGATAAAGACGTACTGATACTCCGATATACCGCTACACCCGCACCTGCTTCGCCAGGTGCGGTCTGCCGGTTTCACTTGAACTTCTCCAGCTGGATATGTCGAGGTCATCGACACGACAGCTCGTCATGTCGAAATATTGGTAGAAAATCGACATGACAAACGATCTCGATAGAGGTGAGTCCGGACTGACAGTCCTTAACCAACTGATTCTTTGTGAAACGGAGCTGTCAGGTGGTAGGTGAACATATATAGTGAAAATGTTCATCTAACCCGAATTACTCAGCCCCCCATTACTGTCAACGACGGTTCAAAACTGACCCACTTATCGGCGATATCGTCGGTTTAAAACTGACCCACCCTTGGCGATTAAGTGTTGGTTAATAGATCCTGGCTGCTGGCCGAGATCGGCGCGATACCCGCA